>Ga0226835_1001590_pt1 | contig 11770 bp, 12 predicted proteins | sample LAC_MetaG_1_FD_163627 | JGI IMG/M metagenome (GOLD analysis project Ga0226835, IMG submission 163627) | Anaerobic ammonium oxidizing microbial communities from anammox membrane bioreactor (MBR) in UC Berkley, California, United States -... | ecosystem: Engineered > Bioreactor > Anaerobic >...
CGAAATCCGTAAACGAGTGGAGAAAGGACAGCGTGTATTGGTCACCACATTGACCAAGCGTATGGCCGAAAAGCTCTCTGATTATTTGATGGAGTTGGGCGTTAAGGTGCATTACCTGCACTCGGAAATTGATACACTGGAGCGAGTGGGAATACTGCGCGACTTACGCTTAGGCGTTTTCGATGTGGTGGTGGGCATCAATCTGCTGCGCGAAGGTCTGGATCTGCCGGAGGTGTCGCTTGTGGCGATCCTGGATGCTGATAAGGAGGGCTTTCTGCGTTCGGACACAGCGTTAATCCAGACCATTGGCCGCGCTGCCCGCCATATTGATGGTAAGGTGATCATGTACGCAGATGTGATCACTGACTCGATGCGCCGTGCCATAGATGAGACCAACCGCCGTCGCGCCAAGCAAATTGCTTACAATGAAGCCCACGGCATTCAACCAGTGAGCATTTTTAAAGCAGTGCGTGATTTGACTGATCAATTGACGGTGCGCGCCGTGGCTGAGCCAAAGGCGGAATATCGCGTCTCTGGAGCGGCGTCTTTGCCGAAAAACGAGCTGCAACGGTTGGTCGCCGAGCTGGAAAAGCAGATGCGAGAAGCCGCCCGCAACCTGGAGTTTGAGAAGGCGGCTGCCTTGCGCGACGAAATGTATGAATTACGCGCTTTGTTGGCTGAAGATAGCGATCTCAAGCCCTGGGAGAAAATCAGGCTCTTGGCCGGCGAATAGGTGCGAATTCGCAAGAGAAGAGACGAAACCAGCAGCGGAAATGCTTCCCGATGGCATTCTGCCGCTGGATATTTTAAGTGCGCGGACAGGGTCTGGAAATTTCTTAATAAAATCGTTATTGACATATTTGATAATCTATATATACTTTAACGCCAGTTAACATTTATCTATACAATCGTTGAGGTCTGAATTTGGTCGCTGGCGTTTGGGTGATTGATCATGGGGACAATTGGATGGATTTTGAATTTATCGTTCCACGCCAGTGGGGTAAGTCATTCAGATCGAAAATCTCCCATCAGGGTTGGCGCCCTGGCAACAATAGTCAAGAAAGGGGGTGTTTCGCAGCGTAGAGCCCAGAGAATGGATATATCTCATGTAAACATGATCCAGTAGAGCAACAGCCTTTTTTCGTTCATAGCCAAAGGAGAGAGATGAATAATCTTCGCAAACCCCAGCAAGTTATCACCCCTATCATTGCTTTGATTTCTTTGCTCAGCATACTGCTGACCGCCTGCGGAGGCGGCGCAGCGCCGGCGACGCAAGCAGTCAGTGAAGCGACGGCAGCGCCAACCGTTGCCCAGCCGCCGGCTGAAGGCGCTCCGCTACAGTCCATTGGCGAAGGAGAAGGTGAGGTCTCCATCGTCGCCTGGGCTGGCTACATCGAACGCGGCGAAACCGACCCAGCTTACGACTGGGTGACTGAATTCGAGAAAGCTACCAATTGTAAGGTCAGCGTCAAGGTGGCGGCCACTTCTGATGAAATGGTCGCCCTGATGAACGAAGGCGGCTTCGACCTGGTGACTGCCTCCGGAGATGCCAGCAACCGACTGATCTCCGGTGGGCGTGTGCAGGAAATTAATATTGCCTTGATTCCTTCATGGAGCACGGTTGATCCACGATTGCAAAATGCCCCGTGGCATACTGTGGATGGAAAACATTACGGCGTGCCATACCAGTGGGGCCCGAATGTGTTGATGTACAACACCAATGCCTTCCCCACGCCGCCGGATAGCTGGAGCGTGGTCTTTGAAGAACAAACCCTGGGCGATGGCAAATCGAATAAGGGACGTGTGCAGGCTTATGATGGCCCTATCTATGTCGCCGACGCGGCACTCTATCTCAAGGCGACCCGGCCGGAGTTAGGCATCCAGGACCCCTACGCCTTGAACCGCGATCAGTTCAATGCCGCTCTGGATCTGTTGCGCCAGCAGCGCCAGCTCGTCGCCCGTTACTGGCATGATGCTTTCATCCAGATGGACGACTTCAAAAACGAGGGTGTGGTCGCCAGCAGCTCCTGGCCGTTTCAAGTGAACCTGCTGCAAGCCGAAGGCCAGCCGATTGCCAGCGTCTTCCCCAAGGAAGGCGTCACCGGCTGGGCGGATACGACCATGATGCATGTAAACGCCCCGCACCCCAATTGCGCTTATAAATGGCTGGAACACTCGCTGAACCCCAAGCTTCAGGGCGATCTGGCGGCATGGTTTGGCTCTGTACCGGCTGTGCCTGCTGCCTGCGAGGGCAATGAATTGCTTGGACCGGAAGGCTGCAAGACGAATGGCCTGGAAAACTTCGAGAAAATCGCTTTCTGGAAGACGCCTACTTCTGACTGCGGCAACGGATCCATGGATTGTGTGCCCTATCACGAGTGGGTGACCAATTATATTGCCGTAATCGGCGGGCGTTAGCGCATGTCCGACCACCTACAGGTTGCTATCCGCTTTGAGCGCGTCAGCCGTCATTTTGGCGAGGTCAAGGCAGTGGATGACGTCAGCCTTGATGTGCTAGACGGCGAGTTCTTTACTTTGCTCGGCCCATCCGGTTCGGGGAAGACCACCTGTTTGCGCATGATCGCCGGGTTCGAACGACCGACCGCAGGGCGCATTCTGCTCCACGGTGTGGATGTCTCGCATTTGCCGCCTTATGAGCGGGATGTGAACACCGTTTTTCAGGACTATGCTCTGTTCCCTCACATGACGGTGAGCGAGAACGTGGCTTACGGGCTGATGATCAGGAAAACGCCTAAAGCGGAGCGCGAGCGACGAGTGGGAGAGATTCTCGACCTGGTGCGCCTGACTGGCATGGAGGGGCGCAGACCCTCGCAACTCTCCGGTGGGCAACGCCAGCGCGTTGCTCTGGCGCGAGCGTTGATCAACCACCCACGCGTGCTGTTGCTCGATGAGCCGCTGGGTGCGTTGGATTTGAAGCTGCGCCAGCAGATGCAACTCGAGCTTAAAGCTATCCAGCAGCGTGTAGGTATCACCTTCATTTACGTGACGCATGACCAGGAGGAAGCTCTCACCATGAGCGACCGTCTGGCTGTATTCAATCACGGCAAGATCGAGCAGGTGGGGTCTCCGGCGGACGTATATGAGAACCCCACCTCGCCCTTTGTAGCCAGCTTTGTTGGCGTCACCAATCTGGTCAGCGGTGAGGTAGCGCAAGCCATCACTGGCTCGCCGCTGACCTTTTCGGTGCGCCCGGAGAAAATCCGTATTGTTGCTCCGGGGACCCGATTTTCCCAGGATGAATGCGCCGTGGATGCCTGTGTGCGCGATGTGATTTATTTGGGGCTGTATACGCGCTATGTCCTGTCGTTGGATGTAGGCGGCGAGCTGATTGTTGTTCAACAGAACCTGAATACCACCCGCAACGAGGCGCTTGCGGTGCGCAATCAGCCTGCGCGTCTGATCTGGTCGCGCAGCGCCAACCGCTATTTGAGCGAGCCGGGAGAGACGGTATGACTGCAATAGATGCCTCCGCTGGCGTTCGACGCGAGCGCTCGTTTGGCTCTCGCCTCTCTACCTATATCTACTTGCGTCCGAATCTCTTGCTGTCTATCTTGCTCGGACCGCCGTTGTTATGGATGATGGTCGTCTATCTCGGATCGCTGATTGCTCTGCTGGTCAACAGTTTTTACAGCCTGGATGACTTTACCGGCTTGGTGGTACGTCAATTCACGCTGAAGACCTATGCCCAGCTCCTTACGCCAGCCAACATGGACATCGTCCTGCGCACGGTTGGGATGGCGATTGCCGTCACGTTGGCGGCTGCGCTGCTGGCGTTTCCGCTGGCGTATTTTATTGCTCGCTTTGCCTCGCCGCGCGCAAAAGGCTGGTTATACCTGGCGGTGTTGCTGCCGCTCTGGTCGAGCTATCTGGTGCGCGTTTACGCCTGGAAGCTGATCCTGGCGAAGGAGGGCATTCTAAGCTGGACTATCGCCCAGATAGGATTGAGTCAGGCGCTACAGTTCTTGCTCAATCTGCCGGCGATTGGTGGGCCGTCGCTGTCGCTGTCGCCCATAGGCATCTTTATCGTTTTTCTCTATGTCTGGCTTCCGTACATGATTTTACCGATCCAGGCGGCGCTGGAGCGCGTGCCAAAATCATTGATTGAAGCCTCGGGCGATTTGGGAGCGCGTCCAGGTCAGACTTTCCGGCGGGTAACCCTGCCGCTGGCTTTCCCTGGTGTGGTAGCTGGCTCAATTTTTACTTTTTCGCTGACCATGGGGGATTTCATCGTCCCGGCTTCGTTGGGCAATTCGAGTTTTTTCATTGGGCAGGCGGTACTTTCGCATCAGGGAACCTCCGGCAACCTGCCTTTAGCGGCGGCTTTTACGATGGTGCCCATCGTCATTATGGTCGTTTATCTTCTGATCGCGCGCAAGTTGGGAGCTTTCGATGCGCTTTAGGATAAGCGACCCCACAGCAGAGAGGGCATCCTTGCCTCTTAAGATCGCTGCGGCTGCAGCGTTGCTCTTTCTCCACATTCCGGTCTGGATTATTTTGCTGTATGCATTCACGACGGATGAGGCGACCTACAGCTTCCCGCCGCCTGGTTTTACCACACGCTGGTTTGCAGTGGCTTTTGGGCGGCAAGATTTCTGGGCTGCATTAGGACTTTCGCTGCGCGTGGCAGGAATAGCCACGATCGCGGCGTTGCTGCTTGGTTCGCTGGCGGCTGCGGCGGTGTATCGCAGCAAGTTTTTCGGGCGCGAAACGATCTCTGTCTTGCTGGTGTTGCCGTTGGCTTTGCCGGGGATCGTCACCGGCATTGCCTTGCGCTCAGCGATCAGCATTGGCGAGATACCGTTCAGCTTTTGGACGATCGTTTTAGGTCACGCGACTTTCTGTATGGTGGTGGTGTATAACAATGTGCTGGCACGACTGCGCCGCTTTGGTCATTCGCTCATCGAGGCTTCAATGGATCTGGGGGCAAACGGCATTCAGACCTTTCGTTATGTGGTGTTGCCGCATCTGGCAACCGCCTTACTGGCTGGAGGAATGCTGGCTTTTGCGCTTTCCTTCGATGAAGTCATCGTGACCACCTTCACTGCTGGTCAGCAGATGACCTTGCCGATCTGGATTTTCAGCCAGCTTACCCGGCCGCGCGATCGTCCGGTAACCAATGTGGTAGCAATCTTTGTTATTCTGCTGACGTTCATCCCGATTCTGGTTGCTCATCGTCTGACGCGGGATACAGGTGGGACGCACCTGTAATTGCTCCGGCGCAGCAAAAAATTCACACCCTCTTCGTTCCAGGTTCACAACTTCTTCATAAGTGTTTGCTATCCTAAGAGCATCGAGATCGTCAATTCTCACATATCGTGAACACACATGAAGGAGTGTCGAAAATGAAAAAGATCGTGTTGATTGCAGTTGCTACATTTGTCGTTTTGGCCGCATTAGGCGCGGCGGGTTACGCTTACGCTCAGACGCCAACCCCGCCGACCAATCCCCTGGGACCGGGCTCTGCTTATGGCCGCGGCGGTGGGATGATGGGTGGCTTTAGGGGTGGAATGATGGGCGGTTGGGGCTCAGCTCAGGCTTATGGTCCGATGCATGAGTACATGACCACAGCGATGGCAGAAGCGTTGGGTATGACTGTTGAACAGTTGAACGCAGAACTGGCCGCTGGCAAGACGATGTGGCTGGTGGCTCAGGAAAAGGGTTTCACCCTAGAACAGTTCCAGAGCTTAATGCTGGAAGCGCGCCAAAAAGCGCTGGCGCAGATGGTTGCTGACGGCGTGATTACTCAGGCTCAGGCGGATTGGATGCTCAGCCGTATGCAGGGCATGTGGGGCAGCGCGGGCGGTGCTGGTTGCCCTGGCATGGGCGGCGGCTTTGGGCCGGGTGGCTTTGGCCGCGGCGGCGGGCGTTGGAACACCCCGCCAGCTCAGCCAACGCCTTCCAACAACGGGTAATATCTTGACCCCCTCCTGCCTCCCCCGAATTCCAAGACATGGAATTTGGGGGAGGAGCGCGTCATCAGTAAGTTTCCAAAGAGCAAGATTTGGGGAGGAGCACCCCTTGACAAGCTGCAGTTTCCATTTATACTAAATCGTGATATTGCGATTTGAGCGGTGCTATGGACAAAGACCTTCTAAAAGTACAAATGATTGGATGCTGCACGTTGGATATCCACGGCGAGGAGCAAGATCGCCTGGTGCAGATGTTCAAAGCTTTGGGCAACCCGGTGCGCTTTGAGATCCTCAAGTTTTTACTCACCCATCCCGGTTGTATCACCAGCGATATCGTCGAATATCTCCCACTGGCGCAGTCCACTGTATCGCAGCATCTCAAAGTTTTGCGTGAGGCGGGCTGGATCGAAGGTGAAACCGAGGGCCCAGCTACCTGCTATTGCCTGGATGTCGAAAACATTGCCTGGTTTCGCCAGAAGGTGTGCAGTATCTTTTAAATGCACCTGGCGGAAAGTCGCCTATCCATTGAAATGCCTATCTGCTTGCCTCCTCCATGGCTGTCATCCTGATTATCGAAGACGAAGTTGAACTGGTCAAAGTGCTGCGTTCCTATCTTGAGCAGGCCGGTTTCAGTGTGATTGCCGCCTATCGCGGTGATACTGGATTGGCTGCCTGGGAGAACCGCCAACCAGATCTGGTTATCCTGGATTTAAACCTGCCCGGTATGGATGGTTTGGATGTGGCGCGCCAAATCCGCCGCAAGTCTAATACGCCGATCATTATGCTCACTGCACGTGTGGAAGAGACTGACCAGCTCATTGGTCTGGAGTTAGGCGCAGACGATTACATCACCAAGCCATTTTCGCCGCGCGTGGTGGTGGCGAGAGCGCGCGCTTTGTTGCGCCGCGCCGAATCCGCTGCTGCACCAGCGCGCCTGCTGCGCGTCGCCGACCTGGAGATTGACCTGGATGGGCATACGGTGCGTCGTAATGGCGAACCGCTGGAGTTGACTCCAACCGAATTTAATCTGCTGGCCGCGCTGGCTGCCCAGCCTGGCCGCGCGTTCACTCGCTTGCAACTGTTGGAAGCCAGCCAGGGAACAGCCTACGAAGGGTACGAGCGCACCATAGATGCGCACATCAAAAACTTGCGCGCCAAGCTGGAGAGCGACCCACGCAATCCGCAATATATTGAGACTGTTTTTGGCGTGGGGTATCGCTTTGCCCGTCAATAAGCGCCTCGCGTCGCGAAAGTTGAGCATCCCATGCGCTTGCGGCTAATCTTGTCTTTTGCTTTGGTGGCGCTGACCGCAGTGGTCAGTGTGGTGATCCTGGCGCGGCAAGGCGCAGCCAGCGAGGTGCGCGCCTTTATGTTCCCAGGCGGTATGGTGGATATGCAAGACCTGGTGAGCGCTCTGCAGGACTATTATCGCCAGAATGGTTCATGGCAGGGCGTGGAAAGCTTGCTTGAGCCACCTGGTCGCCGCGCCCAACGCGGCTATGGCGCAGGCATGGGTGGTATGGGCCATGGTATGATGATGGATCAGTCGCTGCGGTTGGCGGACGCCGAAGGCCGCCTGGTGTACGATTCTCAACAAGTCTCGCCCGTTGGGTCGCTGAGCCGCGCCGAAATAAGCGCCGCGATCCCCCTGAAGGTGGGTGGGCGCACGGTGGGTTATTTGCTGGCGATGGGCGGAATGGCTTTCACCCAGGCTGATGAAGCCTTCCTGCTTGGGCGATTAACCCGCGCCGCCCTCACTGCGGGGCTGATCGCCGGCGGCCTTTCGTTGCTGCTGGCTTTATTGCTTGCCTACAGCCTGATGCGCCCGGTGCGTGAGCTAACCCGCGCCGCACGCCGTTTGGGTGAAGGTGACCTCTCACAACGCGTCCAGGCGCGTGGCAATGATGAACTGGCTGACCTGGCGCAGGCTTTCAACCGCATGGCAGCTTCTTTGCAGCAGGCTGAAAGTAGTCGCCGCGCCCTGACCGCCGACATCGCTCATGAACTACGCACCCCTCTGGCGGTGCAACGCGCACATCTGGAAGCCCTGCAAGACGGCATCTATCCGCTGAGCGCGGAAAACTTGCAGCCGGTGTTGGAGCAGAACCTCGCGCTCACCCGCCTGGTGGAGGATTTGCGCACATTGGCGATGGCGGATTCCGGTCAGCTCAAGCTGGAATTTAGCCCCACTGATCTAATTGCCTTGATCAGCCGCCTGGTGGAACAATTCCACCCACAGGCTGACCCGCGTCGCATCACTTTGCGTTTCGAACATCCTGGCTTGGAGATATTGCGCATTCAGGTGGACGCGTTGCGCATCGAACAGATTTTAACCAACTTGCTTTCTAACGCGTTGCGCTATACGCCAGAAGGGGGCGAGATCAGCGTGCGAGCGCAGACTCTGCCTGGCCGTGCAATTGTGAGTGTGCGCGACACAGGTCCTGGAATTCCCCCGGAGGCGCTGGATCGGGTGTTCGAGCGTTTTTACCGCGTAGACCGCGCTCGCAGTCGGACGGAGGGTGGCTCTGGGCTGGGGCTGGCTATTGCCCGCCAGTTGGCAGAGGCGCATGGCGGGACTTTAGAAGCGAGAAATCATCCGCAAGGAGGCGCGGAATTTATTCTGACGCTACCGACAGAAAAAAAGCAATAATAATTCCCGTGGAAGAGCTTTATGACGGTTATCCGAAATAATGTCACTCGCTTGTTGGATGCCCATCACGTTCCCTATCAGGCGTTCGAATTACCTGCAGAAAAGCTGGGTGCAGTGGAAGCTGCGGCATACCTGGGCGTTCCCGCCGATCAGGTGTTCAAGACCATCGTAGTGGTTCGCCCAGAGAAGGGGAAACCCATCCTGGCGTTGACGCCAGGCACGTTAGAGGTGGATCTCAAGGCGCTGGCTGCTGCCCTGGGCGAGAAGAGACTGGCTATTCCTACTCAAAAGGAAGCTGAACAGTTGACCGGCCTTCAGGCTGGCGGCATCTCACCGCTGGCGCTGCTTAACCGTGGCTTTCAAGTGGTTATAGATGAAGCCGCTCTGCTCTTTGATGAAATTTACATCTCCGGTGGGCAACGCGGCCTGAATATTCGTCTGCCGGTAGAAGCCCTGGTTGAGTTATGTGGGGCGGCTTTGGTGGATTTTGCTCGCGGTTGATTTCAAGGGCGATGTAGTGTTAATGCTCAATTTTATTCCCATAATTTGCCCGGAAAATGCTACAATTGGGGAACGTTTATAGGCTGATAAACCCGCCTGGTGGAAAACAGCCACGCGCCAGATTAAGGAGACCGTCATGAGCCGAGAGTCCAGCAATGCAGACCCCATCATCATCGCTCGCGATGTACATAAGTGGTATGGCCGTTTTCACGCTTTGCGCGGTATTACTATGGAAGTGCGCAAAGGCGAAGTAGTCGTCATCTTTGGGCCTTCTGGTTCGGGTAAATCTACTTTCATCCGCACGTTGAACCGCCTGGAAGAGCATCAGCAAGGCACGATCATTGTGGACGGCATCGAGCTGACGCGCGATGTGCGCAACATCGAGCAGGTGCGCATGGAGACCGGTATGGTCTTCCAGTCGTTTAACCTGTTCCCGCATATGACTGTGATGGATAACATCACCTTGGCGCCGATCCGTGTGCGCAAGTGGCCGCGCGAAAAAGCCGAGGAGATCGCCATGCAATTGTTGGAACGGGTGGGTATCCCCGAACAGGCGCAAAAGTACCCAGGGCAGCTTTCCGGCGGTCAGCAGCAACGCGTGGCTATTGCTCGCGCTCTGGCTATGCAGCCCAAGATCATGCTCTTTGATGAACCCACCTCGGCTCTTGACCCAGAGATGATCAAAGAAGTGTTGGATGTAATGGTAAGTCTGGCTGAATCGGGTATGACCATGCTGGTAGTGAGCCACGAGATGAGCTTTGCCCGCGCGGTGGCGAACCGCATGGTATTCTTCGACCAGGGTCTGATCGTGGAGAGCGGCACACCCGACCAAATCTTCAATAACCCTCAGGAAGACCGCACCAAGTTGTTTTTGTCGCAGATTTTGTCGCACTAAGTTTTTTTAAGTCAGGCGCTAGATTATTACGTCTGGCGAAACCACTCTTGCTCCAATATAGCGTACCAGTATTCGCTGCTCCAACGGCCGCGAAACCACAAATTCTCGACGAAGTGCGCCTCGCGGCGGAAGTTCAGCTTTTCCAACGTGCGCTGCGCGGGGACATTCAGTAAACGCGGCGATTCTAGAAGCATGGTTGTCATTCGGCTGTCTCCAATGCATTTCTGCGGATCACTTCAGCGTAAAAACGCCCGCTGTCTTTGATGATGCGCTGCTGAGTCTCCCAATCCACGTAAATTAGCCCGAAGCGCATTCGATAACCATAAGCCCATTCAAAATTATCCATCAGCGACCAGTGGAAATAGCCGCGGATGGGGACGCCGGCCTGTATGGCGCGATGCAACGCCTTTAAGTGGCGGCGCAGGAAGCGGATACGTCGTTCGTCGCGCACGCGCCCGTCGAAATCCACGCCATCGGGGACGGGGACGCCATTCTCCGTAATATACCAATCCAATGGGCAAAAGGGAGCGTCGCGATAATCCAAGTGCAGGCGCGTCAGCAGGTCGTATAACCCTTGCGGGTAGATCTCCCACATCTGCGAATACTCATTGCCTTCAGGAAATACCAGCTCTGCCTGTAGGGGCAAGGATTTTGGTTCGTAACGCACCACCGCGCGGGTGTAATAATTAATCCCCAGAAAATCCATCGGTTCGGAAATGATCTCCAGATCTCCATCGTGCGCTTCGGGAAAAAGCCCAGTAAAGTGTTGCAGTACATCCAGCGGATATTGGCCGCGCAAGAGGGCGTCGAGGAAGAGGCGGTTTTGTACGCCGTCGAAGAGTTGCGCTGCCTGCTGGTCTTCCGGCGAGGAGCTGGCCGGATAAACGGGATATAAATTGAGGATGATGCCCAGTTGGGCGCTGGCAGGCAAGATGGCGCGTAGCGCCTGGACGCCGTAGCCGTGTGAGAGCAGCACATGATGGACGGCGCGTAGAGCGATCACAGGATCCTGGATGCCAGGCGCATGTTCGCCAGTGAAATGACCCAAGAAGGCGATCACCGCTGGTTCGTTGTGCGTCACCCAGTAACGTACGCGGTCGCCTAGATGACGGGCGACGATCTGCGCATAGTCGGCGAAGCGAAAAGTGGTGTCTCGCTCTGCCCAGCCACCTCGTTCTTGCAATGCCAGAGGCAAATCCCAATGATAAAGCATCAACCAGGGCTGAATGCCGCGCTCCAACAAGCCATCCACCAGCCGCTGATAAAAGTCCAGCCCGGCGGGATTCACTTTGCCGTAGCCGTCCGGTTGAACGCGCGTCCAGGCAATGGAAAAACAATAAGCCCCCAGGCCGAGTTCGCTCATCAGCGCCAGGTCTTGCGGCCAACGGTGATAATGGTCAGCAGCCACGTTGCCAGTTTCACCGCGCTCAATGCGCCCAGGTTGGCGCACGAAAGCATCCCAGATCGAAAGCCCTTTGCCATCCTCGTTCCAGGCGCCTTCGATCTGGTACGCCGAGGTAGTAGCGCCCCAGGTGAAGCCGGCGGGAAAACGAAGAAAGCGCGATGTGGTCATGCGTTTACCTCCATTTGAAAAATTGGTAGAGCAGGGAGTGGATAAGAGCTATTTGAACAACTCGAGTAAGCGTCGTTGCTCGTCGTTGAGCGGGTAGAGTGGGTTACAGGGGCGTGGATAAATCTCCGCTGCGTCCCAAAGCTCGCGGCGCACACTGCTGGCCGGTCCCACTTTCAATCCTCGCTCTGCTAAATCATCTACCAGAGCGCAAGCATCGAACA
>Ga0226835_1001591_pt1 | contig 11769 bp, 13 predicted proteins | sample LAC_MetaG_1_FD_163627 | JGI IMG/M metagenome (GOLD analysis project Ga0226835, IMG submission 163627) | Anaerobic ammonium oxidizing microbial communities from anammox membrane bioreactor (MBR) in UC Berkley, California, United States -... | ecosystem: Engineered > Bioreactor > Anaerobic >...
GAGAAAGCAGTTTCCACTTCGTTACGGTTGGCGCCGGGCTTCAGGTTGATCTGATAGAACACATCTTCATTGCGCCCAAAGTCGGCGGCGATGTTTGCCTGCGAAATGTACCCCGTGGTAGTTTTGGCATTGAGGTAGTCGGTGGCAATCCCTACCACACGGTAGGTTTGTTCCCCGGTGGGGGTTACAAGGCTTACTTCATCGCCGAGATGAACCCCCGCCGCCGCGGCAAGAACGCCGTTGATGATGATGGCGCGTTCCTGCTCCAGCGCCTGAAATGCGCTTTCAGGGTCTCCCGCCGTGAAGGTGAGTCCATCCATCTGCCGATACGCCTGCGGGTCAATCCCCAGCACCCCGACGGCTACATCCTTAATCTGGGTACCGGCGAACCGTAAAGTGCTGACCAGTTCCACTCCGGGCACGTCGCGCAGTTTTTGCGCCAGCTCCGGCGCCGCGCCGGTATTCGATCCCCATACCGCGAGGGTGGGCGGCATGAGCAAATAATCGCTCCCCAGGCTTTTTTCCATAATATTTGTGAAGGTCAGGGAGATCGAGGTAAGTACCGAAGCCATCATCACTACCACCGCCATAGCAATCATCGTGGTAGACGCGGTAACCGTAGCCCGTCCGGGTTGGCGGCTCAGGTTTCCTTCCGCAAGCTGGGCCGTGCCATTGCGGGCAAAGATCAAGGCCAGCAGGTTGCCAAACATCACCGCAATGGGGTTAATCAACGCCGGGGCCATCAAAATGAGCGCCGCCGCCATTAAAATGGCGCCCAGCCCCAGCAATGCCGCCTGCCCGCTGACCAGAATGCCCACCGCCAGCGCCAGCAAGGCCACCCCGCCCCAGAAAGAAAAGCCCGCAATGCGCTTAAAGGAAACCCCTCCCACCGCGGGCCGCAGGGCTTCAAGGGGCGTCACCCGGGCCGCCGACTGCGCCGGGAGCAACCCCGCCAGCACAGTGACGCCCACCCCGAGCACAATAGAAGTCACAACCAGGGTCGGCGATACCTCAGGCGCCCCAACTTTAATGTTCAGGAATTGCTGTCCGATGGGCACGATCAGTTGCAGGATCAGCCAGCCAAAGAGATAACCAAACACCAGACCTAGCGCAGTGCCCACCACACCCTGAATCAATCCCTCCGCCAGAATCATCCACCGGATGGTTGCCCGGCTGGCGCCGAGCGCGCGTAACATACCAATATCCCGGCGTCGCTCGGCCACGATGGTTCGGAAAGTGTTGAAAATGATAAAACCGCCCATCAGCAACGCCAGGAAACCCATCAGGTTGAAGATCATCTGGGCATTGCGGATGTTGGTGAGGATCTCTGAACCACTTTCCAGAGCGCCGAGTTTAAAGTTACCTCCCACCGCTTCAATTATGCGTTGTTGAATTTCAGCGCGCCGGGCTTCATCCATCGTATTAAGGTTGGCATCCACGATGTTGATTTTTCCAGACATGTTGAGGAGCTGCTGCGCCTCGGCAAGCGTAACCAGCACCTCTTCATTTCCGGGCATCATGCGTTCGGGGAGAATGCCTACCACTTTCAAGTCGGCAACCCCTGTCGTTGTGGGCAGAGAAAGGGTGTCTCCCAGGCGTACGCCAACCTCTCGCGCCAGTGACCGGGTGATCACCGCAGCGTTCACATCTCCGGGTTCGAGGAAACGCCCTTCGACAATATTGTAGGCAATCATCTGCCGGGCCACTTCCGGATCAATGCCCTTAAGCACTACCGCACTGATGCGATCGAGAGATTTTGGATCGTGGTCAAAATAATCGGCGGGCAGGTTAATCAGCCGTTCCAGCGACCCCGCGGCCACCTCCACCCCGTCTACGGCGCGCACCTTTTCTAACACCGAGGGGTCGAAGGCTTCACCGATTTTGTGCGTAACGGTCACATCCACCTGTCCGGCCGCGGCCATCACCTGAGTCTGAAAAGCTTTGACAAAGGTGGGCATGAAGGTGTTCATACCAAAAATGACCAGCACCCCGAAGACAATCGCGAGGGTGGTCAAAATGGTGCGTTGTTTCCGCCCCATCAGATAACGCCAGGCAAGAATCCACTGGAAAGTCATAACACCTCCATTTTTTCACGCACCGTTCGAGTGTCTTCCTGGGTATTGCCGTTCAAATGGGTCTGATCGACAATCTTTCCGTCCTTGAGGAAGACGATTCGATCGGCATAGGCGGCAATGCGTGGGTCATGGGTAACCATAAGCACAGTGCGGCCCCACTCGCTGGAAATTTGGCGCAAAAGGGTGGCAATTTCATCTCCAGCCCGCGAATCGAGGTTGCCGGTCGGTTCATCGGCCAGAACGATCAGGGGTTCATGCGCCAGAGCCCGGGCAATGGCCACACGTTGTTGCTGCCCCCCCGAAAGCTCCGCCGGGCGGTGGTTCAGGCGGTCGCTCAAACCGACTCTTTCCAGCCACAGGCGCGCCCGTTCGTGAGCCTGAGCCACTGGCACGCCATCCAGGATCATCGGTAAAGCGGCGTTCTCCAGGGCGCTGAGTACCGGGATAAGGTTGTAGAACTGGAACACAAAGCCCATCTTTCGGCGGCGAATCTCGGTTACCTGGTTATCGGTGAGCGTACTTAACTCCTGCCCATCCAGAAATACCTTCCCCTCTGTAGGGCGGTCGAGGCCGCCGATTAAATACAGCAGGGTCGACTTACCACACCCGCTGGGCCCCATCACAGCTACGAATTCTCCCTGGCCAATCGAGAGGTTAATGCCCTTCAGGGCGGTCACCGCCGTCTCGCCTTTTCCGTAGACTTTGGTTAAATTTTCTGTGACGACCATTGATTCCATGCTTTCCTCCATCGAATAATTCATCTTTCGCAGTCAGCTGTTTATGTTTAAGAGTCAGCTGACCGCTTCGTTTATCCTGCACGTTTTCCGGGCGGCCTGCCCCGTGGGCGCAACTCTGGCTCCGGTAAAGGCTGACGGGTCACCTCATCCAGGCGCGCCTCGATCATATCCATCCAGCGCAACTCGGCTTCGATATGCATGATGGCCTGATCGAGCAGTAAAATATGAGCGAGGTCCCGGCGCGGGTCGAGCGCCATCCGGCGTTCGGTCAGGTCGTGCAATTCCTGGTACAGACTCGCCCGCTGGGCATAAATGACAGCTCGCGGGTCAGCAAAGCCGGTTGCCATCGCCAGCATCAGCTTGATGAAAAACTCATCGCGCTGGCGTTCGCTGTGTACGGGCTTCTCAAACCAGGATTTCAGCTCATCGCGCCCTGCCGGGGTAAGCGCGTACATCTGCCGCGCCCCATCCCCTTCGCCTGAGTCGACCTCGGTGATCAGACCATTTTCCTTCAGGCGTGCGAGGGTGGTGTAAACCTGAGCCGGTTTCACCTCCCAGATTTCTCGCCCGCCGGCCATGGTCTCAAATGCCTGCAACAGCTCGTAGCCATGACGAGGGCGCTGACTGAGTAAACCTAACAGGGCATTGCGGACGCTCATAAAAAAATATTAACTCGTTTTCTAATATCCGCAATAATATATAACGAGTTAATATTTTTTGTCAAGGGGGTTCGTTTCTCATCTACCGGGCGGCTTCGTAAATGCGCTGAAATTCCTCCTCGAACTGTTTTGCAAGCTTTGAACTGTGGAGGATCAACAGGTTTTCATCGTTCGTCTCATCCGCGCTTCGAGTGAAGTTATACGAACCTGCAACCACCGTTTGCCCATCCATCACCAGGACTTTTTCATGCATTAATCCCGGGTTGCCATCCAGGCGCACATCCAACCCGGCACGGCGCAGGGCGGCATAGTCATTCCCGGCAGCGTCGGATTGATCGGCGTCAAAAACTCCGCGAACCTGCACCCCGCGCTGAGCCGCCTCGATCAGTGCGTCTCGCAGGTCATCGCGGGTAAAGGTATAGGCCAGGAAGTCAACCCTCTCTCTCGCTCCGGCCACCCGTTCTGCCAGGATACGCCCCGGACGATCATCCGGCGCGAACCATACTTCCACCTCCACTCCCTCCACGTTTACCTGCCGGTCTCGCAACGGGAGAGCCTCCCCCCCTCCAAACTGGCGTGCCGAAAACATCTCCTCAAATTCTTCGCGGTAAAGCGCCACCAGCTCGCTCGAGCGGATGCGGAGGAACACGTTATGGTCTTGATCCAGGCTGGCGGGTGTGAGGTTGAGCGACCCACTCCATAACGTCTGGTCATCGATCAGGATGAACTTGTTGTGCATCAGGCCTTCTCGATGATCCCCCACCAGCGGAATCTTCCCCTGTTGCAGCCGTTGAACCGCCCGGTTATCGAGTGCGTCGCTGTCGATCACCACCCTCACCGCCACTCCTCGCCGCGCCGCCGCCAGAAGCGCATCGGCGGCCTCCAGCCACGAGAAATTGTACATGGCGACATCGATGCTATACCCGGCGTGGGCTATTGAATCCAGCAATGCTTCACGTAGAGCCCGAGAACCGTCTGGCTTTCCCGGTGAGGTGAAAAACACCGAAATGGACTCTGCTTCCGCACTCTCCTGGAGCGTGGGCTGAACCCCATCCAGGCGAGGAAGTTCGCAGCCCGCCTGGAATAATAAAAGGATAACCAGTGCGGTTATCCGGCTAAGCCATGAGTTCAAAGATCGCTCCTGTGAAACAAAAATGGAGAGAACGGTTCTCTCCTCAGGGAAGAATCCATAATTGAGGAGAGTCGAGCCCAATTTCAAAGCGGAATTCACGGAGAGCGTCGCGGCGTTCCGCCTCGATGTTCATCACCATGAACTCAGCCAGTGGCACAAGGTCTTCAGGTGAGACCACCACCGGCCTGAAGGGCGCCGGGCTGCCAGGTTCCATACGCACTGGCTGAAGTAAATACTTCACTCCCAACGCCACACTTTCTTCAATTTTCAGGCGAAATGCCGGGATATAGAACAACCGGGGCGCCGCCCACCAGGCGTTCATCTCCTGGCTCGAATCGCCCTGATACGTCTGCCGAACCTGGGGACGTACCACCCCCCGCGCCACCCAGAAGGGATTCCCCACCTTTCCCGAAGGGATCGCCCTGGAGAAAAAAACGTCCAGCCGCTGCACACCCTCCTCATCCGACAGGAGCATCCCCTGCCCGCATTGGGCGCACACCCACGCCACTTCATCGGGCTGGGCAGCCACCGGCGTGGAGCAACGCGGACATTGCAGTGGGATCAGCCGCACGCGCTTACTCATTCGATGAACCTCTGTACTTCTCGTACAATCTCTTTCACGTCCAGTAAATCGCCGCTCAAACCCGACGCAGATTCCTGGTTTGCCTTATACCGATGGTATTCCACCTGCTCACCGTAACGGAATTTTTGCCACCCGGCCACCAATAACCCAATCCCTGCCGCCAGGCTGATCAGAGCTGCCCCAAGGATGTCACTGTCATTGGAGAGGGATACGATCAACGCCGAAACATCCACCGCCACAAAAGCCCCCACCGCCATTCCGCCCACCAGCATGGCAGCCCGGTACAGGAGATTTCCCGGCGCCTTACCGTACAAGACCTGGCCGTCAAAGCCATCCACCACTACCTGAAAAGCCCTTCCGCGATAAAGGTAGCGCAACACCCAGACCGGATAATACACCAGCCCCAGCCTTGCCCCTAGAATGCGCGTGAAAAGTTGAGACGTACGGCTGAGGCGCACCCTCGAAGCCACCCACCCCTCAAAAGCTTTTCGCGCCTTTTCCAGTGCTTTTTCGGCTGACCCTACCGGTTCAAAGACCATGCCGCTGTAATGAAGCTGATCTCCATTGAATGGTTCCAGCGGGCGCCCCTCCAGAGAGATACGCCGAACTCCGAACTCCCCCACATCGCAGGCCACCTCGTTCCAGCTCACCTCGCCGACGGCGCGTTTCTCCCGCGGAACATACCGCGTGTTATCTCCGCTTCCAACCCGTTCCTGGCCGAAAGCCCAGGCCACCCCCTGCCCCCACGCCGCCCAGAAGGGCACATGAACCAAAAACGCTTCACCGATTTCAGCCCTGTGCGCAGTATCTCTTGCAATCGCCACCCCACGGTTGAGGAACTGGCGTAAAGAATCCAAGGCCTGTTCTCGCTTCACCCGTAGAGGCACCTGGTACCGGCGCACACCCCGTTCACCGCTGACCACGGAGCGCATCTCACAGAAAGGGCAAATGACCAGCGCCTGCCCCTCAGGAACGGGCACCGTTCCCCCGCAGCGCGGGCAGGTCAGGCCGAGTAACCCCTTTTCGCTCATACCCTTGCCGCCACCCATCCTGCCCAGGCCAGGAGAATTGGGGCGGCAATTACCCCGAGGCCCGAACAGAGCAAAAAACCCGCCACGGCTCCGCCCTCATGGTCGGCAAGCCCCCCGATCACCGGGAAGCTGGCCAGGCAAAGGAACACCGCCGCCGCCACCCCACCCACCAGCCGGTAAGGGAGCTCCGCCTTGGCCGGGTAAACATTGGCCAGCACCGATCCCGTTGCGGCCTCCACCACCGCGGTATACGTTCCTCCGCGATAGAGATATTTGAATTCAAAAATGGGCACATGAACCAGCGCCATTTCCTCCGCCACTGCCCCGGGATGACTCTGACGGAACCAGTCCAACCCTGCCTCCAGAGGCACGCTGGGCGGCTCAGAATCTCCCTCCAGCGAGGGATCATAAGGGCGCAAGTCTCCCGCCAGCAACCTGAGATGCGCCAGCTCGGTAACCGAGGTGGCAGCCGCCGGTTCCAGGTCTATGCGTTCCTGGCCGTCGCTCTTCCAGCGAAAATACCACAGGGGAAAATAACGAAACGAACGGCGGGTGATCTGAGATTTCTGGTCCAGGTCTTTTACCGTCTCACTACCCGACATCCAGCGTCGTAATGCCGCCTCTGCCTGCTCCCCATTCAGAGTGGGGGTGAGAACCCAGTGAAACACTGTTTGCGATTTATCAACAAACACCGTGGCGGCGCAATAGGGGCAGACGATAAAAATTTGCCCCTCATCGGGGTGTAACTCTCCGCCACACTGCGGGCAGGTGAGACGAGACACTGAACCTGGAGTATTCACGTCCTTAATTATAGCGGAAGCTGCCAGGTTTATTTCATGGAACAGGTAAAGAATAAATCAAAAAATTGCGGGGGGGTTGAACTTGCGCTCCGCACCAAAAAAGTGGGCGGCTTCTCAGAGCCGCCCACCCCGTCGATAGATCAACCGCGCGTCACCGTGATGCGCTTGCCAACGACCTCCGGACGGGTGGACTTGGGCAAAACGACCGTCAAGACCCCCTTCTTAAAGGTCGCCGTGATCTTGTCCTCATCCACTTCAGTCGGCATCATAATTTCACGCCGGAACGAGCCATAGCTGCGCTCAACCCGATGATAGCGGCGGTCTTTTTCTTCTTTTTCGGCGCGTTTTTCACCCTGGATGACCAGAACGCCCTTGTTGAAAGTCACCTGGATGTCGTTCTCGTCCATTCCAGGTACCTCAGCTGTGACGATGACTTCTTTGTCGTTCTCACTCACGTCCACCGACGGCAAGAAGGAGCCACCATAGAAGTTAAGCATGCGCGAAGGCAGCAGGCGGAAAGGATCAGTGAAGAAGTCCTCGAACATCCGGTTCATTTCCTCCTGCATGGCCAGGAAGGGATCTTCCCGCCGTCGAACTACCAGGTCACGCTCTTCATTGCGTCTCCAGGGCAGTAAATCGGTAATGGGCATATCGATCCACCTCCTTTACTACAGAATGACTCTTATAAAGCAGTTCTTACCCGGCCTTCACGTCAATTTTGGTCGGTTTGGCGGCGCCAGCCTTGGGCAGGCGCAGATATAACACGCCATTCTTGACCTTGGCTTCAATGCGTTCGCGGTCGACCTCGTCTGAAAGAGCGAAGGACCGTTTGAAATCACCCTCGCCATATTCAGCGTACGCCAGGGTGAACCCCTCAGGGCGCTCAAAGGTTGGCATGGCGCTGATCGTCAGCACGTTTTTCTCCAGCACCACGTCTACATTCTTCTCATCCGCTCCGGGCAGGTCTACCACCAGCACCAGCTCGTTGCTGGTCTCGTAGATGTCGGTGCGCGGGGTATAGACCCGTCGATCGCGAATGCGTTCGGTCTGTTGTTCGGCCAGAGGAGCTTCCTGTTTCACTTCAATGGTCTTGGTTTCTTCGGCCATAATACCACCTCCATTCCGGGGATGTCACGAAGCTTTCACGCTGATCTTGCGCGGTTTGTCGGCTTCGGCGCGCGGTAATACAACCTTGAGAATGCCATTCTCATAACTGGCAGTTACCTTGTCGCTATCCACAGGGAACGCCAGCTGGATGCTCCGGTTGAATTTACCGCATACGCGCTCGCGACGATGATAACGAATGTCTTCCGCCGGATCTACCGGTTTGCGCTCACCGCTGATCGTGAGCACATCGTTCACGATGGACAGATCGATATCCTTGGGGTCCACCCCCGGCAATTCGGCAGTAACGATTTCCAGCTCGTCATTCGTCCAGGCATTGATCGCCGGGAAAGTGGAAGCGACCCGTCCACGCTCCGGCATGAAGGCATTCATCAACCGATCCAGTTCTCGCTGCATTCGATCCATCTCTTCCCAGATGCTCGGTAGCGTATATCTGCGATAGATCATATCAACCTCCTTCCAGTCTCCATCGGTGTGCTTGAGATGGGGTGTTTGTTTTTTTCAGGTACGCCCTAAGTTTATGCAGAACGTGTTAACACAAAATAAGTGGTTTATAGGAGATGTATTAGAAATGATCACCGATCTTGATATAATCCATGCGTTGAAACTTACCCACCCCATCTCACTCCATGGACTCTTCTCCCCCACCTCATGCCATCCTGGCCATCATCCCGGCTCATAACGAAGCCAGCCGCATCGTTCCTGTCATCCAGGCCACGCTCAAGCACCTTCCCGTCCTCGTGGTCGACGATGGATCGTCCGACAACACACCCCGGGTGTCCACCGAAGCAGGCGCCACAGTCATTCGCCAGACCCCCAACCAGGGCAAAGGGGCCGCCCTGAAAGCAGGGTTCCGCTATGCCCTCGAACACGGCTTCGAGGGCGTGCTCACGCTTGACGCCGACGGCCAGCACGATCCGGCCGAGATTCCCCTTTTTCTTGAAGCGTATGTGCAACGCAAGGCCGATTTAATCATCGGCACACGAGATTTCAGCCAGATGCCCCTTTCTCGCCGGTTGGCAAACACCCTGGGGCGGTTACTCTTCTCCTGGGCGGTCGGGCAGCTCATTCGCGACAATCAATCGGGCTACCGGCTGTTAAGCCGACGCATGGTCGAGGCTTCGCTGGAGAGCCCAATGGGAGGCTTCGAGTTTGAGGTGGATATGATTGTCCTCTGCCTTCAGCGGGGGTATCTCCTGGGCTGGGTACCCATTCGTACCATTTACGCCGGAGAAAACAGCCATATCAGTCCTTTGCAACACGTGCGGCGTTTCATCCGGATGACTTACCGCGCACGCCGCATGATGAAATCCGGAGAAAGAAGGATCACATGAGCCAATCTGAAAACCCCGATGCTGGCCTGGAACGCAGCGAACCTTTCGCGCAAAACCCCGAAGAGGTTCGCGCCAGGCACGAGTCCAATCGCCGCGGCTGGAATGAAGGCGCCGCCGCTGGCTATACCCCCGAAATTGAAAACACCGTACGTTTCATTCGTGAGGGGCAAAGCAACCTGCACCCCGTGGAGCGCACCTACCTGGCAGGAATCCTCCCGTATTGCGATCTGGCCATCCACCTGCAATGCGCCTCAGGGAAAGACACCCTCTCTTTGCTCAATGAGGGGGTGAAGCGCGTGGTAGGCATCGATATCTCCGATGTCCATATCGAAAATGCCCGCCGCACCAGCGAAGCCCTGAACGCTCCAGCTACCTGGGTGCGCTGTGATGTGCTCGATGCCCCTCATGAACTGGATAACTCAGCCGACCTGGTCTATACAGGCCGGGGCGCCCTCTGCTGGCTTCACGATCTGGACGCCTGGGCCCGGGTCATCTTCCGGTTGCTCAAACCCGGCGGATACGCCTCCATCTTTGATGACCACCCCGTCACCTGGTTGTTCGATCTGCAGGCCAGCACGCTTCAGTATTCGGGATACGATTATTTCCGTTCCTGTATCTCAGAAGTGGGGTGGCCTGACACGTACATTGGGGATATCGGCATCCCGGTAGATCAGCAAAGCCGTAAATACGAATGCCTGTGGCCCATTTCAAGGGTCTTCCAGGCTCTTACGACGGCCGGGCTGGCGGTGGTGCACCTGGGGGAACACCCCGATCCGTACTGGGAGCAGTTTCCCCATCTGCCGGAGGAAATCCGCCAGAAGATCCCCAACACGTTTTCCATGCTTGCCCGAAAGCCCCAGGCAGAAGCCCCCAGCCAGAGCGGATCACAACAGGTATAATAACCTCATCTCGTCAACATTTCTTAAGGAGTATTCTCGTGAAACAGTGGAAAACACCCCCTCCCATGACCATTGACCCCCAAAAGCGGTACGTCGCCACCATCGAAACCCCGCGTGGAGCCATTGAGTTAGAGCTTTATCCTGAGCACGCCCCCGTCACCGTAAACAATTTTGTCTTCCTTGCCAGAGAAGGTTTTTATGACGGCGTCAAATTTCACCGCGTGATCGCCAATTTTGTGATTCAGGGCGGCGACCCCACCGGCACTGGCGCTGGCGGGCCCGGATACCGCTTCGAAGATGAAGTCAAGAACAATCCGCTCAAACACGAGCGAGGGGTCATTTCCATGGCCAACGCCGGCCCTAATACCAACGGAAGCCAGTTTTTCATCACCCATTCACCTCAGCCCCATTTGAACGGGAGACACACCGTATTTGGGAAGGTGGTCAAGGGGATGGAAGTCGTGGATGCCATCCAGCAGGGTGATGTGATGACTCGTGTGACGATTGCCGAAAGCGAATAAGCCTTCCCCTCAGACCCCAACAGCAGGTCACTGAGCCATGGGCAATACCGCCGATTCTCCCGATTTTTTGGGACAGCTTACCCCGCCTTACCTGATCCTGTCAGTGCTATTCGTCGGGGCTGGTTTATACTTCCTCTACCTCCTTGGGCAGCAGATCACCCTCATCTGCACTCGCACAGGTGCCATGGAACAGTGTACCCTGCATACCAGCTGGATGAACCTGGTGCAACTTAATAACCGTACCATAGAAGGCATCCGTTCGGCATGGGTTGAAGATCAATGCGATGAGGATGGCTGCGCCTATCGGGTGGTCATGCGCACAGACCAAGGCGAAATACCCCTCGGTCAGGCCTTCTCTTCAGGGAAGGCTTCAAAACAACGCAAGGTAGAACAAATTAACGCCTTTGCCAGCCAGCAAAGCTATGCATTGAAGGTCAGCGAAGGGGGCGGAGGTTGGATTCTAATTCCCCTCGTTTTCGTGATCCTCGGGATCGGGCTAATCTACCATCCCCTGTGGGCAACACTCCAGGCTGCGTTCCGGCGGTAATCCTGAACGAAAAGGGCGGGGAGCTCCGATTTGCTCCCCGCCCTGATTTACTCAGGCGCTCTCATTTTTTTCTGAGAGGCTTTCTGCTCCGGGTAAAGCGCCCGGCCAGAGGAAAAGGATCAACCCGGCGAGGGTGAAACCAATCCCTCCAACCAACCCGGCCGCCGTAGGCCCAAGGAGAAGGTTGGGTTGTCCACTTACCCAGATCATCCCCAGACCTGCCACCGCGTTGATAATGGCATGGCCAATGACAGCAGGCCATACACTGCCCCCCCGTAACACCAGCCACGAGAGGATCACCCCCAGCCACAGGGTAAACCAGGTCA
>Ga0226835_1001592_pt1 | contig 11768 bp, 9 predicted proteins | sample LAC_MetaG_1_FD_163627 | JGI IMG/M metagenome (GOLD analysis project Ga0226835, IMG submission 163627) | Anaerobic ammonium oxidizing microbial communities from anammox membrane bioreactor (MBR) in UC Berkley, California, United States -... | ecosystem: Engineered > Bioreactor > Anaerobic >...
CCGTCCGGCAGGACGAGAACGCAATAGCCGCGCGGCCGGCGGCGCGCGCCAATGATTAAATCAATCAGCGCGGGTTCGTATCCTTTTTCAATCAACATCTCGCGGTCTTCGGGGCCCACCTGAAAATACGCGACGGTGCGAAATTTTTGCAGCGCGATGCCGAGATTGCTGCCGAGCAAATCGCGCAGCGTTTGCGTCGCCGCCGCAATGACGAGTTTGCGCTCCGCCCAATCTTTGAACGCTTCCGTCACATACGTCGCCACTTGCTGCGCGTTGTCGGAAATTTCGCGGTCTTTGGGCATGAGCCGATGAATTTCGTCAATCGCCAACGCGGCGGGCGTATTGCGCGCGGGCAACCACTCTTCATAAAAAATTTTCATGAACGCCAAGAGACACGGGTCGTCTGCTAACGCGTACGGGCGCGTGCCTTTGACCGGTTGATACAACACCGCCTTGTCGCTAAACAGCGCCGCGCGCGTTTCCTTTTCAAAGCGCGCCATATCGTCGTGCGGATGCAGCGTCACGCCGCCAATGTGTTCCAGCGCCGCCGCCATGCGCGTCGAGTATTTCAAATTGATGGCGATAACTTTATAATTCAAGAGCTGCAAGCGCAACAGAAACCACACAATCAGCGTCGAAGATTTTCCGCCGCCTTGGTCGCTCACCATCAACACGGGCCCGGTGTCTTGGCGAAAATCGGCATAGCGCAAACCCTCTTTGCCCGCCGTGACGCTGCGCCCCAACAAAATGCGCTGACGCGCGTCGGCGAGATGAATATCGCTGCCTTCTTCGCGCGCGAGCGCGGCGAGCGCCTGCGATGTGAGGAGCCGCTGCTGCGGCGGCGTCGGCGGTTCGGTCAACCAATTCACAAATCGCGCCGGCAGCGATGCCTTTGCCGTATGCCGTTCCAACAACAGCGGCAGCCACGCCGCCATCGAATCGTCCAGCGCGCGGTCCGTCAAGGGCGTGAGATTCAACGCCGTCAAATACGACGCCGCAAAATTTTGGTTCACTTGCGCTTCGCGGTCGTCCTTGCCCCACGTGACCAAAAGCGTTTCCGTGTCAAACAGATATTCGAGCGAACGTTTGTCTTCGAGTTTTTCCAGCGTCTCGCGCAGCTGTTTCGCCTGACGCGGCCGGCCCAGCCCCGGCACGCGCGCGGCGAGCAATTGCCCGCGCAGCTCCGTCGCCGTCGTATCGCGCGGCAGCGGCGTCACCGTCACGCACAATAAACCGTCCGCCGCGCTCAGCGCGCGCATCAACGCGTCGCGCGCTTCGTGAAACGGCGTATTGACGCGCAAGACTTGCAACACATTTTGCTGCGCGCCCGCGCGCGCCAACAATTGCGCGCCAAACGTCATCTGTTCGGGGATATAGCCGCGATACGCCACGCGCGGCAGCGCGCCCGCGTCGAGCAACGTCGCCTGCTGAATTTGCGCGAGCAAACTTTCGCCGCCCAACACCATGCGAAAAAATGATTCCGCCGCGTACGCGCCGAGCGGCGACAAACCCAAATCCAACGCGCCGAGCCAATCGCGCACCCGTTCCTGCACGCGCATCGGATACACGATGCCGGTCAATACGACGCGCGCGCGTTTGGCGCCCGTTTGCGCGAGGTCTTGGAGCGCGGCGAGATATTCCGGCGGCACGCGGTTCGCGCCATCGCTGTCGCTGAGGTCAAGGTGGCCGAGATGATAATCGGTGAGCCAAAAAAGTTTGATGGGGACCGCGCCCTCTTCATGCTGCGCGAGGTACGCGAGAAATTTGGTCAACGTATCCGCGACATCGGCGGCGGCGAGCGCGGGTTTGTAGCCCGTGCGACCGAGCGTCAATAATGCGATTTGCACGCGCGTTCCGTCGCGCGCGATGACCGTGCCATCGCGTTCGAGCGCTTGAATCGGCATCCGTCCCGCGACGGTATTTAAATTCAACGCGCCGCCGTTCGTCTCGCGCTGCGCGATGAGCCAAAACAGTAACGCGCCGCCGAGAAACAGCAGCGCGCCCAACATGCCGGCGCGCCAATCCGCCAAACCGAGCAAAAGCACGACGACCAGCGCGACGGCGATGATAACCAACAAATAGATTTTTGCTTCGCGTTTTTCAAAAGGCAGCGTCAATGGTTTGAACAACCATTCGTACACCGCGCGCAGGATGCCGACGCCCCAGCGCCAGCGCCGATAAAAACCGAACAAGACGAGGTACAGCGCGAACGGACCCGCCAGCGCAATGCCCGCCCAATCGCGCAAGCCCACCCACGCCAGCGCCAAACCGGCGAATGTGAGCGCGAGCAATTCCAACCACGTCAAACCTATAGTGGTTTTGTAATTGAGGAATGCCCACAGGCGCGTGAGAAATATCGCGCGGGGCGTCGGTGCGTTACGCATTTTCAATCTCAGATTTCAATTTGCAACACATCGCCGGGCTGAATCGTATTCAAGCTTTCCAAAATCAATGGCGCGAATGGTTTTATATCTTCCAAACGGTTGCTGCGTGCTCGCAACAAAATGATAGCCAGATTCACGTCGCGCAGGTTCTGCTGATACAACAAGCCGCGATCAATGATGATAAAAACATCAAACAGCGGCTGTGCAAGGCGCAACAGTTCGCCGTTCTTTTTGTGCGCCCAGCCCATTTGAGGAACGGTTTGTACTTGATGTCCGACAAATTCACGCGCGAATTTGCGCGGCAGGGACTCATCCAAAAGAATACGCATCGGTTACGCCAGGATTAATGTTTTTGCGGATTCCAGTAGACTCAATGCTTGCTCACGCGTCACGGTCGGAAAATCGTCGAGAAATTCATCTAACGGATCTCCGGCTTCGAGATAATCAAACAAGGTTTGAACGGGCACTCGCGTCCCTCGAAAGACCGGCGTGCCTCCCAGAATTTCCGGGTCGCGTTCAATGACCTGCTTGACGACTGCTTCGTTATTCATTGTCATATTTCCTCCCGATTACAAATCACTCAACCGCGTCTTGCGATGTACATTGCGCGCAATCGCAGTTTCACTCTTCCATCATCCGTTTCCGCGCTTCGTCAATTTCTTTGGCGCGCGCCGCTTCCGCCGACGAGGGCAAATCAGCCGCCGCGTAACCGCCGGCGTCCGCCGGAACCATTTCGCCCCACGCGCGCCCGACGGCATCGCGCGCCATGACAAAGGGGATGCTGAAAAATTTCCACGACATGACGACGAGAAACAAACCGGCGGGCAGCACGAGCCAAGTGAACGGCGCGAAATTGGTCGCGGCAGCCAGCGCCAAGACAATGAGCAGGACGGCGACTTTGGTGACCAAATCGAACCACGCTTCAAAAAAACCGGCAACGACGCGTCCCGCCGTTTTCGGACGCGTGCCTTCGAGCAAAATGGAAAATGGAATCACTAGCACGCTCAACAGGCGCAAGAGAATTAGCGCGATGCCGCGATACGCCAATTGCACGAGGACAATCAACGCCAATCCGATGGAAACCAACAGCGCAATGATGGACAGCAAGCCGCCGTTCTGCTGCAAATTTTCCAGCACGCGCAGCGTTTGGTCGAGCAGCGTCGCCTGTTGGAAAAAAGATTGGTCGCCGCCGCCGCTCAATGCCGCCGCCAGCGCGCGCCCGACGTCGCTCAAGCCGCGCATAATCACGGCGAACGCGGCGAGAAAAACCATCACCGCAATCACCAACACGGCGTACAAAATTGGATTCGGAATCGGTTTCTCTTTATAAACGCTGTACGCCAGCATGACGACATAGGCAAACACATACAAGGGCGTGAGCGCGAGCAGCGTACTCGCAATCGTACCGACAAATTGATTGATGGGCAGATTCGGGTCGGCGAAATCTAAAAAGAAAATGCCCGCGCCCGGCTGGTCCAAAATTTCTGTCGCAGACTGTTTCGATTGCGCGAACAATTGGTCGGGATTCGTCACGCGTCCTTGCGCCAAATCGCTGACCATTTGCATAATGGCGTACACTTTGTCGAGTTCGGGAATTTGCGGCAGTTGCAGGCCGCCTTGCGCGGAGGGTTGCGGCGGCGGAGGCGGCGTCGGATTTTGCGCGTGCGCGACCAAGCCGCCGCCCATTGTCAGCGCCAACGCGCCGATGACGGCAAGCCAACTCCACCGCATCCTAATTTTCACGCTCAATCTCTGACGCCAAACGGCAAAACGTTTGCTTGCGCTTTGAACCGTGCGCCATTATTTTCCCAACAACCAATTAAAAAATCCCTGCGCCGCGCCGGGCGCGCTCGCTTCGGCAGCTTGGCGTCCGACATACAGGAATTGAAAAATAAAGCCGGTGAACAATGCAATGGCGGCGCAAATCACCAGCGTCTTGACCGTGTTTTTGACTTGGCGGCGGCCCTCGACGCTTTCGGTAAAATCATCGCCTTTGACAAAAAACAACCACGCGAGGCGAAACAAAAAGTAAAACGCCAGTAGCGTGAAAATGATAAACACCCATGAGAGCGGCGAACTGAAATTGCCCGCCAATAATTCTTGAAGCAGTCCCGGCATCTTGGCTCCTTTCCGTTTATACCGTCCATTATATACGCAAAAAATTGTTGATTGTTTCAACTCTCGCTATAATCGGCGCAGACACTTTACGAGGAGCGCGGTATGAATTATTTCGACGCTTATTTTGACGAACAACGTCAGCTCATCTCGCAAATTTCAACCGCCCACTTGCAGCCGATTCTGGAAATTTTGGAACGCGCGCGCGCGGAACGGCGACATATTTTTGTTTTTGGCAATGGCGGCAGCGCGAGCGCCGCGTCGCACTTTGCCGCCGATTTGAGCAAAAATACGCGTCGCGCCCATCTATCCCCTTTGCGCGTTACCTGTCTGAACGACAACATGGCGCTTTTTTCGGCGTACGGCAATGATGAGGGGTATGACAGCGTATTTGCCGAACCGCTGCGCGCGTACGCCGACGCGGGCGATGTCGCCATCGCCATTAGCGCGAGCGGCAATTCGCCCAACGTCGTGCGCGCGATTCAAACCGCCAAGGAACTCGGTTTGACCACCATCGCCTTGACCGGTTTTAATGGCGGCAAATTAAACGCGCTGGCGCAGCATTGTATCGTCGTTCCCTCGCAAACGTACGAACACATCGAAGATTTGCAGCTCATGTTTTGCCACGCGCTCGTTTTCACGCTCAAACAAAAATATCCCGCGCAAACAAAATGATTTTGGCGTTTGACTTTGGCGGCACCAAAAATACGTGCGCGGCGTTTCAACGCAATGCGACCGGCGCGTACGAGCTTGCCGCGCGGGAACGCCGCGCGTCGCCGCCGCACGCGGATGGCGCGTACGATTACGCGGTCATGGATGCGATGGCGCGGCAATTATTGCGCGGCGCGACGCCGGACGCCATCGGCATCAGTTTCGGCGGACCCGTGCGCGCGAGTCAGGGCTTGGTGGCGCTTTCGCATCACGTGCCCGGCTGGGAAAATAAATTGTTACGCGACCAAGTCGCGCGCGAATTTCAGACGCGCGTCGCGCTGGACAATGACGCGAACGCGGCGGCGTTGGGCGAAGCGCGTTTTGGCGCGGGACGCGGCTGCGCGAGTTTGTTGTACATCACGGTCAGCACCGGCGTCGGCGGCGGTTGGATTTTGAACGGCGAGATTTATCGCGGCGCAAAGGAATTGGCGGGCGAAATTGGGCACGTCGTGATTGACCCGCAAGGCCCGCCGTGCGTGTGCGGTCGGCGCGGCTGCGTAGAGCAATTGGCGTGCGGACGCGCGATTGCGCGCATGGCGCGCCAAGCGTTGGAACGCGAACCGACGCGCGGCGGCATTTTGCGCGGCTTGATTGGAAACGATTACGCGCAGCTCACCGGTCTGCGCGTGCATCACGCGGCGGAACAGGGCGACGCGTTGGCGCAAGACATTATGGCGCAAGCCGCGCGCAATTTGGGTTTCGCCATCGGCAATGTGATTTGTTTGATGAATCCCGCGCGCGTGATTTTGGGCGGCGGCGTCACGAACGCGGGCGCCAAGTATTTTGAAAATGTGCGCGCTGCCGCGCGCGCGAATGTAATGCCCGAATTGCGCGACGCGGTGGATATACAACCCGCGCAGTTGGGCGACGACGCGCCTTTGTGGGGCGCGCTCGCGCTGGTCGGTTAAAGCGGTCGCGCGTAATAACGCGCGGCGATTCTCAATTTTTAAGGGAGGCGTCTTGTGCGTAAAGTAATCTGCTCGCTCGCAGCCATTTTGTTCGCGCTCTTTTTTCTCGCGCCCAACGCGGCGCGCCACACCGCGCACGCAGCCGGCGTCACCGGGCCCATCGTGAGCGTGATGATGAATCACGATGTATCGCGCCCCTTGACCACGCTGCTGGCGTATCCGAATGTATTGACCTATAAATTAAATCAAGCGTATGCGCCGCGCAGCGCCGCGCTCGGCAAAACGCCTTCGTTTAGCGCGCCGGACCGAGACCAAGCGATTAACAATCCCAAAGGCATTCCCGACATTGAAAACATGCCCGCGCCCGAAGGCGGTTGGGACGGCATCAATTACAATACGGCGCATTGCTACTGCTTGCCGCCCGATACGAATGGCGATGTCGGCGCCAATCATTACATTCAAACCGTCAATACCGCGTTTCAAATTTGGGACAAGAATGGCGTTTCGCTGTATGGACCCGTCGCCAATAACACCTTGTTCTCTGGCGTCGGCAATGCGTGCGAAACGACGAATGACGGCGACCCGATTATTTTGTACGACCAACTCGCCGACCGCTGGTTCTTTTCACAATTTGCCAATGTCTATACCAATGGGCCGTACTATCAATGTTTTGCGATTTCGACCACAGGCGACCCTCTGGGGACATGGTATCGGTATTGGTATATCTTTCCCAAGTCGGGAAACACGTGGTTGCTGAATGATTACGCAAAATTTGGCATCATGCCTGACGGGTATTACATGACCGCCAACATGTTCAAAGGCGACGATTGGGGCGGCGGCGCAGTTCTCGTAGCCGAACGGCAAAAAATGTTGCTCGGACAAAACGCGCAAATGATTTATTTCAATCTCGGCGTGGACGATTGGGGCGGCATGTTGCCTGCGGATTTCGACGGCGCGAATCTGCCGCCGGGCAACGGCAACTATTTTGCCGAAATCCAAGACCACGCGTGGGACCCGGCGAACATTCCGCAAGACCAAATCGCGCTTTGGAAATTGACGCCAGATTGGGTTACGCCCGGCAATACCACGCTGACCCACCTGACCAATTTGGCGGTGAAAAAATTTAACGGCAGCGTATGTAATTTTGCCCGCAACTGTGTGCCGCAAAAAGGCACGTCGCGCAAACTCGACGCGATTAGCGACCGCACGATGTATCGTTTGCAATATCGCAATTTCGGTTCGTACGAAACATTGGTGACAAATCACACCGTCGCGGCGCGCAAGCGCGCGGGCATTCGCTGGTACGAAATTCGCATCACGGGCGGTACGCCGACGATTCAGCAACAAAATACGTACATCCCGGACGATACCGCGTGGCGCTGGATGGGCAGCGCGGCAATGGATGAACAAGGCAATCTCGCGGTCGGTTTCAGTAAATCTTCGCCGACCATGTATCCGGGCATCTTTTACGCGGGCCGTCTAGCGGCGGACCCGCCGAATATGTTGGCGCAAGGGGAAAAACGGATGAAGCGCGGGTCGGGCGCGCAGACGAGTAGTTTTTCGCGCTGGGGCGATTATTCGGCGCTGACGGTAGATCCGAGCGACGACTGTACATTTTGGTACACGACGGAATACTATCGCGGCAGCAGTACGACCAATTGGCGCACCTGGATTGGCAAGTTCAAATTTCCGGGATGCAGCTAAACCAAAAATCGGCAAACAATTTTGTTTGCCGATTTTTTTTATGCTTTATCCAAATCCGCCCAATCTTGATCCGTCCAATCGTCAAAGCCGTCCAAATCGTCGTTTTCAAATTTGCGCGCGGCGCGCGCGTTGGAGGTTGACGCTTGCGTTTGGGACGCGGCGACGTTGGCGGACGACGACTTGGGCGCGGGCGTCGAATTTTTTGGCGCGCGGTTGGATGCGGGCGCGCCGGACTGTGCGGGCGACGATTTTGGCGTGGGCGCGCCGGCTTGCGCGGGCGGCGGCGCAGGCGGCGTCAACACGGCGCGCCCTTTGGTTGGGCCCTCGTCCTCGCCCACGTATCCTTTTTGTTCCAACAATTCAATCAGGCGCGCCGCGCGCGCATATCCGATGCGTAGTTTGCGCTGCAAGAGCGAAACCGACGCGCGGTCATTGTCTTGGACAATTTGAATCGCCTGGTCAAGCAAATCATCTTCGGCAGATTTTTTCGGTTCGGCGGTCAGATTCCATAGCGCGCCTTGCTGAAGTTCGGGCGCCTGGCCGGCGACGGGCGACGGCGATACGCGCATTGGCGGCGGAACGATAAAACCATTGGGCGCGCGGCTCTGATCCGCAGCGCTGGGCGGCGCCGCCAGAATAAATCCTTTCCAATACGTCACCAATTTTTCCAGCTCGCGGTCGGAAACGAAACAACCTTGCAAGCGCGCTAATTTGGACGAATCGCTCGCCATGTACAGCATATCGCCGCGTCCCAATAATTTTTCCGCGCCCGGCGTATCCAAGACCACGCGCGAATCCACTTGGCTCGTGACCGCGAACGAGATGCGCGAAGGAAAGTTCGCCTTGATGAGACCCGTGACCACATCCACGCTCGGGCGCTGCGTGGCTAACACGAGATGGATGCCGGTCGCGCGCGCCATTTGCGCCAAGCGCGTAATCGTATGCTCCACTTCGTCCGGCGACGTCATCATCAAGTCCGCGAGTTCGTCCACCACTAAAATAAGGAACGGCAATTTGGGCCCGCGCCGCTTTTCTTCGGGCAGCGCGTTAAAGTTTTCGATATTGCGCGCGCCGACTTGGGAAAATTTGCGATAGCGGTCGTCCATTTCTTGGACGGCGCGATTCAATGCCGCCACCGCCAAATCCATATCCACGACGACGGGCGCGAGCAGATGCGGAATGCCGTTAAACGCGGAGAGTTCGACGCGTTTCGGGTCCACCATGACAAATTGTAAATCGTCGGGCGTATTGGTCATGAGCATGCACGTAATCATGGCATTGACCGCGACCGATTTACCAGAACCTGTCGCGCCCGCGACCAACAAGTGCGGCATTTTTGCCAAATCGGCGACGATGGGTTGCCCTGAAACGTCTTGGCCCAGCGCAAAGGCGAGCGCGGATTTTGCGCGCACGCGTTGAAACTCGTCCGCTTCCATCACGCCGCGCAAGCTCACGCGCGAAATTTGCGAATTGGGCACTTCGATACCGACGATAGCTTTGCCCGGCACCGGCGCTTCGACGCGAATCGGCGCGGCGGCGAGCGCGAGCTCTAGGTCGTGCTGCAACGCGCTGATGCGATTGACTTTGACCTTGACGGGGCGCATTGTGCCGTCGGCGCTTTTTTGCTGCAAAAAACCGGGTTCGACGCCAAATTGCGTAATCGTTGGTCCTTGATTCACTTCGATTACTTTGGCTGGCACGCCAAAATGCGCGAGCGTCTCTTCGATTTTTTTTACGCGTTCGCGGATTTCTTGCGGACTGGCGTCTTGTTCGACCGATTCTTCTAAAATATCCGGTACGCGCGGCAAACGCCATTCGCGATGCGCCACAGGCGGCAGCGCGCCGCCGCCGACAATGTGGGCGGAGACGGCGCTGCGCGCGGGCGGTTCGACATCCAAAATTTCATCCGCGCCAAAATCGGAGGGCAAGCGCGGCAAGGGTTCGGCGGGTTCGCGGCGGTTGTCATTGGATTTTTTGGGCGGCGCCGTGACCATTTCGGTCGGCACGCGCGCTTTGCCGTTTCGCGTAATTTTGACATTTGCGCCGCGTTCAAATAGCGCCATAACTTGCCGCCAACCATTGCCGAGCGTTTGAAACAATTGCGGCAGCGAGAGATTGAAAAATAAAATCAACGCGATGGCAAAGACGACGAGCAGCACCAGCAGCGCGCCTGCCAGACCCAAACCGCCGACCAAAACATCGTACAACAAATGCCCCATCAAGCCGCCGCCCAAACCGATTTGCGCGGCTTGAAACGAAGTTTTGCTGAGCGCCATAAAATTGACGGCGACGATTTGGAGAAACGTGGCGACGCAGAAAAAGGCGAGAATGAGCGCGAGCGGGCGTTCCCATCCAATATCGGGACGCATGTCCAATGAGTCGAGCAGCAGCCACAAGCCAAAACCGGCAAAGAAAAACGGCGCGAGGAAACGGCCCCACCCGAACAACATTGAAAGCACACGCGTCCATCCGTCCAAAAGATTGCCGCTAGAGAGATTGAACGCGCCGAGCGCGGTGAGGATGGCAATAATAATCAGAACGCCCGCCACAATCTGTTCTTGCTGCGCGGGCGAGAGCTGAAAGCGCGGAGGCGGCGGCGCTTTGCGCGCGCCGCGCGCACGAGAAGATTTACCGGAAGAGTTGCCTTGTGCCATCGTCGTAAAAATAGAACATGTGTATTATACGCATGTTGTGGGAATTTGGAAAGACCGACTGAAAAAAAAAAGAACCCGAGATGAATCATCTCGGGTTCTTTTTTCTCGATGCGCTATTTATTTACGGCGCCGTTTCGTAACCATAGACCGTGTATTCGGCAATCGCCGTAGTGTTGCTGGCAAGGCCGCGGCACGTCATCTTCCACACGCCCAATGAACCCTCGCTCAAAACCGGAGTTACACTGTCGCCGAAATAGAATAGGTCGTCAGGCGAAACGATGTGCGAACCGGTGGTCAGTGAAAAAATGCCTGAACCGTCCGGCCCCATTTTGATTTCGTCTATGCTGCCGGGAATGCCGAACGCGATGGCGCGTCCGTCCGGCGAAGTGGTCCAACAATTCAAGGTTTCGTTCGCGCCGAAACCGGCTGCCCAAAACTGGATGGTATCGTTAAAAGCGCCCACCATATCTTTATTGGTCGTAATCCACGCGTTGGTCGAAACCGCCGGACCCGTCAGGGCAATATCGGTGTATGCGCCCCAGCCGCTCGTATTGCCGCGCGCGGCGTAACGCCACGTTCCAAGACATGCGCCTGAACCAAAATTGCGTACGGTGGTAAATGCGCCTGCGCTGTCGGCTTTGATGTCGTCCACCTGATAGGTGCCTTCGATTTCAAGGTTGGAGATATTTTCAAACGTGGCGCCGTTATTACCATCCACATAGTGCGTGGTGTACGAGCTGCATAGCGCGGGCTTTTGAATCCACAGCGTCACGACTTCGCCGGGCATAAAGCCCCAGCCATGCAAAGTCACTGAATCCGCCGTAATATCGTACACCTCTTGCGATGCGCTCAAATACGCGCCCGCCACATGGTCGCCATCGCCGACGTTTTCGATTTCAACCTGGTCCGAGTACATCACCTGGTCGGCAAGACCCAATTGCTGGACAACGATGGTATATTTGCCGAGCAAAAGGGAGTAGACGTTCTTGACGCCATTCCCCCAGCCGAATGCGACCTCGCCAGAGGCATTGGATTTCACATCCGCATAATAAGCGGCGGTGCCGTCCGGTTCGACGACATAGACATTCACGTACGTGAGCGGGCTAAAACCGGTGCAATACACTCCGGTATTTTCACCCTGGGCGAGCTGATAAGAATCCGCCCAACAAGACGCGCCGGCGGCATGTGTCGCCATCGGCGAACCCAATGCGATGAGTGCGAGAACAAGTGCGGCAAAAATCAAGGCAAGCTTGCGCATACTGACCCCCTTTTGTTTTTACGTTTTTACGTAC
>Ga0226835_1001593_pt1 | contig 11763 bp, 10 predicted proteins | sample LAC_MetaG_1_FD_163627 | JGI IMG/M metagenome (GOLD analysis project Ga0226835, IMG submission 163627) | Anaerobic ammonium oxidizing microbial communities from anammox membrane bioreactor (MBR) in UC Berkley, California, United States -... | ecosystem: Engineered > Bioreactor > Anaerobic >...
GCGACCAGCAAAACGCTCAAGATAGCCATCCTGAGCAGAAAATCATATCTTTTGAACATCGCTCACCTCTTTTCGTGGTACATGAGCTGCGTATTGCCCACCCGAATGGTCTGGCGGTTGCGCAACACAGCCTGCTCAATCCGTTGGTTGTTGACAAACGTTCCGCTTAAGCTCATATCCTTGACGTTAAAATGCGTTCCGGCGCCCTTTAGCATGGCATGTTGCGGGGCAACATCCGGGTCAGGCAACACAATATCCGCTTTGAGCGCGTCGCTGCCGATAAAAGCCGAGGGGCCGTCGGCGCGCATGAACTTATCCAGGATAAACTCGGCGCCTTTCAGCTTGCCCGAGGTTACCTCCAACCAGGCGCGAGAGAGCAGGAAAACAATCATAGCGATGAAAGTCCCTACCGATGCGCCCAGCAGCAGCAGTCCGGCAGCTTTGCCCAATAACGGATCATCCAGCCACGACCGCGCCGCTTCGAGCAAAAGCCCGCCCAAGACGCCGCCCAGCACACCTCCCAGGGCGCCCTTCCAGATCTGGCTGCCGCCTGTGGCGCTGGCTGCCATGCCAATCAGCAGCCCAAAAAAGCCCCAGCCCAGCGCCCGAGCCCAGGGTTGACCGCCCAGCGCCTGAAACAAGAACTCGGCTAATGGCAAGCCCACCCCGCCGCCAATGAGCCCCAGAACGCCGGAAAACAAGCCGCCGCGCAGCGCCAGCATCAGGTTGCGGGCAATCAGCCCCTCTGCTATGCCGATCAGCAGACCGATGCAAAAACCGATCAGAGCGCCCACCAGGATTTCGCTCAAGTAAACATTTCCGGCGAAAGACAGCCCCAACAGGTTGCTAGCCTGCCAGCCCAGCACCCCGCCGATGGCGCCCAAGATGCCGTAGTAATACAATCTCATGATGCGATTCATGCAAACCTCCTTGACTCTCTGCAGCCCGAATGATCGTGGGTATTGCTGTGGAGTGAAGCGGCGAAACCACCCATGCTATGGCTCAGGGCAAATTCGTTCCCCGGCCTCACTCCGGCTGCGTCACAGGGGTCAGGTTGCGCCAATGCACAACGCTGCGCCGGTTGCGCTGCCATAGTTCGTAGAAACCATAGTATTGACGCGGGTCGAGCCTGCCATCCGGTTGACGAATAAAAAAGCCGCCGGCAGCAGAATACGGCTCGATCACCAGCGCCACTTGATAATGTTCTGGAAAGAAGTTGCCGTGCAGCCAGGTATCATAACTGGATAGAAAGACCCCCATGCGCGGATGCGTATGATACCAGCCAACCAACTCCTTGCCGGGGTAACGTTCCTTCATCTCGTCGTATAAAGCAACCTGCGTATCTTGAGTGAAGGTCAGGTAGGCGCTGCCGTGGCGTGTATGGGGGGCAGGCAGAGTGGCTTCAACGATGATGAACTGCTCGCCCGTCCTGCGATCGGCGCGCCATTTGCCCACCAACCAACCACCCACTTCATTCTCCAGGTCGCTGCCGGCGTGCGCGCAGCAGCGCACAAAGGCGCGCTGTGTAAAAAACACCGAGACCGCTGGAGGGTGCTGGCCGTTTTCCAGTGAGGAAACCCAGCGCGTGGCGCGCCCAAATGGAATGCGCGCATGGCGCGGTTTTGGCGTTTCGGGCGGCAGGAGGCGGATCAACGGAACAGTCATTCGTGGTAGAATCTCCATGCTACATTGCTTTGGGGAGGCCAGACAGCGGTCGTGCCGGACGCGCCGTCTGGCCGAACCTTTATCCGGCGGTGATGTCGGCGGTGATGATCAGGCGGTCATCTTGGGGGACACCGGCCGCGTTCAGGGTTTCTTCATCACGCAGCTCGCGCCCCAACGCCTTACTATCCAGCCGATAACTGATGGGTCGTCCGTCTGGCCCGGTGGTTGGCAGTTGCAACGAAGTCGCCAGCTCCGGGATCAATTCTTTCACCGGAACATCATCGGGAACTTCTGCCGTGCGCGTACCTCCAGCGGGGAGAACCAGGGTAACATTCGTGTCGGACATGATAGAACCTCCTTGTTAGAAATTGAACTTTGATCGTGTCGGCGGTAAAGCCCAATACTTGGGCGTAAACCCAGTTGTAGATGCTTCAACCTGAGCGGCAGAAGCGCCAGCGCTGCGGACTATTTCAAGCGAATACGTGGCTTTGACGGTTCATCCGGACGCTTAATCTTGACTTTTTCGGGCCGCAGCAGTTCCCGCGTATCCACCGGGAAAGCGTTTGGATGCTGCGCCCGATATTCGCGACACCAGCGCGCAGCTTCCGGGTCCCAGGGAAAGGGAGGCTTGGTGGGGTCGTCGTGGAAATTTTTATATTGCACCATCTCGCCAATCATCAACACCAACCGATCCAGCGAGCGGCTGGCGGTCCACCAGGCGGCGTCAATGCACACTGTCCCATTGATGTGGTTGATGTTGGGATGCCAAACGGGGGTGAGCCATTTCATCCCCGGCCAACGTTGTGGATACTGGCTGTGCAGGTAGATCTCAACCTGGTGGCGGTCGCCAATCTTGGGTCGGCCCTGCCGATCAACGGTCAAGATGCCTTTGCATTTATAGGTGACAATATAGGTTTCCGGCGGCAAGCCGGGGCGCGCCGATTTGGCGGTGAACTCGATCAAATCGCTGCGCGCTGCCAGCTCTTGCATCAACTGATAATCTGCCCAAAGGCGGCGCATGCGCGGACTTTGCTCAACAGAGGAAGCGCCAGCGGTGATGTCAGCGGTCAAGATGAGACGATCTTCCGGCGGGATATGCGCCTTTGCCAGGGTTTCTTCTTCGCCCAACTCACGACCGAGCGCTTTGCTATCCAGGCGGTAACCCATCGGGCGGCCATCTGGCCCAACCGTTGGCAGTTGAAGCAAGGCAATCAATTCCGGCAGCAAATCTCTGACGGTCACGTCGTCGGGCATCTCGGCGCGACGGGCGCCGCCGTTGGGCAAAACAATCGTTACAGGTAATTCAGGCATCCTTCCCTCCAGAGACGCAGATGGTAGATTTAGCCATGATAATGCGGCACCTGGCAGGCGCCGGTCACTGCCCAGCAGTCAGCGTGATGCCGAGTGTGACAGATGTCGCATTCAACAAAACCGCGCGGGTCGTTGGGGGCGACAAGTTCCAGGCAATAGGGGCAACGGTGCTCCTCTTGCCCAACCAGCCGCACCATTGAGCGAGGCGTTGGGTTTTTATAAGCTCTAAAAACCTTTTTATCGGCGCTTCCCGGCTTAGCCACCATCCCGCGCAAGGAACGCAGACGCGGCAGGTTGCGCCGTTTCCACCACCCCAGCGAAGGCGGCGGAGAAGCGGGCGGCGTCGGATGATGCAGACCGCTCTCCCACCACGCTTGCAAGCGCGTGTTCAGTCTTTGCCAACGATCGGACCAGGTGCGCTTCCAGATGGGCGCTGGTGTAAGGCGTGTCGTTGGGCGATGCTCTACGGAGCGCGCCGCAGGTGTTATTCCGCCGACGACCGGTTTGGCAGGCGGTTTGGCGGCCGGCCTGGCTGCGCCAGTGGAGCGCTGCGGGGTGTTTTGTGGCCTGCGCCCCGCCGTCGGCCGTGGGGCCGCGCGACGACTTCGCCCAACGGCGGATGGTCTTTTAGGTATTATTGGCTTGCTGCCCCAGGCGCTAAGCGCCAGCCAGGCCAGCAATACACCGAAGAGAAATTGTCCCAGCCAGGTCAAGTTCAGGCTGGACTGAGACGGCGATGGCAACTGCGCCCCGGCGATGCCCTGCGTGGTCGCTCCGAGCATGATCAAACCGCACAATAACGCCAGCAGGGTAGTCCACAGGCGTAACGCGCCGGTGCGCCTGGCCAGCAGCCAACGCGAACCCAACCCAGAAATCACCGCCACGATCGCCACGACCGCCCACTTGAGCAGCGGCCAGGGCACCGAACGGTTGACGCGAAACAGCAGGGGTGTTATCACCGCCGCCAGAACTGCTGCCAGGACGACCAATAACACACGGCCAAGCAGGCTGTTGAGCATTTTGTCAATCGAAAAGTTTGTTTCGCTTTTCATCGAATTTGTGCGCGTCGTCACAGCGAACCTCAGTCATGCAAAACAACCCGCCCGCGGGCCGGGTTAGAACGGCTTTCCTCTATTCGCACCGTTTCACCCAGATGGATGCGGCCGCGGATCGATTCCCGATGCGTGGGCGAAGTCTCTTCAAAATCGCTGAAATGCAGCGCAGTTTCCAGGTCGCCGGTCAGTTCATAGAAACGATACTCTTGAGTATTGTAGGCCCGCACGATATGCAACGGCGGCACGCCCACACTGGCCAGTGTACGGTTCAGGAACGACTCGTCGCCGGTGATCACGTGCGTCATCTCCGTTTCGCGCATCGCGCCGCAGGCAGGACAATGGGCAAACTCAAAACTGACCTGAGAGATAGGCTGCAAGATCTGTTCAACGGTGCGGCAGCGTGGGCATTTGAGGGCCAGGATCAATTCTTGATCCAGTTCCAGAATGGCATCTGGGCCCAGATCGGCGCGGGCGATTTTTAGCATTTCGTCCAACGATGTCGTCTCTGCGCGAGTGGGCAGCTCAATGATCTCGCCGTATGTCCAATGGCTCTCACAGTCCTCGCGTGAACGATAGGCAGTGGTGTGCATCTCATTGACCATACCGTTGAAGTGAGTGACTTTGCCTGGCTCGACTGGCATACCGTGAATAAGCTTGAGCGCCTCCTGCGACTGCATCGCGCCGATGATCGAGGCGATGGTGGGCGTTGTGGGTACTTTGCCTAGCAGGATGTTTTGGCGGGCAAGCAGCGGGCAGGAATAGCGCACTGCCAGGTCGCGGCGCGCCTGCTCATTCAAAGTACATTCAAAACATGCGCCCTGACCCGGCACAAACACCCGCACCAACCCAAGCAGCTCTTGAATAGCGCCATCTACCCAGGGCTTGTTCATCCAGTACGAAAAGCGGTTCACTGCCAGGCGGGCTTCGCGGTTATCCAAACAGCCAATGATGACATCCATGCGTCGGATCACCCCCAGACCAAGTTGCGTGGTTACGTCTCCATGCAGATACTGGACTTTGACGTTTGGGTTGAGATCTTTCACCCGCGCCGCCGCCACCTCGGCTTTGCGCCTGCCAGAATCGCTCTCGCGATATAGAGGCGAACGGCTCAGATTGGCAGCTTCAATGGTGTCAAAATCCACGATGAAGAGATGTCCCACCCCCATGAGCGCCAGGTTTTTGATCACTTCGTTGCCCAGCGCGCCGGCGCCAACAATCAACACTTTGGCTTCTTCAACTCGCTTGCGCTCCCACCAGGAGATAAAATCAAAAGTGCCCAGGCGGTCGGTGCGCAGGTTCGGGATATGCAACGGTTTTTCTGGGGCAACCGGCAAACGGCGCGGGCCGGTGGGCGTCTCGCCAATCGCCGGGCGCGCCGCTGCGGGCTGAACTTCGCGTTCCATTTGCGCCAGCTCGCGCGCCCGGCTGAAATTGGCGTTATCCACCGGCCGCACGAACCAGCCGACGCCCTGGCGCGCTTCGATGAGATGATTATCGGCCAGCACTTTCAGCGCCTCGCGCACTGTGGAGCGGCTTACCCCCAGCTCGCGTACCAATTCACGCTCCGGCGGAAGTTGACTGCCAGCTTTCAAGGTGTTATTCAAAATTGAAGCCGCCAACTTGCCAGCCACAACATCGGGGAGCGTCCTACGGGGAACAGGGTTGATTGCCATATCGCCTCTCACTGGTATTTTGGTCAGACCACTATACCAAATTGTAAGGCGTTTTTCCCCCAAGTAAATAGGTCAAAGGTACTATTTTTGGACTGCGCCGATGTGCCGCGCCAGATGATCGGCTAAGGTTTCAAATTGTTTGGCGATCACCCCCTCCGGTTGCGCCAAGATCATCGGAGTCGAGCGAGTCATGCTCAGATAGGCGAGCTCTGGGGCTGGCGGAAAGCCCAGCGTAACGCTATGCCCCAACGCTTCTTCGATCTGACTGACGCTCATGGTCATTTCGGCGCGCGTGCGGTTCATTGTAACCACATCCAAGGGCTTGGCGCTGCCGAAATCGCGCGTTTTTAAGTCCGCCACCAGCGAGCGAGTGCGCTTCACGGTCAACGGCTGTGGCTCGGTGATCAAGATCATTTCGTGGCATAGGCGAGTGAATACTTCATAGGCGGGATGATAATGCACGCCGATATCAATCACCAACAAATCGGTCAACTCACTTAACCGTTCCACGATCGCCTCATAATAGATGGCGACGTTGGTGAAGTTGCTCAATTGAGTGACATCGTTTGAGGCAAGCAGCAAAGGGACGCCAAACGTATTGGACACCAATTGTTTCTCGACCTGCGCTGTGGTGATCTCGTTTGGGTTTAAATTCAGCAGGTTTTCCAGGCCCGAGGCGCTGGCCAGGCCAAGTTCGTCCCGCCAGGTGCTTTGCCCTGGGCGCGTCTCCATCGCAATGACCTTCTTCTTTTGCTTCTGGCGAAAGGTAACTGCCAGGTTCAAGGCAACGGTGGAAGCTCCCAAACCGCCTTTGGCCGCCAACACGCCCACCACATAACCCCTGCGAGTCAGCGCGTCGGTGCGCGCCTTCTTTTTGGTCAGCAGGGCGCTGATATTGGCTTGCAATTCTACGGGATGCACTGGCTTGGTGAGATAAATATCCACCCCAGCTTCATAGCCGGCCAGTTTATCTTCCACTTGAGAGCGAACGGTAAACATCAAGATGGGAATCAGCGCGGTATCCGGGTGGCGGCGCAGCGTGCGTGCGACTTCAAAGCCATCCATGCCAGGCATCATCACATCCAGGATGATCAGGTCGGGATGCTGTTCATGCGCAACTCGCAGAGCAGTCATCCCATCCGGGGCTTCCAATGCCTCGAAACCCAATTTTTTGACAAACAGTTTGAGGAATTTTAAGGTGTCCGCGTCATCGTCCACCAGCAGGATTTTTTCGACCATGCGCAGCTCCCATCCGTCTTATTCGGGATCAGCATCTTGCAGAGAGTGTAGCACAGGCGAGGTCGAAAATCAAGCCTGGGAAAAATCAGATTTGCTACGCAATGATTACTTCTTCGCTTCCACCCAAAGTTAAGCGCCGTCTTTGTGCTTAATGAATCCAGCGCTGGGTAGTATGGCCTTCCAATGGCCGCAGCGTCTCCCCTCTACGCTGGTATTTTCACCGATAAGGATTAACGACTTTTACCCCATGCACCTGCTTGCCATCCTGTAGAGCCTCTGAATACAAAATGTCACACCTGCCTTGCAGGGCTGCGTCAAGCTGGTTCTTAGGGCATTAAAAGGATAAGTAGCGTTTACCTTCTCTCCACCTCCACCCACATCTGCTCACCATCGGTGTTTAGCTCAATCCAACCGTTATGGTCCGTCCTCAGCAGCGTGTAGCCTTGCACCGCTTCCAGCGTTTCGGGAGAGGGCAAACCACGGCTATCTCCAGCCGCTGCGCTGAGCATCACTACCTGCGGGTTTAGCCGCTCGACCCACCCCGACGGGTTGAGCGGGGCATAACCTCCCTCCGCCAGCAGCAGAGCTGTCACCGCGCCCTGACTGCGATCGGTCAATAATGCTTCCAGGGCGTCAAAATCCAGTCCAATAGGGAGCAGGGCGCGGAATCGTCTCCATTCCACCAACAACACTGCGCCCCTGGGCGTGGTGCGTAGGATACGCAACCGCGCGCCCTGGCTCAGATCAAGCGTATGCCCGGCTTGAGCCTCCACCACCGGAATCCCCCGCCGGGCAAGGACCTGGCGCAACTGGCGCGCGCTGTAGGAGGCGTCTGCGGGTCCAGCCCACAACACCCGTTGGGGCGGGAAGCGCTCCACAGCCAATGGCAGAGCAGCTACCTGCTCTTCGCCTGCCGCGGCAACAATCCACCAGTCAAATTGACGGCGACCGAGCGGCAGACGCCGCCCCAAGGCGTCGGAAAGTGCGCTGGGGCTTGGACCGCCGTCAATCAGCACCAATCGCCCGCCTGGTGTGCGGACAAGAATGGCATCCCCGGCGCCCACATCCAGCACCATCAGATGCAATTTGCCGTCCGGCGCGGCGAGCGCCAGGCGCCAGACCACGACCGTCAATAAGCTCACCCCTGCCAGCGAAAACCAGGCCAAACGCGGCGGCGCATCGCCCCAGCGCGCCTCCGCCCAACTGCTCAGGCGCCGCCCAAAGGCAGTCCAGGCAAAGAGCAGGGCATAAAAACCGACCACAATCCACGGGTTCAACCGGTCAATCGCCCAAGAACCGCCGGGGAGGCGCGCCATCCATTCGACCACCCGAACGGTATAAACCACAAACGGCCAGGCCAGAAAAGAGACCGCCTGACCCAACGGCGTCCAGATCAAGCCAGACAGCGCCGCCAGCCCGCCCAGAATCATCACCGGCGGCTGAGCCGGCAAGATCAACGGGTTTGCTAACAGAGAGGCTAGCGACAGGCGTCGAAAATAATAAAGGATCAACGGCAAGGTGGTGAGCTGCGCCGCCAGGGTAAAAAGAAAATACTCGCCGACCGGCCCGCTCAGACGCTGCGCCGCGTCTGGCGCGAAACGGCGCGACGCCAGCGAATAAAACCACCCTTCCAGGGGATCCGCGTACAGGATCAGACCCAGCGTTGCCATAAAGGAGAGTTGAAAGCTGACATCCCACAACACGTGTGGGTCAGCCAGCGCCATTAGCGCAGCAACGAATGCCAGGCTGTTCAGCCCATGTTGGCGACGACCAATCTGCGCGGCAAATACCGATAACCCGCCCATGATCGCCGCCCGAACCACCCCGGCGCTTGCCCCGGCCAGGACGGCGTACAGAGCGATGCCCAGGAAAGCCGCCATCATACCCCGCCAACGCCCCAGCAGGCGGCCAAAAAACGCCGCAAAAAGGCCGGCGACAATGGCGAAATTAAACCCGCTGATGGCGATAATATGCGCTGTTCCTGTATCGTTGAACGCCTGGCGCACATCCGTAGGGATATAGCCTTCTACCCCCAACAAAATGCCTGCCAGCAGAGAGGCTTCAGGGTCGGGGAAAATTTCAAACAAGACCGCGGTCAGGCGTTGACGCAAATTATAGATTGCCCGCCGCAATGGATTGCCTGCGCCGGATTGCAGCAGACTGGCGCACCTCTCGTTGAACTGATAACTGCAATCGAAAGTGGAGTGAATGCCGCGATGGGCAAGATAGTCCAGATAGGAGAAATCCTCGGTTTCGAAAGGTGTGCGCAAGCGCCCCTCCAGGCGCACCCGGTCGCCGTAATGCCAGCTTTCGGACGCCTCGTTCAACGGCGGAACCTTTGCCAGCAAGCGTCCCTTCACTGACAAAGAACCCGCTTCAGATGATTCGGTTACATTTTCTTTCCCCAACCCTTGCGGCCAGATCCGTGTTGCCTCCACTACCAGGAGCGTAAATGAATCGCGCGGCTCAGGCGGTTCGACGATTTCGCCTTCGATCACCAGGCGCTGCTGGCTGTCGTTATACCAGGCGACTTGCTGCGGCGTTAGGGCAAAACGAAGGCTTTGGAAGCGCGCCGCCCCCAGACAAACGAACGTCAACAGCACAGCGTAAGGCAAAGGAGCCGCCGGGGATGCAGGAATAGAGAACCGAAAGCGAATAAAGGAGGCCAGCCAATGAGAGATGGATGGAATACGCCGCAGGAGCGGAACCAGAAGCGCAACCGCGCAGAATCCAGCGCCCAGGCCCAGCCACAGACCAACCGGCTGGTTCAGCCAGGCGCCAAGTAACACGCCGCCAACAAAGGAAATGGAAATCCAGAGCAGCGGCATAAGCTATATTTGCGGCGGCAACTCCTTACCACAAAATCGGCAAATGCGCGCCTGCGGCAGGATCATTTCCGCGCAATAGGGGCAAGGGATGCGCTTTTGACTTGTTGCGGCTCGTCGAGCGATCACGATCGCCAACGTTGTAGGAAGAATGACCACTATCAGGCACAAGACCAGGAGAATGAGCAATTCAATGGGTCCAATATTCACAAAAACCTCCTGTGGACAATGCTGTGTTCAAGGGCAGATTCGCGTCCAGGATTGCAACAATTGCCCATCGCTTATCCACCACACCCGGGTCTCTATCCCGTCCGTCGAAGCCAAAAGACTGCTATCCGGCGAAAACACCAGTCGCCAAACCAAACTGGTATGCCCAGCCAACACCTGAAGTATATCCCGGCCATCCACAGAACGCAACACATTGTACGACTGACGCGCGCAGCGTAGCGTTCCAGGTTAAAATAGAGGTACAATTGGCGAGATTTGATCAGAGAGAATCCAGCTTTGGACGCTTTGAACCGTATTTCGTCAAGGGATCTGGAGGTGTGCTTTGGCGCATATTCTTCTTGTGGACGATGAACAATTGATCACGGATTCGCTCTCCTATAGCTTGAAGCGCGAGGGGTTCGAGGTGGATGTAGCTGCCGACGGCTTGAGCGCGCTCAAGGCAGTGGAGGAACTCAAACCTGATCTGGTAGTGCTTGACCTGATGTTGCCCGACATCAGCGGTTTTGAGGTATGTCGCAGACTGCGCACCTTTACCTCGATCCCGGTCATTATGCTCACTGCCCGCGGCGAGGAGATTGACCGAGTGTTGGGCTTGGAGGTGGGCGCTGACGATTATTTAGCCAAGCCCTTCTCCTTTCGCGAGCTGCTGGCGCGCATTCAGGCGATGTTGCGCCGCGTCCAGCTAGATCGCCAGACGCCTCAGCCACAAATCCTTTCCGCCGGCCAGTTGGGGCTGGACCCGGTAGCGCGCCGCGCTTTCAAAGGCGAGCAGGAAATTCAACTCTCGGCGCGCGAATTCGACCTGTTGTCGGTTTTGATGAAAAACGCCGGTCGCGCCATGAGCCGCGAAGAACTCATCAAACTGGTCTGGGGGGATGATTGGGTAGGCGATCCGCGCACGCTGGATGTTCATGTCCGCTGGCTGCGCCTTAAAGTAGAAGAGGATCCCGCCAGCCCACAATATATCCAAACAGTGCGCGGCTATGGCTATCGCTTTGCCGGGCAGGAAGAACTTTCTTGAGCTGCGGCCTGCAGTGCATCGCCGCCCGCTCTTCCCGATGTGAATGAAACTTTCCCGATCCCTTAATACCCGTCTTGTCCTCTCCCACCTGGCAGTCGCCCTGATCAGCATCATCCTGATGGCGGCCTTTGCCGCAAGGTTTATTTTCCAGGCGGCGCTGGCAGAAGCCGAACACAATTTGCAGGGGCTGGCTTTCGCCGCAGGCAATGCCCTTGAACTGCCCATCCAGGAAGTCAACGAAGGCAGAGTTGATGTCAGTTACATCAAAGACTTGCTCAGCCGCATGTTCGCCGATAACCCGGAAATGGAATTCACCGTGTATCGGCCAGATGGCTTTCCTATGGCAGATAGCAGCGACACCCTGCCGCCGCGCGCCAATCGCGTCAATGCGCCGGAAGTGATTGAGGCGCTGGAAAGCGAATTGGGACGCGGCATCCGTATTCGGGATAATGCCAATGGCGTCCCCACCATGTACATCGCGGTTCTGATCCAACGAGAGATCGAAGTGACCGGCATCTTGCGTCTGAGCATCCCCATGGCGCCGACGCAGGAAGCCGCCCGGCGTTCCTTTCTTCTGCTGGTGGCGATTGCCCTGATCGTCACCGCCGGCGTCAGCATGTTTGGCTATGTGTTGGCGAATAACCTGGCCCGCCCCATCCAGGTGCTTACCCGCGCCGCTCAAAACATGGAACAGGGCGATTTGAGCGTGCGGGTCAAACCGAGCGGCCCGGAAGAACTGGAGCGTC
>Ga0226835_1001594_pt1 | contig 11747 bp, 13 predicted proteins | sample LAC_MetaG_1_FD_163627 | JGI IMG/M metagenome (GOLD analysis project Ga0226835, IMG submission 163627) | Anaerobic ammonium oxidizing microbial communities from anammox membrane bioreactor (MBR) in UC Berkley, California, United States -... | ecosystem: Engineered > Bioreactor > Anaerobic >...
CCGCCACCACCGGCCGCGACCCCGGCGAGCATTACCGGGCGCTCGAAGCGCAGTTTGGCAGCCCGGTGTACGAGCGCATGGACGCCCCGGCCAACGGCCCGCAAAAAGCGGTGCTGGCCAACCTGTCACCGGAAATGGTGGCCGCCACCGAAATGGCCGGTGAAAAAATTGTCGCCAAACTAACCCACGCCCCCGGCAACGGCGAAGCCATCGGCGGGCTGAAGGTGGTGACGGACAACGGCTGGTTTGCCGCCCGCCCCTCCGGCACCGAGGAAATCTACAAAATTTACGCCGAAAGCTTCAAAGGCGACGAACACCTGCAGCAGATTCAGGTTGAAGCGCAGCAGATTGTCTCAGCGGCGTTCAAAGCGGCGGGATTGTAACAAAAAGGAGTCAGGGGTTAGGAGTCAGGAGTCAGTAGGTCGGGCTTGCAGCCCGACAGTGCGCAGCCTCCCCGGAGGACGGGTGAAAATGGAGTCCAAAACTGCAGTTTTGGACTCCTGCCGCAAAGTTTTAAGAACCGGGGCAGGAATCATCTAACCCTAACTCCTGACCCCTGAATCCTATTTTCACAGGAGTTTTTTATGCACGTTAACCCATCCATTTTCAAAGCCTACGACATCCGGGGCATTTACCCCACCGATTTGAACGAGGACGTTGGCTACGCCATTGGCCGCGCTTTTGCCAGCTTTTTGCAGGTTGATACCGTGATTGTTGGCCGCGATATGCGCCTGTCCGGCCCGGCCATGTTCGGGGCGGTGACCCGCGGGCTGATGGACCAGGGCGCGGACGTGATCAACATTGGCATGGTCAGCACCGACCAATACTACTACGCCTGCGCCACGCTGGGCCACGCCGGAATGATGGTTACCGCCTCGCACAACCCGGCCCAGTACAGCGGCTTTAAAATGGTGCGCAAAATGCCCCAACTCCTCAGCGGCGACGAGGGGATTCAGGATTTGCGGCGCATCGTGGAAAATGACGACTTTGCCCCGGCTGCCCGCAAAGGCAAAATGACCAAAATCGATCTCAGCGAGGAGTTTGTGCAGATGGTGGTCAGCCTGGTTGATGCCGATGCGCTGGCCAAACTCAAAGTCATCGCCGATACCGGCAACGGTATGGTTGGCCCCATTCTCAAACGGGTGTACGACCGCCTGCCAGCCATCGAACTGACCGGCATGTATCTTGACCCCGACGGCAGCCTGCCCAACCACGGCCTCGACCCGCTCCAGCCGGAAAACCGGGCCGAATTGCAGGCGCGCGTTGTCGCCGAAGGCGCGGATGTCGGCTTTGCTTTTGACGGCGACGGCGACCGCTTTTTTACCATCGATGACCGCGGCGAGTTTGTTTCCGGCGATTTTCTGACCGCGCTCATGGGCCAGTACTATTTGGAAAAATATCCCGGCAGCAACATTGTGTACGATGTGCGGGCCAGTTGGGCCGTGCCGGATCTCATCACCGCGGCCGGCGGCACGCCGCTGATGGAACGGGTGGGCCACGCCTTTATCAAGCGCCGGATGTCGCAGGAAAACGCGGTGTACGGCGGCGAAGTGACCGGTCACTACTATTTTAAAGACTTCTTTTTTGCCGACTCCGGCATTGTTCCCTCGCTCATTATTTTGGAGATGCTCTCCAAAAAGAAGGCGCGGCTGTCTGACCTGCTCAAACAGCTCGAGGCCAAATATTTTATCTCCGGCGAAATCAACACCCGCATTGCCGGCGACCCCCAGGCCAAAATGGAAGAACTGGCCCAAATTTACGCCGCGGGCAAAGTGGAATGGTTCGACGGCGTATCGGTTACTTTTGACGACTGGCACTTTAACGTGCGCCCCTCTAACACCGAGCCGCTGCTGCGCCTGAACCTGGAAGCTACCTCCAAAGCAATGATGGAACAAAAACGCGACGAGGTACTGGACATCATTCGCCGCTGAGCGCGGGGTTAACCGTGATCAAATTGTTGCGTTGGATTGAGGCTACCGGCAAACCGCTGGCCGAGGTGCATATCCCGGATCGCGAGCTGGCCTGGCGCGGTTTTGTGTTGAACACCGTGCTGCTCAGCCTTATTTTTTTTACCGCCGTTTATTTTTTGCTCAACGCGGCCTTCTGGTTTTTTGGCCTCGATGAAGGTTCGGCGGTGGCCACGTTTATTGGCGTGTTTGTCTTTTTGGGGATTTACCAGGTTTCGCGCCAGTTCAGCGTGCAGTTGGCCATCTACCTGTTCAGCGCGTTCAGCATCATCATCAGTTTTATCCTGAGTATTGGCTGGGGCGTGGCCGATATTTCTACCAACGCCTTTTATGTGATGGCCATTTTTGAAAACAGCATTCTGCTGCGTGGCCGGCCCTTTTTTTTGGTGCTGGGCACGTTGGTGCTGGGTTATTTACTGCTGGGATTGGCCGAACTGGCCGGCCTGTTTACTCCGCTCTTTTTTACCGTGCTCACGGCCAACGTGATCAACGTAACCGTGATTCTGACCTTTTTAACCCTGTTGGGACTGATCACCTCGCGGTTGATTGACCAGGTGCTCGCGGCACAGGTGGCCGAAGCCAGCCGCCGCCAGGAGCTGGAAAGCCGCGCCCGCATTGCCGCCGAAATCCAGCTTAAAATGTTGCCCGACAGCCCCCCGGAGTCGGCCAATTACGACATCGCCGGGCTGTCCATCCCGGCCCGTGACGTGGGCGGCGATTTTTACAATTACCACTTGCTGCCCAATGGCGATCTGGCCGTAACCATCGGCGATGTAACCGGCAAAGGTATGCCCGCAGCCCTGTTGATGGCCGTGACCACCGGCATGATCGACAGCCTCATCCCGGCGGCCAAAGAGCCGGGCCAGTTTTTATCGGTGGTGGCCAGCCGGCTGCACAAACACAGCCGCGACAGCGGCCTCAACGCCGCCTGTCTGGTGGCGTTTTTCAATAACGATTACTTGCGCGTGGCCAACGCCGGCTGCATCAGCCCGGTTATCCGCCGCCGCAACGGCCAGCTTGAATGGTTGGAAGTCGGCGGCCTGCCGATGGGCATCAAACAAATCCCGGAAGCTTACCGCCAGGTTGAAACCCGCTTTTTCCCCGGCGACTGGGCCATCTTTACCACCGACGGAGTGGTCGAGTCGATGGATGGGGCGCGCCAACTGCTCGGGTTTAAGGCGTTGGAAACGATTATTGCCCGCACTCCCAGCCACAGCGCTCAGGCCATGCGCCAGCACATCATTGAGCAGGTGCAGCGCTATCAGGGCGCGCAAGATCAGCACGACGATATTACAGTAGTGGTTGTTCACGCCACAGAAAGTAACTATGCTGCGTAACTTTTTTATTCAACTTTCCACCAGCGAATCCGCTCGCAGTTTTACCACCCATTTTGGCCCCGCCCGCCAGTTGGCCCGCCGTTTTGTGGCCGGCGAAACGCTCGATGAGGCGGTGGCGGTGGTCAAAGAACTGAATAGCCGGGGCATCAAAGCCATTCTCAATCACGTTGGCGAAAGCGTCACCACCCCGGCCGAGGCCAGCGCCGCCGCCGATGAGTTTCAAGCCATCCTCCAGCGCATCCGCACCGAAGGGCTGGACGCCGATATATCGCTCAAACCGTCGCACGTGGGGTTGGGCTTTGGCCGCAATTTTTGCTTTGAAAACATGGCCGGCGTGGTGAAAACCGCCCGCGATCTGGGCATTTCGGTAGAAATGGACATCGAAGCCAGCCCGGATGTGGATGATACGCTGGCCATTTATCACCGCCTGCTGGATACTTTTGACTGCGACATCCGGCAGGCGATCCAAACCTACCTGTTCCGCACCCCGGCCGATGTGCAAAAAATCATCGAGGCCGGCGGCGGCATCCGGCTGGTGAAGGGCGCGTATCAGGAATCGCCGGCCATTGCCTACCAGCGCCGCGATGAAATCCGGCAGGCTTCGTTCCGGGTGATCGAGATGATGCTGTCGCCGGAGGCGGTGGCCAAAGGCGCGTATCTGGCTCTCGGCTCGCACGACCCGGTGCTCATTGAGGCCCTGCTGCGCACGGCCAACCGGTGCGGCCTGTCGCCCGAGCAGTTTGAAATCCAGATGCTGCTGGGCGTTCGCCGCGATGAACAGCAGCGGCTGGCGGATTTGGGCTACCAGGTGCGAGTGTACGTGCCCTTTGGCACGGCCTGGTATCCCTACTTTATGCGCCGCCTGGCCGAAAGGCCGGCCAACGTCTTTTTCATCGGCCGGGCATTTTTGGGGGCGTAGGAATAAAGGATAAAGGATGAAGGATGAAGACCAACAACTGATTGGCAAAGTGGCGCTGATTACCGGCGCGTCGCGGGGCATTGGCCGAGCCATCGCTCTGGAATTGGCCGGGCGCGGCGCGGATATTGTGGTTAATTATCTGCGCAAAAAAAGCGCCGCCGAAGCCGTAATCGCCGAGATTGAGGCGTTGGGCCGACGCGCCGTGGCCATCAAAGCCAACCTGGCCGAGGCTGCTCAAATTGAGGCGATGTTTGACCAGATTGAGGCCGAATTTGGTCGCTGCGATATTTTTGTGGGCAACGCCGCCAGCGGCACTCCCCGCGCCGCGCTGGAATTGACCGACAAACATTGGGATTGGACAATGGATGTGAACGCCCGCTCGGTGTTGCGTTGCGTGCAGCGGGCCGCGCCGCTGATGGCCCGCCACGGTTGGGGCCGAATTGTGAATATCAGCAGCCCCGGCAGCAGCCGGGTGCTGCCACACTACTCGGTCATCGGCCTGTCAAAAGCGGTGATTGAGGCGCTCACCCGCTATTTGGCGGTAGAGCTGGCGCCGCAGGGAATTGTGGTCAATGCGGTGTCGCCGGGGCTGGTTGATACCGATGCCGTGTCGGCGTTTCCGGTGGATTTGCAGGAGGTGTTTCAGTACGCCGCCGGCCGCGCGCCGGCCCGCCGGCTGGTAACGCCGGCAGACGTGGCCGGGCTGGTGGCTTTTCTCTGCTCCGATGCGGCGGCGATGATTGTGGGCCAAACTGTGCTCATCGATGGCGGTTACAGCCTGCTGGTGTGAGCCGGCTCACAGCGACTGCACTTTGTTGAGCCGCTGCAGCACAACCTCGGCCGGGGCCAGCCGATGGTCAACCCGTAGAATTTGTCCCCCTTTTCCGCCACCAGCGTGGGAAAACCCTGCACTCCCAACCGGCTTCTAAATTGAAAATCCTCCTGCAGCCGGCGGGCCACCTCCGGCGAGTTCAATTCGTCGGCAAAGCGGGCCGCGTCCAGCCCAATTTCGGCGGCCAGTTCGACCAGCGTCGCTTCCAGCGAGGGGTTGCGCGCCTGCCGGTAGTAGGCGCGCTGAATGGCTTTGATCATTGGGCCAATGTGCTGCTGGCCCTGCAAGCCGGCGGCCAGCACGGCCCGGCACGAAGGGTACGTTGAGCGCACCGGCGTGCAGACGCTCCAGAAGTCAAAATTGAACTCCGCGCCGGTGCGGGCGGCAACTTCGCGCCAGTGCTGCTGCACGTACTGTTGCATCTGCGGCGGCATCGGCTGGGCGGAATCCGGGGCCAGCCCGCCCATTACGTAACGCAGCGCGGCAGCGGCGGGCAGGTGGGGGATCACAGCTTCCAGCACCGGGCTGAAACCGTAACACCAACTGCACATGGGGTCGAGAATGTAGTAGAGCGTCAGGCCGGTCATCAAACCATCCTCAGGATTGTTCCACCAGCGGCGCGATGCAGTCCGGGCCATCAAAGCGAGGATTGTTGACCACCCGCGAGACCGGGTAGGCGGTCATCTGTTCCGCGGGGAAGGGGGCCAGCAGCGATTGCAACCGTTCCGGTTTTTGCTCGGCGGGGTCAAGCCACTGGTTGTAGGCGGCGGGCGGCAAAATCACCGGCATGCGGTTATGAATTTTGGCCATCAACGCGTTGGGTTCGGTGGTGATGATGGTGCAGCTCAACACTTCGTCACCCTGCGGCGAATGCCACTGTTCCCACAACCCGGCAAAGGCAAACGGCTCTTGCTCTTCAAGCTGAATGTACAGCGGGGTTTTGCTGTTGTCCGGATTTTTGCGCCACTCAAAAAAGCCATCGGCCAAAATCAGGCAGCGTCGCCGGCGGTACGCCGAACGGAATGAGGGCTTTTCGGCCAGCGTTTCGGCGCGGGCGTTGATCAGTTTGTTGCCGATGGACGGCTCTTTGGCCCACGAGGGAATCAGGCCCCAAACAAAAAAGTCAATCTGCTGCCGGCCGTCGTTGGCCACCACCGCCACGGGCTGGGTGGGGGCAATGTTGTAGCGCGGCGAAAAATCGGCCGGTGGCGCAAATTGCTGAAACGACTCGGCTAATTGCTGGCTGTTTTGGGTGAGCGTAAATCTTCCGCACATAGTCTCCCTGCTTTCAATTATTGTGAATGGTGGCCCGCCGGCCAGATTCAAGCAAGTTTTTGAGGGCCGCCAGGCTGGCCTGCATAGCTTTTTGGGTGGCGCGCTGCCGGCCCAGTTTGTCGAGCAGATTGGCAATAAAGCCGCGCGGCTGGTAGTTCCAGTTCCACGAAAAACGGGTGCCGCTGCCGGTTGAAACAAACTCCCACGTTAGCTCGCTGCCGGCGGCAAACGGGCTGGCGCCGGCGGTGTCGATGGCTTTGATGCGGGTGCCGGACGGCATCTGGTAATCCACCACTTCGGCTTCCCAGCTAAACACCGCGCTGTTGCCCTGCCGGGAATCGATGCGCAGCAGCGTACCGCGCCGAAACGGCTGCGGGGTGATCATTTCCACGGCCTCAATTTGCTCAACCCATTCGGGCCAGTGCTTTAAATCGTGGCAAAACCGAAAGACATCGGCGCGGGCCACGTGGATTTCAACGGTTTCTTGGATGCGGGGCATGGGTTTTTTCCTGACGATGAATTTGGGATAACGGTATTGTACCAAAAAATCAGGCGCTGTGACAATGGCGGCAACAGCTTTATCATCACAGGACTCAGAGGGGGTTGACATCTGACGGTGATGAAAGTATTCTTAACTTACATAATCGAGAGCCAAGAAATTACCTATATGTCAGATTCAGAACTGGCCAAAAGGCTGTCATCTGGTTCAGCCAGCCGGCTGGAATCAACTGAACAGGAGCAGTACGCGCAGGATTTGCAGCGCGCCATCGACCAGGAACGGAAATCCCGCGCCCGGCTGGACCGGCTGCGCTCCACCTTTCTGAGCACCGTTAACCACGAAATGCGTACTCCGCTGGTGCTTATTTTGCAGTCGATTGAGTTGCTCGATAGCAACCGGCTCGGCACAATGACGCCGGACCAGCTCGACACGCTGATGGTGCTCAAACGCCAGGCGGAAAAACTGGATCGCATGGTGATGAGTCTTATTCGGGTGGCCGGTTTTTTGAGCAAGCAGGAAAGCATCAAACCGGTGATGGGCCGGCTCACGCCGGTGATCAACGGGGTGCTGCCGCTGGCCGAATTTAAAGCCCGCAGCCGCCAGATTGCCATCATCACCGAAATTGCCCCCAACATGCCGCCGTTCCCGCTGGATGTCAAGCAAATTGAAGAAGCGGTGGCGCAGTTGCTCGATAACGCCATCAAATTTAACCGGCCCAACGGCAAAATAAAGCTCAGCGCCAGCGCTGGTGACGAGTGGATAGAGATCACCGTCGTCGATACCGGAACCGGCATCAACCCGGATCGGCTGGAAACAATTTGGGAAGTTTTTGAGCAAAACAGCGACCCGGTGCGGCGGGCGCAGGAAGGGCTGGGGCTGGGGCTGGTGCTGGTAAAATACATCATCGATGCTCACCAGGGAGTGATTGAAATAGACACCAAAGTGGGCCAGGGTAGCAAATTTACCATCAAACTCCCCCGTTATCGGCCATAATTGACAAAATCCCGCTTAACCATAAGATAAGTCTAAATTTTTGGGGTATGGCCACCATACCTTTATAACGAACCCAGCGAGGGATACCCGCCATGATTACCAAGCAAGTGATTCTCAAAAAAGACCGTGAAAAATCGGCAAATAATCGCCACCCCTGGATTTTTTCCGGCGCGGTGGCCAGGGTTGAAGGTGACCCGGAAAATGGCGATGTTGTTGATGTGTGGAACAGCCGGGCCAGGTTTGTGGCCCGCGGCGTTTACAACGATAAATCGCAAATCCGGGTGCGTTTGCTCACCTGGAATCCCAACGACCCCATCGATGAGCAATTTTGGCAGCGCCGGGTGAGCCGGGCCGTGGCCGGCCGGTTGGCGCTCAAACAAAACCAAAACACCGACTCCTACCGGGTGGTCTATTCTGAGGCAGACGGTGTGCCGGGCTTCATTGCCGATGTGTACGGCCCGTGGCTGGTGGTTCAGTTCCTGTCGATGGCCGTTGAGCGCCACCGCCGGACCATCCTCAATATTTTAGTTGACTTGATGGAGCCACAGGGTATTTACGAGCGCAGCGATACCGACGCCCGCGAAAAAGAGGGGTTGGTGCCGGTGGCCGGCCCGGTGTGGGGCGAAGTCCCGCCGGACCTCATTGAAATTGTGGAAAATGGCCACACCTTTCTGGTTGATGTGAAGCTGGGGCACAAAACCGGGTTTTACCTTGACCAGCGCGAAAACCGCGAGCGGATTTCAAAATATTTTGAGGGCAAAGAGGTGCTCAACGCCTTTTCTTACACCGGCGCATTTTCAGTGTACGCCGCTCATGGCGGGGCTACCCGGATCATCAACGTCGACTCGTCTGAGCGGGCGCTGCAAATTGCCGAGCGCAACATGCTGCGCAACGGCTTTGGCGGCCGTGACGACGTGTACGCCGTGGCTGATGTGTTTGATATTTTGCGGGCGTACAACGAGGCGCGCTGGAAGTTTGACGTGATAATTCTGGATCCGCCCAAATTCTCTTTTAGCAAGCGCAACGTAGAAAAAGCCACGCACGGCTACAAAGACATCAACATGCTGGCCATGAAGCTGCTCAAACGCGGCGGCGTGCTGGTTACTTTTTCCTGCTCTGGCACGGTCAGCCGGGATTTGTTTCAAAAGGTGCTGTTTGGCGCGGCCGTTGACGCCGGACGCACCGTGCAAATCATCGAGCAGTTGTCGCAGGGGTCAGATCACCCTATTTTGCTCACCTGCCCGGAAACCGAATATCTCAAAGGTTTTGTCTGCCGGGTGTGGTAGCCTCAGCCAACTTCATTCTCCAAACCTTTTAACGCCTCCTGGGCCGCCGCCTGGGCGGCGTTTTGTTTGCTCAGCCCTTTGCCCACGCCGTAGGTTTGGTGGCCGATCATAGCCTCCACAGTAAATTCTTTGGCGTGATCCGGCCCTTCTTCCCTGACGGTGCGGTAGGTAGGCGTTACCTGAAAACGGCTTTGGGCAATCTCTTGCAGGCGGCTTTTGGGGTCCTTTTCGGCGTCGGAGGCCAGCACTTTTTGCAGCGCCGGCTCAATGAAGGCGCTGATAAATTGCCGGGCCGATTCCAGGCCTTTGTCCAGATAGATGGCGCCAATCAGCGCTTCAAACGCATCGCACAGAATGGCGGGCCGCTGCCGGCCGCCGCTGTCCTCTTCGCCGCGCCCCAGCAGCAGAAACTCGCCCAGGTTGATGTCGCTGGCGTAGCACGACAGCCGCTCGGTGCGTACCAGCGCCGAACGCAGGTTGGTCAGCCGGCCTTCGGGGATTTCGGGGAAGCGGTGATACAAATATTCAGCGGTGACAAAATCAAGAATGGCATCGCCTAAAAACTCCAGCCGCTCGTTGTCTTCAAACGGGTAGTCGGGGTTTTCGTTTAAATAAGATCGATGGGTTAACGCCCGTTGCAGCAGGGCCTTGTCGGTGAAATTAAGACCAAGCTCGGCGTCGGCGTGAAGTACAGCAGTCATAGTCTCCTCCAGGTGGAACTGAAGAAACGGCAGAAGCCAAGCCCTGCTTGAAACCTGCCGTATCGCCAGTTCAGAAATTAGATTGTGGCGGCGTCGCCGGATGAAGGTAGATAATCTCCTTCCACCCACTCCTCTCCGGTGGGGCTTACTTCTTTTTTCCAGATAGGTACAATTTCTTTGAGCCGGTTGATGGCGTAGGCGCAGGCCTCAAAACAGCCGTCGTTGCGGTGCGGGCTGGACACAGCCACAACGACCGCGTTTTCGCCCACTTCCAAATGGCCAATGCGCTGCACAATGGCAATATCAACAATTTTGGGCCAGCGTTCGCGGGCTTCGGCGGCCACTTGTTTGAGCTTGGCCACGGCCATTGCCTCGTAGGCTTCGTATTCCAGATGCTCCACTTCTTTGCCGGCCGATACATTGCGTACCACGCCGCCAAACACGGCCACCGCGCCGGTTTCCGGCTTTACTACTTTGGAAGCAATTTCATCCAGTCCGATGGAGTCAAACGTAACGCCAAATTTGTCGTCGCTGCCGGCGTTGCTGCCGCCGCTGACCGGCGGGAAAAAGGCCACTTCGTCGCCATCGGTCAGCCGGGCGGTAGGTTCGACAAATTCCTGGTTAACGGCAATGATGGTGCGCGGTGCGGCCTGGGCCAGCCGGGGAAAATCGTGGTGAAGGCTGGTAACCAGATCGGCCACGGTGGCGTTGTCGGTCAGGCTGCGTTCCAGCGTGCCGGCGCCCACCAACTCTCGCATCCGGGCAAAAAGTTTTACGGTTATTTTCATCCAGTACTCCTCTGATTATTCCAATACAATGTCGCCGCTTTTGCCGCCGCTTTTGCGGGCCAGCCGCACCGCATCGATTTGCATTTCGCGGTCCACGGCTTTGCACATATCGTAAATGGTCAGCCCGGCCACGCTGACGGCGGTCAGCGCTTCCATCTCGACGCCGGTTTTGCCGGTGGTGCGCACGGTGGCGCTAATATTAATGACAGCCGGCTCGCCGGGCTGGGCCGCCGGCAGCGGCTCAAAGGCCAGGCTCACGTGGGTCAGCAGCAGAGGGTGGCACATCGGCACCAGTTCATGGGTGCGTTTGGCGGCCATAATGCCGGCTACCTGCGCCACGGCCAGCACGTCGCCTTTTTTGATGCTGCCCTGTTGGATGAGCGCCAGCGTTTCCGGTTTCATCAGCACCCGTCCGCGGGCCACGGCCTCGCGGCTGGTATTATCTTTGTGGCCCACGTCCACCATATGGGCGCGGCCCTGATCGTCAAAATGAGTGAGCGGCATGAAACCATCCTTAAAGTTATGTTGACAGCCAAATTATAGCAAAAGAGCAAACAGCTTCAAAATAGCTGTTGTTTCCCAAAACAGCGAGTTTGAGGTACAATTTTCCGCTGTTGAGTCTTTGAATGAGGAGTGAGCGAATTGCGAATTGTGAGTCCAAAACTACAGTTTTGGACTCCTATCCCAATTTTTAAGAGCTGGCTCAGGAATCTCCTGCCCTGACTCCTAACCCCTGGCTCCTGATTCCTGACTCCTGAATCCTATTTTTAAGGGAGTGAACTTTGTCTGAACTTATCCTGCTCAAACTGGGGGGATCGGTAATTACCGATAAAACCAAACCCTTTACGGCCAGAATGGATGTGATCGACCGGCTGGCTGTTGAAATTAAACACGCGCTCGATGAACGGGCCGGCGAGCTAAAGCTGATCATTGGGCACGGCTCCGGCTCGTTTGGACACGCGGTGGCCAGCCAATATCAAACCCACAAAGGCGCGGTTTCCGCCGAAAGCTGGCTGGGCTTTGCCGAAGTGGCCGCCGCCGCCGCCGAGCTGAATAATCTGGTGCTCAAATCTCTGCGCGCGGCCGGCGTGCCGGCCATCAAATTTCAGCCTTCGGCCAGCACCCGCACCCGCGGCGAACAGTTGATGTA
>Ga0226835_1001595_pt1 | contig 11734 bp, 11 predicted proteins | sample LAC_MetaG_1_FD_163627 | JGI IMG/M metagenome (GOLD analysis project Ga0226835, IMG submission 163627) | Anaerobic ammonium oxidizing microbial communities from anammox membrane bioreactor (MBR) in UC Berkley, California, United States -... | ecosystem: Engineered > Bioreactor > Anaerobic >...
CCAGCACCACTTCTGCTTTGAATTCCGCTGTAAAACTCCGTCGTGCTTTGCCCATTGTAGCTTCTCCCTTTTCTGGACTCTAGTTCCCTCTTAGCTCCATGTCCAGTTTTTGGGGTCCACTACATCTTAAGCCCCTCCCTCCTTGCGGGGGAGGGGTTTGGGGTGGGGGGGGACAGCGCGCAACTACCGGCGGGCTTCCGCCAGCCTGTACTAGCCGTACTGCCGTCCAGGGAGCTTACCTTTGCGGTTGTAGACGATGCGGCGCGCCTCCGGGGACATGCGGAAGCGCGCCAGGTAGAAGAATATGCCGCCTGTGGTGCGGCGCGTGCCCTCCGTCGTCATCAGGCCCTCCTGGGCATCCAGCGCCAGCGCCTCCTCAGCCAGCGCCTGGGCAAACTGCCCGCCGCACAGGTAGACGATGGCTTCGATCTGGCGCAGCGGCTTCTCCTCGGTTTCCTCCAATCTGGCGACGATCTCCTCGGCGGTTTTGCGCTGGCGCGGCGTCAGGTCCTTGTCCAGGTCAGGCACCAGGTAGCTCACGGTCAGCCGCCTGCCGTGCAGCTCGACGCCGTTCAGCGCGTTCAGGGCGCGTGTCGCCTGCTTCTCCGACGCCATCTCCACGACGGCCCCAAGCTCACCGCTGCGGTACGCCACCGGAGTCCCCAGCGCCACAACCTCACCGTGCTCGGCAAAAAGGGCGCGCAATTCCTCTGCTGTAACCTGTTCATCCAGATTGGCTGCAAATAACGCTGTTGCCATAAAGCACTCCCGCCTGTGTCCTCTTTAGTCCTGCGCATCCCGCCCCAAAGGCCACCGCCGCGCGGCAATAGCTTTGCCCTCCGCGAGCGCATCTTCCAGCGACTCGCCTCTAATCTGTTCAAGCTGCTGCTGCACCTGCTCCAGCGGGCCGCGCACCGTCTCGCCCACGCGGCGGCGGATGAGCAGCCCGCGCTGCACGACCGCCTGGCGCGTCTCGGCCCCGCTGCGCGGCGATAGCCAGGCGACCAGCGGCGCGCTGACCACAAATCCGACGATCAGGCCGGCGACGAACTCCACCGCCCCAACGCCCTGCTGTTCGCTCGCCATGCTCGCCTCCTCACGCTGTCTTCTTGCCGGAGCCGGCGCGCGTCTTACGCACGCTGCGCCGCAGCCCCAGCACTTCGCGCAGCACGCCGCCAATGCCGGCCAGCAGCGCCCCGGCCTTGATCACCGGCTCGACCACATTCTGGCTCATGAACTCAGCGGTGCCGCGCACGGTCGTCACCGTCTCGCTGGTGTTGTCCACAATCGGCTGAATCTCGCTCTGCAGCAGATTGACCAGCGCCGCAAGCTGGATGATGAGCACGATCAGGGCGACGCCCATCAACATGCCCTCCATCGCCAGCACGATGATGAAGATGTCGCGGATGATGCCCACCCAGTTGGCCGCGTCGTCGGGGTCGGCCAGGATCGCCACCAGCAGCGCGCCCACCAGCCCGATCACGAACACGGCCACCACCGCCACCACGCCCACCAGCGGCCAGAAGGCCCACGAGCGCCCCTTGTCGCCCTTTGCAGCGGCGTCACCCGCTGCATCTTGCGGCGCGGCAAGCTGTTCCGGTTTGTTTGCTTGTTGCGGCATGGTCGCCTACTCCCCTCAATGGCAGGCTGGTGATCGAGCGAATGGAGATCGCCGTCAGCGCGCTCGCGCCCCGCGCGCGGGCTGGCGAGTGAGAAGGCGCGCGGTGACCAGCGCCAGCCAGGCCCCCACCGTCGCCGGCAGCATGTGCAGCGGGCCGATGTCCAGCAGCGCGATCCCCAGAATCTCGCCGGCAGCGTGCCCCAGCGCAAAGCCGAGCCACGACGCCAGCAGAAACAGCGCCAGCCGTCGCGCGTCGCCGCCGCTGACCAGGTGATAAGCAGCTCCGTAGAGCGTGGCGACGATGACGCTGAATACAAACGACGGACTCGGCATGTTCTCCTCGACGGGCCAGTTCGGGCGGCCATCGCCCATCTACTGGCCCCAGGCACCAACGCGCCTAAGTGTAGCACAGAGTGCCCGAACTCACGAGAAGGCGGCGCCCCCTGGGGCGCGCGCAAAACCTGCCAGGCAGGGGCGCTGCTCTGTGCGCCCTCGTCGGAGCGACAGCGACACGCCCCGACGAGAAGGCAGCCGTGCCAGAAGTAGGTCTGCGGCCACCAGATTCTTGGCGCGCGCCCCACTTTCAGTCCGGCGCATAGTACGCTAGAATGAGTGCGCGGGCCGGGAGAAGGCAATAGCTACGCCCCCCGCAAGCGCATGGACCAGATTGTGAACGGAGCTAGAACGGACGGGCAACCGTGACGTTGATTGACCAGCGCATCCTGATTGACGCGCCCCCGCAAATCATCTGGGAGTTCATCTCCGACCCTTACAAGCTCGCCGAGTGGCACGCCGGCTATACAAGCGTCTCGGTGCTCACCACCCAGCAGACCGGGCAGGGCACTCGCCGGCGCTGCGCTGTGACCGGCGGCGGCAAGGATGTCATCGAGCAGATCACGGCCTGGGTAGAGGGCCTGGGTTATGAATACGAGCTGATCGAGGGCGGGCCATACCGGGCCATGCGCGGGCGCATTCGCCTGCAGCCGGGGCCGGACGGCACCAGCGTGCAGTGGACGGTTGAGTACCAGCCCAGAGGGCCGCTCGGCCTCCTGCGCGACCAAATGAGCGGGCGCAAGCAGTTCGCGGCGATGATGGCCGCCAGCCTGCGCGAGCTGCGCCAGCAGGTGAACGCGCTCGGCCTGCGCATGGACGACGTCTACCGTGCCCGGCTGGGCATCCAGGGACGGCTGAACGCTGCCGAGCGCGCCCAGTATCAGCGCCGCCACCCTGTCCCCGCCGAGACTGACCTCCAGCCCGCCGCCACTCCAGAGGGCGCGCCGCCCGCCGGGGCGGAGGCAGCAGCAGGCGCACCCGCGACTCCTGGCGAGGAAAGTGCTGCCGGGGCAGCGCCCGCAATCAGCTTCGACGCAGATACCGAGCCGAAGCCGCCCGTTGGCCTGCGCGAAGCCATCGCCGCCCAGCAGGAAAACGCGATCCCGGCGCCCACGCCGCCGCCGGAAACTGAGGAAGAAGCCCCGCTGCCGCCCGTTGCGGCGGCTCCTGAGGAAGTGCCGCTGCCGCCAACCATCGCCCCGCCGCCGCTGATCGCCTCACTGGAGCCGCAGCCGCCCGCCAGCGCGCCGCCCGAAGAGCCGGAGCCGGACTACCGGCGAGTGACGCCGCCACGCGGCATCCCGGCAGTGCTGCCGCCCGCCGAGAGCGCCTCGCCGTCGTTCGCGCGGCCAGCTCCGCAAGACGCCGAGAACATCCCCCCGCGCCCTGCGCCGCCGCGCGAAGTGCCGGGCGCGCCAGCGTCCGCCGCCGGGGAACAGGCCGAACAAGGGGGCACCCTGCCGCCGCCAACGCCCAAGACCGACACCGGCGAGGTGAGCATCTGGGAAGTTTTCGGCCTGCGCCGCCCCAGCGAGCAGGACGAAGACGCCCTGCAAGGGCTGATCCAGTCGGTGGAGGCGCGCAAAGCGGCAGAGCAGCGCCGCGAGACGCTGCGACGCGGCCTCAAGTCCCCGCTGCGCGCCCGGCTGCACGCCAGTGCCAGCGGGCTGCGCGCGCGGCTGGCTCTGCTGCGCGCTCGCGTGCGGGCGCACGCCCTGCGGCCAGACCGCTGACGGGCTGCGCGCACAAACAAAAACGGCGCTTTTCGCGCCGTTACCTGGGGTGGCTGGTGGGATTTGAACCCACGACCTTCTGATCCACAGTCAGACGTGCTAACCACTGCACCACAGCCACCATGATGAGGGGCATTGTAGCACACCTGGATAGGGTCTGCCAGGGCGAGTTTGGCCAACCGGACGGGGAGACTTGACGTGACGACTCTCCCCGCTAAAGCGGGGAGCTTCCCAGAGCACGCGCGCCGCAACGGGCCACGTTACGCTCTGGCGGCCCCGTCCGGGCCGAGTAGCCGTTTCTCTCTTAGGTGCGGTTCAGATGTTACGCAGCGGCCTGCCCGCTGCAACCCTGTACCTGAAGTGGTCAAAGAGCCGCATGGGGCGCGTGCTGAGGCTATGCTCCTGCTGTCACGCTCTCGCCCAACCGTATACGGGAAGCATACCGCACATTCGTTCGCTACACCGTGTCCGAAAGGAGGCAAGCGCCATTCCCCACCGGGTTGAAACCCGGTGTCCCCTGGCGCAATTTCTATGGACAGAGACGCGCAGCCCGCCGCCCGCATCGTGTTCATGGGCACGCCAGATTTCGCCGTGTCCTCGCTGCGCGCCCTGCTTGGCGCGCCTCAATTCGAGGTCGCCGGCGTCGTCACTCAGCCCGATCGCCCCGCCGGGCGCGGCCAGCGCGTGCAGATTTCGCCGGTCAAGCAGGTGGCCCTCGACGCCGACCTGCCCGTCATCCAGCCGCTCAAAGCGCACGAGCCGGCCGCTCTCGATCAGCTTCGTGCCTGGGAGCCGGACTTCCTGATAGTCGTCGCCTTCGGGCAGATTCTGCGCCAGCCGGTGCTCGACGTGCCGCGCATCGCCCCGATCAACGTCCACGCCTCGCTACTGCCGCGCTGGCGGGGCGCCGCCCCCATTCAGGCGGCCATCCGCGCCGGCGACCGCTGCACCGGCATCACCACCATGATCATGGACGCCGGCCTGGACAGCGGCCCCATCCTGCTGCAGGACTCAATCCCGCTTGATCCGGCGGAGACGGGCCAGACGCTGCACAACAAGCTGGCTCCCCTGGGTGCGCAACTGCTGGTGCACACCCTTGAATGGCTGCTCAGCGGCAGCATCGCCCCGCACCCCCAGCCGGACAACCCGGCCCTGATCACTCACGCCCCCCAGCTTCGCCGCGAAGACGGGGCGCTGGACTGGACAACTTCTGCCATCGCCATTGACCGCCACGTGCGCGCCTTCACGCCCTGGCCAGGCACCTTCACCACCTGGAACGGTCGCCGCCTCAAGGTGCTGGCTGGCTTCCCCTCAACGGCCCCTCTCGGCTTCGCGCCGGGCCTGGTCGCCCGCACGGAAGGCACCTCTCTGGAAGGGCTTGGCCCGCTGGCCGTCGGCACGGGCGGCGGCGTGTATCTGCCGCTGCGCCTGCAGCTCGAAGGCCGCCAGGCGCTCAGCGCGGATGCCTTCTGCAACGGCGCGCCGGATTTCGTGGGAAGCACGCTGGGCTGAGGACAACTCCTGGCGAGGGTAGAAGGAATAAGGGGGCGTAGCCGTACCACGTCCAGCGCGCAGGGGCGCTGCTCTGTGTCACCCGCTGTAGGGTTATACCAAGCTAGAGGCTGTTATGAACTTTGGCAGGCGGGCAGCTCCTGTGCTTGCCCCCCATCCTCGGTCCTTCCCCCGCACGGGGGGAAGGAAGAAGCCCGCCCTGGCCCCTTCCCTCCGCTTGCGTGGGGGAAGGGATCGGGGGATGGGGGGATGTCCACCCGGCAGAAGTGCATAACACACTCTAGCGCAGGAAGCGGGCGGATTTACCTCACCCCTCATTCCCCTCTCCACACGCGGAGAGGGGACAGCGAGGCCCGCAGGGGCATATGGCCATACGCCCCTGCGGAGTCATTGCGCCAAAGACACCAGCCTTGCCGGGGAATCTCACCATCGCTCCCAGCGCACCACCTCGTCCAGCGAGCGCCGCCCACCCGCGCGCGGCGGGCGCGCACGCGGGTCGTCGTCGGGGTGCGGATAGCCGAACGAGATCAGCCAGGGCACGTCCATGCCCGCCGGGATGCCCAGCGCCCGCCGCGCGACGTCCGGCTCGTAGAGGGTGCCCATGCACGAGCCGATGCCCAATTCCCACGCAGCCAGGATCATGTTCTGACTGGCCCGCCCCAGGTCGAACGGCGTGGTCAGCGTCGGCGGCGTCTTCAGGTCGTCCACCACCAGCACGACAGCGAACGCCGCGCCCGCCGCGTGCCCGCACCAGGGGCCGCACGCCGCCAGCGCGCGCAGCGTCTCGCGCGCCGAGACTGCGACGAACGTCCAGGGCTGTCGGTTCTTGGCCGAGCCGGACAGCCGCCCTGCGTTGAGAATGCGCGCCATGTCCTCCGCCGCGATGGGGCGCTCAGCGAACTGGCGCACGGCGCGATTGGTTCTGATCGCGTCACCCACCTGCATCGGCCACCTCCTTCGCCTGAGCCGGGGATGCGGCGGTCGCAGACGGCTGGCGCAGGCGCTCGATCTCCTGCCGGAAGATGCGCCGCAGCGTGGCAACGCCCGTCGCGTAGGTCGGCTCTGCGCCCAGGTAGCTCAGGCTGCCTTCGCCGAGCGTGCGCCCCTTGCTGCGCGGCGTGTCGCTGGCGTAGTGCAGAAAGCCGAGATCGAACGGCGCGATGTACAGGTTGACGATCTCGTCCACCGGGTGGCGCTGAGCGCGCACCATCTCGTAGACCGCCGACAGGTACGGCCCGGACTCCATCTCCACAATCGTGTAGCCCTCGCGGTAAAACACGTCCATATACTGCACGTTCTGCAGAAACGTCCCGCGCACGCTGATCACTTTCTGGTTGTCGAGCACGCTGCTCAGCGTCAGATAGGGGATGACATCGGACGCGCTGAAGCAGTTGCCGAAGAGGTACGAGTTCTGGCTGTGCTCGTCGTAGACGACATTGGCGATCATCACGTCACCCACCCGCGCGTTGAGCGTCGCTGCCTTGCCGATCACGTAGATGCCCTGCATCCGCGTCACGTACTGGCTGATCTTGGCCAGCACGTGGTAGGCGGCCATGCCCAGCGGGTAGTCAATGTTGACGATCAGCGCGTCGCTGCTGCGCAGCAGGGCCATCTCGTCCGCGCCAGCGGGGACGATGCGCGAGTCCATGCGCGCCGGGTCGAGCTTGTTTAGCTCGATGACCTGCGCTTCGATGTCGAACCCGTGCAGGCTGGGCACGCGCGCGATGCCCGCTTCCTCCTCAGCCCGGCGGCGGCGCGCGTCCACCTCGGGCAGGCTGGTGTAGCGCCGCAGCGCGTAATACAGGAAGTTGTTCTTGTTGTTCAGTTCGTCGCGCACGCGCACATAGTCGTATTCGGCAGTCAGGCCAGGGTCGCCCGCCTTCTCCACGAACTCGAAGATGCGCTCCTCCTCGCCAAGCGCGAAGCCGCTCAGCAGGTTGGGCACGGCATGCACGTTGCTGGAGATGAAGTAGACCGGGCGATCCTGCAGCGTGACGCGCTCGACACGCTGGCGCACGTTGAACCACCAGTCGGATGTGGCGCGCTGGTAGTTGATGTAGGTGCCCGCCAGCAGTTGCACCGCCAGCCGCTTGGGGCTGCGCGCGATCTTCTTGAGCGTGGTGATGGTATCTTTGCCCCAGGCATCCTGCAGGCGGCTGAGATCATCCGCCGTCATGCCCAGCGCGCGGGCCAGCTCCGCCGTGCGGCTCAGCGAGGAATCGGCGCTGAAGGCGGCCAGGCTCGCCTGGGTGGCCACTGATTGCAGCAGGTCGTGCAGCTTGTTCCACTCGATCTGGTAGGCGACCAGGATCGGGATCAGGTCGTCAATGTCCGAGCCGCTGGCGATATAGGCGGCCAGCGTCCGCTCCCCGTCGAAGGCCATGCGCCGGCGGCGCGCCGGCGCGGTGACGCGCTCCCACTCGTCCACCTGGGTGAAGCCGTGATCGTGGAAGACACGATCTGTCTGACCCATCACCACCAGCTCGATATCGGCCATGCACGGCGGCAGGCGCATAGCCGCGTAGAACAGGGCCGCCCCGTCGGGCATCGGCTCGCGCGCCCGCGCGTGCAGCGACGAGTTTACTGCCAGGTGCGTCTCCACCAGCGCGTCCAGGTGCACGGCGCGGCTGGAACGCAGCAGCGAGTAGTAGGTGCGGATGTAGAGCGCGATCTCTTCGCTTCCGGTTGTGGGCACTGAGCGATCCATGGGTGCTCCAGTTCTCCTTTTCTCGCGGGCCTCCGCGAGTGCCGACCCCCTGCCCGATGCGATCCTACACCGGAACCAGGCCCAGCGCGACAGCCACCAGCAGGCAGACGGTGAGCGCCGCGACAACGGCCAGCGCCCAGACCAGCCGCTCGCGCCAGCGCGAGTCGCGACGGCGCGGCGGGCGACGCAACGGGCGGCGCTCCGGCGCTTCGGCGGCCAGCAGCTCCGCCGGAGAAGGCAGCCTCGCCAGAAGCTCAGCCAACGTCCCCTCGTACTCCGCCGAGAAGTCGAGCACCGTCGCCCGGCCCAGGTAGCGCGGCAGGTCGCCGGGCGAGCGCCGCAGCACGAAGGTCGGCGTGCGCCGTCGCCCGGCCAGCACCCCCTCGTGGCGCATCCCCACGCGCCGCCCGCGCGCCGGGTCGAGGATCATCAGCACGGCCCCCGCGGCGCGGATGGCGTGGCGCGTCTCGGCGGCCCAGGCCATCGTCCCCAGCGCCGCCACCGCGTCCACGAAGACGACATAGCCCGCCGCCTGGAGGTCATCAACCAGGCGGTGGGCGAAGGCGTACTCGTGATCGGGATAGCTGACGTACAGATGTTGCATCCCGCGTCAGGAATGGGCGAACTTCTCGACGAAATGGTCAGGGTTGAGCCGCTCGCCGGTCGCGTGCTCTAGCCCGTCATTCCAGGGTATGGTGTTGCCGATGGCGAAGATGCGCTCGCGGAAAAACTCGCCCGCCGCCCGCCGCCCGGCGATGCCGCCGGCGTGTTTGCGCAGCCAGTCTTCCCATTGCAGGGACATCATGCGCCCCAGCAGGTAGTTCTGGTAGTAGGCCGGAGCCAGCGCGATGTGGTACTTCGTCGCCCAGTCGGGCAGCTTCTCGCGTCCCTCTGGCTTGTTGAGCAGTTGGTAGCGCTGCACCAGCTCCCACCACAGCGCGTCCAGATCGCGCGACGGGTTTTCGTAGAGCGCGCGCTCGAAGTTGACCACGACCAGCACCCAGCGGGCGAAGATCAGCTCCTGCAGACGCAGACGCCGGTAGCCTGCCGCCCCCGCTCGCGCTGCTTCTGCCCCGTCCGCACCCAGCACGCGCTCGTGCCACTCCGGGTCGAGCGTCTCCGCGCCCATCAGCATGGCCATCGCCTCGGTCGTCAGGATGTGCGGGATCGTGCGCAGCAGCCAGGGCAGGCTGTGAGGGATGTATTTGTCATAGACGGCGTGCCCCAGCTCGTGCAGCAGCGTCTCCATCCAGCGCAGGTTGGGCTTGAGGTTGCACAGGATGCGCACGTCACCTTCGCGGTCAATATGCGTGCAGAAAGCGTGCTGGTCTTTCCCTTCACGCTCATAGAGGTCGCTGCGCGCCAGGATGTCGCGCACATCCATGCCCAGCCCGTCATAGGTGGCCAGGGCCAGCGGCTCCAACTCGCGCCCGGCGAACAGCGCGTCGTAGTCGTAGTCGGCCAGGATCGGCACATCCTGGAAGAACGGATCGGCATAGTGCCAGGGCATCAGGTCGTCCGCCGGCACGCCAAAACGCGCGCTCAGTTCGGTGTCTAGCTCGGCTTTGACGCTGCGATAGGCCGCCTCGGTCTTGACCGCCAGCTCGTCGAGCATGGCGTACAGCCAGTCCGGGTCCAGCTCGTCGAAGGTCAGGCTCATCCGGTGGAAGTTGGCGTAGCCCATGCGCTGCGCGGCCATGTTGCGCAGCTCGGCCAGGCGGCGAATCTGGTCAGCGACGCGCGAGCCGATCTGCTTGCTGCCTTCCCAGGCAGCACGGCGCTTCTGCGAATCGCCCTCGCCGCGCAGAATCTCGCTGATGGCGTTGGCTGTCAGGCGCTGACCGTCCACCTCGGCACGGAAGTTGGTATAGGCATCGCTCAGCGCCTTGGTGAGATCGCTCATCTCGTCAATGGTCGCCGGATCGCGCTGCCCCGCCCCGAACCCGAAATGCAGGACGCGCACCATGCGCGCCAGGTGCGCGTCATCGCCCGCAGCGCCGCCCTCGTCCCACTGCTTGTACTGCGCGTAGGCTTGCGGGTCGGCCTGGAAGCGCATCCACGTCCGGCGCGCTTCGGCGGCGTCGTTGAGCGCCTGGGGGGTGCCAGTGGTCGCCGCGATCCATTCCTTCTCGCTAAAATCTATAGAGAGCGCCCGAATCTGCGCCGTGTGGCGCTCGACGGCGGCGCGCACAGAATCAACCATGGTCTGGCCTCTTTTCTTTTTGGGATGACACTTCATCTGCTCATAGTGCTGTAGGATAACACAAATCGCCGCTCAGGGCGAAGTTGGCTTTCGCCCTGGCGGAGTGTAAGCTATGATTCAGGCGGATGGGCGGTGCTGATTGTCGGTTGTCGGCCCTGATCGCCCGGCGCATGGCGACGCACTCCCACCTGATCGCTGAAAACTGATCGCTGATGGCTGGTAGCTGAAAACCCTCTCCACGGACGGAGCACATGAAGCAACTCATCGTCAACGCGGATGATTTTGGGCGGTCGCCCGGCATCAACCGGGGCATTCTGGAGGCGCACCAGCGCGGCATCGTCACCTCGACGACGGTCATGATCAACTATCCCGCCGCCGCGCCGGGCCTGGAGCGCGCCCTGACCGAAGCCCCCGACCTGGGCATCGGCCTGCACATCACGCTGACCTCTGGCCGCCCGGTGTCCGCGCCACAGACGGTGCGCTCGCTGCTGACCGACGAGGGGGGGTTCGTCCATATCAGCGCGTGGCCCGCCCAGATGAGCCGCTTCGAGCCGGATCATCTGCAGCGCGAGATCGCCGCTCAGGTGGACCGCTTCATCAGCCTGGCCGGTCGTCCGCCCGACCACCTGGACTCCCATCACCACGCCGCCTACCTGCACCCGGACGCGCTGCGCGCCATCCTGGACATCGCGGCGGGCTTTGGTATCCCCATGCGCGCTGGCATGGCCGACTCGCCGCCCGACCAGACAGCAGTGATGTTGGCGCGCATCCTGCCAGAATTCGACGCAGCTACGGCGTTTTCGCTGGTCGAGCGCCTGCAAGCAGTGCTCGCCGAAGGCCCGGCCCCGTTCTGGCCAGCGCGTTTCGAGATGGGCTACTATGACCGGACGGCCACGCTCGGCGATCTGCTGCTCATCCTGACCACCCTGCCCGCCGACAGCCTCACCGAGCTGATGTGCCATCCGGGATACGTGGACGAGGTGCTGGGTCTCAGCGGCTATCGCGACAAGCGTGAAGAGGAGATCGTCCACCTGACGCACGCCGCCACGCGCGAATGCGTGCAGGCCGAAGGAATTCAGTTGATTTCATTCGGGGACTTGACGCGCTGAAGTCGCCCCACAGGGGCGCGAGGGACGGCGATGACCGACTACTACCTGCCCGACGACGAGCCAACCGACGACGTGTCCTACGAGGACTTCGACGACATGCTCTGGACAGGCCCGGACGAGCCAGAGCCAATTGACCTGTCCACCGAGCCAGGCCCCGCCCGCGCCGAAGACGCCCTCAGCCCGGCGACCGCAGACCTGCTCGACACCCTGGACGACGCCCTGCCCGCGCGCTTCGCTCCCCCCGCGCCCGAAGAGCGCCCCTTCGCCGCTTTCGCCGCGCCGCCCGCGCCATCCGCGTCGCTGGCCGAGGACACCGACGACTTCCTGGCCGCGCTGGACGACGACCTGCCCGCCGAGCCAGGCCCCGCCCGCGCCGAAGACGCCCTCAGCCCGGCGACCGCAGACCTGCTCGACACCCTGGACGACGCCCTGCCCGCGCGCTTCGCTCCCCCCGCGCCCGAAGAGCGCCCCTTCGCCGCTTTCGCCGCGCCGCCCGCGCCGCCCGCGTCGCTGGCC
>Ga0226835_1001596_pt1 | contig 11723 bp, 5 predicted proteins | sample LAC_MetaG_1_FD_163627 | JGI IMG/M metagenome (GOLD analysis project Ga0226835, IMG submission 163627) | Anaerobic ammonium oxidizing microbial communities from anammox membrane bioreactor (MBR) in UC Berkley, California, United States -... | ecosystem: Engineered > Bioreactor > Anaerobic >...
GTATAATCACGGGCGCAACTCGGGCGCGTAGCTCAGTTGGTCAGAGCGCACGGTTCACATCCGTGAGGTTCGGGGGTTCGAGCCCCTCCGCGCCCATTCAATACCCCGCCGTTTTGCGGGGTATTTTACGTTTGCAGGTACGAACAACAGCGCAATAGCCAGGAATCTCAAAGCACGGCTTTGCAAGGTGATGGCTGGATCGCCAGTAAGGGGCAACGATGATTTGCTGCTATCAATCTTCTATTGACAAAATAAGCAGGGGCGATAAAATGATTATAGACCGGTTCTCTTAGAAGGCAGGATTCCTTTGAATACTGCATCTCCCAATGAGGTTTTGGATAAATATAATCAAGGCGGGTCATCACCACAAGCCTCATCAACTCATAGCAGCCCGAAGGTAAACCTGCGCGTGAAAAAATTCCATCAAATTCAAGGGCAATATTCACCTGGTCGTATTTTGGCAATTACCATTGGGGGAATTGTACTGGCAGAAGTGATTGCCATGGTCTTCGTTTATCACGTCAGAGATTGGTCTTACGACCTACAAGTTTTATTAGATGCGGCCATAATGACGGCCATTATCTTTCCTTTACTCTATTTCTTATCTTTTAGACCTCTGCTCCAGCACATCCAGCAACGATATCGGTCAGAAAGTATTCTCCAGGCGCGCTTGCGGCTGATTCAATTTGCTAACACGCATACATTAGAAGAGTTGCTCCAATTCGCCCTGGATGAAATCGAAACTTTAACGGGTAGTACGATCAGTTTCTTCGATTTCATCGAAGCCGACCAAAAGACCATAAGACTGCAAGCCTGGTCAACCCGCACATTGCAAGAAATGTGCAAGGCAGAGGGCAAGGACAGCCATTATGATGTGGATCAAGCTGGGGTCTGGGCTGACGCGATCCGACTCCGCCAACCCGTCATTCACAACGACCTCGCCTCGCTGCCGCACTGCAAGGGAATGCCCGACGGACATGCCCCGGTCTCCCGTGAAATTGTTATTCCCGTTCTGAGGGACAACAAGGTAAAAGCAATCGTTGGCACCGGTAATAAACCAGATGATTTCACCCTAAGCGACGTGGAGCTGGTTTCCACCTTCGCCGATTTCGCTTGGGATATTATAGAACACAAGCTGGCTGAAGACGCCATCCACCAAAGCGAGGAGAAATTCCGCACCTTTGTGGATTGGACTTATGACTGGGAAAAGTTACTGGATCCGCAGGGCAACATTCTTTATACTTCACCCTCATGTGAGCGCATCACCGGTTACCGTGCTGATGAATTTATTGCAGATCCCGATTTGTTGATCCATATTGTCCATCCCAACGATCGGCGCATCTACCAGGAGCACCAACAAGTTATTCATGAAGAAACAGTTGGTCCGAGCAGGATAGAATATCGCCTCATTGACCGCGATGGCAATGAACATTGGATCGAGCATGTCTGCCAACCCGTCTTTGGAACAGATGGGCACTATTTGGGGCGGCGTGTCAGCAACCGTGATATTACCCAACGCAAACGGGCTGAAGAGAAGATCATCGAGCAAAACCAGAAGGAGTTGATCCTGACCAAAACGATTCAATCTATCCAAAGCGATATTGCGCGCGACCTGCACGATACACTCGGTCAAAATATCAGCTTCCTGCGTATGAATCTTGAGCATTTGTCCGAAGCCACGCCGAGCGACCCAAACTTTATAAAAACCCAAATCCAAAGAATGACCAGAACAGCGAACGAGTCTTATGACCTCATCCGCACTATGCTGTTCATTCTCCATTCCGGCAATTCAACCGATCCATTCAGCCTCTTTACTCACTATGTAGAACAAGTTGCTGAAAGATCTTCAATAAAAATTGACATAACCAGCCAGGGGTATCCAAAACAGCTATCCCCTCATCAAATCCGCCAGTTATTCTATATCTTTCGGGAGGCGCTTAGCAATATTGAAAAACACGCCTCCGCGGATCGGGTAGCAGTTGAATTTACCTACGATGAGCACGCCTTGTCTTTGGTAATATCCGATAATGGTCGCGGCTTCGATCTAAATGCCGTTGAAAGCCCAGATCATTATGGGTTAAAATTCATGCGCGAGAGAGCCGAGTTAATGAAGGCTTCCTTTTCTGCCCAATCGGCTCCTGGGCAGGGTACAACAATCAAGGTCGTTTTGCCGTACGAAAATGAAGTATTTGTTCAATCACAATGAATCGTTTGTCTAATGAGAATTGTTATTGTTGATGACCACAATCTCTTCAGAGAAGGTTTGGCAGCCATCCTTCAGCAGGAGGCAGATATCGAGGTTGTCGGCCTGGTGGGAACCGTCCACGAGGCGGTGGATGTGGTTCGCAAGACGAAACCCGATATTGTCTTGATGGATTTCAGCCTGCCAGATGGCACCGGAGCAGAAGCCACCCGGAAGATTATCCAGGAATACCCAGAATGTAAAGTGGTATTCATGACCATGTCGGAACGAGACGAAGACCTGTTGGCAGCGATCCGCAGCGGTGCAGTCGGGTATCTGATGAAGAATATGACTCTCTCCAAGTTGGTGATTTCTTTACGATCTGTCCAACAGGGGGAAGGCGCATTGTCCAGATCCATGACTCTGAGATTAATGGAGGAATTTTCGCGGACGCAAGAACCTAATCCAACAGGCAACCCTGCGCTTGGGGGATTAACCGCACGGGAAAAAGATATTTTAGCGGAGCTTGCCTCCGGCAGAAGCAACCGGGAAATTGCCAGACGGCTCGTTATTTCCGAGAACACCGTCAAGTATCACGTGCATTCCATCCTGGAAAAGTTGAACCTTCCGGATAGAAAAGCAGCAGCAAAGTTTGCCCAAGAGCACGGAGTCAAGGATTAAGGATGCGGGGCGATGCTGCGTTTCGTAGACATCTCCGCGTAAGCAGGCCCCTGACTTGACTTCCTCGTTCTCGAGATAGTAACCAAGGGCTAGGCAAGTATTAACCGGGGGATTAAGACCTCTGCCAAAAAGACCATCCTGAGGATGGTCTTTTTTTTATCCTTAATGGTTGAGGGCGATGGATGGTCTTCTTGACCAGATTACGCTATTCTAAGATGGAGACTAACAGGCGAGCATAACAAGTGAGACATTGATGGACTCGCGCTGAGTAGAGCCTGGAAAATGATGAGATCAAAAACGATTGTGGTTTGGGGCAAGGAGGATACATTAAAGTCATCCATTGAGTACTTCTTGTCTGCCAGGAAAAACTGGAAAGTAGTCAGCATTTCAAATGTAGAGGATCCGAAAGCCTTACTCTTAGCTGTGAAAACCACACAACCAGATATTGTCATTATTTATCAAGGATGTCATGGATGTCCAACCTATTTGCCGCTGCAATTGTTACAGGACTATCCAGTCATCAAAGTGATCACGATTAGCCTAGAGAATAACATGATCGAGGTCTACAGCAAACAGAAAATAATGATTAAACAAGCATCTGACTTGATCGCTGCCATCGAAGGAGGTGGAAAAACATCCTAAAAACATATTGACGAATCAATCACTAACACCAGCATGATATGCAATTCAATTGATAGATAAGGAGAACTCGATGATGGGTCGTAAGCTTCTACACATTATTTTTGCGGTGGTCGTACTCACATCCTTTATCTTTGGGAGTATAGATCGAACCCAGACCGTAGCGGCGGCGCCTGTTTCGCCAGCAGACGAGACGAAGGTGCCGCATTACTTTGGTCCGTATCCGAACTGGGCAAACAGTCCTTACACACTTCCGGACGTTGCCGTGGAAATCGTCGGCGATGGTGCAGGCGCAACGGCAGTCGCCTCGGTTGGTGCAAATGGAGCCGTGACCGGCATTACCATCACCAATCCGGGCAGTGGGTACACTGCCGCAACAGTTAATATCACTGGTGGGGGCGCGGGCGCTACAGCCAACGCTATAGTAGCGACCTCAGGTGTAGTCACTGGCATCACAATAAACACGCCAGGCTCTGGCTACACCCAACCTGTCGTGACCCTCACAGGTGGGGGTGGGAGCGGGACTCTCGTCCATGTCGGCAATCAGCTAGCGGAACGATCCTTCGCCTCCGATTATCCCGTAGGAGTAGGGGAACAGGCTCCCGTATTTGTAGTCATCCCAACGCCGCTCCCGACAGGGATTCTCACCGAGTTTCTAACCTGGAACCAGGCGACGCCGAGTGCCGGTCCCTTCCCATCGGAAGGGAACATTTTCCACGCCTATGTTCTGCGACCCACGGGGGTTGCGAATGAGTATCAGGTCGTCTTTGACAGCGGTCTGCTTACAGTGCCTGCGCCGGCAACCCCCGGCGTCAGTGAGTTCGCCGTCTTTCCCGTCGGCAATGTCGCCGTCCAGGCGGGTGACGTGCTGGCGTTCTACGGGCAGGGCATCCCCCTCGACGATCTTGGAACGGGTTCAGACATCCTGAGCTATCCTGCCGCGGTAGCGCCATTACAAGGCAGCGCGATTACGCTTGGCGGAGTGGATTTTCCAGTTTACAGCCAGACGCGCACCTATTCCTTCGCGGCGAGCGTCATTGACACATCCGCCGTCGCCCCCTTGACAAATGCTACCGCCACAGCGTACGGTGGGGTGGACGCGGTCAATCTCGTTGCTCCCGGCAGCGGCTACACTTTCCCGACCGTGGACTTTGACCTGCCGGACGCCCCGGATGGGGTGCAGGCGAAGGCGCATGCTGAGTTTGACCAGATTACGGGCGCCATCACGGCAGTTGTGGTGGACAATCCCGGCTCTGGCTACTCGTCGGCGCCCAACGTTGTCATCCGCGACGGCACACTCTTTGACCCGATCAACAACGGCGGATCTGGTGCCATAGCCACTGCAACGCTCTCCATCTCGGCCGTCAGCGTTGATACCTTCGGCGAGGGTTACACCTCCGCCCCCACCGTGACCATCAGCGACCCAACCGGGACGGGAGCCACGGCAACCGCTACAGTCAACGCGGGCGCCGTCACCAGCATCAACCTGACTGCCAGTGGCTCCGGCTACATCACCCAGGGGGGTATCAAGAAATTCCAAGACGGGCTGCCGTTGTTGTGTAATCCATCCGTCGCGGGTAGCTGTGATGCTGCCGCCAATAACCTCGGTCAGTATATACCATTGGCAGTGCCCGATACGACAACCTTCTCAACAGCTAATGGTTTCGCCGCTGACACGGATTACTACGTGATCGCGGTCGTCCAACACCGCGAGCGGATGAGCTCGTCCCTGCCAGGAACAGGGACCCTGCTGCGCGAATACGTGCAGCTCGAGACCCCGGCGAACGCTTTTTGGAGCAAGCACATCGCGCTCCAAACGGACCTGCTCGACGGCACTTCCGTCCCAACCCTGATGCCCGACGGATCTCAAGCCTACGCGGTGGACAACCCACATTTCCTGGGGCCGGTCATTGTAGCGCAAAAAGACCGTGCGGTCAGGATTGTGTTCTACAACCTGCTGCCGACAGGCGCGGAGGGCGACCTGTTCCTGCCCACCGACTCGACTATCATGGGTTCGGGCATGGGCCCAGTAGAAATGATGGACCCGATGGACGAAGGTACCGTCATGGATGGTGTACGTAATCCAATGTGCAGCGAGTACCCGAAGCTGATGGACTGTTTCAAAGATAATCGGGCAACCCTGCACTTGCACGGCGGTGTCACCCCTTGGATCAGCGACGGCACACCCCACCAATGGATCACCCCGGCGAATGAGGATACCCCCTGGCCGCAGGGCGTCAGCGTGGAGGCAGTGCCCGACATGAACACCGTCCCCGGCGTTCCAGACTGCTCAGCAGCCAACGATGGCTGCATGACGTTCTATTACACCAATCAGCAGAGCGCCCGGTTGATGTTCTACCACGACCACGCCTGGGGTATCACCCGCCTGAACGTGTATGCTGGTGAAGCGGCTGGATACCTGATCACCGATCCGACCGAGCAGAAGCTGTTCGGTCCAAGCGGAACATTCTCAGACCTCGGTGAGGGTCTTCCCCTGATTATTCAGGATCGCACATTCGTGCCGGATTCCGCGCAGCTCTCTGCGCAAGACCCGACCTGGGACGCGGCTCGCTGGGGTGGTTATGGCAACCTGTGGTACCACCATGTCTATATGCCGGCACAAAACCCCGGCGACCCGGGCGGCATGAGCGCCTTTGGGCGCTGGATGTACGGACCCTGGTTCTGGCCGCCGGCTACCCCACCACACGGTCCAATCGCCAATCCGTACTACAACATGGACCCGGCTACGGGCTTCACGACGCCCTTGGCGACGCCGTGCAACCTGGACGATCCAGCCACTTGGCAGTACCAGACCGACCCGTTCTGCGAGCCCGAATTCATCCCTGGCACCCCGAACATCTCAGTTGGGATGGAGCAGTTCAACGACACACCGATCGTCAACGGAACAGCCTACCCGACAACAACCGTAGAGCCAAAATCTTATCGCTTCCGAATCCTCAACGCGGCGAATGACCGCTTCTGGAATCTGCAGTGGTATGTGGCGGATCCCAGGACCGGGACCGACAGTGAGGTCGCCTTGAATCCCGCCGAACTTGCCCAGGCGCAGATTGATCCGGTTGTATTCCCAACCCCGGACACCTCCTGGAGCCCTGCTGGACCGAGCTGGATACAGATCGGCACGGAGGGTGGCTTCCTACCCGCCCCGGTCGTAGTCCCCAACCAGCCGATCACCTGGATCACGGACCCAACCCGCTTCGACGTCGGCAACGTAGATAAGCACTCTTTGTTGTTGGCGCCGGCTGAGCGAGCCGACGTGATCGTTGACTTCTCCAAGTATGCAGGCAAGACGCTGATTCTGTACAATGACGCCCCAGCAGCCTTTCCAGCTCGAGTTCCTAGCTACGACTACTACACCGGCGCTCCCGATTTAAGCCCGGTCGGCGCGCCGAGCATCCTGCCCGGTTACGGACCCAACACCCGCACGATCATGCAGGTTAAAGTCGCTGCTAACCCACCAGCTCCTGCTTTCAACCTGAACGCGCTCAACGCCGCTTTCCGGCACCACGCCGATGGCTCGGGCGTGTTCGAATCCGGTCAGCACCCGATCATCGTCGGGCAGGCAGCCTACAACTCGGCTTATGGCACAAGTTTCGCTGCCAGCAGTTGGTGTAATGCCCCTGGCAGCACCAACACCCGCTGTGACGGGTTTGCCCGCATCTCGGATCAAGGCGGTGACTTGTTCGGGTTCAACACTCTAAAGAACCCGACCTTGAAAAAGACTATCGTGCTGGAGCCCAAGGCGATCCACGACGAGATGAACGCCTCCGCCTTCGATGAGTATGGGCGCATGACGGCTAACCTCGGGCTCGAGGTCGTCCCAGCTACACCAGCAGGGCAGAACGTTGTCCTCTATCCATACGTGAACCCGGCGACAGAGCTGATCAACGCCACCAACCTGCCGAAAGGTGATGTCAATGTGAGCCCCATTGGCATGGCAGATGACGGGTCCCAGATCTGGAAGATCACCCATAACGGGGTAGACACGCACCCAATCCACTGGCACCTGTACGATGTGCAAGTTCTCAATCGGGTCACCTGGGACAATATCATCATCCCACCCGATGCTACCGAGCTGGGTTGGAAGGACACCCTGCGGATCAGCCCGCTGGAGGACACGATCGTGGCTCTGCGCCCGATCATCCCGACACTGCCTTTCGAACTTCCCAACAGTGTCCGCCCACTCAACCCAATGACGCCACTCGGCTCACAAATGGGCTTTAATAACGTTGACGCCAACGGCGACCCGACCGCGCCGATCATCAATCAATTAATCAACTTTGGCTGGGAGTACGTTTATCATTGCCACATCCTGAGTCATGAAGAGATGGACATGATGCGGCCCGTGTCGGTGGCGCTCCCGCCCAACGCTCCAAATGGGCTTGTGTTCGACAAAAGCACCCAGACGTTAACCTGGAACGACAACTCGATCAATGAAACGGCGTTTGTGGTGCAACGCAATGATGGGACCGGCTGGGTCAATCTGGCTTCAGTACCCCAACCGTTGCACCAGCCAGACCCGGCAAACCCACTCAACAAGGGTCCGCGTAGCTTTACCGACGCCACCTACGACCCTTACATGGATTTCCAATACCGGGTCGTCGCTCAGAACACGATTGGCTACGGCGCTGAGTTCATGCAAATGACGGTCCAGTCCGTGTCAGATCCGGTAGTTGTTCTGAACCCGCCTAAAGCCCCATCTAACCTGACGGCAACACTTGCCTTTGGACCTCAGATAACCCTGAACTGGCAGGACAACGCCAACAACGAAACTGGATTTATTGTCGAGCGAGCTATAAACGGTGGGGCGTTTGCTCAGATCGCCACGGTTGACGCTAATACTGTCACCTATGTGGACAGCACCGGTCTCCCAGCAACGACTTACCGATACCAGGTGAAAGCTGTGAACGCCCTAGGTTCGTCGTCCTACTCAAACATCGTCCAGGTAGTCGTACCGGCGGCGCCAAATGCTCCAACCAACCTGGTTGCGACGCTGCAGGCTGGTCCGCAGGTCAGCCTCACCTGGCGCGATAATGCCCCCAACGGCGCCAACAGCGAGACCGGCTTCATCGTAGAGCGGTCTACAGACGGCGTGAACTTCTCCAATCTTGTCACGCTGCCTGCTCGGACCCAAGGGAATGGCACCGGCAACGTCACGTACGTGGATACATCGGTCGTCCTCAATAACACCTACACGTATCGGGTGACAGCCATCAATGCGTTTGTCAAATCGGCTTACTCGAACACGGTTGAGGTGCTCGTGGCTCTCCCGGCGGCGCCGACCATCCTGACCGCGACGGCAGTCCGGCAAGGCAACAACGAGCGGGTTACCGTGACGTGGACCGATGTCACAGGTGAGACCGGGTATACGATCCAGTGGAGCACAACCAATTGGGGCGCGATAGCCGGCTCAGGGAACGTTGGCGCCAACATAACGACTTTCACGACGGGAAATATTGCTCGGCGGATCTGGTATTTCCGTGTCTGCGCGACCAACCTGTTGGGTACGGTGTGCTCGGTGCCCGTTTTAGTTCCAGCAGCACCATAACCGAAGCGCCTAGGAGGCTGGCTTCCGCCAGCGCGCTACTACACCTGAAAAGGGGAGGGAGCTGTCCCTCCCCTAATAGGGGCAGCAAAGCTGTTGCTATAGAAAGGATAAGTCAAATGAACAAGCTCCCTTACACCCTCATCGCGCTGATGCTGCTATCTGCTCTGTTTTTGTTTGGATCTGGGTCATACGCTTTTGCCCAAGATCCTCAACCGCTTACTCCGCTTGAAAGTTTGGGGAAGGCGCTTTTTTTCGATACTGACCTTTCAGCGAATCAGACCCAATCCTGCGCGGCGTGTCATAGCCCGGAAGTTGGCTTCACCGGTCCAAATTCGATCGTTAATGCTGGTGGGGCCATTTATCCAGGCGCCATCCCACACCGTTTTGGCAACCGTAAACCACCATCATCAGCCTACGCTGGCGATAGCCCGATCCTCCATTTCGATGAGGCTGCTGGGGGTTGGTTCGGAGGCATGTTCTGGGATGGACGAGCGTCAGGCGCTGTTCTCGGCGACCCACTGGCAGAACAGGCCCAAGGGCCATTCCTGAACCCACTGGAGCAAGCTCTCGCCAATGCCCAGGTACTGTGCGCCAGGATCAAGCAGTCGGAATACGCCAGTCTCTTCACGGAAGTGTGGGGTGCAAGCTCGCTGAACTGCGCCAAGGACGTAAACGGTGTGTACGAGAGGATCGGTCGCTCGGTGGCGGCTTACGAGAGAAGCTCAGAGGTCAACCCATTCAGCTCGAAGTTCGATCGGTTTTGGGATAACGCTCTAGCCGCTGGAAAGAATGTCACCATGATCAGATGCGGCACGGGAGGCATGGGCGGCGGAGGCGGCGGCATGGGTTGCCCAGGTGGTGGCACAAGTCCCTATCGCTGGACGGCTTTCCGTAATCTGGGTCTCACGGACGCTGAGTTGCAAGGGCTAGCTGTCTTCAACGACCCCAATCGCGCGAATTGCGCCGCGTGCCACTCACTCCAACCCGGCTCAGCCGGCTATCCTCTTTTCACCGACTTCGGTTATGACAACATCGGCATCCCCAAGAACCCGGAAAATCCCTTTTACGACATGCCCACAGCATGGAATCCAGATGGAGAGAATTGGGTGGATTATGGTCTGGGTGGCTACTTGAAAAGCGCCGGGTACGCGCCAGAGGTTTACGAGCCGGAGATGGGAAAACACAAAGTGCCCACTCTGCGTAATGTGGATCTGCGACCTTCCGAGGATTTTGTGAAGGCGTATGGGCACAATGGCTACTTCAAATCGCTGAACGAGATCATCACCTTCTATCATTGGCGCGCCATGATGGACAGAGGGATGGGTGGGGGGATGGGCAGCGGCATGGAAAATATGTTCCCGCCGCCAGAAGTTGACCAGAACCGCGCCGCGTTGAACATGTTCCCCATGATGCAAATTGACAACATCGTTGCCTTCCTGAGAACACTCTCAGACGGGTATACCCCATAAGTCATTCAGAATTTCCAGCCCTGAAATTCTGCCTGCGCCGGCACCAATTCTGTTCAACCGAATATAAAAAATCTCCATCTCTGTTCCACAGACAGCGGATGGAGATTTTCACTAGTAGAAGACATCTTTGAATGGGATTGGCTTCTTTCCGCGTATCCGGATTCAATGATGATTTCCAGCACATTCCAGGCAAAGGCGCATTGTGGGATCACTCCGCGCTATGCAGGATAATTAACAACAGACCGCAGATCGCAGCATCCAGCCCATTTTTGGTCTTCGCACGTTTCAATCCACGCCTCCACGCGGGAGGCGACGGGGCGGGTGATGGTTGACCAGAGCGTCAAAGCCGCAGGTCCACCCCCACGCGTGTGGGGAAAACGGAATTGAACCCGGGACCTCTTGGACTATGGTTGGTCCACCCCCACGCGTGTGGGGAAAACTCGCGTCCATCCCATCCAGCACGGGTTGTCCAGGGTCCACCCCCACGCGTGTGGGGAAAACTAGTCAACATCGAACGTCCCACTAAACGCGCCAGGTCCACCCCCACGCGTGTGGGGAAAACCGTTCAGTTCTGCGACGGCTGGGAATCTGTTGAGGTCCACCCCCACGCGTGTGGGGAAAACGGGAGATTACCTCCCAAGCAACTCAGTTACACAGGTCCACCCCCACGCGTGTGGGGAAAACTCATGGCATATAACGATCAGGGATGGTGTACACGGTCCACCCCCACGCGTGTGGGGAAAACCGCCAGAAGAAATGGATAATGCAGGGGCAGAAAGGTCCACCCCCACGCGTGTGGGGAAAACTTGTCGTGATCGAAGAGCGGTAAAAAAATGCTCGGTCCACCCCCACGCGTGTGGGGAAAACGGTAGCATTGCAACAAGCCCCTATAAACGGTAAGGTCCACCCCCACGCGTGTGGGGAAAACCTACACGCGTCATGCCATGCCCCCACCAACCTAGGTCCACCCCCACGCGTGTGGGGAAAACACCCACCGTATACCGTCTTGCGTACCTGACCCCGGTCCACCCCCACGCGTGTGGGGAAAACTAACCAAACATATCAATCAATGCTGACTGCCAAGGTCCACCCCCACGCGTGTGGGGAAAACTTTATGTTCTTCTTCTTCTTCTCTTTTCTCCACGGTCCACCCCCACGCGTGTGGGGAAAACTCGAACACTGCATC
>Ga0226835_1001597_pt1 | contig 11719 bp, 6 predicted proteins | sample LAC_MetaG_1_FD_163627 | JGI IMG/M metagenome (GOLD analysis project Ga0226835, IMG submission 163627) | Anaerobic ammonium oxidizing microbial communities from anammox membrane bioreactor (MBR) in UC Berkley, California, United States -... | ecosystem: Engineered > Bioreactor > Anaerobic >...
CACCCCGTGCTGACCAGCAGGTGATCCGCGCCCTCGAAGTTCACCAGCGTTTTGTGCTCGCTGCCTACGTTGGGCCAGACCACGTCCGCGCAGAATTCATTGGCCGCGCTGGTATCTGCTGAAGCCTTGAACTGCAGCATAGGGACAGTGACGTTCGACAGACCTTCAGCGCCGAGAATGGGATAGACCGGCCCTGGCATGATCGGCACAATCGCGTCGATGCGCGGGTCACCGAGCGACGGAAACAGATTGCCTGGTTGGATGTCCGCGCCGGCCAACGCGATCAGGCGCGTTTCAAGGTCGGTGGTGTCTTCACCATGCTGAGCGCACAGCTTCATCATCGACTCAGTGGCGAACACATCTTGCTCGCACCAGTCCACCACCGGGTTGAAATCCAGCCGGGCACCAGCAGCCATCAGGACCGTGTTTCCTCCAAACGAATGGCCCATGACCGCGACCCGATCCGGATCGATTACCCCGGCCAGCGCGCCCTCACCCGTCGTCAGGGTCGCGGCATAGTCAATGAGCTGGGTGATGTCGCGCGGTTGGATGATGATGCTATCTAGCAAACCTTCCCACCAGATGACACCCTCTTCTTCAGACTGGACTACCAGTTGGCTCGGCCAGGACGTGCCCGGGTGGTAAACGGCCATCACCACGAACCCATGCGAGGCCAGATGTTCTAACAGATAGGTCGAAAGCTGCCAGACCCACCCCCCTCCATGTGAGAAGATCACCAGCGGGTACGGACCACCATCAACATCAGCTGCGGCGTCGAGAATGGCGCGGCCTGGCGGGTTGTTGATCTCCGGCGGGAAGAAATCGCCCACGCCAACATCGTAAGTGATCGCCTCCTCCAGTCCATCGGGGTTGAGCGCCGGATACCAGATCATCCCGTCCAGCGCGCGTTCAGCATCCCCAGCCGATAGCGCCATCGCCCCTACGGGGTGCGGGCCGCGCACGCCATACGGCGGCGCGTCGGGGCGGATGCCGGTGCGCCCCGACTCCTCGCCCTCCTGTGCGCCTGCGAGAGGCACCAGCGTCAGCGCCAGCGCGGCGATTAATATAGCGGACAAAACCAGTCTTGAATGGCGAGCGTTCATGGCGAAACCTCCTGACACTCGTATAGTCCCTTGTAATCGAGAAACACACTCCGGGCGAGCGCCGGGTGATGCCCGGCGCTCACCCACGCGACCGATCAGAAGCCGGTCGTCTCATACGTGATGCCGGGGAACTGCACGGCGTCTGGCGCGAGGGCGGCGGCAGCCTCGGCGTCATCCTTCAGCGTCGCCAGCAGGAAGGCGGTCGTGAAGTGATCAATCAGGTCGTGGGCGCGGGCCATGTCCCAGACAGCGTCGGAGCAGAACGGGTGCATTCCAAGCTGCAAGGCCCACTCACTGCATCCGTTCAATGGGAAGAAGTGGCTCGCGTTTTCAAAGGCAACCAGACCTTTACGATCGCCCCGCAGGCTGTCATACACCCTGACGGTATCAGAATAGATTGTCGGGAAAAAGTCATCCGTGCCGACAATCAATAAGGCAGGAATGTCAACCTGCTCGAAACTCTCCGGGGAAAACGGCGCGAGGGGCGAGATCGGCACGACTGCGTCCACGCCGGAGACATCAAACGGGGGCCACAGCTCGCCCGGCTGCACCGTGCTGCCGCGCATCGCCAGGATCTGGGCCTCGGACCCGGCGAACAGCGAGCAGACCATGACGTAGCTCAGATCGTTCTGGAGAGCCGGGTCGGCTCCTTGAGCCTCGCACCACGCGCGCAGCGGGCTGACGTTCACCCGGGCACCCGTCGAAACCAGCGCCGCGTAGCCACCATAGGAATGTCCTACTACGCCAATGTGCTCGAGGTCGATCATCCCGGTCAGGGCCTGGCCCTCCCCGGTCAGATGGGCCGCGTAGTCGATGGTGCGCTGGACATCCGCCGGGCGAGAGACCGCTGCCGTGACAAAACTCTCAGCCCAGCCTTCCATGTTCGCGCCCATGACTTCCGGATCGACGCTGTAGGCGATCGTATTGCCGGTGTGGTCGACTGCCATGACCACAAAACCGTGTGACGCGAGGTGTTCGGTGAGGTACGCGTACGCGTAACGATACTCGACAAATCCGTGCGAGAAGATCACCAGGGGATAGGGACCGCCATCAGTGTCCGCGGGTGCATTGGCGATGGCATGCCCAGGCTCGGTGAAGCCCTCGATCGATACAAAGTTGTCGTAGACGTAGGTGATCTCTTCCGCCACATCGTCCGGGTTCAGCGCGGGATACCACACGGTCAGCGGCAGCGGGCGCTCGGAGTCTGGTTCGATGACGAACTCCATCGTGCCCACCGGGTGCGGGCCGCGCACACCGTAGGGCGGCGCGTCGGGGCGGAGACCGGTGCGCGGTGGTTCCTCACCTTCCTGCGCGGTGGCGAGAGGGATCAGCCCCAGCGCCAGCGCGGCGATCAACATCACGGACAGAATCAGTCTTAAATGGCGAGCGTTCATGGCGAAACCTCCCACCTGGCTAGCTCGTTCGATCGGGCGAGACATGCGCTAAGGGCCGGTCCTATGTGCGACAGAGGCCGGCCCTGCGTACAGAAGGTAAAACCCACCCCTACACGGCCCGCTACGGCTACGACACAACAAGTGTCGTACTGAAGCTGTACTCGTCCGCGGGATACTTGTCTGGTTTGCCATCGGGCACATACTCAATTGTGCCGTCTGGCAGAAGGGTCATGATATCCAGCAGATCGGTCACCTGATGTTCTTGCACTGCCACCCACTCGATCGTGTGTTCGCCAGGCTCTTGCGCCAACCCGCTCAGGTTGTAGACCCACCAGGCACCAACAACATTTCCGGGATGGGGGTGGCAATCGGGTTCTTCACCCCACGATCCAATCGGCTGCCAGTACGGCTTGGTGGCCTTTACCGAACCGTCGAGTTTGACGTCGCCGTCCACGACAAGCTCAACGCTGAACGCGTTTTGATACGCGGTGACTAGCCCCGGCGCGCGACACACGCCCCAGCCTGTTACCAGATACACACCGTCGCCGACGTTGACTGTAACCTCACTTTGGTCACCCCAGATCCAAATTAGTACCTGCTGTGGCGGCGGATCATCCGCGGAAGCCGGCACAGGAAATACGAACGCGGGCACGACAAACGCAGCGATCAACAACGCGATGAACAATTTCCTGGTTAGCATGGTATTGGCCTCCTCAAACTATCATCGTCTTGAAAACACGGGCACTCACAAATTGGCTTCTGCCTCGCACGAATCGACCAGGAACGAACGAGAACGCACTCCGGGCGAGCGCCGGGTGATATCCGGCGCCCGCCCACGCAACCACCCCAGAACCCGGTCCCCTCACAAATCATCCGGAAACTGCTCGATTCCGGCCGAAGTTGTAATACAATGGATACAAGACTCATTGCGCCCCACGTCGCCAGCCACGCCGGACCTGGGGCATCCGAAGCGCGCCATGCCGATCCGGATGCCCGCAGTACGCACGAGTGCCCGCTTGCCATGCAGGCGAGGGGATCACTCATCTTCATCATAGGCCGCGAGCGTTCAGAGAGTGTTCAGAGATCGTTTATGGACGACTTTCCTGAACCGTCGCACTCCACCGATCCCCTGGAAATTCTGACCCTGGGGGGCCTCGCTATCCGCCAGAACGGTCAGGCGGTTGAAGGATTCATCTCGCAGAAGGTGCGCGCGCTGCTGGTCTATCTCGCGTGTACGGCGCGCCCGCAGCCGCGGATGGTTCTCGCCGAATTGTTCTGGCCCGAACTGGCCGAAGGCCGTGCACTCGCGAACCTGCGTGTCGCGCTCAACAATCTACGCCGAGCGGCCGGATCGCATCTCGACATTACGCGCGAGAGCGTTTCGGTTCGATCGGACTGCCGCCCGTATCTCGACGCTGCCGAGTTTGATACCCGCGTGCGTGCTGCTCTGACTATGGGCGCGATCGCCGATCCCGGGACTGTGGAGGATGCGCTGGCTCTCTATCAGGGGGATTTCCTGCAGGGCTTTTACGTGGACAGTGCGAGTTTCGAGCAGTGGGCAGCGCTGGAGCGTGACCGGCTGCGCTTTCTATTCTTCAACGCCGCCGATCGCTTGATCGAAGGCGCGCTGGCCCGGCAGGATTACGCGACGGGCGCCACGCTCGCAGCGCGTGCCCTGGAGATCGACCCCCTGCGGGAAGAAACGCACCGCCAGCTCATGCGCGCGCTGGCCCACTCCGGCCAACGGGCCGCTGCCCTGGCCCAATACCGGACATGCCAGCGGCTGCTCCGGGACGAACTCAATACGGCGCCATCGATGGAGACAACCCACCTGCACGAGCGCCTGCAAAGCAGCGATGTGTCTCCGCCATCCGCACGCGATAGCGTCACTCTTCCCCTCAAGCTCACCTGCAACCTGCCTCCGCAACCGCTCTCGTTTGTCGGACGGGAGCCGGAAATCGCGGAATTGTCCGTGTTGTTGGGCAAGCCGGATTGCCAGTTGATCACGATCGCCGGGCCGGGAGGCTGTGGAAAGACGCGGCTGGCAGTGGAGGTGGCACGAAGCAAGACACACGACTTCGAAGACGGTGTCTGGTTCGTCCCGTTAGCCTCGGTCACCACAGCCGACACGCTCATTGCAGCCATTTCCAGCGCGCTCGGCCTGGGGTTCACGGCGGGAACCAAGCCTCCCCGCGACGAACTGCTGGAGCATCTTCGCGAGCGTCGACTGCTCCTGCTCCTGGATAACTTCGAGCAGTTGGTCCATGCGGTTGGCGTCATCGAGGATATTCTGACAACTGCGCCCAGCTGCAAGCTGCTTGTCACATCCCGGCAAGCCCTTAATCTCGCGTGGGAGTGGCCGTTCTGGCTGGCCGGCATGGCGTATCCGGACAATGCAGAGACGGACCATCTCGAATCCTACAGCGCTGTCCAGCTCTTCGTCGAACGCGCGCGGCGTGTCCGGCATGTGTTTAGCATTCGCGACGATCCGGCCGGCATCGTGCAAATCTGCCAGATGGTGGAAGGGCTGCCGCTCGGCATCGAAATTGCGGCATCGTGGCTGCGCGTCATGTCCTGCCAGCAGATCACGCAGGAGCTCACGCAGCTAGAGGTGATGTATACACCGGTCGAGCGGCGGCACCGGAGCCTCCGCGCGCTGTTTGAAAACGCCTGGGAGCGCCTGTCTGAACCGGAGCAACGCATGATCATGCGCCTCTCCGTGTTTCGGGGCGGATTCCGCCTGGACACAGCCGAAGCGGTGGCGTCCATTACGGTGACGGCCCTCGCCGCTTTGGTGAACCAATCGTTGATCCGGGCGGATTACCTCACCGGACGCTTCGACATGCACCAGTTGTTTCGAGATTTCGCGCAAGCGCAACTTCACAGCTTCCCCGCCGAGGAACAGCTCGCCAGGGAACGTCATGCGCAGTACTATCTCGGCATGCTCCACGCGTTCGACCATTCCCCAGAAGACGGCCAACCGCGGATTAGCTTCGAGGATATTCTTCCGGATATCGACAATGTGCGCGCAGCGTGGGAATGGGCTGTCACATACCAGCGCATGGATCTCATCTCCCAAGGCTGCGCGGGCCTGGGGAACATCTATGCGCTGGCTAGCTACCATCACGAAGCACTGGCGACGTTCCAGCATGCCCTCAGCAGCCTGGAGGACGTACCGCCGTCGGGCGAGCGCGACCGGCTGGAGCTTGCCCTGTCGATGTGCCTCGTCCCACTGACCGTCGTCGTTTGTGGGTGGACAAGCGACGCCACCCGGCAGGTCGCTGAACATGCACGAAGGTTAGCTGCCAGTCTCGACGCGCCCCACGACCTGTTCCAGAGTCTGCTGATCCTGAGTTTGTTCTATGGGAATGAAGAATGGGAGCGATCGCAACGCATCGCGGAAGAAGCCCTCGAACTCGCTCAGCGGTCTAACCAGTCAGCGGAAATCATGGCGCGGGCCACCCTGGAAACATCGCTGATGTTCACTGGGGAATTCGTGCGCGCCCTGGAACAGGCCGAGCGCGTCCTGTCCTTGGCCGAAATGGATAACGATCCTGACTGCAACACGTTTCTTGGCGTCGACCTGGAAATCACCGCGCTCGCGCACGCGAGTTATGTCCGCTGCCTGATGGGCTACCCGGAGCAGAGCTTGCAGGGCATCACCACTGCGCTCAGGCGGGCACAAGCGCTCGAAGCCCCCACAGCCCAGGCATTTGCGCTGGGTTTCAGCGGATTGTGCTACCGGTTTCTGGATATGCCCGACGCGCTCGAGACCGTTGCCGCGGCGTTGGAGGCTATCGCAACGGAGCACGGCTTCCAGCACTGGCTGCCCTTTCCGCCGAGTTTCCGTGGTTCGGCGCTGATCCGGCGCGGCGACCTCAAGGCCGGAATGGACCTGATACAGGAAAGCCTGCGCATTGCGCGCGCGCAGGGCAATCTGCACCTCGTTCCGCTGCGTTTGGCCGAACTCGGCTGGGCCTATGGGAGGGCCGGCCGCGTGGAGGAAGGACTCGCCGAAATCGACAAGGCGGAGACCCTGGCTGAGAGAACCGGCGAACGCCAACATCAGGCCGAGCTATGCCGCATCGGGGGTGAATTGCTGATGTTGAATGGAGACAGGAGAGGCGCAGAGCACCGCCTCCAGCAGGCGATCGCGATCGCACAGCAGCAAAAAGCCCGGCTCCTGGAACTCCGCGCAACCATGAGCCTGTGCCGCGTGCTGAGCGAGGCCGGTAGAGCCAGCGAGGCGAAACTGACGTTGAGCGCCGTACTCGCCCGGTTCAGCGAAGGCTTGGAGCTTCCGCCTCTGATGGAGGCTCGGGCGCTGGCTGGCCAGCTTGCGTTGCTCGCCCAGTCGGTGGAATAAGAGAATGCGACGCCCGTCAGTCTCGCGCTCTTTGAGCTACCACTTCCTTCGTAGGTGTGTGAGGAATACACATAGCAGGGCGTCCACCCCACAAGGGTGAGCGCCCTGAAAACAGAGAGAAACGTGTGCTATGCCGCCCTAACCGCCTGGAGATACTCGGCAGCAACATGCTTGGCGACAAAGACAAGCGGGCGTATACGCGGTATCGGGCGAGACCCGTCGCTCCCGACTTGGCTGCGCGTCATTAAAAATGATTGCGCAGCCATTTTGTTTCAGGACAGATGCCAATTCTTCCGGCATATCACCTCCCCCCGGATCCAGCACCACACTGAAGTTGCCGTGCAAGGCCACCGCAATCACCTGGTCGGTGTACACGAACACCTGATCGACAATCTTCTGCAACAACTGCCGCCGCGCGCGCTGTCGAGTTCGGTGGCGTAGGGCGTCAGGTTCCAGGCTTCCGCCAGGTGCTGCAGGGCACGGCCTTTCCGGCGCAGGGGTCCAACATCCGCCCGCCATCCGGCGCCGGCGCGAACAGCGAGGCGACCGCGGGCAGGTGTTCATCGGGGAAAGCGTAGTAACCGCCTTTTTCGAGCGAAGTCAGACGGGGCATGGTAGTCCTCCAAACAAAAAAACCGTAGACCGACGGGCGATCTACGGGGCGGCTGACGATGCGAGAATGACCTCCGGAAGGGCGATGCTGCCGGAAGCCAGACCATCCCGGATGACACGGGTCCAGGCGTCCCTGTCCAGGGTGATGGCCCACACCTGCACGCCGCCGTACGCGTGAAAAACCGAGATGTGTTTGGTAAAGAGCGCCTCTTGCGCGCGCCCCACAGCCCAGCCGCACATCGCGCGGATGTCGTCGCAGACCGGCCCGGCGGCGATATGAGCGAAGCGGCACCAGCCCGATTCGCTGCCGGAGTCCGCAGCCCGCAGGGCTGGACATCCGCACGCGGTGAGGCAGACTGCGAAATCAGGCGCACCCCCAAATGCATTTCGACATGCGCTGTAGTTCGTGCGTAGAAATTCCCTACCGACCACTTGACAATGTTCGGACTGCGCGTCGATTGGGTGATTCCCGCAACCTCCATTCAGATCACGATTCTTGTTCAATGAGTTCCCCCATTCTTCAAGAAAACTTTCCCAAAGTTCTATGCTCTTACACTTGACCATCAAATCGTGTTTCTCACCCTGCATCGCTCCGTGTTATCATGGGAGAGTGTGAGACTAGTCAGCGGACTATTTGATGATAAAACTAGAAGACCTCAAGCGTGGAGCGCAGGTCAAAGGGATCGATCCTCATCAACCGGTAACGGTGATTGACATTCAATGGCACGGAGCGAACGCCGTTGAGCTGTTCTACAAACGTGCCGATGGGCATCCGGGAACGCAGCTGCTGTATCGTGACAGCGAAGCCGTGCTCGAAATCGTTCAAGCAGGGCGCGCCTGGAGCTTCGATGGAGATGGCAGTCTACTGCGCCTTGCATCCGAAGCCTATCGTATCCACCTGGCCCACCTCTTCGATCCGGTGTTAGCCGTTCACACCTCACTCATCGAACCACTGCCCCATCAGATCACAGCGGTCTACAGCGAGATGTTGACCCGCCAACCGCTGCGTTTTCTTCTGGCCGATGACCCTGGCGCAGGCAAGACGGTTATGGCAGGACTGCTGATCAAAGAACTGGTCGTGCGCGGTGACGTGCAGCGCTGCCTGATCTGTGTACCCGGCGGTCTGGGCGAGCAGTGGCAGGATGAGCTCTGGTTCAAGTTTCAGCTTCCCTTTGAAATCATGACTCGTGAGACGGTCGAGGCATCGCGCAGCGGCAACCCGTTCATCGAGCACGATCTGGTCATTATCCGGCTGGATCAAATCAGCCGAAGTGACGATCTGCAAGCCAAGCTGAAAGTCACCGACTGGGACCTGATCATCTGCGACGAGGCGCATAAGCTGTCGGCATCTTTCTTTGGCGGCGAACTCAAAGAAACGAAACGCTACAAGCTTGGCAGGTTGCTCAGCAGCCTGACACGTCATTTCTTGCTGATGACCGCCACGCCGCATAACGGCAAGGAAGAAGACTTCCAGTTGTTCCTGGCGCTGTTGGATGCGGATCGTTTTGAGGGTCGCTTCCGCGATGGAGTGCATACGGTCGATGTGTCGGATTTGATGCGGCGCATGGTCAAGGAAGATCTGCTCAAGTTTGATGGTAAACCTCTCTTCCCTGAGCGCAGGGCGTATACGGTGGACTATGCCCTGTCCGATGCGGAAGCGCAGCTTTATCACGCGGTCACCGAATATGTGCGTGAGCAGTTCAACCGGGCCGATCAGCTTGATAACAGCGGGCGAAAAGGGACGGTCGGTTTTGCGCTGACCATTCTCCAGCGGCGCTTGGCATCCTCCCCTGAAGCGATTTACCAATCGCTGAGGCGACGACGCGAGCGCCTCGAAGACCGTTTGCAGGAAGAAAAGGTGCTCAAGCGCGGCGCGGACCTGCTGGCGGAAACCGGCTTGCCGATGTTCAGCGACGAGGACCTGGACGACCTGGACGATGCGCCGGATGCCGAAGTCGAAGAGGTTGAAGAAGCGGTCATCGACCGGGCCACCGCCGCCCGCACGATTGCCGAGTTGGAGATTGAGATTGAGCATCTACGCGGCCTCGAGGCAATGGCCTCGCGTGTGCGCTACAGCGGCCTGGACCGCAAGTGGGAAGAACTCGCCAGCCTGATGCAGACCAACGAAGAGATGGTCGATTCGGATCGTGGCCGCAACAAGCTGGTTATCTTCACCGAACACCGTGACACGCTCAACTACCTGCACGAGCGCATCACTACGCTGCTTGGCCGTGAGGAATACGTCGTCTGCATTCACGGTGGCATGGCGCGCGAAGAGCGCCGTGCTGTCGAGGAACAGTTCCGCAACGACCCTAATATCACTGTGTTGGTGGCCACGGACGCAGCAGGTGAAGGCATCAACCTCCAACGCGCGCACCTGATGGTCAACTACGATCTACCCTGGAACCCCAACCGCCTGGAACAACGCTTCGGGCGTATCCACCGCATCGGGCAGACCGAAGTCTGCCACCTGTGGAACCTCGTCGCCGGGGAGACGCGCGAAGGATATGTCTACCGGCGGCTGCTGAACAAACTCGAAATCGAGCGGCAGGCACTTAACGGTCAGGTCTTTGATGTGCTGGGCCACCTATTCGACCAGACACCGCTGCGCAAGCTGCTGGTCGAGGCCATCCGCTACGGAGAGCGCCCTGAAGTGCGCGCCCGGCTGGAACAGGCGGTGGATAATGCGCTAGACCGCGAGCGGGTGCGCGATCTGCTCGAAAGTCGCTCACTGGCAACCGAAAGTATGGACATTCGGCACGTCATGCGCATCCGCGAGGACATGGAGCGTGCAGCGGCCCGGCGTTTGCAGCCGTTCTACATCCAGTCGTTTTTCCTCGAAGCGTTCCGGCATCTCGGCGGAATCATCCGCGAGCGCGAACCGGGGCGGTATCAGATCACGCATGTCCCGGCGGCCATTCGCAGCCGTGACCGGTTGATCGGCACAGGCGCGCCGGTGCTGAAACAGTACGAGCGCGTGTGCTTTGACAAGCCGCTGATCAGCGTGCCGGGTAAGCCGCTGGCTACGTTTGTCTGTCCCGGTCACCCTCTGCTCGACGCGACGCTCGATCTGATCCTCGAACGCTACCGCGATACCCTGAAACGCGGCGCGGTGCTGGTCGATACGACTGACCCTGGCAGAGAGGTGCGGGTGCTGTTTTACTTGCAGCAGAGCATCTACGATGCGCGCACGATACGCGGTGGCGAGCGGCATCTCATCTCGCAGGAGGTGCATTTTGTCGAGATCGACGCACAGGGCCAGGTGCGCAACGCGGGTAGCGCGCCCTACCTGGACTATCGCCCGGCCAGTGAGCAGGAGATATCGCTTGTTCAGCCTCATCTGCAAGCGGACTGGCTGGCGGCTGAGCATCTCGAAGCGGCGGCTAGTAGCTATGCCATTGAGGAACTGATTCCGCGCCACCTGGCCCGTGTGCGTCAGCGCCGAGAAGAATTGATCGACAAGACGCGCGCGGCAGTGCAGGAGCGCCTGACGAAGGAAATCAACTACTGGGACTTCCGGGCCAACGAGCTGCGAATGCTGGAGCAAGCCGGGCGTCCCAACGCGAAAATCAACTCGGCGCGGGCGCGGCAGCGAGCAGATGAACTCGAAGGGCGGCTGCGGCGGCGTTTGGAAGAACTCGACCAGGAGCGGCAGATCACAGCCTCACCGCCGGTGATTATTGGCGGCGCGCTGATTGTGCCCGCCGGGTTGCTGTGGGGCGAGGATGTGCCCGCTGCCATCCGCGACCGGCGCATTACCGAGCAGATCGCCATGCAAGCCGTGATGGAAACGGAAATCCGCCTGGGGCATTCTCCGCGCGACGTGAGCGCCGACAACCTGGGCTACGACATCGAGAGCCGCGACGGGAAAACCGGGCAGCTTCGGTTTATCGAAGTCAAGGGACGGCGCGCCGGTGCGGAAACTGTGACCGTCACCTATAATGAGATACGCGCGCTATGCAACCGGCCCGATACCGGTATCCTGGCGCTGGTGGAAGTGGACGCCGACGGGCGACCGCATCCGCCGCGTTACGTGCGACGGGCGTTCACGCGGGAACCGGAATTCCCGATTGCGAGTGTGAATGTCGATTTACGTGAGTTACTGGCGATGAGTGAGGAGCCTCATTAATATCTGAAACGAGCACTTGGGATCAGCTCGAATTGAGCGCTTCATTACCGACGGAGTAGAGGAAAATCTGAATCTGGACTATAAAGCCGCAAATATACTGGAGATTGCCGTAAAA
>Ga0226835_1001599_pt1 | contig 11686 bp, 4 predicted proteins | sample LAC_MetaG_1_FD_163627 | JGI IMG/M metagenome (GOLD analysis project Ga0226835, IMG submission 163627) | Anaerobic ammonium oxidizing microbial communities from anammox membrane bioreactor (MBR) in UC Berkley, California, United States -... | ecosystem: Engineered > Bioreactor > Anaerobic >...
TTGCCCATACGCTGCATGTCGGATACCGCTATCCATGGACCGATGCAAACGGACTGATAAACGGCTTTGGCACTAGGTTCAGAGACTCTTCTACCAACGACCCGAACCAGACAGTTTGGCTGTATCCGCATGTTAATGGTTTAAATCCCTCTACGCCAACGCAAGTGCAGTTATATCAATTAGTTAGGTAATTTTTCGATTCGTCATGCGGCAAAAACGTAACACTTTGTGTGTGTGTTGATCCTAGTCAACCGTAAGCTTGGGTGTTGTCGCGTGATCTGACGATGATTTGATTAGGCAACACTCGACTGTTAAGGTATTGTATAGGTACATCGTTGCAAAATCTGGGATAAGTTAGTAATGGTCTTCAATCTGCTTTCCAATTCAAGGATCCCACATACCATTTCTCAGAAGGAGCAGTCATGAATAACAACTCTTCCATCCGCACGACCATTTCACGCTTCGTCACGTTGTTCCTTGTTGTGGCATGCGTTGTCGTAAGCCGCGCACAGGAGCCTACTCTGCCCATCATCTGGAGTTCCCAGTTGCCTAGTTGCTGCGAGAAAGTCGTGGCAAACCCCGATGATGAATATGTTTACTATAAGTACAAAAACTTCATCGGTCAGGTTCGAGCCTCCGATGGTATGTTTCTAGACTCCATACTGGTTCCTGACGACTCGGTGATCAACATGGATGTGACTTACGGACTCTTTCATTTGCGTACGCGCTCACAGTTGATTGCTGTCGGTGACGGAATACCACGCTATGACGACAAAGTTCGTGGAATAATTCAGATCTATGATGTCCCACAGATGCGACACAATCGTTCAATTCTCATTCCGAAGTGGTGGCCGTATTCAAATCAAGGTTCTATAACCGGTCCATCTTGCATTAGCTCAGATGAACGGTACATCGCAATTACTGGTCGTCACGAGATTAACAGAATCTATGTTTATGACCTTAACACTGGAGAAATGATATGGATGCATGAGGGCATGGATCAGGAATGGCTCGGTGCATCGTTCACTCGCGACAGCAATCGTTTGATTATCACGAAGTATGTTTTCAACCAAGGGGGAACGAGTGTGAGCTGTTGGGATCCGATTACAAATACAATGTTGTGGGAGAAAGTTGTTACATCGAGATTTAGAGAGTACAACCAATTCACGAATGATGGCAAGCGAATAGTTGTCAACTACCCCGGTTACCTCGGAGTGTACACCTACCCGGAACTCACCACACTGTATCGGTCGGATACTTCTTCAGGAGATTTCATACCAAATGATGACGGGTCACTGATTCTGATGCGAACCGGGCTGAAATCAGGCCTCAAGATTTTGAACGTGGAAACCGGTGCACGACAACCGGTCGACCCGACAAACTGGTCTTTCGCTGCCGTGCATGGATGGGACCAGCTGTACTTTGGTGCTAGCCCAAGAATCGGAAGAATGTACAAAGTGCGGTTTGATTGGTCCGTAGGAGTAAACGAAACCACCGACACCGTTCGGCAAACGATTTCTCCCAATCCCTGCAACACCGAAACGCACGTAACATTTTCGACGGCTGCTGCACAACCTGTGCTTATAACCGTGCATGACAGTTCGGGCCGACTACTTAGCAGACAATACGACAGTGTGCTTGAGTCTGGAAATCACGTTGTTAATATCGATTGCAGCACACTGCCTGCTGGAATGTGCTTTGTGCGATTGGTTGTTGGCTCAGAGACAACAACGCTTCCGCTCATGATCGAGAAGGGAAGCGCCGTGAAATGAAAACGCTCACCATAGTAACCATAGTGATGATAAGCATCATTGCCAACGCTTCAGCGCAGGACAGAGAAATCGGTAATGCCCGCGCTCGCATGACGACGGTTTTGGCAGCCTCAAATCCTGGGATCACTTATGCTGACTTGTTTAATACACGCCCCTTACCGGCATTAGGCTGGAATTGGGACACGCCAATCTCACCGCTTAATGATCTTTCGTTTGCCCATACGCTGCATGTCGGATACCGCTATCCATGGACCGATGCAAACGGACTGATAAACGGCTTTGGCACTAGGTTCAGAGACTCTTCTACCAACGACCCGAACCAGACAGTTTGGCTGTATCCGCATGTTGATGGTTCAAACGGCGAACTTGCTGAGAACAGTGCCGGCGGATCGGAAGAGGTGAAATGCTTGCGGTATGACCCAGAGATAAGTGTGTCGCTGACAAACTTCACTCCCACGGCAAGTGCCAGTCCCGGAGCGGTGTTCGGATTCCGATACAAGAACGCAAGCGTAACAAATGCGAACTCTCGCATTTCCCTTGAAGCTGCTGATTATCCGGATGACGATACAACATTGGTGTTGGCTGATGTGTGGCCCGACAGCGCCATGATGCAACGTTTTCAAAATGGAGATAATTTCGGCACACAAGGTGTGGATCGTTCCGGCCGTCAGATGCTCCTCTCTGTTAATCTCAGACGTGCCGCAGGTAGTTCTTCAACGCAAGACACCATGCCGATCGCCATCCTCAGGCTGAAATACCACACATTCGCGAACGCTCAGGGTATCGTTGATTCGGGGTACGTGTTTATTGACTTACTTCCTGATCCGAACGATGTTATTCTATTGAATGCCAACGATCCATCGTACGGACAAACGTGCGACTATGTCGCAGCACCGGCACTGAACACAACATTTACAATCAGGCGTCACCACCTGCCTGCCACCGGAGACAGAAACCTGAGTGCGTGGATAAATTTTCCGTTTAAGCGACAGCCAACAGGTAATCGCCCTCTGACTCACCTATATGGAAGGGACAATTCAGAGACAGGCGATTACATTCGAACACTTGATATAGAAGTGTACTATGTGACGAACGCCAACGACACATCCGATACGGACGTTGAAATTGATTGGATCAAACTTGAAACACCGCATGCGCGGGATTACCTGTCGGGACTGGATTCAGCAGCGTTTGTGGATGAGCATGTTGAATTCATGCAGGATCTCAACAGGTTTAACACCGAGGCTAATAGAACATTCAGAATTGACTCGTGGTATGCACACGACGAAGCCATGATGATGTACTGGGAAGGATGGCGTCATTTTAACCGACTCCTGGATTCGAATTCCATTTCAGAAATCGGTTGTGATTATGCACGCCACCTTGTGCACAAGGTCGGAGTCCGGCGCTTGTGGCAAGGCACCACGGGAGGTCCGACAGCGGCCGCAACGCCGTACTATCGTTTCGGGTATATGGATAATGGCGGCAATCCATTTATCCCAAATGAATTTCTAGGTTACCTCCTTGGTACAGAGATGCAAGAAGAGCACTGGCCCCAACAACATGAGGGAGGAACTGCACAATTCGTGCACGTGGACTATGATACCCACTGGGGCGACAAGCCGTCTGCGTCAGAACCCGGAAAGTTCTCCGTTGAGCTGCCAATCCCAGACACGCTCTATGACGATGCAGTTGTAAGCGCAAATCTACATCCGATTGGTACTTCGCCGCTAACCAATATTGAAGCCTATCTCTGGCGCTACTACGTTCGTCCGGATCATCTTTTTCTACATGAAATTCCGTGGATTGCCAACTTGTGGACGTATGGCTACTGGACACAGCGCGATACAGCACGCAATGCCGTCATTCAGGAGCAACGCGTGCCAACCGGTTCGGAAGTGTACCTCCATGCTTTTGAACAACTGGCTCTTGGTGCCAAGGGGCTGATGACCTTCTACTGTGTTTCCCGCTTCCAGCGCACTACGCCTCTCCCGCCAACATCACCTGACATTGGTGACATCCCCATCGGAGTTACCAGCCTTGCAAATGTCAATCTTGGTATTCAAACAGTACCGACAACCACTGGCTACGATTTCATTCGCGACCCGGGTCTGGGAACGGATTTCTTTGACGCAGATACTGCGAATGAACCTACACGGCTCACATACTATTTTCTCGATGACAACGGTGATGTGAATTTGAACCTCTTTGCTAACAATCTGGGAGTCGATCCTGATCGTTTGTATGCTGGTCGTGCGTCAATGAGGTTAGCGACGTACAGGCTCTATCGTTATCTGCACGACGTTGGCCCAACGCTCGCAAATCTGGAATTGAGGGGATGGTGGGCGAAGGGATACAGGCAATGGCGTTTGGAAGATAGTGTCGATATCGACGATTATTTCAAGCTGGATACAAATCTCAAGGTCGCTCACCCTTCCCGAGTGGGAGATTTTGGCTCAATCGATGCCGAAGATTACGATTCTGTGTTTTGCGACGTGATGATCCACAAGCACAGAGATACTGCACTGACGGCACGATGGTTCTTTTCCGTCATGAATCGCAGGTCTGATCCGCGCATACTGGAAAGTGGTGACTGGGTGTATCGTTCCGAAACAGAATATGAAGATTTGCTTGCAGCAAACAGCATCGGCGAGTACGACCAACGAGGCGCTCGCGAGATTAGGCTTCCATTCAATTACGAAGCTCAGGGGAGTGGCACCGCGATTAATCTGCATGTCACGGAACTTGTCCCTGATACTGCGGTCGGCATCGACACAGTAATTGGAGCACACGCAACGCTGGCCATACGACTTCGACCCGGGCAGGCAAAGTTTTTCCGGGTCGTACCAATTCCTGCATCCAGCACGCAAGGCACAGGCTTCCTTGCTCATTCCAACCAACGTAAGATCGTAGCCTTTCCAGTTCTCGATACGATGGTGATGGCAGCGGAGTTGGATGACCTCGGCGATACCGTGCGCACATGGTTGCGTATGGTTGTTGGAGATACTATGCGATATCACAGAGTGTATCATAAACGCAAGGATACGACTCTGCCTGAAGGCGGACCATTGACCGTTTGGTATCAGCGCAGCAGCCCGTTAGTTCATACCGATACTCTGCCAACAGGTACAGCTCGTTATGCATTCGACGCATCAACCGTTACGTGGGAGAATCCCGTGAACATAAGCAGCCGTGTTCTGTATCAGCCACCCGGTGCAGACTCGGCTACTATAATGGATTTGAGTTGTGGCTTTCCTGCACTCGTTGTTAGGGTTGACACCTTTGCAATGACTCGTATCGCAAAAGTGTATGTTGTGTTTGGCTGTGAGTATGATGCTGCTGCACAAAATCCCAAGGTTCTTGTGTGCGAAAGCGTTATTCCTGCCGACGCAACGAGTGATGAGCAGGCTGCGTTTTATGCTAATGATTACTCTGCCGTACTCGATGTAACACCCGTAACGTTTGTCGGAATGGTTACACAGGCAAATTTCCTTGAACACTGGGGAACTCCGATGATCAATGCCTCGCAGTCAGGTAACTACTACTGCTGGTCGCACGAAGCCAACGGTATCGGTGCTGGCTTCAAGGAACCACATCGAAGGACGTTTCTAGGTGGTCAAACAGAATATATCCGTGCCTATAACGGAATGAATTGCACGCACCCTTCAATGCATTCTTACTCAAGGTTGCACATCGGTGAGGACGATGCAGGACTTGTTTGGCAAGAAGGGGCTGATCCACTGTTCGGCAACTTCATTCTGTACACACGATTGAAGCATGACGCTAACAACAACATCTATCACGAGCTGTGCGCAGACCCAACGCCCACTGAAGAAGAAAACAATATCATTCTTCCGACGGATGGGACGATTGCACAACTGACCGATATCTATATCGACATAGAAGAAGCAAACGACGTTGCTCATCATGCGTTCCCGCTGCTGTACAGGCAAATGTCGGATTGGGACTTGACAGGCGAGAACAAGTTCTACTATCTCGGCATCAACAACATCAAAGCCGAACGAGCGTATTGGCAAACACTACCCACAATTAATTACCCAAGATGGGTAATCGCAAGGCGTGTGTTTGACGTCCGCGAGTGGACGAGCAGTTGGTTTGGAGGTAACGACACACTTTGGTCTCGTACGGCTAACTTCATTTTCTCTGATGATTATCACCTTCGCGGTCCTGATGCAACACAGGGAGAACAATGGGGCGAGTGGGGATCTGATCCTGAGTATGCCTCTTGGGATTACGACGATTCAACATCGGTACTGGAGTTTTGGTCCGAGACATCAGACACGGATCTAATGCCCATGTTATGGAGTATGACGCTAAGCTGGGAGCTGTACGGAACGGATACGGATTACGATCATGCAGATCTCGTAGCAGACGGTTCGGTACGACTCCTCAACGACATCGGAAAATATCCACATTTAGCGTCGCGGTATTCCATGACAGGAGTGAACAACCGTGGCTGGCAACGCAACCGTAGAATCTTCAACCGAACCGACGGTACATGGCCTGCTTATGTACATGCCCCTTCACTCGTAACATCATCTGAGTATTTCTACAAGCAGGGCACACAACGAACACCACAAGCCTTACGCTACGTTGGCTTCAGAGGTCCAGAAGGGTCATCGCTCACAGGTCCAATCTATTTGCACGACAAGGAAGAGTGGCTTGTGTTTAAGCCATCAAAGTTCGACGATCGTAAAGCACCACTTGAATACTCCAGCGATTGGTTTGGCTTACCCGACGTTGGTGACGTTACCGTATCCACCAAAGCCGTCGGCGAAGAACTCGAAGCAGAGTTGTGGGTACAGCGTGAAAGCGACGGCGAAGTGTTCAACATGAACACTATGGCAACGAATCAGAATGGTGAAACATGGCGTCGGGACTTTACGCTGCTGTCTTCGCGTGATGAGCGATACCGGTTCTTCATCGAACCGAACAAACAACACACTTCACCAGCAGAGGACATCGAAATCAGATTCGCAAAACGTGAAAGCAAGAACAAAGGAAGTGCCAACAGAACAATCATTGATTTGCGAAAGATGAAGGAGTTTTCTGCAACAGACGAAGCAGATCTTATCGTATATCCCAACCCAGCACAAAACATGGTAACGATGGTGATCAATAATGGCCGAAGTGATGACAGAGATGCTAAGGTAGAAGTCGTGATTTCGAGTATCATTGGAGCAACGCAAGCGAGAATTACATGCCGCAACATTGATGTCGTTACAGTCAATGTTGAAACGTGGACCGTCGGCACTTACCTTGTGTTAGTCAATACTTCCAATGGTGTCGTCCTCACTTCGAGTTTTAGTGTCGTGCGATAGCAAGTAGCTACTACGAACCACACCCTTTGGTTTTGCCAGAGTGCGTGGCTTTACTGACTGAAGGGGCTGGAACTGGATGTTGACATCATTTGCTTTTTGTGAGTGTAGGTTGGGCTAAACCCCGTTTTTTATGCGGACTCCTAATTGTCAGTCGATTGAAAAGTTAGTTAGTTGTTTCATCACTGTTAGTGTTAGTGGTTATGATCCGTTCGGTGCTAGGTGCGTGGAACAATTGGATGTTTGATCATATTCATTGCACAAGTATTGCATTTGCGTCACACTCCTTGTCCCTCACACCACTACCCTTTAGCAATTGCTCTTCGAAGTTCAACGCATCACGTAGAGGCCGTCAGCTCACGGTCTGGAAGGAGTGTGCGGATAGTGGTGTTGTATGCGGTGGTGGAGGCGGGGGTGGGGCCCGGAGCGAAGCGACGGGCTTGGAGTGCGCAGAACGTGCGGACGTTGTCGTGGTAGATGAGTAAGAGGTTCGGACGTTGCTGTGGTAGGTACGTAGGACTGTGGATGCTTGATCATTTTCGTAGCACGAGTATTGCGTTAAGTGTCACACTCCACGTCCCTCACACCACTACTCCTTAGCAATTGCACTGGTGTTTATACAAACGCATGGAGAAGCCGTTAGCTCACGGCCTGGAAGGAGTGCGTGGATAGAGGTGTAGTTCGTGGTGGTGGAGGCGGGGGTGGGGCCCGGAGCGTAGCGACGGGCTTGGAATGCGTAGTACGCTTGGTCGTTGCCGTGGAAGGTGAGTAAGTACGTTCGGTTTATACCGTGCTAGGTGAGCAGGAGGTTTGGACGTTGCCGTGGTAGGGCGTAGGACTCTTAGTGATTCGATTTTTCAAAACAAGTATTACGTTTGATGTCACACTCTTTGTCCATCACACCACTATCCCTTAGCAATTGCTCTGGTGTTTACAGAAACGCATGGAGAGGCCGTCAGCTCACGGCCTGGAAGGAGTGCGTGGATAGAGGTGTAGTTCGTGGTGGTGGAGGCGGGGGTGGGGCCCGGAGCGTAGCGACGGGCTTGGAATGCGTAGTACGCTTGGTCGTTGCCGTGGAAGGTGAGTAAGTACGTTCGGTTTATACCGTGCTAGGTGAGTAAGAGGTTTGGACGTTGCCGTGGTAGGGCGTAGTACTCTTAGTGATTCGATTTTTCAAAACAAGTATTACGTTTGATGTCACACTCCACGTCCCTCACACCACTATCCCTTAGCAATTGCTCTGGTGTTTATACAAGCGCATGGAGAGGCCGTCAGCTCGCGGCCTGGCGCATTTCATGGTAGATCTGTGGCGAAAACGTCTTCCCGGTTTCGGCATCATACACCCTGGGTACTGCCACCGGCAGCTTCTGTCATCGTACGGCAAGACTACCAGGATTACGTCCCCATCGGATCGGCCCTCGTGTGGCTTGTCATGACTATGGTGCTCTCCGGCAAGGTGCGTCACCTCCCGTTCCATCAGCTGAACGCCAACATGTCTGCTCAGCTCCAGATGATGTAACACGAGTGCAGCCACTTCGTCGCCTGCCAGCTCCGCTAGTGTATCGATTGCCGCACTAAGATCTGGGTGCGTATGTTTGGACCGCAAGGGGCTCCTTTGTTTGGTGCTTGGTTGAGTCGTTTCTCCAAATTACCATCCACAAAGCGAGCCTCTTTTATTTCAACTAACTTCCGGACACTGTCCATTGGATTGTGACTTACACGATGTTGCAGAGATTGAGACGATGCACAAGACCTTTGTTAAAGTTAGAGACGGAATTTCACACTCTGCTCAATGATGGTGTAAGGGCAATAAGGTCTTCATTTATAACAATCTTCTACTATGCCCTCGATGGTTGCCAAACAAAGCGTTGCAAGCAATTTAAATGCTCCTTAATGAGCTCGGTCCTATCAATCAGAATGCACACTTAACTAAATTACTTCAGTTCTTCGTGTCAGAACGCTTGTCTTGGTCCTCCCATCAATGCCAAGTACCACATCCAGTTGAACATTGCTTCGAATACAAATATTGATCCGAACAATTTCCCATCTGAACCGGAGCTCCAACTGGGTCCACTACCACGTTCGATACCCAACTGTCAATAATGAACTCGTTCTTCATACACACTTTGTATTCGCGCTTGCAACACGTTGTACCACAGGAGAGCCACTTCCAATAATCTACATAAGATTTGCCAGAAACAGGGTCCGTGTAAAAAGTAGGGATGGCTCCTCGATCACAATCTTCAGACACATTTGGTGGCACGACCTCATAAGTACACTTCACCCACAAACCACAAGATGCTGTGAAGAATCGAGTAACCAACGGATCCGTGCCGTCACAATCTGGAATATTTGTTAAACTCGGACCGAACAAAAGAGTGCGCATGAGCTCTCTCACCATCATCTCAGCATAACCATTATAAACATGCTCTTCAATTTGTTGACCGTTTTGATTAGCGCATGGCCCTAGCAAAGTCACACTCACAACATAAACCTCTAGTTGTCCGTTGCAATCTCGCATTTTGTAGACAACTTCCGCCTGGCATCCCGAAGCGTATTGCGGGTATGCCGTTGTATTAGCCGACCAAGGCGTACAGTCACCTGTAGTTGGCGGACACGGTGGTGGATCTTGCGCATACATTGATAGAGCATTTGCAACGACTAACAGACTAACAATCAATGCCTTCATTTTTGTTTCCTCTGTGTTTCTAATTATCTGTCTCTGACAAAACCCAAGCGACAACTTTGCCCTCATATACGACTGAGATGATACCGGCAGTGTCTCCATTCAAAAGGTTCACGCGACGCCCAGCCGAATCAAAAAACAAACAATCACCCAGCACAATCGAATGAGCAACACAGTATCCTTCAATGGATTTCGTGTCAAACAGGAGTTTAGAAGAGATAGATTCACTTCCTGATAAAGAAATGTCGTTCGTCACACCCAATAACACGTTGACAGGAATGATCATTAGCCCGGCTTGAGTATATATGTAGTACTCGTTTTCGACTTGCCTCATTCCATTGACATTTGAAAGATTGGTGACAACGTCGTACTCAGGAAAAATAATTTTAGGATTGAAAACTTCTCCTGTCTGACAATTGATCAACCCCTCATTTGTACAAGCGAGGATGCGACCATTGTTATCAACGAATAGTCCGCTAACAATTCTAACCTTGTAGTGAAAAGTGAATAGACGCGAGAAACTCAAGCTGTTCTTAGAGTAGGAAACAATACACGAGTTCAACTCTTCACTATCCGATCCTTCAGTACTTTGGGAAAGGCCAAGCACTAAACTGTCATCTGTCAACCTTGCAACGCTGTTTACTTGTCTTCGTTCTAAAAATGACAACGTACGTGACTGAAAGCTTGCCGATGGTGTGCTCGTGTTAGCATTGACAAAGACAACATTCAGCGTATCACCCGTACGAAGAGCAAAGCAAGTGGAAAAACTATCTGGACCGTTTTCTAACCAGTTCGTCATATTTCCTACAATGTTGTCATCTTCGTACTCGTAAACTTGGGTCAACTGGTCATTCGATTGATTCAGCACCCATACTTCCAGACGACGAGTATACAACGTCTTCATCTGATCACCTACATCCTTGGTAACGAGATACGGGCCGACAGTAGCAGCAATACACATAGTGCCGCTAGACGAACGCGCAATATCCCAGAACACACGAACAGAGTCCAACGTGTCGCCAACTACCATTCTCCGCTTCAATTCATCGGTAGTTTGGTCATAAATGAAAATGCCTCGATCACTCGTAACAACATATTCGTTGCCATTCAACTCGATCGAGTTTTGTGTAGTACCAACACCAACATCAGGATCGGAGTATTTGTGAACAATACTCCACGGTCCGTTGTTTACTGATTTAGCAATGAATGACTTGTATTTGGTCGAATTTGCGTCGCCCGAAACCACATAGCGAGTTCCGTTAGAACCGAATGCGGCGTCAGTAACAATGTATCCACCAAGCTCATCACTTTGAATCCATTGTTGCGCATCTATATCAGGTACACAACAGAGCATTACTGATGCGAAGGTGATTATTATACGTTTCATTATTGTCTCCTAGCAACCAGCCTGACATGGTTTGTCAAAGTCTGCTTGGTCCTCACAATCGCCAACCTTGGCAGGAAAACCTTGAAGCAACCTGTGTTGGACACGACCTGACGGGAATTGTCTGCAAACTTCATACTTCCGTACGCAACAAGCATCACCACAAGGTTGATATCTCGTAATGGTGATCTTCTTTGTACCGTTGTCGTCGAATTCTGGGTACGGCGCTGGAAAGTCTGTATCGCACGTCTTGTTCTCTGAATTCAGTTCATAAGTACAGGAAAGCCATACACCGCAACTAGCCGTGTATATATAGGCATACTGCGGAGCATTTGGTGTCGGAGGTTGTCCGCCGCAATATGGCGCCGGATGCGGACCTGGTCCTGAAAAAGTGGACACTACGGGAAAGGTGTAATTTTCCCAAAACCTTAGGAAAGAGCAATGAAACACGCACCACATTTTTATGATGAAGAATTTAAACGTCGCGCCCTGGAGATGGTAGCTG
>Ga0226835_1001600_pt1 | contig 11682 bp, 10 predicted proteins | sample LAC_MetaG_1_FD_163627 | JGI IMG/M metagenome (GOLD analysis project Ga0226835, IMG submission 163627) | Anaerobic ammonium oxidizing microbial communities from anammox membrane bioreactor (MBR) in UC Berkley, California, United States -... | ecosystem: Engineered > Bioreactor > Anaerobic >...
GAAACTCGGGAGCAATAATTAATGCAAACCAACCTGTCTCCAAACGAATATAACTGTAAACTAACCAGGCAAGATTTATAGTAATAAAATCGGTTATAAGGAGAAGTATTTTTTCTTTGGATTTGGACAATACTATTTTTTCTTTTGTTGCTCTAATTTAGTAATTAAAAATTTCTCAAACTCACCAACTAAACGATTCCAATCAAGTAAATTTTTGATTATTATTTTACCTTCATTCATAACCTCTTCTCTGATTTTTTCATTATTCAGAATTTCTATTACTTTATCTGCAAATTCACCTGATGAATCTGCAGTAAAAACAAATTTACTAAGTTCTTTTGGAAGCCCGGCTACTGCAGAAGATGTTGCAACAACAGGGACACCTAATGCGATGGATTCAATAACTTTGTTTAAAGTTCCGGCACCAAATCTCATTGGTGCAACATTCACTGCACTTTTTAAATACTCAATATTTATATCTTTTACATAACCTGTAACTGCAATATTTTTTGAAACAAGACGTTTAACAGATCTTGGTGGTTTTTGCCCCACTATATAAAATTTAACATTAGAATCCCATTTCAGTATTAATGGAAAGATTTCCTTTGAAAAATAAATTGCTGCATCTGAATTTGGAAAATAAGGCATATTTCCTGTAAAAATAATTCTCTTGGGATCAAATTCAATTTTGCAATCAGAAAAATAGTCTGAATTTATTCCGTTTTTTAGTAGTTGAATTTCTTTATCAGGTATTTTTGTCTGTAAAAACTTTTTATCGACTTCTGAACATATAAAAATGGAGTCAAACTTATTTGCTATCCTCTCATATTCTTCAACTCGTTTTAATTCAGAATGAATAGCGAATCTTTTTATCAGATTCTTTTCTTGATTTAGCATTCTTGTAAGATATAGTGATACTGAATCTGTAAAATCAATAATATTTAACTTCGGATTACTTCCTTTAGTTGATAAATATTGGGCAGTTCTAATCAAATGATAATAAATAACATCAAATCTTTCTTGTTCAATAAGAAAATCAATTGTTTTTTTCATTCTTGAAGATTTATACCATGCCACCTGAAACGGAAACCTTTTAGTAATGGCAAATAAAACCTGCATAAGAGATTCAACTAAAGTTAATCGAACTAAATCAATTTTAACACCCAATTCTCTTATTGCGTCAGCATTAGCTTTATCCTTATTATTCTGATAAAAGGTAATTATTCTTACATCGTTATTTTTCAATAAGACTCTAACGATATTATAAATTTTTAGTTTGTCTCCCCTGTAAGGCGGATACGGAATTCGCGGTGTAACAATAAGAATTTTCACAACTTTTTAGTTCCGTTACTTGATGACTTAATCAAATATAAATATTCACTTTCAAATTGAATAGAAACACTATCCCAACTGTACTTTTCTTTGATTATTTCTTTTGCTGAAAGAGTAATCTTATTTAAATCTAATTTATTGCTGAAAATATCTGATATAACTTTAATAAAACTATTACTATCATCGGCTATCAAGATTTGCTGGTCATTTTCAACTTCAATACCTTCTTTTCCAACTGAAGTAGAAACAACAATTTTCCCTGCTGCAAGCATTTCAATAATCTTAATCCTCATACCACTCCCAACCTTAAGCGGAACAACCATCATTTGTTTATCTAATATTTCCTGCCAGATATCTTTTACATATCCACATAATATAATGTTTTTATTAATGCTGTCATTTAATACTAATCTTTCTATTCCGTTGCTATAAATATAAAGTTTAGTTTCAGGAAATTTGCTTATTACTTTTGGAAAAACCTCAGATAGAAACCAGAGTAAACCATCATAGTTAGGTTCCCAGTTTAAAGAACCTATATGATAAATTGAGAAAGGAATAGAATTAAGATTTTCAAAGGTAAACAGTTTATTATCTACTCCAGCAGGAATGACTTTAGTTTTTATTTCAGGAGATAACTTTAATAATTCAGATTCATCCTCTTTAGTAATCATTATACATCTATCAAATTTTCTACATTGAGCTGGTTCATATTTTAAGAATCTTCTAAACTGAATTTTAGAATAAAACTTCAGGATAAAATTGGATTCAACTTCTCCGAAACGTTTCATTATCTTCATTTCGAGATTATGTTCGCGAAGAACGACGGGAATCCTTGTGAGTTTCTTTATAATATCTACAGTCCAAGACATGTGTAAGTGATCAATATGAACAAGATCAATTTTGTTTTTAGCCAAAAAATCTTTCAGAAAGTATTCGAGCTTCTTTGAATAATATTTTGAGATATTATAAGGAACCGAAGAAAATATATTTAAAAATATGCCCCATAAACTATTTTTAGTATTCCATTTAATAAAAACTGGTTCACAAATTTTTTTAAGTTCGATTATATGTTCTTGTTTTGGATATTCTTTTACATAAGTTACAAATACAATTTTATGACCTCTTTCAGACAGGGATTTTGTAATACCATAAATACTTAATCTTCCTCCGCTATCAAACGGATATGAAATCTGAGGACTAATCTGAAGGATTTTCATTAAAAAAAACTGTTTAACAAGTTTGAAAATTATTATTTCATTAACTTTGTAAATATAAATACTTATTTCTTAAGCTTAAATTTTATTTGGTGATTTTAAACATAAATTATTATGATAGTAAAAACAGACTGTATTTATTATAAAGGCGATATTCCATGCAAACCGCATAAACAATTCGGATATCATTGTGAAACCTGTCCAGAGTATCGTAAAATAGATCAAAACATAATTATTATAAAACTTGGTGCGATTGGAGATGTTATCAGAACAACACCTATTCTACGTAAAATCCGGCAAGTTTATCCTAATGCTTTTATTAGCTGGTTAACTTATTCACCAGATATTCTTAGTTCTAATTGGGTGGATAGAATCTTAGGAGTTAATGTTGAGAATATTGAACTTATCAAACAAATTGAATTTGACTGGTTAATTGTTCTTGATAAAGACCCAATTGCAATATCACTTAGTAAACAAATTCTTGCAAAAAAGAAAAGCGGTTTTACAATGGATGAGTTTGGAAAGGTAAAACCTATTTCTACTAAGGCTGAAGAACATAAATGGCTGACCGGCATTTTTGATGATTTAAGTAAAAATAATACAAAACATTACGTCCAGGAAATGTTTGAGATTTTAGACTTAGATTTCAATAATGAAGAATATATTCTTGATGTTGATAATAATATTGAATGGAAAATTGATCATTCCAATAAAGTAATTGGATTAAATACCGGATGCGGTGGAAGATGGACTTCAAGACTTTGGGCTGATGAATACTGGGTTAAATTAGCAAAAGAATTATTATTGCTGGGTTACGAAGTTATTTTTCTTGGAGGAAAGCAAGAACATGAAAAAAATTTAATACTTTCTGAAAAAAGTGGTGCTAAATACTTTGGATATTTTTCTCTGAAGGATTTTATTTCATTAGTTAATGAATGCGATCTTGTTGTTACTGCTGTAACAATGGCTATGCACATAGCCGTAGGACTTAAAAAGAAGACAATTATTTTCAATAGCATTTTTAATAAAAATGAATTTTATTTATATGGAAGAGGAGAAATACTTGAGCCTGCTCCAAAATGCGATTGTTATTACAAGCCTGTTTGTCCGCATGATTCGATGAACAGAATTACTCCGGATAAAGTATTACAATTAATTACTAAAACATTAAACAACTAAGAAAAAAATGGATGTTAAAAGTATTCTTGATAAGATAATATCACTTCCTTCAGATTTACATGGATGCGGCTCTGTTTCAGATAAAGTTCTGAGAGGAATTTTTAAATATTGTGCAAATATGAATATTGAAAATTCTATTGAAACAGGATCGGGAAAAACAACATTATTATTTTCTCATCTAAGTAAAAATCACATTGTCTTTGCCTTAGATATCGAAAATAGTGTGGAAGTTGTAAAATCATCAGAACTAGTAAATAATAAATCATATAACTGGATAAATGGACCGACACAAAAAACACTTCCATCATTTAACTTCGATAAAAAATATCAATTAGCATATATTGATGGTCCTCATGGTTTTCCATTCCCTGAATTAGAATATTATTATATCTATCCACACATCGAAAAAGGTGGGTTATTGATTTTGGATGATATCTTAATTCCTACGATTTATAATTTGTACAAGTTCATTAAATCCGATGATATGTTCAAAGAATTGGAGGTTATTGATACAACTGCTTTTTTTCAAAGAACAAATGCAGAAACTTTTGATCCATTTGGAGATGGTTGGTGGCTGCAAGGTTATAACAAAAAGCACTATCCAAAACCAATTAATCCTAAAATATTTTTAAAAGGAATTTTACCTGAGAGACTTAAAAACTTTGTTAAACGAAAATTAAAGCGAAGCTGATTATAAATAGATTCTTTGGATAAATGAACAATAATTTAAGATGATAATAACTTCTGATAATTAAACCTTTGTCAAACTTGATTAGCCCTACTATGGCAGCTATTGGGATTCTTATTAAGTTTCCGCAATAGTGACTAAAAATTCCGAAGAAAAACTCAATCCCTTTTTTATGCTTCTGAAAAAACTGTAATTCAGATATTGCCTTATTCTTAAACTTAAACCATTGATTCGTTTTTACTGAAGCTCCACCAATATGTATAACTGAAGTAAGTGGATAGTATATAGTCTTTCCTCCCACTAATTTAAGTCTGTAACAAAGATCAATATCTTCAGCATAAAAGAAAAACTGCGTATCAAAACCTTTTAATTTTAGAAATGTTTCCCGAGAACCAAATAAAAAAGCACCCAAAACATAATCAATGATTAGTGGCTCTCTGATTTCTTTTCTTTGCAAATAATATTTGTTCAAATATTTAGAATTAGGAAATAATAAGTAAAGAAAAAAATTAGCAGAAAATGAATTCAAACCGGATGGGAAGTTTGCTATCGAAGCTTGCCATGTATGATTTGTATTTAAAAGTTTACAACCTATAAAAGTATCATCTGATTGTGTTTGAGCAAAATCCAAAACTATTTTTATAGAGTTTTCAATTAAGTAAACATCGTTATTTAAAAATAAAATATATTTACCTTGGGCTATATTTAACGCAATATTATTTGCCTTAGCGAATCCAAGATTAGTTTTATTTTTTATCAAGATCACCTTATCAAATTCTTTTACCAACTCCTCAATATTTCCATCAGTTGAATTATTATCAACAACTATTACTTCAAAATCAAAATTCTTTGAGAACTTATACAATGTTATAAGGCAATTCTTCAGTAAATCAAAGCCATTATAATTTACAATAATTATTGAAACATCTATCATCGGATTAATAAACCTGCCCATTTTTCTTTGTTAATTTTTTCCAGAATTGTTCGTAATTCTGATTCTGAAAAGCACTTCAATAATACTGCTGATATTATCAAAGCAAAGGGAGCTATAATTAAATATAAAATAAAAGGCAGGTATGACAAAAAATAACAACTGAATAAATTTATAATTAACCAGCCAATTATATTATGATTTAAAAACTGAGGTCTGATATTTAATTTCTTTAAGTTAATTATAATAAAAATTGTTCCAATGACACTCGCCAAAAGCTTTGCAAAGGCAGCACCATTATAAGAATACCTGGGAATTACTGGTAACAATATTGTGATCAATACTGAAACAATAAGAATACTGAACATAAAATTTGTTTCTTGTTTGCCATCTGCTGTAAAAAAATCCAGACTAACATAACAGAAAAACAAAAAGATACAAGACCAGATAAGAAAAATCATTGGTTTTGCAGATAATACATATTGTAGCCCAAACAAGGTTGTTATTATTGATTCCGCATTAAAAGTAACAACTAATGAAAAAGAAATAGAAAAAACGAATAGAATTTTATTGATTAAATTATAAAGGAAATTATTATCGCTTTTGTTATTAAAGTTGGATACAACTTTAGGAAAAAATGTAGTTGCAATTGCTGTAGGGAGAATAGTTAATGGCATTACTAACCTGGAAGCAACAGCATATATACCGGTTGAATATTCAGAGTCTATTAAACTCAAAAGAAGAATATCTATTTGGTTAAATATTGTAATAAAAACTAAAAACCCAGCTAAGGGCAAAGATTCTCTAATTACCCAATGTAAGTTTTTTATTTGTGGTCTATATGAAAAATTATATTTTCTATTCAATAAGAACAGTGATAAAACGAATCCAGGGATACTTGAAACAACAAATGAAATTATAACATACTTTAATGATATTTCTATAAAGGGCATAATTATTATTAGTGCTAGAAAAAGCAGATTATCTAAATTGGAAAATATATTTGAATATATCATCTGCAGATTAACTTTAAAGGGAATATCCAGTATATCCCTGAATATCATAAAACGCGAAGAAAATATAGTAGCAAGAAAAAAAATGTTGGTTAAAATCAGTTTAGATAAATCAAATTTTAATACAAATAGCAGTAATATATTTAACAACAGCCCAATAATAAGAAAAACAATCAGGCGAATAGTTATAGCTAAATTTAATTCGGTATAATCATCTGGATGTTTAGAAGATTCTCTGAAAACTATATTAGATAGTCCAAGGTCTGTGAGTTTTGATGCAATAAAAACAATTGATAACAGATAGTTATAATTTCCATAATCCTCAACTCCTAAATATCTGGCAGTAAGCGTTACTGTAAAGAAATTTATAAAGAGGCTAAGAAATTGTCCAACAGAAATGGCAAGAACATTAAAAGTGAAATTTCGTTTGCTGTTCAAAGCTGATATTTATTTTTATTAATAAGTTTATTTTCAATTATCCAAACTGTAACCAACAATATTACAATTGGAAAAACCCAGGTTGATAATCGAACAACGAAAATGACAAATGAAAAACCGACAATTACATATAAATGAGTTAAAATCACCAGATTAAAAAAACTGCCACTTGAAAAGAACTTATACCAGTATAAGGTACATAAAACCCCTATAATAAAAGGAATAATTAGTATGCCTAAGTATCCATAATCCATATATATTTCTCGTAAAAAAGTACCCGTATTTATCCATGTTGGTATAAAATAACCTTTATCATAATCTTTTGGTCTTTTTACCAAATCAAATTTTGAGATTGTACTATAAAACATTGTCAAAGTCTTCTCTGCAAATAAATTGCTTCTTTCCTCTGCAAAAATAGCTTTGTTTAAGGTGCCGATATGTCCACTAAAATATAAGTAAATAGAAGGACTAACAATTGCATTAGCTTCAAGCGCACTCAATTGAGTAGTAGCACCTTTAAATCGTTCATTTGTAACTCTCGTAACTCTTACCAAGGTTGCGCTTAAAAAAATAATCAGTATTATAAATAAAAAGCCAACTATAATTTTTCTATTTGAAATTGCCTTTTTATCCTTATGAATAAAATATCTGGTAATTAAAAAAGTAGCAATGAAAAGAAAAAAAGCATTTAAGATTCCTGCTCGTGCACTTTGAGAAATCTCCTTAAGTATTACCCCTAAAAAAGGTAAAAAAGTTAGCAAAGAAATTCTGTTCAGATAGGCTGAATAAATAGCCGCAAAAAAAACCGATACATAGCAAAAAGTAAAAAGATAAGGGATTTGTCCTTCAATAGATCTTTCAATTCTCATTCTATAAACTAAACTTGCATTTAACAAAACACTTTGAATTGTTCCGAATTTATTTAACAAGACCACCCAGTTCTGGATTACAGCTAATAATCCTATAATTCCAAAAATTAAAATAATTGACTTAAGAAATTTGCCTTTATTATTAAACCAAACACTAGACAAATTAATTTCCGTTTTGTCTGAATATTTTAATTTCCAACCCGTATATATAGTTAAAGTGCCCAACACAAAAGATAAAAATGCTAAAAATATTGCAATCCAGACTTCAGTTTTAATGCTCTGGTACCGGATTAATCTTAATTGGAAAAGAAATATTATAGGGAACCAAACTATCACATATAAAGATATGTGGTTAAAAAATCTTCCAAACAAATATTTTCCAAGGAAAATGGATAGTATTGTTATAAGCGATGATATTAAAATTATCATTTATAAATCTTAAGCTAAAATTTTAATTTATAGAGTTTTTGTATCCGCTTTAACAATTTATATTCAAACTCTTCGAATGAGTTTTTTTGTAAATCTCTGGATAAAACAAGTTCAGAGTGTAATAAGAAGGGTAATAATGAAAACAAAAAGACTAAAACAATAATAATTGTTATAGTTGCTCGCTTTGGTGCGTATTTTATCTGAGGAGGAACAGCATTATCTAAAACCATTATTGTAGGAATACTTTTTTGTTCTTCAACTTTTGCTTGTTCATAAAGCGGAAGGATTACTTCAAGTATTTTTTGTTGAATTTCTAACTCTCTAAAATCCCTCAGATATTCCATAGATAGCTCCGGTAAATTCTTAAAAGGTAGAAGCACATTTGAATTGTTAGAAATTTTCGGAGAATATTTTATTTCATGAACCTTATTTTTTAAAAACTCAACTTGTTCCTTAAAGGGGACATAATTCGGTGAGTCTTCACCAAATTGATTCTTAACCAACTCAGCGACTAATTCTTTTTCTACTAATTGTGCTTCAATTTCAGCCGCTGATTTTACTGCAACTTCAAGTTGTTGAGGCACAGCAAAAACACCATATTTTTTTTGAAGTTTTGAAAGAGAATCTTCGGCAGCTTTAAGATCAACTAAATTTTTTAAATACCTTTGTTCTATAAAAATTTTGTTATTTCTGGCGGCTTGAGTATTTAATACAATATTTAAACTGTCTAATAATTCGGCAAAGTAATTAGCTATATCAGCGCTAACTTGTGGATTCTCATTTATCACACTAATCTCAATCATATCATACTCAGTTGGTTCAAATGAAATATCTGTTCGAAAATCTTTTAGTGTTTTATCAATTTTGTTTTGACTAAATCCGTAATATTCAATTAAATTAAACTTATCTATGACTTTTGTCTGCACAGTTCTGCTGTTCAGAATTGCTAACAAAGCATCTAAGCTTGCAGATGACCCGCCGAGAAGTTTTGAACCCAGAGACGAAGCAGAAGTTTTACCAGAAAGTAATCCTGTTAAACTACCTAATCCTGAGCTTGTCTCGGGTGGTAACATAACTATTGCAGTGGCTTTATATGTATTTGGAAACAAAAATAAAACACCAAGCGAAATACCGGCAACAAGGATTAGATTTATGAAAATAAATCTCTTCCATTTAAATAATATATATAAGTAATCACTAAAGCTTTTATTCTGATTGTTCTCTGCCATTTTTATAAAATTTTAATTGATAAATAATGCTGCAAAGTTAATACTTTTGAATAAGATATGACAATACTAATAATTCAGGATTCACATAAAAACATATTCAGATATAGGCTGCCTTAAGAAGTATGCTTAAAGTTTTTATACAGACATTATAACTATTGTTATAGTTCCTTTGATTATTAATGTTTTATCAGCACATCTATTCAAAATAAAAGACTTGTTAACAACAAAACCATTAATAAAAATATTCTGACAAAAAGTTTATCTTAGTAAAAAAGTACTACTAAACTTTACCCACCGTAAGAAAAGGGTCGGGATGAGTTCAAAAAAAGCAAGATGGACGGAGCATTTTATTTCTTCTAAATTTAATTTTTAGTCGAAAAAACAATTTGACATCATTGTCTTATCTGCTAATAATTTGGGTTATTTATACCATATAATTTGAACTGAAAAAAATTAAGAATATTTTTCCGAACAGAATTATGGAATACAATACACTAATACAAAAAGCGGTTGAAGCAAAACAAAATGCTCATCCGCCTTACTCCAATTTTCATGTTGGTGCTGCGCTCTTAACAGAGGATAATAAAATCTACACCGGATGTAATATTGAAAACAGTACATTTGGTTTAACATTGTGTGCTGAACGAACTGTTATATTTAAAGCGATGTCTGAAGGTGAAAGAAAATTTAAAGCAATTGCAATTACAAGCGATTCACCGGATTATATAACACCCTGCGGTGCATGCAGACAAATAATATTCGATCATTGCGGAGAGATTGATATAATTTGCACTAACGGTAAAAACGAAATTAAAATTTTCAGAACTTCAGAGTTATTGCCTTTTGCGTTTGGAGATAAGGATTTAAACAAATAATATGGAACCAACACCCCACGCTGTACCGAAAGAAACGGGATGGATTGAAGCTATAACAGGATGTATGTTCAGCGGTAAGACCGAAGAACTTATCCGAAGGCTTAGACGAGCAAAGATTGCAAAACAAAAAGTTATTATCTTCAAACCACAAATTGATACAAGATATTCAAACAATGCAATTGTATCACATAGCGAGCAGTCTCTTCCATCAATAACCATAAAAGATATAAACGAAATTTTTGATTTTGTTGAAGATGCTCAAGTAGTTGGTATTGATGAAGCGCAATTTTTTTCAAATGATCTGCCTGAGGTATGCAACAAGCTTGCTGATAAAGGTAAACGGGTTATAGTTGCAGGATTGGATATGGATTATAAGGGAATTCCTTTTGATCCGATGCCGCAGATTTTATCAATTGCAGAGTATATAACCAAATCACTTGCAATTTGTGTAGTGTGCGGCAATCCCGCTGACAGAACTCAGCGTAAAACAACTTCACCCGAAAGAGTAATAGTTGGCGCTGCGGATGTTTATGAAGCACGCTGCCGTAAATGTCATTACATCCCAACTGAGGAATAACACAAATGGATTTTGAATCTTTTTTCCGAGGTTTATTCGGATTAGCATTATTGATTGGAATTACGTTTCTTTTATCCAATAATAAGAAAAAAGTAAACTGGAGATTGGTAATATCCGGTTTTTTTCTTCAGATATTATTTGCAGTATTAATCCTGCGCGGTGATTCATTAAGTAAGTTCTTCGCTCCTTTTGGATGGGCTAAAGATTTCTTTAACGGTGTCAGTTATGTTTTTGTATTAATATTAAACTTTACAACCGAAGGTGCAAAATTTGTTTTCGGTAATCTTGCACTTTCTCCCGGTAACGAAGGCAGCACCGGTATGTTCTTTGCGTTTCAAGTTTTGCCTACAATTATTTTCTTCGCAAGTCTGATGTCGGTTTTGTATTATCTGGGAGTTATGCAAAAAATTGTTCAGGCTATGGCTTGGATAATGGCAAAAGTAATGGGAACTAGCGGAGCCGAATCTCTATCCTGTACTGCAAATATATTTGTAGGACAAACTGAAGCTCCACTTATGATTAAACCTTTTATTAAAGGAATGACACAAAGCGAGCTTCTTACAATAATGATCGGCGGGATGGCTACTATTGCCGGAGGTGTAATGGCAGCTTATATTCAAATGCTCGGTAGTGCTTATGCTGCCTCGCACGGAGTTGAATTGTTTAAGGCACAACAGATGTTTGCTACACAATTACTTGGTGCGAGTTTTATGGCTGCACCTGGTGCTATGATGATTGGGAAAATATTAATTCCTGAAACTTCTGAATCGGAAACAAAAGGTATAGTAAAAGTTAAAATCGAAAAAACATCTAAAAATATTATTGAAGCCGCTGCAAATGGTGCCGGTGACGGATTACAGCTTGCATTAAATGTTGGTGCTATGCTTATTGCATTTATCGCCTTTATT
>Ga0226835_1001603_pt1 | contig 11667 bp, 8 predicted proteins | sample LAC_MetaG_1_FD_163627 | JGI IMG/M metagenome (GOLD analysis project Ga0226835, IMG submission 163627) | Anaerobic ammonium oxidizing microbial communities from anammox membrane bioreactor (MBR) in UC Berkley, California, United States -... | ecosystem: Engineered > Bioreactor > Anaerobic >...
GCAATTGAGCGCAGTTCCATCTTGGCGTCTTCGTCCGACGCGAAATGCCGAAGGCCCGTGCGACGGGAGTCCGTGCGGACGCTATGGGAGCCGTCGGTCAAGCTCAATCGCACCAAGTCCCCAGTCCGAGAATCCAACAACAACTCATAGTTATCGGTTCCGAAGACCCATTGCCGCCTCTCTCCTCGGTACGTCATCATAAACTTGGAACGCCACTCAGAGAATCCGAGGTTCAGGTCCCTTGCAAGCAGGTTGGCTTTCTGCTGGATGCGCTCGAACGGAAGGTCGCCGGGTTGCGGCGTCGCTTCCTTGCCCTGTGGAGCGTGCATCGAGAAGCCCACCGAAAGGGCAGCGATCATCGTTGAAACGGTTATCATTGGATCACCCTCCACCATTGAGATCCTAGTTGCAGATTGCCATTACCAGTATAGACCGAATGCAATCGCGTAAACTCGTCCCCGTGAATGCGCAGAAACGAATCCATTATTTCGTTGGTTAGGAGGCCAGGATCGATATCGGAGTGCCCCTCTTCAATCAGGCGCACGAACACGGCTTTCCGTGCGCTCAATACTGTCGACCCCGCTGCCAACGACCCCCAAAACGCGTCCGATGCACTCCCGCTGACCTCAACATCAGGGGAAACGACCCAGCCTACATACGCCTGATTCTCGACTTTCATGGGACTGTACGCGTTCCGAGACGGGAACAGGAACGCAGAAGAAAACGAATCCGTTGCCCCTGTCTCGCACGCATCCATGAACGCAATGGTGATCGGAGGCTTCTCCGTGCTGTTGAATGGCGGCAGCCCACTTCCGATCGCCGCCGTTCGTAGCGCAAGGACGTTGGGATCGCCATAGGTTGCCATCGCCCATACGAACTGCTCGTCGAGGTCCGTCTGAAACTTCTCCACATCCCCGTGCGTGTGCGCGTAGAACAGCGAGCACTCTCCCAACGCTTCCTGAACGTTCGCAGTGTTCCAGCCCGGCGATACGAAGAACCGAGAGACATCGTAGTTCGCCGATTGAACGTGGGGCTTGGTGGCGTGCGCGCCAGCGGGGGGAGCGGTGGGCGGGTCCTCCCATTCGCTTCGGCCGAAGATCGCCGCGATGTCCTTCTTGGGCACGGGCGCCGACCAAGCTTCCACGGGGTCCGGCCCGTCGGTCGTCCAAACCTTGAGGACGATGCTAATGTTCGTGCCCGGCGGGAATTTCGTGCTCGTAAACATGATCGCCGGCGCGACTTCATGAAGGTACAGGCCCAATGGTCCGGGTGGTACGTCCGCCTCCGCGGTCTTCTGGTCGTTCAGCCAAAGCTCCCAGCGAGTGATGCCGAGAGTCGTTCCGTTGACGGTAGCCTTAGCCGAAGCACGGTTGTTCGCGCCGCTGAAGTACTTGGGCATGTCGCCCGTCGCGGGAAATCTGAAGCCCACTCCGGCGAAGGAGAGCGCCGCGCACCCAATACACCCCGCGAGTCCCGTGATTTGCAGAGACCTTCTCATGGGGCCCCCATGTTATCACCCCCGAGAAGGTTTGTCAAGGACCATTGAAACAAATAGACAATGTGCCCGGCGAGGACCCACGCAAAGCTGCGGCGAGAGGGGGCCTACTGTAAAGAAGCTGCGCGCTGCACAGGGCCAAAAGGCTACAGGTCGTACCGCCGGGAGAAATGAAAGACCCCTGCCCGGAGTACGGTAAAGGACGTACCGGCAAGAACAAGCCTAGGTGCCCTCACCTTAGCCCCTTGGTCGACCCAATAGAATTCTCGCCATCAGCCCTTCCCTGACAAACGGCACAATCCCTCCGCCCTGTCAGGGCCACCCGCCGAATTGCGCCGAAGTCAGGGTGAGGAGCGCTAGAGTGAGTGAGGTCATCGGTTTATGATCCCCGGTCGGCTTGCGCCGCTATTAGGGGCGGCAGACCGAGCCGCTCCTTCCAGAAGTCGATGAGTTGCTGCCGGTTGACCCATTTCATGGACCCACCCACTTGCGCCATCTTCGGCTCGAGCTCCTTGTCTTTTGCGCACGAACTCAAGTACCGAAACAAGAACATCGCTTCGAACTCCTCGCTTCGCACTGCGAGTTCGAGAATCTGTTTCTGAAGCGTCGTGTCGTCGGTGAAAGACGAGTTGTTCAAGAGTAAGTACCGAGCCGCACGACTCTTCGCTTGTAACGCGAGACGAACGATGGAGTCTAACTTTGTTCGGCGCTCCGAGTCTGACTCATCACCGTCAAGTACTGCGTCTGGACCTAAATCGGCGTCACGGTTAAAGGAGTCGTTTGCAATTGCGCCGAGATTGGCATCAAACGCCGCGGTCCGGAGGGCTTCCATCAACCTTCGGCCTGCCCCGCTGACGTTCCAGTACGCGAACAGGCTCAGTATTCGCGCGGTATTCGAAGGGCCCTGATTCCGTAGGGCAGCTTCGAGGACCGCGATTACTGGATGGCCATCCGGAATCCGGGCTCGACGAGTCCATTCGCCGGTCGCAAAGCCCCTTTCAGCGTAATCGAACGTCCCCAGTTGGGCATTCTTTAAGAACAAGAGTGACCGATTCAATGCGGCCGTGTCGTCAGTCATGGCGCACAGGGCCACGTTGACCATGAGCCTGTCGATGGCGGATTCTGCGCTGAGGTCCAACTTGGACTGCTGGGTCGCGAACGCCGCAAGACCCATTACCTCATTGGCATGCTTGCGCTCCAAGGGGACTTTCCATGTAATCGTCGGATTGGATTCGCGCCCTCCCGTACCCTGAGGCAAAACGAGGTCGTCCCCAGCGGACCTCCATACGGCGACGAGGTACGTCTTCCCTATGTCGAATCGAAACAGGTTCTCCGAGAGCGAGGGAACGTAGGGGTCGTACCGGAGAACTGCTCGGACGATCCGCACTTCGCCCGAAAGTTCGGTGTTCGACGAGAGAACGTTCGCAACCTCGACCGCAACGGGAATCGGGCGGCTGTTGTCCGGCCCGAGCAGCAACCTCTTTTCGATCGGAAGCGATTTCGTGGCTTTGACGATGACAAGCTGAGACAACACAAGTTCAGCCGTACTTGGCCTATAGCCTAGCTGTTGCCAGTAGAAGTCGTCGTCGAGTCCGAATTGAGCGGAAGTCAGAGTGAGGAGCGCGATAGAGAGTGAGGTCATTGGTTCACGATCCTTGTTTCGTATGCGTTGCCAGTCCAGGCGGACCTGGGTTGAATCCGATTTGCCAAACTCCGACGAAAACTCCCGGATCACCAGGATCCGGGCTCGTCGTTGCTGCGAAGTAGCGTTGCTGAAGCTGGTAGGTTGGGAACGGCGGAGAAGTCCAAACGTAAAAGAAGCTATCAGGTCCGAAACTGCCAGGGGCAGCCGCTCCGGGTATCCTCGTGAACCAGCGCTCAATGCCATTAGCGCGAAAGCCAGGCGGTAATGGAGCTTCGATCCGTTCCTGCACGAAAACTCCCGGCATGGGTTCCCCGCGTTGATCGTAGAGCCAGATTCGGTGTTCAAGTCGGCCGCAAGCTGCGCCGCCAGGAGGGGGAACTATCGGGTAGATTGCCTCCGTTGCCAGTACAGTATCGTGTGGTTTGTGGCAGGTAATGTAGGCCGTCTTCATCACCCAGGTTCCATCGGCATTTCGAGGAACCGCCTTGTTGGGAGTCGACTCGGTATTGTCCCATCCCTCTGTACGCGACATGTCGCCCCACATTCCGACGAATTCGAGCGCAAAGTAGCATCGGACCCTCACGGGGTCAGAGGGTCCTTCGGCGAACACATCGAGCCAATCTGACATCGGGTTGTAGCTCCACATGAAGCTATCGAGTGGCGCCGGGAGATCCCAATACAGCTCCGTGCCGTAGGGCTGGAGCAGAACGCTAACCCGAGCGTCCTGAGTTCGCTGAAGCGTAGTGCCCACTTCCGAAGGCGGATTCCAATGGGAGTACCCAAAGTACTGGATGTACCAAGGATACGCATTCTTGCCTAAGTCGTGGGCCCAAGTGGTTGCCTGCTCCCTTCCAGGTATGACGCTAACATCGATCGGCCCCCCAATCACAGCACAATCCCCTGTGTAATCGATGACGAATTCCTCTAGCGTGGTGTTGTCCCGGAACTTCACCGAACACCTGGCCTTGTACACTCCCGGCGCGTAAGCGTGCCCCACGGCCGTCGGCGAATCGCCCGGTTGGTCGACCGCCAACCAGCCTAGGGGGATTACGTCTCCCTGATTGTTCGTCCTGACAGCATGCCACTGGTAGCCCAAGGGACCCGAACAATTGGGCGGTTTCTGCAGGGTCGATAATGAAAGGTAGAACTTAGCGTGCTGGGTACCGGGCGTTCCCCATGCTGTGGGAACCTCATTCGGATCGTATTGGAGGAGTTGAACGAGAGTCCCTTGGGGATCCCCCCCTGTACCGGCCGCGAACATCACCTTGCGGTCGGGCTCCGGTGGGGGAGGGTCACCGGGTGGAGAGACCTGCGCTAGCGCCGAACTGACCATTAGCGCTGCTGCGCCAGCGAGAAGAATCGATCGTACACGGTTCACAAGTACATCGTATCACAAGTTTCGGTGAATTTCGTCCTCAGGTTTCGCGGCATATTCAGAGATTGGCGCGGGTGAGAGTTCCCGCTGCGCTGCCTCCAGGCTCCCCCTCAGTTCCCACCCCACCCCGAGGTACCCTTTGCGTTGCCCGACATGACCGCCCGCGAGCTGCGCCAGAAATACCTCGAGTTCTTCCATTCCAAGGGCCACCTGCTGCACCCTTCGGGCTCGCTCGTGCCTTACGACGTCACGGGCCGACTCGACGAATCGCTCCTGTTCAACGGCGCGGGGATGGTGCAGTTCAAGCCGTACTTCCGAGGGATCGCAGAGCCCCCCAGCAAGCGCCTCACCAATTGCCAGAAGTGCGTGCGAACCGGGGACATCGAGGAGATCGGCGACCTCACCCACCTCAGCTTCTTCGAGATGCTGGGGAACTTCAGCTTCGGCGACTACTTCAAGAAGGAGGCTATCGCGTTCTCTTGGGAGTTCCTGACCTCGAGCGAATGGCTCGGGCTCGACCCGAGGCGCCTGTCGTTCACTGTTTTCGAGGAAGACGACGAGTCGCTTGGCCACTGGGCGTCCCACCTTCAGGCCGCAGGCATCGACCCCACTGCGAGGGTCTTTAGGCTCGGCGAGGACACCAACTACTGGCCCGCGGGAGCGTTCTCCAGCGGTCCGCCGGGACCTTGCGGGCCTAATACGGAGATGTTCTATTGGGTGCTGGATTCCGAACCACCCCCTTCGGGCCCCTACTTGCGGGAAGACTGGAGTCGCGACGAAGCCGCTGGGAAGTGGCTCGAGGTCTGGAACGACGTGTTCATCCAGTACGAATGGAAGGGCGCGCTCCGCGATCCTTCCCGCCCGGACAAGGGCTATGAGAAGCAGGGCATGGACGACCTGCCGTTCCAGTCCGTCGACACTGGAATGGGACTCGAACGCACGATCACGGTGCTGAACGGCAAGCGGTCGGTGTACGACAACGACCTGTTCGAGCCGCTGTTTCGCGTCCTGAGCTCGGTCGTTTCGCCGGACGTTAGGGAAAGGGCCGGGGATTGGGCGACGGGTCATTCCGAAGAGGCGAAGGCGGGCCGGGTGATCGCCGACCACATCCGTTCGGCGTGCCTTTGCATAGGGGACGGGATCCTGCCCTCGAACACAGGGCGGGGCTATGTGTTGCGGCGTTTGATTCGGCGGGCGGTGCTGAAGGGCGACCGGGCGCTCGGAATCGGCGAGGTGTTCCTCTGGAAGCTGTATGAGGGAGTGGCTGAGGCGCTGGGAGGGGTGTACGACGAGCTTGTATCCCGGCGCGAGGTGATCGTCGAGACGCTGAAGAACGAGGAGGAGTTGTTTAGGGGGACGCTGGAGAGGGGGCTCCTTCACTGGGGCGCTATCGCGCAACTAATCTCTGAATCTGTTGCCGAACTCGCAAGGGCGATGCAACTGGTTCGCTCCTTTCGACCCGACCCTGAAGGACTATCAGACTTCCTATCAAGATACGGAGTTGAGAGTGGCTTGGAGACGATCTACCCTTCCGAAGCAAGTCAAGGATTGCAGCCTACAAGCCGCACAATCACATTTGTTGAGTGGTGCAAGCCTATTGCTCAGGCTATTCGAAACGGTGCCTCGATTGCGGACCTAGATCACTTGGAAGCGGAAACGAAAAGCCGCGTGGCAGTATTCCCCGGCACCGCATCCTTCCAACTCTACGACACCTACGGCTTCCCCCTCGAAGTCACCCAAGAGCTCTGCGCCGAGGCTGGCATCGAGGTCGATGTCGATGGATTCTATGAGGCGCTCAAGGAGGCCCAGGAGCGCTCCCGCGCGGCGAGGGGAAACGCCACCGTCTATGGCGGCGTGGTCCTCCGGTTCGATCTATCCGTGCTTTCCGGACAACAAGACGACGCCAAACCCACCCCGACCCGCTTCGTCGGGTACGACACCAACGAGACCCAGGCCACGATCGTGGGAGCGTGCCAGGTCGAGGGCGGCCAGCTCGCCGTCGCGCTCGATCAGACCCCGTTCTATGCCGAATCCGGCGGCGAGGTCTCCGACACCGGCGTGATCGAAGGCGAGGGGTTCCGGCTCGAAGTGCTCGATCTGATCAAGCAGGACGGGGTTTACGTGCATCTGGCCGAGCCGGACTTCGACGCTACGGGCCTGACGCAAGAAGCGCTCAACCAAAAGCTCTTTCGGCAGGCCGTCACCGCCCGAGTCGATGCGCCGCGCAGGCGAAAGATCACCCGCAACCACACCGCGACCCACCTGCTGCACGCCGCGCTTCGGCAGGTTTTGGGCAAGCACGTCACGCAAGCGGGCTCGCTCGTCGCGCCGGACCACCTCCGGTTTGACTTCACGCACAGCAAGGGAATGACGCCGGACGAACTCGCCGAAGTCGAGCGGCTGGTCAATGAGCGGGTCCTCGAAGCCCGTCCCGTTCAGGTCCACAGCGACGTTCCGATCGCCGAAGCCAAGAAGCGCGGAGCGATGGCGCTGTTCGGCGAGAAGTATGGCGACACGGTGCGGATGATCGAGGTTCCGGGTTTCAGCCTCGAACTTTGCGGCGGGTGCCACGTTCGCAACACGGCGGAGATCGGGCTGTTCAAGGTCCTTCACGAATCCAGCGCCGCGAGCGGGGTCAGGCGAATCGAAGCGGTCACCGGCGAGGGCGCGTACGAGTGGGTCAGGCAGATGGAATCGACCCTGTACGAAGCGTCGTCCAAGCTCAAGGCTCAGGCGGCGGAGCTTCCCAGCGCAATTGAGCGCTTGCAAGAGCAGCTTAGAGACGAGCGGAAGCGGCTGGAGAGGCTCCGCTCCCAGGCTTCCTCCGCATCGACAGAGAACGTAGTCGATGTCGAAGGGATCGAGCTCGCCGTCGAGTCGCTTACGGACGCCGATATGCAGGAGACCACGCTCGTCGCGGACCGGCTGGCCGAGGGCAACCCCAGGCGGGTGGCAGTCGTAGCGGGCACCTCGAACGGCAAAGTGATGCTCGTTGCGAAGGTGGGCGAGGAAGCCAGGAGTCGGGGCGCCCACGCCGGCAACCTCGTGCGCGACCTCGCCAAAATCGTCGGAGGCGGAGGGGGAGGGAGGCCCGACTTTGCGACCGCAGGGGGCAAAGACCCTTCACGCGTCAACGAGGCTCTCTCGATAGCCGAGGCGGTCCTCCGCAAGCAGGTTCAATAACCGGCTGCGCCTGCGTCTTCGAGGCGTGGGTCGATCCCCGCAAGGCGGGCGCCCGTCAAGGGGTCGATCTGAATGCAGTGGCACGACCCCATCGACCCGGGACGCGCGGCGAACTTATGTCCCATGCTTTCGAGCAGAGCCTTCGTGTCGGGGGAAATCCCCCTGGGCTCCCAACGAACCTCATCCGGCAACCACTGATGGTGGACTCGCGGGGCGGACACCGCGTCCTGGATCGACATGCCGTGATCGACCACGTTGACGATCGTTTGCAGCACCGTGTTGATGATCGTCGGGCCACCGGGCGAACCCACTACGAGCGCTAACTTACCGTCTTTCAACACGATCGTCGGGGTCATCGACGAGAGGGGCCGTTTTCCGGCGGCTATGGCGTTGGCTTCACCCTGAATCAGCCCGTAGAGGTTGGGGCTGCCGGGCTTGGCCGCAAAGTCGTCCATTTCGTTGTTCAAAAGGAAGCCCGCCCCTTGAACCATCGCCTTGCATCCGTAGCTATCGTTGATCGTGGTCGTGAGCGAGACGGCCATCCCCTGCTCGTCGACGACCGAAAAGTGGGTCGTATGCTCGCTTTCTCGGATCGGGGGCATCCACGGGCGGAGGTCGGCCGCAGGGGTAGCTCGGTTGCGTGCGATGCTGCGGTGGAGCTTCTCGGCGTACTCCTTCGCCGTGAGCCCCCCGACCGGCACCTTGTGGAAGTCAGGGTCTCCAAGGTGCTCCGCTCGGTCGGCAAAGGCCCGCTTCATCGCCTCGATAAGATAGTGCGTGTGCTGAGCCGACCCATAGCCCGCTTGCTTAAGGTCGTAATGCTCGAGGATGTTGAGCATCTCGAGGAGGGCGATCCCCCCAGAACTTGGCGGCGGCATGCTGAGGACCTCATAGCCTCGGTAGGTTCCCACGACAGGCTCTCGCCAAACCGGGCGATACGCCTTGAGGTCCGCGAGAGTGATGAGTCCGCCGTTGGCGGCCATGTCTTCGGCGATCAACTGCGCGGTCTTGCCCGTATAGAACTCGCTCGCACCTTGGTCGCGTATGCGCGTCAGAGTGCGCCCAAGGTCGTCCTGAACGAACTTCTCGCCCCATTCGTAAGGCTTCCCATTCCGGTTGAAGACCCGATACGATTCGGGAAACGCCTCGAAGGTCGACATCTGGCCCCTCAGGCTTCTCGCCAGGCCCGAAGGCAATTCGAAGCCCTCCGAGGCGAGCTTGCGCGCAGGTTCGACCACATCGCGCCATCGCAGCTTGCCAAACCTGCGGTGCGCCTCCCCCAAACCTGCGACCGATCCCGGAACTCCCGCGGCAAGCCACCCTACGGTAGAGCGTCGAGGAACGGGCTTGCCGTCGGGACCCAAGTACATGTCCCGAGTCGCGCCGCCCGGCGCCCTTTCGCGAAAGTCGAGCGCATAGCGAGAACCGTCGGGCATCCGGATCACCATGAACCCGCCGCCGCCCAGATTCCCAGCAGCGGGCAAAGTGACGGCGAGAGCGAACGCCGTGGCGACGGCCGCATCGATCGCGTTTCCTCCTTTTCGCAAGACCTCCGCCCCGACCTTCGATGCGATTTCGCTGTCGGACACCACCAAGCCTGAACGAACTCGATAGTTCAGCGGTCCTTGCGCGAGCGAAGAGCCTGCAAGTGCGAGCCAGCAAACGGAAGCAGCGAGCGCCTTTCCCCGAATCATGCCTTCAGAATACGCCACTCGCCCCTCGACACCCTTCCCAAGAGGCGGCAAAAAAGACGATCACCCCCGGCGCAACGGCAACCGGGGGTAACTGAGGGGTGGCTTGGGGCCGACTACTTGCGTCGTCTTCGAGCGATCGCCGCAAGACCAAGTCCGAGCGCCGACAGCGTCGCCGGCTCGGGGACCGGGTGATACTCCTGACGAATCTCGGTCACGGTCACGACTGCGTTCGGGTTGATCGTGAAGTACAGGGTGTCCTTTTGCGCGCGGCCTCGCGCAGTCGCCGTCGGCGATCCCGTGTTGGCCGGCGAAAGGAACGGGAACGTCACTTCGGCTTCCCAAGGCACCTCGACGTCGCTCGTCGTGTTGAACGTGCCGTCAAGCAGACCGTCCACCAGCGGGTTGGAATCGATCTCGCCGTTGGCATACCGGTAGATCTTCTCGCTCGCCACGAACTCCATCGACGCGAACTGTTGGGCCTGCGACGTCCGAATCGTGCCCTTGAGGATCATGCGCACGCTGTCGAACGGAATCGGAGAGTCGAAATCGTACGTCCAGCTGATGTCGCCCGACAGGTTGCTGGAGTTCAACTCGAAGCCGCTCACGTCGAGCCGGTAGGTAAAGCCCGACTCCACCGGAGTCAGCAAAACGCCGACTTCCGAACTGGCCGCGCTCACGGTCGTAAAAATCCCCGCTTGGGCGCATGCAGCACCCAGCGCAAGACAAAGTAATCCTGCTGTTCGTCTCATTCAATTTCTCCTTTTCGCACGACGGCGAAGCAAACTAACGGATCCAATTCCCAGCGCCAGCAAACTCGCCGGCTCGGGCACCACCTGCTCGGTGTAGGTAAGAGACAAGATTGAGACCTTGGAAATGCTCGTGATGCCCGCGTTGGTCAGATCGATATCGACGAACACATCGAAGAAGCTCTCTTGGCCAGCGAAATTCATCGTTCCGCTGTTGAGCGCTTCGAGTGTGCCGCCCGCGGTCTGGCTCATGACGAGCGTCTGAGGACCGGGGTTGTGCGCCGCGACGATATCCACCGTTGCGAATCGGGCCGAACCATTGGGCAACGCCGTCACAGATGTGAGGTAATGCCCGGCCGTGGCCGTCACCTGGTAGTGCAGCGTCACCGCGTTCACTCCGGCTCCGGTCACATACAAGCTGGGCAGCGTGTATTCGATCCCGCTTGAGCCAAATGGCCCGACCGTACCGCCGAAGCTGCCAGGCCCCGTGATCGAAATCGGCGTAAACGTAATGGCTTGTGCTGCAGACACTGCACACAAGGCCCCAAGAAGCAATCCAGTCCTTCTCATCATGTCCTTTCCTCTTTCCGAAGCAAATTCGCCACCCGGTCAAAGGGCGGCTGTCGAAACCCAATGTATATCAATTTGGGGCGCTTTCGTCTTGAGAGAAATACTGGCTTTGGCCTTTCCCGGCAGGAATGCTTGGGTGAATGTCCAATCTATAACCCAGCCGAGTGAAACCTGCAATTCAACGAGGGCCGAGCTTTCCCCAATGAGCTTCCTCGTGTACAATTCTCCGACGCATCTCAAAAGGACCACCCGAACTCATGGCAACTGACCGATCCACCCCCGCATCAACCAAGAACTCCGACCGCGAGCGCGCGCTCGAAAGCGCCCTCCAACATATCGAAAAGGCGTTCGGCAAGGGAAGCGTCATGTGTCTTGGGCAAGGCGAGCGCGACGAAATCGCCGTTATCCCGACCGGCTCTTTGAGCCTGGACATCGCTTTAGGCGTCGGCGGGTTGCCAAGGGGGCGAATTATAGAGATTTACGGCACAGAGTCTAGCGGAAAGACCACCCTTGCGCTCCACGTCATCGCCGAGGCCCAACGCAAAGGAGGCATGGCGCTGTTCGTCGACGCAGAACACGCCCTCGATGTCGAATACGCCCGTTCGCTAGGGGTTGACATTGAAAAGCTGTACATAAGCCAGCCCACGTCGGGCGAGGAGGCGCTTGAGATTATGGATGCCATGATCCGCTCGGGCGCGATGGACGTGGTCGTGCTCGACTCTGTCGCGGCGCTCGTTCCGAAAGCCGAGATCGAGGGCGAAATGGGCGATGCTTTCGTAGGAATCCAAGCTCGAATGATGTCGCAGGCCCTGCGGAAGCTCGGCGGCTCCATCAGCAAGTCGAAGACCGTCGCGATTTTCATCAACCAGCTTCGTGAGAAGATCGGCGTGATGTATGGCAACCCCGAGACCACCCCCGGCGGCCGAGCGCTCAAGTTCTGGGCTTCCGTTCGCCTGGAG
>Ga0226835_1001605_pt1 | contig 11663 bp, 13 predicted proteins | sample LAC_MetaG_1_FD_163627 | JGI IMG/M metagenome (GOLD analysis project Ga0226835, IMG submission 163627) | Anaerobic ammonium oxidizing microbial communities from anammox membrane bioreactor (MBR) in UC Berkley, California, United States -... | ecosystem: Engineered > Bioreactor > Anaerobic >...
CGCGGGATCACGTCCACCACCCGCCGCCTGCCTGCCCGTTCCGTCAGCCAGTCCACCAGACACCTGGGTTGTGCCTGCGCCGTGACCTGCATCACCACACACCCGTGCTCCTCGCAGCGCTCGATCTCGTCCAGGTTGTAGTCATGTCTCCGAAACGCGAAACTCATCGCTCCGTGCTCATCCGCTTCCAGAATTCCAGAAAATTCGCCGGTGTCATCACTGCAATATGCTCTACAGTTGCGAAATGACTCACATTCCCTGTCACCAGCGCATCGGCCTGCCCGCCTACAACAACTTCAACAAAGTGCATATCATCCTCATCCGGTGCGTTTAGCGTTACCGGCTGTGCTATCACCGCCGAAATTGTTTGCGCGACCTGCGTTTCCAGGACTCCCTGGACTAGTGCAGTCTGGCATACATTCAACAGCCAGGCTGATTGTGAGGCTGTCGCCGAAATGCTCTGGGCGACGGCCATTGCTTCCATGGCCACATTCGTTTATACAATGATAAATTGCTGCGTGGCAGCGGTTTGAGTGATCTTCATGCTGAAGATGGTTGACTGGTAATCCATATCCATCTTTTGACGCCGGGTATACTCCTGCGTCGCCAGCGTTGAGTCATTCGCGGCCTGAGCCATATCCAGACTGGTCTGACTCGCCTTACGAGATAAACCCAACAACTGGCTCTGACCAGAAACCATTGTTGCCTGGGCAAAATTATAGGCAGGGTTCGGTGATTCACAGATTCCAGACGAGGATGAAAACACAGGCGTGGCTAAAAATAACTTTCACATCCCGTTAGCATCTTGGCCATGAAAATTATCAATCCCACCGATATAATCCACTTTCTGGTATTCCTCATTTATTTGCCTTCGAAAGACACACCTCTGCCAACAGGATCCCTCTGGAGGAAATACCTGTTTGATCGAAACAACTCACGGTTCCCCAACCTCAACTTCACCCATGGCGAGGATCTTGTCGGGAACGTAATCGGTTCTTCTTAACCAACCACCCGGTTTATCGGCCGGGTGGTTGGTTTCTTTGCGGTTTTGCAATAAAAGCCGTTAAAGCTTTAGTTGAGTCAGACTAATCTTTGTAACCGTTGGGGTTACACCACCCCAAGCAGGTGCAAAACGGCGAGGATGATGGCGAGGATGATTAGCGTGTGAATCCAATTACCGGTGCGCGGGAATTTTGGACTGATATTCCGGCCAAAAAAGCCGAGTAGCCAAAGCACGATCAGAATGATGACAATTGTCCACATGACGATACTCCTTTTGACTTAATGGAAGAAAACCACTGAGAATGTTCCACGAATGGCACTTGACCAGTTTATCTCCTGTGGCGGAGCAAACGGACAATCGCCAGCAGGATGATGGCTCCCAGCAAGGTGACCAGCATGGTGGGAATAGTGATCGCATCGTTGATCGTTCCAACACCGAACAGGGGGCTCAGGAAGTAACCAGCCAGGAATGCTCCAATGACGGCTACAATGATGTTGATGAGCAGGCTGGTGCGGTCATGCATGACCACACTCGCAATCCAGCCAATTACAGCAGCAACGATCAGATAAATGAGGATGTTCATTCCAATTTCCTATGAAAAGCATTAAATTGCCTAGAATGGTCATGTTGGCTTGGTCATACCACCCTGCAAAGAGCAGAAGGGATTAGGGAGCCATTCCAACGAAATATTGGGGGCAGGTTCAAGCCTACTTTTTCAGGCTGCTCTTGAACTCCGCCACATGCTTATTCAGTTCTTCAACTGCGTGCTCGCGGGTGTAGCCGTACTTCTTCTGGAGCAAACCGATGATTTGCTCGGAATTTCCGGCTGCCTGTGCCAGTTCATCGTCGGTGAGTTTGCCCCACAACTCTTTGACCTGGCCGCGTATTTCTTTCCACTTGCCTTCAAAAATGTCTTTGTTCATCCTTTAACCTCGTATCCTTTGAATGTTGTTGCCTTTTGACAATCACTACAAAATTACTCTAAACGAAATCACCTATCAATAGCCCTAATTTAATCTTTTAAAAATCTATCAAATCTAAACACAATGTTGGGTCATATTTAAAAAAATCCATTAAGAGCACCATTAAGGGTGGGTACAACCTTTGTGGATTCATTTACTGCCCACCAGGGTGGTACGGCCGTATTTGTCCCCTATTGCAACCGATGGTAGGCAATTCCCATTCGCGGAATTCTTCTCATTCCTCCCGCCCGCCAATCCGTCAGACATGTCGATAGTAATATCTGCAATCAATCGTAGTCATCACCACGCCTTATCCTTTCTTTGGAGCTTTCTTCCAATTTATGGGAGGTTTTTCGCCGCCTTTGGCGGATGGGGTAACAATGATAGTATCCATCGCTTTGACTGGTTGGCTCTCAGCTGCCTGCACGGCAGAAGACACATTGCCGCCGTCAATTTTGCCGGCAAACGGTTTCGACATGTTCTTGCCTGACTTTCGTTTACTTACACCTTTTCGTCCCATAAGTTACTCCTTGGTCGATCTGTTTTCACACAGGGGTGTGATTCTAAATTTGGATACCGGAGGATGCGATTGCCGCATCCTCACGGTGAAACGAAACAGCGCGGTTCATCGTTTTATTGATTTGCGTTCTTCAATCGACAATCCCGTGAGCGGTCCGCCGCCGTTGTTCAACTTCATTCACCCGGCCTTGCAAACCAGCTGATCATGTCCCCGGCTGAAAGCCATACGATGAAATTTCTCAGGTTCATCAGGTACACCTTTCAGAGGATTGTCCACCCTGGAATTTCCACTGGTTGTAATGTAAAACGGGTAGTGTGGACAATTCCCACCGATTAACGAAGCTCTGATGAGGTGCTTGTGCTCTCAGTTATTGTTTGACTGGTATCCGTGGGTGCTTGAGTTGTGGTGGTCGTTTGACTTGCGCCCAGAGGTGCTCGTTGTGGTGTATGCTCGGCAATCGACGTCTGATTGACGCTGACTGGCCCGCGCGGTCGATAGAAAAGCACATTCACAATCTTCGCGAGAAACCAACCAATCAGCAAGTAAATGAACATTGCAAGGATGGAAGAGATTTCCAAAACCATGCCACCGGCTGCCGGGGCGCCAATTAAGCTCGCAAAGGGAGCTACAAATATTTCAGTCACGTTGTAGATCAGCGACGCAAATGAATTGGCCGCATTGACGCCAATCAGCTTAAAAACAACTCGCAGGGCAATCAGGGCTTCGAGAATGCCCAGCAATAGCCAGATCAATTGAGTAAATTTAAGGGTGGCCACACGCTGGTCACGTCCCGGTTCGTGTTCTGTGGTGCGAACTTCACGATAGTCAGTCATTTCATCCTCTTTCTGAATTCTGCTTCGGCCTGCTCATGGGTGTGAACGTAGTTCGCTTGAAGGAGGTCGATTAATTTTTACAATCATATTTCTGGTTTTTTTCCCAGGCCATCATCAGTGAGTTTTTCCCACCTGACGATTGGCTGGCCGTGGATTTGCTTTCAGAAACGTCACCATTCATCGTCACCACTTCGAAAAGAAACGGCAACGAATTTGAACTAACCCAGCAGCTTCCGGCGAGGATGGAGCAGACCACCCAACAATAAACCAACCGCCAGGCCGATCGATATTGCAACCCAGGGATAATTGGAAACCTTCTCGCCGATACCGCCAGAAACTTTATTGGCCACTTCCCTGGCTTTCGCGTCGTACTGGCGCAATCCACGGCCAACTTCCTTTTTCACCGTTGCGGCAACGCTCGCTGCGGTCTCTGTTGCATCCCCCATCATTCTTTCAAATCCTTCACCCACTCGAGAAACGCCATCTTCGATCCAGGTGGTCAGACCATCTCTGGCTTTGTCAGTCGTATGACTCACATCATCTCCAAACCTGCCAAGCAGGACAGCGCCATCTCCCACCAGGGTGTTTACGTCCTCCTTGACTTTGTCTACGTCCCTGGAAATTTTTCTTTCTAATTGTCGGTCATTCATCTAAATATCCTTTACTGGCTTTCGCCGTAATTCTGTCTGAATCAATCCCAAATAGACAACCTGGGCAATGGTTATTGAATGGAGATGGTCTTCCTCTTCAATCTCTACTTGCCTGACTTACGAAAACAGTCGCGCTGTTCGGGCTGTATCCTGCCCAGTACTCTTTTCCATCAACCGTGTAATCGGCCAAAACAATCGAACGCCCGTAACCATTGATTTCCTTGACATACATTGTCTGTAATTTTGGACGCGCGTGATCTTAACCTGCCCTTCCACTGGATCAACCTTACGACTGAACCGTTCCACAATCTGTAGCATTTGCTTTTCGTTCATAAACACCTCCATATTTGCTGTGGTCCATCAGGCGATCATTCCATGGTCTACCGGTGTTTGTAGCTATCCGACCGTTTTTTCTTCATGGCTGAGTTCTGGCTCGAGATAAAAGCGCATCATCCAGGCCATTTTCTCGTGCAGGCGGATAATGCTGACCAGCATTTCGAAAGAGCCTTCATCCTCATAGTCCTCAATGCATTTTCGTGGATATTCCCTCAGACTACGAATAACCGCCTCGTGGTCAGCTAATAAGCCCATGATTTTAGAGCCTTTGCCAGACTGCTTATCCAACCCGGTGAAATTGATAAATTTCAGAAGGCTGCCTATGGCAACCCCACTCAGCATTCGTACGCGTTCAGTAATTTCGTTAGAAATTTGGTTCAGTTGTTCATATTGCGAATTGAAGAGGATTCGCAGTTCGAAGAAGCCTGCGCCGCTCATGTTCCAGTGCGCATTACGAGTTTTTACAGTAAGAACGGCTTCATTTACCAGCGCGTGGTTGAGAATTTCAATTAATGAATGGCGGGCGGGCGTCGCTATCTAGACCGATATTCGATTGGATGGGGACTTGCAGCATTGTGTTGTGGCCGTCGTTATGATTGTGTTACATGAAACGTCCTTTCCCTAAATGATATGTTACTACCTTATCATCCTATTAGGAACGGGCTATCTACGTCCCTTATACAATCTATTAAAAATCTTAATTATTAGGGTTGGCCGCGCGAACGACTCAAAGCGTGAGTTGTCTAAATTAACGTGAATTCGGGTTAGGCGGGCAAGGGCAAGTACTCGTCCAAGCCCCAAGACGGTTTTGATAGACGGCGGCAGTAAGCAATCAAGCCGCACAGCACATTTACAACAAAAAAAGGTGATACTGCGATGGCGAGAATGCTCGATCTGGGAGATATTCTTGAGCTGGTCAATAATCGTCTCAATAATAGCCCGGCAGCGGGCAGGGTGCGATCAGCCAGCAACATCAGTTGGTTCTTCATGTTGTACCGCGTGCGGCGCTGGGTGGGACAGGCCGTACATGAGCTCAAAGCCAGTCTGCCTCCGGAATGGATCGGGGTGGCTGAGGAAGTCCACCACATCCTGCGCGATTTACCTCCCGAGGGTGACAAGCGCCTGGTGACCATGTCACGCCAGTTCCCACCCAGTTCCTGGGGGCAGACAGGCCATCCGCTCTCCCCCGTCGATAAGCTACGTGCAATGATCGTCCGTCTGGCGGAGAACTGGGCCAAATTCCGCGTGTTCGACTGGCAGGAAGGGGTGCCGTGGACTAACAACCCCACCGAACAGGTGATTGGGAAGATGAAGATGCGCGCTCGAACGGTGCGGGGTTACAAAAACTGGTCCGGGATGGCCAGTGGGCTGATGGTGGCGGGGGTGGGTGTGGCATAGGTACTCTGCTGGAGGACACGGGGGGAATATTCGACCTTGCTCCTTTCTCTATTTCACCAACCATTCTTGGGACAAACACCCCGCAGATTCTCGGTTGAATTTTAATGATTCATATGCTATTATAACCATAATTGTGGGGAAAATTTACGCCTGAAGGGGAAAAAATTTCAACATACCATTTTTTAAATTCCAGAGGGGATGTAACCATGAAAACGAAGAGCTCTTTTTTTATTCGCTGGATTCTAATTCTTGGCATGGCGATCGGCAATGTCATTCTGGTTGGGTCCGTTGAAGCAGCGCCGACCTCTACGCAACCCGCCTCATTACGTCTTCAGACAACTTCAACGGGGGATGAAGATTTCTTGATTATATTACCCTTTAAGGTACCACAACCTCAGGAAATTTCCCCTTCCAGTCGTCCAGCCCCGAAGCATAAATATCTCTCAGAGATCGTTTATGGGCAAATAAAACCCATCCAGGCCGAATTAGAGCGAATGCAAACAGAGGGGTGGATCACCGGGTTTGACGTCCGACCAGAACTCTATGGGGTGGTGGTACACGGCCTGACTCAGGAGGGCTTACAACGCCTTTACACCCTGCCAGACATTGGAAATGTATTGCCCAAGGATCACCAGTCTGAGACCTGTGCCGAAGCCACGGCCGAAGCGCTCGTTCGTCAAGTTGAGGTAATGAGCCAAAGCCTTCGCCATCGCGAAACCATGCCGGTTGCCGGAGATCTGACCGCCCAAACCATCACCCCCCAGACCACCAACCTAAGCATTGAGGTCGAGTATTATTCTAATGGTTATGGGTACATAAGTGGACAGACAAATCCCGGCATTAAGGTGAATCTACGTATTTTACGCGCTGGCAACGTGATCGCAACCGCTTCAACAACAAGTAGCAATTCTTTAGGATGGTATTTCTTCACCCCAGAGTGGAGGAGTTGTCCCATCTCAGGTTATACCTGGACTCTGCAACCCGGGGACATGGTGGAAGTGACTGCAGGCGGGCGTAAGGTAACAACGACAGTTGCCCCTCTGGTTGCCTGGGCAGATCCCGACACCAACCAGGTGAGCGGTAAAACTGAAACGGGTCGTACGATAAAAATGTATTTGTGGTATTACCCTGAGACACCTTGTTTTGAGGAAATGGTTGAAAGCACTGTAAGAGCAGATAGCAGTGGTAACTTTGCCAGCTCGGTGGGGGTGGATTTTGATGGTCTGGCTTATGGTTACGTGGTAGCCCAAGATTCGAACGGGAATGGCACCACCAGGAATTTTTATGCGTATCACCTGAAAGTTGATACGACAGAAAATTCTTTCTCTGGAAGCATAAAACCGGGCGTAAACTTCTCTCTCACCCTGAAACGGGGAGAAAATATTCTCGAAACATACACAGGTATCAGTGATCCAGACGATGGTTATTTTTACGGATCGTTATCGCAATCGTTTGAGCCAGGCGACCTGCTTCAACTCAGTGGAGATGGAATTACTTTACAGTCTTCGATAGTCCCGCTGAGCAACCTGAACCTTGACTCCGACGCCGATCAATTCGGTGGCAAAACTGCAGCCGGTTACCGCATCCAGGGAAATTTTAGACAACCGTTTTTTTATTCTGAGGTGGTGACGGGTTGCGAAAGGTATAATGCCTGTACTTCCTCAGTGAGCGGAAGTGCCGGCGACTTTTCCCTCAACCCAGCTAAAGACGTGGTGCGCGGAGATTTGATTGAACTCAGAATTATCGATACTCTGGGCAATTCACAATTCTATTCCCTTCGCGTGCCTGTGATCGGCATAGATATCAGTGAACCTGATAATTACCGGGTGCTGGGAGCATGGAGCGCGGCAAATACTCTTCTGACAATCACCCACTCTGATAGTTCAGGAAACGAGAAAAAAACGATATATGCGAATCCCGACAGTTGGAATAATGAATTTTCCGTTCCTTTAAGCGATCCCCTTGCTTCTGGCGATGTCATTCGAGTGAGCGATGGAAACACCAGCCTGGAGATGAGCGTCCCTTCTCCTCTTCCCACTGCCAGCCTGAAAAATAATCTAAACCGCCTGACAGGGAGCGCCCCTGCAGGGAGTCACGTCCTAGCTGAATTATGGGATTATCAGCCCGCGGGGGACTACTTTAATTTACAGTGTGAAGAGACGGACATGGGTTCCTCAACTACGGCTTTTTCGCTTCAATTTGATAATACTCAAATTGGGGGAAATGATTTTGCCAATACATGGATACGGCTTCCCGTTAGCGAGTCTCTGGTTCGAATAAACCGCTACGCCTTTACGGTTTCTCATTGGGTAGGATATGAGGTCGACTTTTATTATGAACCCGGTCAAACCATCCGTGCGAAGTGGTACCGGGGGAGTACACTTAAGGGCGATGAGCAAACCACTTTATCAAATTCATGGGGGTCTGTGACATTTAACGAGCCTCCCCTCCCGGGTGACCGGTTGGAGGTTACCTCAAATGATGGTCAATCCGCCAATCTTACGGTGCCAAATCTGACCATTAACCTTGATCCCACCAATAATCGCATTTATGGGAAATCAGTGCCTAACAGTCCTGTGGTCGTCGATCTGCAAAGATGGGCGAGCGGTGGTTTTTATATGTACAGACAAAGAGTTCAGGCCAACTCTGGAGGTGATTACAGCGCCTCTTTTTCCAACCTCTACTGGTGGGATTGTTCACCCACGCGGGTTGACCATCGATGTGCAACAGGGCGAATTATTTACTACACTCCTGATGGACATGCCTTTTACAGAGGTTCTCCTTCTCCGAAACCCGCCTCTGAGGATTCCTACGAAGAAGACAATGATCTAGGCTCTGCCAAACCTTATAGCACTGTGCAAACCCACACCTTCCATAATGAAGGGGATGTGGACTGGGTTTCTTTCACGGTGCCAGAAGGAGATGTTAATAGGGTGATGTACCGCATTGACACCCTCAATGAGGGCTGGGATGTAAATACAATAATCACCCTTTATGATGCGGTCGGTAATCAAATTTTGGAAGAATTCGGGTATGGGAAAGGCATTTCCTGGCTTCCTCAAGCCGCGGGGACATATTATGTCAAGATTAGTCCCTCATCCCAATATAGCACTGCCCACTGTGATGCTTATTATGACCTATTGATCCTGGCGATCCGAGCAGAGGTGTACTTGCCACTTGTCCGGCGTTAAATAACCAGGTACGACAGACTGGCAAATCCAGGAAGAACACAATAGACCTTCTGGTTTCGTGGTTGTTGTGGAGGGAACTTACACCAGAAGGTCTATTCTTTTAAAGCCCGCGCGAAAGACCTCGCTCTTGCCTTGTAAGCGTCATGTAGTAGTAAGATATCGCACCTCGTTTCTGACCAATCCCAGGGAAACACCTATCGTATCTTAACCGCAATCAGGGCAAAACAACGGATTGGAGATCGTGCCTACGGCACGATTGAAGAGGCCATTGAACTGATCATCCATCTACGAAGAAATCCGGCTATTAGTACGTTGAAGCAGGAAATCTCCTGATTTTTTGTCAGAAAAATTTCAGGGATTGACTCTTAAAAATCGACCATCTGCATAAACAATGGTCACAGATGGAAGCATTACTATCAATAAAAAAGAGGATGTCTTCAACATCCCCCTGTAGCAGTCGGGGCGGGCGGATTTGAACCGCCGACCTCACGGACCCGAACCGTGCACTCTATCCGGACTGAGCCACGCCCCGAACGTACGCCAATTCTACCTCATAATACGCCATTTTCGCAAGGTATTCTATTTTCGAATATGGTAATCTCCTCTTACCACCCACTTATAGGTCGTAAGTTCACGCAGAGCCATCGGACCTCTGGCATGGTAACGCTGAGTTGAGACGGCCACTTCGGCCCCCAATCCTAGTTGCGCTCCATCAGTAAAGCGGGTGGATGCATTGACATAGACAACAGCGGAATCGACCTCATGCATAAACCTCTCGATATTTTGGGGATTGTTACTTAATATCCCATCAGAATGCCCTGTGCTATGAAGATATATATGCTCAATTGCCTCATCTATGTCCTTAACCACTCGTAAACCCAGCACCAGGCTCAACCATTCCGTATCAAAATCATCTGGTCCTGCTACACGCACATCCGCTCCCAGACCTTCTAGTATCGAATAGGCCTTTTCATCAGCCCTGAAGCTTACCCCATCTTCTTTCAAACGTTCAACCAGGTCGGTTAAAAATGATCCGGCTATCCTTTCATGCACCAGCACAGTATCCAAAGCGTTACAGACCGAAGGCCGCTGCACCTTGGCATTACGGATTACTTCAATAGAAGCCTTTAAATTGGCGCTGTCATCCACAAATAAATGGCAAATCCCAATTCCTCCTGTGATGACAGGAATTCGGCTATTTTGTTTACAGAACGCATGCAAGGCTGCGCCCCCTCGTGGAATGACCATATCGATCCAATCATCAAGCTGCAGTAACTTTAAAACCAGGCCACGATCTGTCTCGGCGATCATTTGCACCGCTTCAAAAGGAAGCGCAGACTCCTTCAGGCCCTCACGGATCGCCCCGGCGATTGCCGTATTAGTGCGAATGGTCTCACTCCCTCCCCTTAAAACCACCGCATTCCCCGATTTTAAGGCCAGACTGGTCACATCAAGGGTAACATTCGGACGCGCTTCATAAATCACCGCCAGCACTCCCAATGGCACTCTTTGTTTTTTGAACTCTAAGCCATTAGGAAGCACCCCCTCTTCGACCACCTCCCCCACCGGATCAGGGAGTTCAATCACCCGTAAAAGGTCCTTTATATTTGCAGACAGGCGCTCGGGAGTCAAAAGTAAACGGTCAATCAGTGCATCTGACAGTCCGCCCTTCTTCGCCCATGCAACATCTTCCTCGTTAGCAGTTAAAATTGCGTCTCTATTGGCCTGGACGCTTTCGGCGATTAATTTTAAAGCCCAGTTCTTCTCGTCCGTTACACAAAGCGCCAGGTTACGCGATGCTATTTTTGCTTTTTTTGCCAAACTCTCAACGTCGATCATCTTTCCTCATCACCACCATATTATTGCGATGAATAACCTCATCCCCAAAGCTGAAACCAAGGATTCCCTCGATATCAACAGAGCGCTTTCCACAAAGACGATTGAGATCCCTTGACGAATAATTGGTGATACCCAATGCCAGAACTTTCCCTGCCTGATTAGTTACCCGTACTGTATCACCCCGCTCGAAATCTCCCTCCACATACACCACACCCACAGGGAGTAAACTCCCCCCGCGAGACAGCGCTCTTGCGGCACCTGAGTCCACCACAAGCGCTCCGGATGATTTCTCACCCGCCAAAAGGTACCGCTTACGGCTTTCCAGGGCGCTCGATAAGGGCTCAAAGGAAGTACCTACATGTTCTCCATTAGCTATGCGCAAAATGACATTATCGGCGTTTCCTCGTGCAATGAAAACCCTGATCCCCGCTCTTCGCGCCAGGTCGGCTGCATGGAGTTTCGTCACCATGCCCCCTGTGCCCAGACCGTTTTGGCTCTCTCCCGCTCGTACCAATTCCTCAGATAGCACATCTGCCCCTACCTGTTCGATAAGGCGAGCTTCTGCGCTTCGACGCGGGTCATCTGTGAATACGCCATCCTGATCGGTTAAAAGGAGTAGCAAATCGGCTTCTACCAGGGCGGCTACCTGTGCAGACAAATTATCATTATCCCCAAATCGGATTTCCTCTGTGGCAATGGTATCATTTTCATTCACAATGGGAATAATTCCCTGATGAATTAATGCCTGAAACGTATCTCTTGCGTTCAAATAACGTCGTCGGTCCGCCAGATCAGATCTTGTCAAAAGCACCTGAGCTACTTTCTTTTGATAAATCCCGAAATAATCCGCATACCTTGCCATCAGACAGGGCTGACCGATGGCGGCTAACATCTGTTTTTTGGGAATAAACCGCGGTAAATCAGGATACCC
>Ga0226835_1001606_pt1 | contig 11658 bp, 16 predicted proteins | sample LAC_MetaG_1_FD_163627 | JGI IMG/M metagenome (GOLD analysis project Ga0226835, IMG submission 163627) | Anaerobic ammonium oxidizing microbial communities from anammox membrane bioreactor (MBR) in UC Berkley, California, United States -... | ecosystem: Engineered > Bioreactor > Anaerobic >...
GCGGTCGAAGCGTGGGACGCGGTCGAGCCGGTCGGCGCGGGCACGCACGAGCGCTTCCTCGTGGACGCGGAACGCTTCGAGGCGCGCGCCGCCGCCAAGCAGCCCTGAACGCCACGCAAAGCGCGTTACGGCAGGTGTGCGGTCCTCAGGTACGTGTCGAAGAATGCCGTCATGTTCTGGATGAACTGCTGGTCGCCATCCCCGACGAAGGTGTGCGGCTGGCCGGGGTAGGAGACGCACTGCACCGGCTTGCCCAGGTCCAGCAGGCGCGTGCAGAGATCATCCGACCACCACGGGGGAACCAGCTCGTCGGCTGCACCGTGGTGGATGCTGACCACCGCCTGGATGCGGTCGAGGAAGTAGATCGGCGCGATCCGCTGCAGCGCCTCATCCGGGACGGTCAGCTCGAACGCGCCGCGTTGCCGGCCAGACCACGCCTGGATCGCCCCATAATTGCGCCGCTCATCGCCGCTCATCGAGCCGTACAACACGGCCGCATCGACATGCGGACTGACCGTCAGCACGCGCAGCGAAATGCCACCGCCCATGCTGTGCCCCCACAGCCCGATCCGCTCCGGATCGGCCAGCGCCAACGGGCCGGGCTGCCCGCCCTGGTCGCGCACGATGGCGATCAGGTTGAGCACGTCGGTCGCCATGCCGACTCGGAAGAGATTGGGGCCGTCGTCCGAAGGTTTGTAGCCGCGCAGGTTGGGATGCAGCACCAGATACCCGGCCCGCGCCAACGCGTCGGCATAGCGCGTGGTATAGTCCAGCGTGTAATAGATCGCGGGGTCGATGTAGCCGTGCAGCGCAATAATCACCGGGAACGGCCCGGCCCCTTGCGGCACGTTCATGAAACCGTAGATCGTCAGACTGTCGCTGGGATACGAGATCAGGAAGCGGTTGAAGGCAGTGTTACTCTCCATGACCTCGTGCAGCGTGACCGTCCCGCCGCCGTAGCTGCGGGTAGCGAGGAAGTCGATGGTCAGATCGCTATAGGGGTCGGCGGCGATCGGGGTTGGGTTCTGGCGGGCGAAGGTCGGCGCCTGAGCGCCTGGCAGTGTGAAGGTCAGCAAGCTAAGCAACGCGAGCGTGGCGACGATCCATTTCTTCATGGGTGCTTCTCTCGATGATTTCGGTGATGTGTGTCAGCCCCCCTCGGCGCGGCTCGCGCCCCGACAGGCGCTAAGTGTACCGCGCCCGGTCTGGAAATGTCCAACAGACCCGGTCAGGCATGGCCCGGCGGAGCAGAAACGACCCGCGCCCACCAGCGCGCGCCGTTGGTGTGCAGTTCGAAGACACGCCCATCGGCCACCCGCGCCAGCAGGTGCAGGCCGTCGTCGGCTTTCCAGCGGCGGCCCGTGTCCACCACCGACAGCGTCTCGCCCGCCCACGTCAGGCGTGCAGGGACCGGCCAGCCATCTGGCGTCCAGGTCGCATCTACAGAGACGAGTTCTGCGTCCATCACATCTCTCCAGCGATCAGCGGGTATACCGGGCGCACTATAGCCGACGACTCCAGCGTACAAGCTCAACGCTGAGCGGTCCGGTGAAAAATATCAGGGCTGATGGGGCGAGAAATCAACGCAACCCCTCGGCATTGTGCTCCAGAATACGCCCCAGCTCGCGCGCCAGCAGGCCGGTGCGCTCGTCGCGCAGCAAGGGCAGGCGGCTGCGCGTGCGATGAAGCTGGTTGAGATCGATGGTGTGGACCAGCAACGCCTCTTCGAAATAGGGTCCGTGAATCAGAAACTCGCCGTCCGGGTCCGCGATGGTGCTGCCGCCCCAGAAATTCAAGCCGTCCTCGAAGCCAACGCGGTTGGCGTGGATCACGAAGTTGGTGAACAGGCCCGCGTACGCCTGGTTGATACGCTCTACCCAGCGCGCGCTCGCCAACCGGTCGCTGGTGTCCAGGCCACGACCAGGGCTGGCGCTGTGCAACAAAAGCATGTCGGCACCGTCCAACCAGAGCAAATACGGCGGCGAGGCATGCCAGAAATCCTCGCAGATCAGCACGCCGACGCGCCCAAAGCGCGTGTTGAAGGCACGCACGCTGTCTCCCCAGGCAAAATAGCGCCCCTCGTCAAAGAGCGTGTAGGTCGGCAGGTAGACCTTGCGGTGCACATGCACCACCGCACCGTCGCTGAGGTATGCCTGCGAGATATAGAAACGGTGGCGCCGATCTTCCTCGACGAAACCGACCAGCACATCCACGCCGTGATCGCGCGTCGCGCTCAGCAGCGGGCCGAAGATCGGATCATCCATGTCTGGCCGGGCAGCGACCTCGTAGACCAGGTCTTGCAGGTTGTAGCCGGTCAGTGACAGTTCCGGAAAGAGCAGCAGCTCGACCGACTGCGCCGCCGCGCGTTCGATCAGCTCGAGGTGGTGCGCCAGATTCGCCGGAACATCACCCAGCTTCGGGCTGGTCTGGGCGATCCCCAGAGTAAGCTTCATTGCCTGTCTCCTCTGCATACTGCCGGGCAAACGTGGTGCGGCGCGGCGCGAGCCAGGCCAGGCAGGCTCCCACCGTCCCCAGCAGCAGAATCATCAAGTCAAACACCTGATCGGCGCGCCGGTCGAGCAGCGTCGGGGCGGGGTCCGCGCGGAAAAACCCGAGCAAAGACAACCCCAGGCCGCTCAGCGCCAGCAACAGCCAGAAGCGCAGCCCGCTCAGCCAGCCGCGCCAGGTCAGCAGCACAACCAGTGCCAGCAGTGCAACGCTGAACACGGCCCCGGCCAGTTGCACATCCAGGCGCGGCGCGACCACGCCGTAGATATCCGGCAGCTCGGCCACCAGCCAGGCGGGCCAGTCCGCCAGGGTGCGGACCTCGTATCCATAGGCGCATCCCGCCGTGCGACAGCCCATCCAGGCGGAGAACATCGCCAACGGCCAGCCGAGCGCCAGCGCGTCGGTCCAGGCAGCGAGCGGCACGCGCCGCCAGCGGACGGCCACCAGCGCTGCTGGCAGTGCCAGCAACACACCGCCGTGCCATGCCAGCCCGCCCAGCCACACCCGGGGGATCTCCCCCAGCCGATCGGCGAAGTAGTCCCATTCGAGCGCGACATGCAACAGCCGCGCTCCAACCACGCCCGCCGCCAGCGCCGCCAGCGCCACGTCGAGCCAGCGCGCCGCCGCGCCGGGGGCGCGCTGCTCCCCGCGCCACGCGATCACGCCCAGTGCCAGCAGCAGGCCGCCCCCCAGCCAGGCAGTGTAGGCCCGCAGGGTGAGCGGCCCGGCTTCGATCAGGATTGGGTTCATCGCTCCCTTTGCCGGCGGGCCTCATGCCAGAGAAACTCGACCTCAGTCGTGAGATATCCTATAATCTTCCCCACGTTAAAGCCAAATCTGGCCGGTGTCAACACGCGGCGCTGTCCCCAGAATGTCAGCTTAGCGTCCGCCGCAGGGCCGCCCGACCCGCTATAATGGTCAGGGATACCGCCTCGCCGGCGGCAGTCACCGCCTTGTGCCGCTTCAGCGCAGAGCAAACGGCGCTTTCCCAGAAGATCGAGTGTGAACAAACGAGGAGTGGTTGCAGCATGATCAACATTGTCTTCAATGTGCTGGCGCTGGCCGGGCTCGCTATCGCGGGGTTCGGCGGGTTCATGATTATCCAACTGCTGTCCCGCAACGCCTCTATACGCGGCGGGGTGCTGATCACCATTGTCGGGCTGGTGCTGGCGATCGTATTCTTCATCATGGGTGCAGGCCTGATCGAAGTCCAGCCGAACGAGGTTGCCGTCGTCTTCAACGTCCTGACGGGCGAGCTGCTCGACACGCCGCTCGGCCCCGGCCTGCACGTGATCATCCCCGGTATTCAGGAAGCGACGATCTACTCCATCGCGCAGCAAGAATATACGATGGCCGGCTCGGTCAGCACCGGCGCCGTGCGCGGCGATGACGCCGTGGTCGCGCTGACGCAAGACGGGCAGCGTGTCGAGCTGGACGTCACAGTCATCTTTCGCATCAGCCCGGCCAATGCCAATGTTGTGCACCGCAACTGGCAGGACCGCTACGTCAACGGTCTGGTACGCCCGGCGCTGCGCAACCAGGTGCGGAGCGCGCTGACGCAATTCCGCGTTGAGCAAATTTACGGCACAGAACACAGCGAGCTGGAGCAGACCGTCGAAGAAGGCGTGCGCCAGTTGATCGAGCCGGAAGGGTTCGAGGTCACCAACGTGCTGATCCGCAATATCACGTTCTCGCCGGAATACGTCGCGTCGATCGAGCAGAAGCAAGTCGCCCAGCAGCAAGCTCAAGAAGCCGAGTTCCGCGTCCGCCAGCGCGAGCAGGAAGCTGAGCAGGCTCGTGCCCTGGCGCGCGGCGAGGCCGACGCTGCGCGCATCCGCGCCGAGGGCGAGGCTGCCGCGCTCCAACTGATTAACGAGCAGCTTTCGCAAAACCCGCTGCTGCTCCAGTGGCGCTATATCGAGTCGCTCGGCCCGAACGTGCAGTTGATGATCATCCCGTCCAACAGCCCGTTCCTCTTCGATCTGGAGTCGTTGCTGAGCCAGGCCGAACTCGCAACGCCGGCTCAATAGAACTCGCACCGGGCAGCGGATATCTGGCGGGCGGTCGTTGATCGCCCGCCGTTTGGCGCATCCCACAGGCGCGGCTTTCCCTCAGATTCATCGAACGTTCATGCCCGTGCGGCGCCGAGTCTGCGATAATGGAGCTAACCGTCATCCAGGCCGGAGGCAAAGCGCCATGATTCGCATCCGACTGCTCACTGTCCTCACCTTGCTTCTGGTACTCGGCGGGTCCGCGCTCGCCGGGCGCGCTCAGAGCGCCGGCCAGATCGCGATTGCCGCGCAGGATGGCAATATCTACCTCTACGACCTGGCCGCCGATCTCACTGTGCCACTGACTCAGGACGCCGTCGCCAACCGCAAAGTCTACACCTGGCCGACGTGGTCGAACGATGGACGTCTGGCGTTTTTCGGCACCAGCACGCTGCCGGGCGATCGCTATCAGCTCGGCATCTTTCTCCAGCGGGCGTTGGGCGAGACCGAGCGTCTCTATACCTCGCGCAACGAAACCTTCACCTATGCCAACTGGGCACCCGCCGACTGCCCCGCCGGCAACTGCCGCGATCTGGCTGTGCTCTACACGACGGCGCGCGGCAGCCTGGCGCTGCGCCGGCTGCGGGTGGACGGCGCCGTTTCGATCACCGAGCTGTCCGAGGGCGGCCCGCACTACTGGGACTGGTCTCCGGACGGCGCGGCGATGTTCTGGGCGCGCTACGGGTCCGAGCTGGCGATCTTTGATAGTACCAGCGGCGCGATCGCCGAGACGTTTGAGGACCAGCCCGGTTTCCAGCGCGCCGTCGATTGGTCGCCGGTGGACAACCGGCTGCTGGCTGCCATCCGCCAGCCGGGACGCGGCAACAGCCTGGCGATCTTCGACGGCGCCGAGCGCGTCGTCCTGGCCGACCATCTGCGCGGGGCCGTCTCGTTCGAGTGGTCGCCGGACGGCAGGCGGGTCGCGTTTCTGGACGAGCAGCGCGCCGCCCTGATGGTGGTCGACGCACGCAGCGGCGCCCCGGTCGCCACCGCGCCGGACGATGTGTACGCGTTCTTCTGGGCGCCGGATAGCGCCCGCCTGGCCTATGTGACACTCCCGACGCCGGGCCAGCAGGTCCTCACACGCCAGCGGGGCGCGCCGCGCTTGCAGTGGGTGGTGTTCGAGCCGGACACGGGCATCATCAGCCGGCTGGCGAGCTTCGTGCCGAACCTGGAGATGATCTACTACCTGCGCTTCTTCGACCAGTTCGCGCGCAGCCATCGTCTCTGGTCGCCCGACAGCCGCTACCTGACCTATGCCGAGCTACTCGACGATGGCCGCAGCGTCGTCTCCCTGGTCGACACCACCAGCGCCGGCACAGCCCGCACCCTGATGGACGGACGCATCGGCGTCTTTAGCTGGTAGCTTGCTTGACCGCCGTCTCCGCCTGCCAGATAATCAAAGCAGGTCAGGAGAGGCGGCTATGGACGCAGAATACCAGTTTATCGGGGTAGTGACGCACTACTTCGACCGGCTCGGCGTGGCAGTGGTTCGTCTGGAGCAGGCACTCTATCAGGGCGATTGGGTCGCGTTCTTCGGCAAGCACACCGATTTCGAGCAACAGGTGCGCTCTATGGAGATCGACCACCAGGCCGTGACCGAGGTGCCAGGCGGCGAAGAAGTCGCGATTCAGGTCGATGCGCCTGTCCGCAAAGGCGACAAGGTCTTCCTGATCGTCGAGAGCACCGCCTAGCGCAGCCCTTTTTGCCCGGCGAGGGCCTCGATGGAGCGGCGCGGGCTGGACCCTTCGTCGCCAAACCCCTCGGCGGTGAAGCGGTAGTCGTGCTTGCGGATGAACTCTGCCAGCTGCGCTTGCAGCTCGCCCCAGATCGCCTGCTGGATGGCGAGCACCTGCGCCTTGTGCTCGGCGCTGACGTTCAGATCAAGCGCCCGGCGGAGATGCGGCAAACACAGCCCGGCTGACTCCCGGAAGCGTAGGGCGAAATCGGCGTGCGCGATGTGGCCCAACAGGTTGCGCAGCAGGTGTTCCTCGACATGCGCCTGATGCTCACAGGCCGGGCACGGCCCGTGTGGAGCCAGGGCACTCTGCGCCTGGCTGACCTGGCGCCGCCCGCCGTCCACCTCGACCTGCCCCATATCCGCCAGCAGGTGCCGGATCACGCCCTCGTACAGCACGGCGATGCCCAGCGCGCTGGCATTGATTTCGTCCTGCACGTGCCAGGCATGAACCGGGCACAGACCGCGTGCCGCGCGCAGGGCCTGATGAGTGTCCGGATCGTTGACATACTCGTAGATCAGGCTGTCCAGATAGTGGTGCACGCTGTCCAGCGTCAGGCGGCAGACCGGACAGCCCGGCTTCAGGAAGGCGTCGTAGAGACTGTAGGCACGTGACGAGAGCTTCATGATCGATCCCGGCGGCAAAATCGGCGCTCCGGCGTGGCGTTCGTGGGCAGATTATAGCGTAGACCCGGCGGGGCGGCTTGCTTGTGCAGACTGCCTATTGCCCACACCGGGGCCGCGCAGTACACTCTGCTGCCACACCCTAAATCCCACAGGAACTCGTCATGCTGATATCTCCACGCGCTGAGTTCTGGAGCGGTGTGCGCACTCAGCTACCCATCCTGCTCGGCGTCAGCCCCTTCGGGATGATCTACGGCATCGTCGCGCACGAGGCCGGGCTGCCCATGAGCGTCGCCCTGGCGATGTCTATGCTCGTCTTCGCCGGGTCGGCGCAGTTCATCGCGGCGCAGCTATTCGCCACGGGGGCGGGCGGTCCGGTGATCGTCCTGACCACGTTCGTCGTCAACCTGCGCCATCTGCTGTACAGCGCATCGGTTGCGCCGTACGTCCGCCATCTGTCCCCGGCGTGGAAATGGCTGCTGGCGTTTTTGCTGGTCGACGAAACCTACGCCGTGACCATCACCCACTATCGCCCGCACCGGCCCGAGGACGCTCCGGGCACAGCACTGCACTGGTTCTACCTCGGCGCCGGGCTGACGTTGTGGGTGGCGTGGCAGCTCAGCAGCGCGGCGGGCTACCTGCTCGGCGCCCAGATCCCGTCAGGCTGGTCGCTCGATTTTGCCCTGCCGCTGACCTTTATCGCGCTACTGGCGCCGGCCCTGCGAGATCGTCCGGCGGTTGCGGCTTGCGCGGCAGCAGGCGTCGTGGCTGTCGTGGCGCGCGGACTGCCCTACAACCTGGGTCTGAGCGCGGGCGTGCTCGCGGGCATCGGCGCCGGGCTGGCCGCCGAGCGCCTGCGCGGAATGCGCCTGATGGCGCGTTCCCCAAACCCGGAGCGCGAGCCATGATGCGCCTGTGGCTGATCGTGGCGGGCATGGTTGTCGTCACCTATGGGGTGCGGCTGTCTGTGATCGCGCTGCTACGCGGCGGGATGCTGCCCACCGGGTTCATGCGCGCCCTGCGCTATGTGCCCCCGGCGGCGCTGAGCGCGATCGTGCTGCCCGCGCTGGTCGCACCGGACGGGACGCTCGATCTGTCGGCGGGGAACCTGCGGCTGCTGGCCGGGATTGTCGCGGCGCTGGTCGCCTGGGCCACCCGCCGCACCCTGCTGCCGATCGCGGTCGGTATGGCGGCGCTGTGGTTGCTGCAGTGGCTCGCCTGAACGCCCGCCCGGCCAACCGGCTATTGTCAAGGGCCACTCCATCGGGTAAGATTATGAGGGAAAGCGCGGGCATGGTGTAGTGGTAACACAACAGCCTTCCAAGCTGTTGTCACGGGTTCGAATCCCGTTGCCCGCTCAGGCTGCCCAGGTTCTCTGGGCTTTTTTGCACACCGACACAGCCGGGCCTATAGCTCAGCGGTCAGAGCAGCCGGCTCATAACCGGTCGGTCGCAGGTTCGAATCCTGCTGGGCCCACCTCAACTTTCACCTCACGCCGAAAGAAGCCAATTGCCCACCGGAATTGTCTTCTTTCTGTTTTCTGGGCCGCAGCGCAAGATCAGCCCGTGGAGACGAAGAGCGAGGTGGCGACATGGCACGACTGACCCGCCCGCGCGCGAACGGCGCGGGCTATGTGGTGGACGAAGCGTATATCACCCACGAGGCGGGCGGATACTCCGGCGAGGCGATCGAGCGGCTGGCCCGGTTTGAGAACGCCCACGCAGACCTGCTGGCCCAGCAGGACAGCATCCTGAGCGAGCTGGAGCGGTTGCGCGGCGAGGGGAAGCAAAAGACCGTGCGCTTCCGGGAGCTGCTCGGCCAGAAAATAATCAACAGCGCCCTAATCGAGCTGTTTGAACAGCACGGCGTGCGCTGACGGACCGCGCGCCGTGCGCGCTATTCGCTGCGCTCCAGGCGGAACTCCTGCTTGTAGCCGAAGCGGCGCTCGTTGTCCAGCCAGCGGAGCCAGGTGGGGCGCAGCACATAGAACACGCTGTTTTCGATCAGGTCCGAGAAGCGGTCGTTGACGAAGGGGAATTTGGCGCTGTAGATCGCCAGGGCGTGGCGGCGCTCTTCCTCGTCGGTGACCGGCATAGCGTCCCCGGCAAGCTGCACGCCCTTGATGCTGGCCCAGTCCCAGGTCGGGGCGTAGATCGTGGCGGCGACATCGTTCCAGCTCGCGATGTTGACGCTGTGACGGCTGTCTGGGCTGGATATCCAGTAGATGTTGAATGCCTCGTCGCTGGCGTAGAAGAGCGGCGCCACCTGGGGCCGGCCGTCCTGATCGCCAGCCGTTGCCAGCGCCATGGTCGACTGGCTCGCCAGAAAAGCGTGCAGCATCGGCCGCAAGTCATCCGGTAGCAGCGGCAGCTCATTCATACCGGCTTCCCTCGCAGTCCAAGCCACTCGAAGTAAAGGTCGTTGTCGATGCCGAGCCGCAGCAGGATGCGACCAACCGTCTGGTTGATCACGTCGTCCACCGTCTGCGGCCGGTCGTAGAAGGCGGGCACCGGCGGCAGGATCACCGCGCCCAGCTCCGCCGCCTGCACCATCAGCCGCAAATGGCCGAGATGCAGCGGCGTCTCGCGCACCACCAGCACCAGCCGCCGCCCTTCCTTGAGGTGCACATCCGCTGCACGCACAAGCAGATCGTCCGCGTAGCTGTGCGCGATCGCGGACAGGCTCTTGATGCTGCACGGCACGACTGCCATCCCCAGCGTGACGAACGAGCCGCTCGCGACGCTTGCGCCGATATTCTCCGGCTTGTGGGCGACATCCGCCAGCGCCTCGACCTGGCCGACGGACCATGTTGTTTCCTGGGCGATGGTGATGCGCGCCGCCGGGGTGATGATCAGGTGCGTCTCGATGGCGCCATGCTGGCGCAGGGCTTCCAGCAGGCGGATGCCGTAGATCACGCCGCTGGCGCCGGAAATGCCGACGACAACACGTTGGGGTGCCTGGGTCATGAGATGCGATCCACTCCGGCGAGGCAGCCGGTCAGCCCGGCGGTAGCGCGGTACACCGTGCGGCTGTTCAGTCGTGATCCACGCCGATCATCACATCCGACGCCTTGATCACGGCGTAGGCGTCCTGCCCCTCGCGCAGACCCAGGCTTTGCGCAGACGCCAGGGTGATCACCGAGACGATGTCGATGCCGCCGGGCAGCTCGATCACTACCTCGGCGTTGACCGCGCCGGGCGTGATGCGCTTGATCGTGCCTTTAAGCTGGTTCCGGGCGCTGGTTTTCATCGTCGCTTCTCCCCGCGGCGTGACTCGCCGCCAATTCACCAGACTCATAATAGCACACTGTCAGCTTTCCGGCACAGCCCCAGCGGGGCGCGTGCCCCAGTGCACCGCCATCGTGCCGAACATGAAGCGCCGGAAGCCGACCTCGACCAGCCCGGCGGCGCGCATCAGCCCGGCCAGCTCTTCGGCGCTCTTGAAGCCGAGCGTGCTTTCCGGCAGATAGCGGTAGGCGTCGGCCTGGCCGGAGACGAGCCGCCCCAGCAGGGGGATCACCACTCGCAGGTGAAACTGGATCAGCGGGCGCAGCGGGCCGCGAGGCGGGGGCGTCGTGTCCAGCGTGACAAGCCGCCCGCCCGGCTTCAGGACGCGCACCTGCTCGCGCAGCGCGGCGGGGATATCGCTCACGTTGCGGAACAAATAGCCGCTGGCGACCGCGTCGAACACGCCGTCGGCATACGGCAGGCGCAGCGTGTCGGCGGCCTGCCAGGCAATCGCGCTCGCTCCCGCCCGCTGCCGTCCGACCTGCATCATCGGCAGGGTAAAGTCCGCCGCGATCACGCGCGCTGTCGGAACCTGACGCCGGGCTTCCAGGGCGATATCGCCCGTGCCGGTGGCGATGTCGAGCAGCCAGCCGCCCGGCGGTAGCTGCGCCTGCTGCACGACAAAGCGCCTCCAGCGCCGGTCTTGTCCGAAGGTCATCAGGCGATTCATTAAATTGTAGCGTGCCGCGATGCGCCCGAACATATCCTGCACGTAGCGCGCGTGGTCGGTGGGTGGGGATGGATCGGTCATCCTACAGAGCGGGCGCGGCTCAGCCGGCGCGGTTGGCCGGCCAGGTGCCCATCACCTGCCGCAGGATGGCGAACTCGCCCAGGTGATAGGCGTTGTGGTCGGCGACGAGCAGCGCCTCGCGCAGCAGGGTGTAGCCGGGCGCGTGCGGCAAGTCGGCGGTCAGGTCGTTGGCCGTGTCCGCGACCAGCGCCTGCATCGCTTCCAGGTCGCGCCGGATCGCGTTGATGGTCGCGTTCCAGCGCGCCGCGTCGGCCTGCTCGTCGCGGGCGGGCCAGTAGCCTGCCGGCCAGGGGGGCGAGACCCACTGCGGGTCGCGCGTGAACTCCAGAATATCTTCCTGGGCGATGCGGATGTGCTCCAACAGATGCCAGGGCGTATAGGGCACGAGCGGCGCGCGGTCGTTAATCCGGTCCAGCGGAAAATCGGCCACGGCTTCGTCGAGCGACATATGCGCGTGGCCGCCGCGCAGCAGCCCAAGCACTTGCTCGCGCAGGACGGTGTCCGTGCTCATAGGGGTCTCCTTCCGCCGGTCATTCATCCGGCGACTCAAGCTGCGTTGATGGGTCGGGCGGCCACGCAAGCCGGGCAATTACGCGTCACCGGCCAGCCGCCAGCGCCCGACGATCCGCTCCAGCACATCGACGACGAGATAGAGCACCAGGCCCAGCAGCGACATCGCCAGAATCCCGGCGTACATCT
>Ga0226835_1001607_pt1 | contig 11656 bp, 7 predicted proteins | sample LAC_MetaG_1_FD_163627 | JGI IMG/M metagenome (GOLD analysis project Ga0226835, IMG submission 163627) | Anaerobic ammonium oxidizing microbial communities from anammox membrane bioreactor (MBR) in UC Berkley, California, United States -... | ecosystem: Engineered > Bioreactor > Anaerobic >...
GAAACTGACCTGCAGGATTATTTTCATTATGCCCATTAAAACTTTGTACCAAAAGCATAAAAATATCCGTCCCAAAAGCCGGCTTCAGAATTTTCCAACTACAAACAACCACTACAGTTTTGTTCTCACAAGGCGGAAGCCTAAATTATTTCTGCCATAGACGGGCCAATGGTCCCCCCGATTAGAAACACGGGCATACTGTGCGGCGAAAAACCAACTGCCACCGCGCAACGCTTTTTGATCTCCGGTAATACCCCCAATAGGGTTGGTCTGACGGCGGCTACTATAGCCCACTTTCCAGTCCCAGCACCATTCCCACACATTTCCGGTCATGTCATAAATGCCAAGCTCGTTCGGAAGTTTAGTCCCCACATCATGCGGTCTGTATCCGGAGTTGCCTGCATACCAGGCAATAAGATCGATATTATTGCTTCCGCTGTATTTGAAATTTTTCGATTTTCGCCCTCCCCGTGCTGCGTACTCCCACTCGGCTTCAGTAGGTAACCTGTAACCGTTGGCGTAAAAATTGCAGGTAATATTTGTTCCTGTGCCGCTGTATGCAGGTTTTAACCCCTCTTTCTCGCTAAGTTTGTTGCAAAATTCGATTGCATCGTACCACGAAATTAATTCAACAGGAAGAGAAGCCCCCCTGTAGAAAGAAGGGTTTACCGGCATGATGCTATCCCATTGCGCCTGCGTTACTTCATATTTTGAGATGTAAAAATCGCTCAATGTAACCTCGTGCGCCGGATATTCGTCCTGCCAGCAATCGTAACCCTGTTCTGAAGTGCAGCCCATTAAAAATGTGCCCCCTTCAACGAAAACATACCCCTCCGGAACTTCTTCCTTTTTAACCGGAGCGGCCGCAGGTTTTTGAGCAGTTTCCTCAGAACTTAATTCCCGTATCAACATATAAACGGTTACACTGAATAAAACCACTCCTAAAATTATAACAACAAAGCCAAATATTTTGCCGACCGTTATTTTTCCTTTTGGATTCGGCGGAGGGAATGAAGCGTAGCCACTTCCGAAGTTGTGGCCGCTTCCGGATGAGCCGTTTGTGAGATCAGTTTTCAGAAGATTAAAATGCACCGGAAGTGATACCGATCCTTCATTTTGCACATTGATATTTTGCAGATTAACCGACATGTTACACAACTACTATTATGAAAGAAAAGAGAAATAAATTAACCACCAAAATATGAAATTTTTCGTGTGATACAACCCTTTTGCACTCAGGTTATTAAAAAATCTTTAACTTTTTAACACCCGGCATCATTTACGGGCTTTTTCACTTCCGTTGCCTGTCTGAACAGATTGCCGGTTTCCCTGAGTTAAACAAAACTTCAAATTTACGGGCTTTTTCACTCCGGTTACTTATTCCGTGCGAGCCGGAAGCCGAGGCTGCTGTTCCTGAAGCCGGGCATGCTGCTGCCACGATTCGCCACACGGCAGTTCCGCGCGACGCTGTACCAACACCCGCCGCGAAGCACTCGATATTCGCCCGATGAGGGTCCCTTAGGATTCGTTTGGCTTGGGGATGTGTAATCTCCTTTCCAATCCCAACACCACTCATATACATTGCCGCTCATATCATAGATTCCTATTTCGTTCGGTTGCTTTAATCCAACTTCGTGTGTTTTAATGCCTGAATTACCATCGTACCAGGCTACTGCTCCTGTGTTGTCGCTCCCGCTGTATTTATAATTCCTTGTCCGGTTCCCACCCCTTGCCGCATATTCCCATTCCGCCTCAGTTGGTAACCTGTAGCCGTTGGAATTTCCGGAACATTCAACTACAATTTCCGTTGAACCCATTAATGATTTCCAAAATCCGGTTGCTTCTCTTTCCCTAATAATATAGTATGGGTCAAGCCCTTCTAATTCACTTAATCTGTTGCAAAACTCAACCGCATCATACCAGCTTATATTCTCAACAGGGAGTTTGGAACCTTTGAACCATGACGGATTTCTACCCATTACACTCTCCCACTGTTCTTGTGTAACCGGATATTTACCAATTAAAAAACTATCCAATGTAACTTCGTGAACAGGTTGCTCATCTGAGTCACCTTCATCACTACCCATCCTAAATGTGCCGCCTTCAACTGAAACAAGTTCCATTCCGGTTTTGGTTTTTATCTCGTTCCCCGATTTTGCATCAGTTTGGAATTGTGAGTTTGCCATTTCCCGCTTAAGTGCATCTCTTCCGGCGTTTGATATGTTACCGCCACCCGATCCGGCGTTTGCAGGTATTCCAAACTTTGGCAGACCAAAATCAGAAGAGAAAGTACCGGCGAACCCTGAAGAATCACCCATTTCCTTAAAACCTGCCACTCCATGACCCGCACCAACATCACTTCCGTAAACGGTGGCACCGTCTTTTTCTAATTCTTCCAGTGCGTAGTACATCTCCATCGCACTTGAAAACCTTTTCTCTCTGTCCGGGTGAATTGCCTTCATCACATAGGCGGTAAGCTCATCTGAAATGCCGGGATAGAACTCTGTCGGTGGGGGAAGCTCACCGCTTATTATTCGGGCGTAAACTGCGGTGGGGGTGATGGTATCATCACCGGTGAAGGGAGTTTTGGCGCAGAGCATCTCGTAAAAGGTCATTCCGAGTGAATATACATCGGTACGAATATCTACGGATGAAGGATTAATTATTGATTCGGGACTCATATAAACCGGAGTACCTTTTACAACGGTTGATGCCCCCTGACCCGCCTCCAAAACTTTGGCTATTCCGAAATCTGCAATTTTAACCCGGTCATCCGATGTAATAAGGATGTTCGGCGGCTTCAAATCACGGTGAATAATCGGAGGATTATGTGAGTGGATGTAAGCCATTCCTTCCAACATCTGCTTAAAGAGATTAACCGCCCGGGAACGACGGATAGGCCCCACTTCTTTTTTGATTATCTCAGAAAGCGTTCGCCCCTCAACGAACTCCATAACGATGTAGTAGTTACCCTCATAATCAAAAATATCGGAAACGCCAACGATGTTCGGATGGCTGAGCGTTCTGAGCAGCTTCGCTTCGTTCAGAAAAAGCTTAAGCACTGTCGGGTTACTTCCGAACTGCTGCCACAACATCTTTACGGCATAAATTTCATCGAAGTGACGGTGGCGCGCTTTATACACAACACCCATTCCACCCTGTCCAAGTTGTTCAATCAGTTCGTAAATATGTACTGTTTTTGCCATTTTATATTATTTATGATTCCAAAAAAAAGTTTAATCCTTTATGCAAAATATCGATTTTTTCTTAAGAAACTGACCTGCAGGATTATTTTCATTATGCCCATTAAAACTTTGTACCAAAAGCATAAAAATATCCGTCCCAAAAGCCGGCTTCAGAATTTTCCAACTACAAACAACCACTACAGTTTTGTTCTCGCTAACCTGAAACCAAGGCTGCTGTACCTGAAATCGGGCTTATTGCAATCACGATTTGCTACTCTGCAGTTTTGCGGATCATGAAGCCAACTTCCGCCGCGATACACCCGATACTTGCCGGTTGAAGCCCCCTTGGGATTCGTTTTGCCGGAAGATGTGTAGTAATTTCGTGAGTACCAATCCCAACACCACTCCCAAACATTGCCGGTCATATCATAAAGCCCTAATTCGTTCGGTTGCTTCTTTCCTGTTTGGTGAGTTTTGCTCCCTAAATTATCTTCGTACCAGGCAACTTCATCGATGATGTTGCTTCCGCTGTATTTGTAATTCTTTGTCAGGTTTCCTCCCCTTGCTGCATATTCCCACTCTGCCTCTGTGGGTAACCGGTAACCATTTGAATTAAAATTGCAAACAATATTTTTCCCGCTTCCACTGTAAGCTCTTTGCAACCCCTCTCTGTCACTCAACTTATTGCAAAACTCTACAGCATCATTCCAGCTTACATTTTCAACCGGGAGATTTGAACCTTTAAATTCAGCGGGATTACTACCCAACACACTATCCCATAATTCCTGCGTAACTTCATACTTGCCGATATAAAAATCACTCAGGGTAACTTTGTGCTTCGGTTTTTCGTCATTTAAGCACTCACCATCCCGATCGGGTGTGCACCCCATTGTAAATGTGCCGCCCTCAACAAACACCATTTCGGAAGTTTTGGCTGTTATTTTGTTTTCACCCGAAATTTCCCCCTCTTTCTTATCAGCCCCGGATGTTTCAGCCGATTTTTCCTTATCCGTTGAAACATCATCGTCTCCGGGCTTCTTAGGTTTTTCACACGCAGACAGAAATATCACAAAAAGGAGAAATACCGCGCCGGTTATTGTTTTAAGTGCTTTCATAACTTGTTCGCTGCTTCCATATTTTGATTATTCAAATTCTCTCTGAAAAAAAATCACTACATCCTTGATCTTGCCACCCGAAACCCGGTATTATTATACCCATAATTGCCGGAAATAATGCCTCGTGCCCCCACACGGCCATAACTCGGGTTTTCAGACCAACTGCCACCTCGCAATGTTCGGTATTGCCCCCATTGCGGTCCCGTAGGGTTTACTTGACTTACGGCAGAATAATCCCCCTTCCAATCCCAACACCAATCCCAGACATTACCGCTCATATCAAAAAGCCCAAGCTCGTTCGGCAGCTTTTTGCCCACTTCGTGTGTTCTGCCCCATGAGTTACCATCATACCATGCAACCTCCCCTAAGATATTGCTGCCGCAATATTTATAGCTTTTCGATTTTCTGCCACCCCGTGCGGCGTACTCCCACTCCGCCTCAGTTGGAAGGCGATACCCGTTAGCATTGAAATCGCAGGAAACAGAGTTTCCGGCACCGCTGTAAGCCCTTTCCAACCCTTCTTTATCGCTTAACCAGTTGCAGTACGCCACTGCGTCTGCCCAGCTTACATAGATAACCGGGTGATTCCTCTCGGAGTTGCTTCTAATCTTTGCGTTGACATCAAAGCGCCAGTTCACGCCGGAGAAAACCCTCCACGAATCTCCGTACCGGAGATAGCAAATGCCTGATTTTTCGGCATCTGTTTTGTAGCCGGTCTCCTCAATAAACCTGGAAAACTGCCCAAAAGTAACCTCAAATTTATTTATATAGAAACTATTTAATGTAACCTGATGAGCGGGTTTTTCATAATTGTAGCAATCGCCCCCTTGTTCAGAAGTGCAGCCCATCATAAATGTTCCGCCTTCAACTAACACCATTTCCGGTGAATTACGATTTGCCGTATCTGCGGTAGAAGAAGTGTTAAGCTCGCCGGCGGCGTCTGATTTTTCGAATATTACGAACGCCACTACCAGAGTGATCAGTAAAGTAGCCACTACGCCCAGAAGCAAAAAAAACAGCGAAGAATTGCGTAACTTTTGTTTGTTATTTGTAACCATATTTCCGGCCCAACTATTTTTAATTTAAATTGGTAACATTGTTTAACGCCGGGGCAGCACACACTGCCCTGTTTGAACGAAAAGCCTTTGTAAATCCGGTATTTTAGCCATAAACCATAAAAACCTGACTGATGAAAGAAAACGAAATGTGAGATAACGAAAATATTCAAACTTTCCGTAATATTTCAATATTTACGGGCAATTATTGAATTTACCGGCGAAAAAATTTGTATGCCCGTCTTCGGTTGATTCGCACAGACCACCACGCAGACATCTGAATGACCTCTTCTGAAAAATCAAACACTTTTTCTGCTTCACCTGATTCGAGCACACCACCTCTATCGGAACTCCCCGAACCAACACCCTCCCCGGGAACAACCATCACTTCGCCAAAATCACTACTATTTTGATCTCACAAGCCGAAAGCCGATATTGGTGCCTTTAGAAGTATAATGATTGCAACCACGCGCAGAAACCCGGCAATCACTCCCCTGTCGGGACCAATCACCCCCACGAAGCGCCCGATAATTCAGAATCCACGCTAATTGTGAATTATTATTTGTGTCACTTGTTTTTGAACCTAAATCCATACAATTATCCCAGCACCACTCCCAAATGTTACCACTCATATCGTAAAGCCCAAGTTCGTTCGGCAGCATTCTTCCCACCGGGTGGGAAACCTTGTTAGAATTCTTCTTATACCAGGCAATTTTCTCAATATCGCTGCTGCCACTGTACTTATAATTTCCCGAACGCAAACCACCCCGTGCGGCGTATTCCCACTCCGCCTCGGTGGGCAACCTGTAACCGTTTGCCTGAAAATTGCACGAAATATTCATACTCCCACCGCTGTAAGCCCTTTCCAACCCTTCTTTATCGCTTAACCAGTTGCAAAATTCAACTGCATAGAGCCAGCTGACTCCTTCGACCGGCAGATTTTTACCCTCATATTTGGAAGGGTTAAAATCCATAACACTTTCCCAAAGCTCCTGCGTAACTTCGTATTTGGAGATATAAAAGTCGTTAACGGAAACTGTTTTCGCCGGGTTAGTGCTTTCGTTACATTCGGGTTCCTGATCGGGCGTACAACCCATCAAATAAGTACCCCCTTTCACAAAGACCATCTCGTGCAGAATCTCACCGGAAGTTAAACTTTTGATTAAAAAAAATGCAACCAGCAACAAACCCGCGAGAAGAGAAAACTTAACAATATTTGCAGCTCTGTGTAGCCTGCTTCCTGCCCCTTTTTTCCGGGGGCGGATTAGTTGGTTCAAAAAATTTTTGAATTTAAGCGATAGAATACGCCGGGTTTTAATTTTGGTTTTATTCATAACAACGGCGAGAGAAATCTTCCCCTTGATTGATTCTACCACTGTTGCACCCATTTCTTCCAATTTATTTAGCTCTTCCAGCATCTCCTGTGCACCGGCGAACCGGCTCTCCCGATCGGGGTGGAGTGCTTTCATCACAAAATCGGAAAGCTGATCAGATATGCCGGGATAATAAGCCGTTGGCGGAGGGATTTTATTCTTCATCACCCGTTCATATATTAAAATCGGGGAGGTATCAATCGCCGGATCAAAGGGAAGGCGACCGCAAAGCATTACATAAAACGACATCCCCAAAGAATAGATATCCGCACGAATATCAATTTTGCCCGGTTCCCGTATCTGTTCCGGGCTCATATAGTTTGGTGTACCCTTCATCACGGTGCTTGTCTGTGAACCGACCTCCAACGCTTTTGCCAGCCCAAAATCGGTTATTTTAACTACATCATCTTTAGTTACGAGAATGTTCAGCGGTTTGAGATCGCGGTGGAGTACGGGCGGATTTTGTGATTGGATATATGCCATCCCTTCCAACATCTGCTTGAAGAGATTGATCGCCCGGGTGTGCTGAATGGGCCCCACTTCCTTCTGAATAATTTCCGCCAGGGTACGCCCCTCGACGAACTCCATCACGATATAGTGGTTGTTTTCAAACTCAAAAATATCGGAAACCTTAACGATATTTGGGTGACTGAGCTTTCTGAGAAGTTTTGCCTCGTTCAAAAACAGCCGGATCATCGCCTGATCGCTGCCGAATTGTTGCCACAACATCTTCATGGCGTAGATTTCATTAAAATGGATGTGCCGTACCTTATAAACAACACCCATTCCCCCTTGCCCTAATTGCTCAATTAACTGATAGCTTTTTACAGTCTTTGACATTTTTGCCCCGATCGATTGGATTTATTTTAATTTAATATTTACTTTGATTTAACAAGTCTTAAGCCAAAGACACTACTTCTGGTATTCGGCTCTGCTTTGAATTGTTTCGATAATGTTAAATCTTCCAACGGGGAAGCCCAACAGCCTCCGCGAAGCACTCGTTCAGTGCCCGATTCGGATCCGTTTGGGTTTTCCTCAAAGGGAAAATAGTAATTTTCATACAAATCCCAACACCACTCCAGCACATTACCGATAAAATCATAAAGCCCTATCCCGTTGGGTAGTTTTTTCCCACCCGGATGGGTATTAAAATCTGAATTATCCTGATACCAGCCAAATTCTGAACGGAGTATCCCGTCGAAATATTGTACATCTCCGTACTTTTCTCCCGAGTAAGAATCATAATCGTCTGAATCATCATCATACTGCCCGTCTTCATTGCGTTTCTCATTAATTAAGTTTGAGTTACCTGTTGCGGCATATTCCCATTCAGATTCTGTCGGCAGGCGGTAGCCGTTTGCGTTAAAGTCGCATTTAACCATTGTATCCCGGATTTCATAAGCCCGTTGTAAACCATAAATATCACTCAGCCGATTGCAAAATTCAACAGCTTCGAACCACGAAATATTTTCCACCGGCAGGTTATCACCTCTATTCATTGAGCGGTTGCTTCCCATTACTTCTTCCCACAATTTCTGCGTAACTTCATATTTCCCTATGTAAAAACCGGGTATAATTAGGTAACTATGGTTTGAAGATCCGGGCTCATCTCTATCTGCTCCGGAACTTGACGAAGCAAGCTTTCTTCCTTTAACAAATACCATTTCAAGCCCTTTGCCGGTCGGTATAGAATCTTTTAATAAGAATTGAAACAGAAGTATTAAGCATACGAGGGAAACGCTGACTGCGGCAAAAATGATGTTGAATTTTTTGCTTCTGAATGGTTTAATTTTCCTTAGCAGGTTTCTACTAAACCTGCTTTTGCTTAGCCGGATAAGATTTTTCAGCCGGTTTTCCCTGATGTGTTGGGAAGTGTCTCCGCTTGCGGATTTGTGCCGGTGTTCATTATCGTGCCGGCCTTCATTATCAGGGAAAGTGCTAAGCCGTGGCGGTTTGTAATCCATTATAGTTTCCCCTCTGTCTTCCAGCAGTTCCAACTTATCCAACATCTGCTGTGCGCTTGAAAACCGGCGCTTCCGGTTCGGGTGGATTGCCTTCATCACATAGGCTGCCAAGCTCTCGGTTATGCCCGAGTAATATTCAGTGGGTGGGGGGATTTGTTTGTTCACCACTTTCTCGTAGATCAACATAGGTGTGTTATCCGTCGCCGGATCAAACGGCAAACGCCCGCAGAGCATAACATAGAGCGACATCCCTAAGGAATATACATCGGTTCTGACATCAATATTGCCCGGTTCCCGTATCTGTTCCGGACTCATGTAGTGTGGCGTCCCTTTCATAACCGTGCTTTGCGCTGCGCTCAAATCCAAAACTTTTGCCAGCCCAAAATCTGTTATTTTAACAACATCATCTTTTGTTACAATGATGTTCAGCGGTTTGAGGTCGCGGTGAATAATCGGAGGATTTTGCGAGTGGATATACGCCATCCCCTCTAACATCTGTTTGAAGAGATTGATCGCTCTGACCTGTTGGATGGGGCCCACTTCCTTTTGAATGATTTCCGCCAGGGTGCGCCCCTCGACGAATTCCATAACAATGAAGTTTTCGCTGTTGTAACTTACCATGTCAGTTACATTTACAATGTTCGGATGATGAAGCTTCCGGAGGAGCTTCGCCTCGTTGACGAAAAGCTGAAGTACGGTGGGGTCGCTGCCGAATTGTTGCCACAACATCTTCATGGCGTAGATTTCGTTAAAATGGATGTGCCGGGCTTTATACACCACTCCCATCCCACCTTGACCAAGTTGCTCCATCAGTTCATAATTTTGTACAATTTTTGCCATGTTATCCCACTTACGAAATTGTTCTGTAATTATGCTATTTCGGCACTTCTTTTAAGATACTGTTAATTATCAGCAACAGAAAAATCAGGGAAACGGCAATCATCATCACAATTACTATTATCTCCGTTCTCTGCCTGTTTTTTTTCTTTCTGCCGAGAAGAATCTGCTCCCTCTCCGCCGGCGATTTAACAAATGCCCCCGTGCCGCCCCCATGCGTTGGGTGTGAGCCATCCGCCGGTGCCAAAGCCGACCAAAGCGGAGCGGAGCTGACCATCGTTTCGCCCATTTCTTCAATAATTTTCAACTCCTGCAACATCTCATACGCGCTTGGGAACCGCCACTCTCTTTCTTTATTTATTGCTTTCATTACGAAATCGGAGAGTCTTTCGGAAATGCCGGGATAGAACGCAGTCGGCGGGGGTATATTCCCCTGCATTATCTGAGTGTAAACCGCTATGGGAGTTGTCGCTCTTGTATCAGTGAATGGTGTTTTGGCGCAAAGCATCTCGTAGAAAGTCATCCCGAGCGAATAAACATCGCTTCGGGTATCAACCGATGAGGGGTTCATAAGTGCTTCGGGGCTCATATTTGTCGGGGTGCCTTTCATTACGGTGCTTGCGGAGGCTTCTGCTTCCAGCACTTTTGCGATGCCAAAATCGGTTATTTTAACTACATCATCTTTAGTTACGAGAATGTTCAGCGGTTTGAGGTCGCGGTGAATAATCGGAGGGTTTTGCGAGTGGATATACGCCATCCCCTCTAACATCTGTTTGAGGAGGTGAACCGCCCGCTCCCGCCGGATGGGCCCCACTTCTTTCCTGATAATTTCCGAAAGTGTCCGCCCCTCAACGAACTCCATAACGATATAGTTTTCATTTTCGTAACTTAATACCTCATTTACAGTTACGATGTTCGGATGGTGCAGTTTTCTGAGAAGTTTTGCCTCGTTAAGGAAGAGATTAAGTACGGCAGGATTGTTTCTGAATTGTTGCCACAACATTTTAACCGCGAAAATTTCGCCGAAGTGGATGTGCCGGGCTTTATACACCACCCCCATCCCCCCTTGCCCAATCTGTTCTATCAACTCATAATTCTGTACTGTTTTTGCCATCTTTAACAAAAAATGATATTAAAAGGAAAGTGAAATAAATTCATAATTAAAATATGAAATTTTTCCCACTATTCAACCTTTTTTTCCCGCTAGAGGTGGAATGTACCATTAACTTCTTTACTTATTTCGTGCAATGCGGAAGCCGTAGTAGCTGTGCCTGTAGTCGGGCATGCTGTAGTCACGATTCGCCACACGGCAGTACCGCGCGTAGTTGCGACAACTCCCGCCGCGAAGCACACGACCTATGCCCGATGAGGGTCCCTTAGGATTCGTTTGCCTTGGGGATGTGTAATTTCCTTTACAATCCCAACACCACTCCCATACATTGCCGCTCATATCATAGATTCCTATTTCGTTCGGTTGCTTTAATCCAACTGCGTAGGTTTTACCGCCTGAATTACCCCCGTACCAGGCTACTTTATCAATGTTGTTGCTGCCACTGTATATATAGTTTTTTGATCGATTTCCGCCTCTTGCGGCATATTCCCACTCCGCTTCAGTGGGTAACCTGTAACCGTTGGAATTTCCGGAACATTCAATTACAATTTCCGTTGAATCAATTAATGATTTCCAAAATCCGGTTGCTTCTCTTTCCCTAATAATATAGTATGGGTCAAGCCCTTCTAATTCACTTAATCTGTTGCAAAACTCAACCGCATCATACCACCTTATATTCTCAACAGGGAGTTTGGAACCCTTAAAATACGACGGATTTTTACCCATTACACTCTCCCACTGTTCTTGTGTAACCGGATACTTACCAATTAAAAAGCTATCCAATGTAACTTCGTGAATTGGCTTCTCATCAGAGTCACCTTCATCACTACCCATCCTAAATGTGCCGCCTTCAACTGAAACAAGTTCCATTCCGGTTTTGGTTTTAATGGAGGGTGGTAGTTCTGCCTCTTTTTTAGAACCGCTCTCAAACCGTAAATTAGCACCCGGATAATGTGCCCTCTCTTTTCCTTGGCTTGCTCCGCCGGAAGAGGTTGCGCCAATGCCCATTCCCTCTC
>Ga0226835_1001609_pt1 | contig 11623 bp, 10 predicted proteins | sample LAC_MetaG_1_FD_163627 | JGI IMG/M metagenome (GOLD analysis project Ga0226835, IMG submission 163627) | Anaerobic ammonium oxidizing microbial communities from anammox membrane bioreactor (MBR) in UC Berkley, California, United States -... | ecosystem: Engineered > Bioreactor > Anaerobic >...
AATGTGCCAGGCCACCCCGTCATCCTGGCGATCAGTGTTCCCGTAGGCAATCACCAGCGCTCGCATAGTTTGATTTTACCCTTTTACACAAGAAATGCGGGTGGCTTTCGGGCCACCCGCATGAAGCCAACTTTTTTAACTCTTACAATCCACGATGGATGGTCTGGACGAGATTACCCTGCGGATCGAACACATCGACTACCATGGGCATCTGGCCAACGGCGTGGGTGGAACATGAGAGGCAGGGGTCATAAGCACGAATGGCGGCTTCAACGCGGTTGAGCATGCCCTCGGTCACTTTGGGCCCCTGTACATAGGTTTTTGCAACCGAATCGACCGCCTGGCTCATTGCCCAGTTGTTATGACCGGTCGAAACGATGAGGTTGACCTTTTTAATTTGGCCATGCTCATCGGTCCAGTAATGGTGGAGGAGGGTGCCGCGTGGGGCTTCAATGACCCCAACCCCTTCGCCCTTGATTTCGGTACGCGTGTTGAGGATGTCTGTGCTGAGAATATCCGGGTCATCCAGTAAAACCTGAACCCGTTCAGCGGCGAACAGACATTCGATCATCCGGGCATAATGGTAGTAGAGGGTATTTTCAACCGGTTTTCCATTGTTCAGGGCTTTGAAACGCTGGAATTCTTCGTTGGCAAGCGGAGTATCCACTTTATCCGAAATATTCAAACGCCCAAGAGGCCCAACGCGGTAGACTCCCTGAGGCCACCCCATTTTTTTATAGTAGGGGAACTTCAAGTAAGACCAATCTTCTACATGTTCTGAGATGACGTCCAGGTAATTCTGGGCGCTGAACCTCTCAAGCTGGTCACCGTTGCGGTCGATCAGACGTATCTGGCCATCGTAGAGCTCCAGGCCATTTTCAGGGGTGATGAGCCCCATATAGCCTGTGGGGAAGACAGCGAATTTCTGGATGTCTTCCATGTTCCTCTCAGCCCAGCCGCGAATGATCGCGATGCCTACCTGGATGGTTTCTATGGAACTGGCCAGCCCCTGGAGAATGAGATCGCGTTCGGAGGGATGCAGGGCTTTGTTTACACCGCCGGGGACGGCAAAATTGGGATGAACACGTTTTCCGCCAAGAGTGGCGATGATGGTTTGCCCCCATTTGCGCAATCCCACGGCCTTGACCGCCAGATCGGGGTTGGCCTGGACGATCCCCAACACATTCCGGATTGCGGGGTCGGCATCAAAACCAAGTAAGAGGTCTGGTCCGGCAAGCTCAAAGAAATGCATCCCATGGCTCTGAACAATTTGCCCCATGTGCATCAACTCGCGCAGTAAAGACGCGGGGCGTGGTGGAGGAGCGCCCAGCACTACGTCTCCCGCCTTCGCGGCGGCAAGATGATGACTGACAGGGCAAATACCGCAAATTCTCGGGGTGATGTAGGGCATCTCAAAGACCATCCGGCCTTCACAGAATTTTTCAAAACCCCGGAACTCATTGACATGGAAAAACGCCCGGCTTACCCGGCCATCATCTCCCATGTGAATGGTTACTTTTGCATGCCCCTCAATTCGGGTTACAGGTTCGATGGTAATTTTTTCAGCGACCATTCTTGATACCTCCTAATGCCAGTGCAGCAGTTCACCTTTAAGTTCGGGTTTACGGCCCTGTGCCAGTTCGCTAAGGACGTAGTAGATCACGTCGGGATCCGGCGGGCACCCGGGCACAAAAATGTCTACGGGAACTACCTCGTGCACGGCGCGAACCCTGGTCATCCGGGCCAATTCGGGGTCGCTGGGAATTTTTCCCTCCGAGTCGGTGCTTTCCGTCTCAATGTAGGCGCGCCTTAATGTTTCTTCCAGGGTAAAGAAATTACGCATGGCTGGTACACCGCCAAACACAGCGCAATCTCCGAGAGCGACCAGGATCTTACAACGCTTGCGCATACGATGAGCCACTTCTTCATTGGCTGTGTTGTTGATGCCGCCTTCCAGAACACCCACATCCACTCCGGACTCATCGGGCTCTTTCAGGTCGGTGATAGGGGTTGCACGGATGTCAGCCAGTTCGGCAATTTTCAGGATGCGCTCATCGATATCAAGTAGAGACATGTGGCAACCTGCGCATCCGCACATCCAATCGGTTGAAATTTTTGGCTTCGGCATGGAAGGTCTCCTCTAAATAATCCGTTAATAGAAGGGCACTTATGCAATGGCAAGCGTGACAGGCGCAGGAGATTGTTGTAATTCGGCTTTCCAATCTACGGCCACGTCGATTCCCAGTTTTTCGGCTACTGCTTCGATGGCTGCCAGGTTCGAATATACCCCTTCCATGGGTTTAAGCGCAGGGGTAGATGTCTGCAACCGTCCCTCGAGGTTGAGGTAGTGGCCGGAGGTCTCGGCCCACATTTCGACCGGAAGAACCACATCGGCAATGGCGGTGAGCCGTGAGGCGTGGCTGGCCTGAACCACCAGGAAAGGCACGCCTTCAATTTCTTGAACCATGCGTTGAGAGGGTTGATCGTCGCCAAGAGCTACATATACTGCCTGATGGCTGTTGCGTTTGAAGGGCTGTTCCAGTCCTAACTGGGCGGCTGCCAGGCTGTTGGCCGCTCCACGCACCCCGATCAGGCTCTGACCAGCTCCCACCAGGCGCGAGAGCTCAACCAGGGCTTTGAGAGTATCTGCACTGACCTTTCGCCCGTACACAAACACCGGGCGAGAGGCCATCCCGATGAGACTGGCCACCCGTGAAAGATCCTCCAGAGTAATCCCAGCTTTGTCTGCGGCTTTTTTGAGCTCGGCTTCAGCGTTCAACCCTGCCGGAGTCTCCTTTGCGAGGTCGAGTTTCACCAGGGCTGCCCCAAGCCCTCGTAAAACGTAGGATTCGGAACCCGGAGCGGGATTAATGGAAGCCCGGGCAAGGCTGGTAAATTCGTTGTCTGCACTGTCAATCACAACGAGAGCAGTGTTGGCGGGCAACTTCCGTTTGATCATGAAGCCAACAACCTGTTCCTCATGGTAAAGGTTGGCCCCGACGACTACCACACAATCGGCTGATTGAAGGGCTTCGAGATTGGTTTCGAAGGGCCCCATTTCCTGTGCGACCAGAGAGGCAGAGGCTGTAGTCGCGCCTTCTTCCAGGCTGGTGACCAGGTCACTCTTAAAGCCGTCATTGAAGAGTTTTTTGAAGGATGCCAGCGCCTCAACGGGAAGCCGGGGAGACGCAAGAGCGGCTACTCCGTTTAATTTTTGGTTAAGCAATGGCTTTAACTGAGCGGCAATGACATCAAGGGCTTCATCCCAGGACACGGGCTGAAGTTTTCCATCTTTTCTTACCATGGGGTGGGTGATCCGCTCACGGTCATCATCCAGTGGCAGGAAACGACCCACCTTGCAGAGCACACCTCCATTGACCGGGGAATCCCAGAGACCCAGGATGCGCACCAGGCGGTTGTCTCGGGTAAGGACTTCAACGCCACAACCGACTGAGCAACCCACGCAAATGGAGGGGGTGCGCTCGACCTTTTTCTCAAGCCCCTGATAGGCGCTCTGGCGGTCGATAATTGCGCCGGTCGGGCAGACCTGGGAGCATGTACCACAGGAAACACAGCTGCTTTCTCCGAAAGGAACGCCCAGGTCACAGACGAGCATGGAGCTGGCTCCACGTTCCTCGATTCCAAGGGTGAAATTCCCAACCAGTTCACCGCAGGCCCGGACACAGCGCCGGCATAAAATACACCGGTTATGGTCGATGACCAGGTAAGGATGTGAAGCGTCGACCGGATAAGGTTTCCAGTTGGGCTGGTAATCCCAGTGGGTCATTCCCATTTCAAGGGCGGCGTTTTGCAGTTCGCAATCTCCGCCGGAGACCTGGCAATAAGGGCAAAAATGGTTGCGGTCACTAAAAATCAGGGTTAAGACAAACTTTCTCGCCGCCTGAACTTTTTCCGTATTGGTTTTAACGACCATGTTATTGCTTACAGGTAAGGAACATGCCGGTTGAAGGGTGCGCATTCCTTCGACCTCTACCACACAAAGGCGGCATCCGCCGAAAGGAACGAGATGAGGGTGATCGCACAATACTGGCACCTTGATCCCTGCCTGTTCCGCAGCCCGCAGTACAGTGGTCCCTTCGGGAACCTGGATAGATTTCCCATCGATGGTTACGTTGAGCATGCGTCTTTTACTCTCCTCACATGGAAAAATGGCTAAACCGCACGGTTTTGATAAAAGAGGTCATCTTATCCGGTTTAAATCTATACCATTCTAAGACCCCCCTATCTCTTTAACAAGTGACATTTATCACGGATGGGGCGGAAAGGAAGACTAAAAAATGGAAGGCTCGAAAAATGGTATAATTCGGACGAAAGGTATGTACCTGAAAACCAATTTGAATATAATCACTGGAGAACATTCCCTTGGCGTTTGACCCCTTTCGATGGTTGTTGGGCTTATTTTCGCTGGACATTGGTATTGACCTTGGGACAGCGAATACATTGGTGAACGTCCGCGGGAAGGGGATTGTGATTAACGAGCCCTCGTGGGTGACCATTGATAAACGTACCCGCCGACCCATTGCCATTGGTGTGCAGGCGAAAGAAATGGTGGGGCGAACGCCAACGAATGTGATCGCAATCCGTCCGCTGCGGGATGGGGTAATTTCTGAATTTGAAATTACCCACGCGATGCTGGAGTATTTCATCAGTAAAGCTCATCAGCAGAGTATTGTCCCGATGCCCCGCCCAAGAGTGGTGATTGGGATACCCTCTGGAGCCACCGAAGTTGAAAAGCGTGCGGTACTGGATGCTGCCAGCGCAGCCGGTGCGCGGGAGGTTTTTCTCATCGAGGAGCCACGCGCAGCGGCCCTGGGAGCGGGGTTACCCGTCTCGGATGTGCGGGGAACCATGGTTGTGGACATTGGCGGTGGCACCACCGAAGTGGCGGTGATGTCGATTGGCGAAATTGTGGTCTCGCGTTCTTTGCGCGTAGCCGGTGATGAGCTTGATCAGGATATTATCAATTATATTCGCAACAAGTACAACCTCTTCATCGGAGAACGGATGGCGGAACAGGTCAAGATCCAGATTGGATCTGCGTATCGGCTTCCCGAAGAGAAGACGATGATGGTTCGAGGCCGTAACCTGATTTCTGGTTTACCTGAGTCGCTGGAAATTTCTTCGGTTGAGATTCGTGAGTCGATGGCGGGTTCTGTTCAGGTGATTGTAGATACGATCAAAGATGCGCTGGACGAAGCCCCGCCTGAGATTGTGGCTGACCTGATAGAGACGGGTATTTGTCTGGCAGGGGGTGGAGCCCAGTTGCAGGGATTGGCCGATCGGTTGACCGAGGAACTCCATTTGAGGGTATGGGTTGCCGAAGACCCGATGACCTGTGTGGCACGCGGCGCAGGGATGATTCTGGAAGATCTGGAGCGATACGAAAAATTCCTGGTGAGTATCGATCGTAACGGTTCACGCGGTTAATGGTCGAATCATGTTAGCCGCTTTTTTGCCCCGTTGACCTATGATTCTTATTCTGAAGAAGTTCTGGAGAGCCGGAGTGCTGGCGTTGCTGGGAGCGGGGCTTCTCGCTCTGGCGCTGGGTGGTTACCTCACACCGGTTTTTTCGCTGGCATCTGCACCGGTCATCGCAACACAACGCTGGCTTTCAACGCGATTCACGGCGATATATCAGATGTTGAACTCACCGCAGGAACTGGCTGCCTTACGGCAACAGGTGGATATTCTTCAAAATGAGAATGCTCGCTTGCAAAGTCAGGTTGTAGAGTTACAGCAACAGCTGAAAGATACCGAGCTTCTTTATGAGTTGTTACGGTTTGCCCGTTCTCGCTCGGAAGATACCTACGTGGCGGCAGCGGTAATTGGGAGAGACCCCAGCCCGTTTCTGCATTACGTAATTATTGACAAGGGGTCAGATGATGGGCTTCGGCGAGGAATGCCCGTGGTAACCGCGCAGGGATTGGTGGGGCGCATTGATGCCGTCATCGCCAATGCAGCAAGAGTGCAGTTGATTAATGATGCGGGATCGGCAGTCAATGTAAAACTGGCATCGGGTGAGACTGAAGCAATGTTGACTGGCTCGCTCACGGGAGACATTTCTCTGGAGATGGTTCCTCAGGATGTTACCCTGAAGCCGGGAGATGTGATTCTTACTTCCGCTCTTGGAGGGATTTATCCTGAAAATATCCTCGTTGGGCAGGTGGTTTCTGTACGCCGGATGGAAACCGAGCTATTTCAGACGGCATCTGTGCAGCCAGCGGTCAACTTTTCCACGCTGCGGGCGGTACTGGTAGTGACCGATTTCAACCCGGTTGATATTACCCCTCTCATTCCATAATCAGGATATTGATTTTTTGATATGGCTGTTATCCTTGGAATTCCGGTGATGATTCTGGTGGTCATTTTCCAGACTTCTGTCTTGCGTTCGCTGGTTTTAATCCATGGAACAGCCGATCTAGTATTACTTGTGATCGTTGCCGTGGCGATCCGGCGTCGTGGCACTGTTTCATTAACATGGGCATTAATGGCAGGATTAATGGTTGGTTTCATTTCTGGAGTGCCATGGTTTGTGTTCCCGTTAGCATATCTTGGCGCGGCGGTTTTAGCGCGCTTCTTGAGTTCTCAGGTATGGCAGACACCCATTCTGGCCATGTTTCTCACAACTTTAATGGGCACTGTGATATCAGAAGGGTTTCAATGGGTAGCTTTGCGTGTTCAAGGAGTGCCTCTACCCATGATGGAGAGCATTAACCTGGTGCTCTTGCCAGGTTTATTGCTAAATCTGTTACTGGCTTTACCCGTGTACGCTCTGGTGACCGATCTGACCCGGTCGGTTTCTCTTGAGGAGGTAGCTTAATGGACTATCGTCGTTCTGGTTCAACCTGGTTCGACCACTGGCGCCTGATCAGCGTGATGGTGCTGGTAGTTTTAATTGCGGGTTTTTACATTTACAAGTTGTTCGATTATCAGGTGGTTGAAGGGGCGAAATTCCTGGAGCAAGCCGAAGAAAACCGAATGACTCGCATCAGTGTCCCAACCCAGCGCGGTATCATCTACGATCGCAACGGGTATGTGTTGGCGCGGAACATTGCTTCTTATAACGTCGTAATTACACCGGCAGAACTCCCGGGCGATCCTTCAGCGGGCGGAGACCCGAGAAAATTAAACACCGACCTGGATGACAATGTTCAGGAAGTCTATCGGCGTTTGTCGGCGCTCATTGGGGTGCCGGTAAGCGCGGGCGAAATCAATGATGAAACCGTTCGCCTGTTTTCTCCCTGCCGAACCGAACTGGGGATCATGCAGATTGTCTACATTGCCGACACCAACGCGCCTTACGCTCCCATGCGGATCAAATGTAATATTGAGCCCGAACTGGCGATGAAAATTCGCGCCCGCTCGGCAGAGTTACCCGGGGTGGGCATTGAAGTGGAAAGCGTACGCGATTATCCCACAGGTTCTCTTACCTCCACCGTCATTGGCTTTTTAGGGCCGATTCCAGCTGTGGATGAGGCTTATTATCGAAACAAAGGATTTGTTCCAGGGAGGGATAAGGTAGGTTATGCAGGGATCGAAGCCACCATGCAGGATATCCTGGGGGGGAAAAACGGAGAGCGCCTGGTGGAAGTGGATGTTTCAGGGAAGGTATTGCGTAACCTGACCACCCCGGTTGACCCGGTGCCGGGAAATAACATACGGTTAACCATTGATACCCGGTTGCAAAACGCCGCCCAGGAAGCCCTGGTGGGGGAGATCAATTTTTGGAATAACTGGTTTCGCGAAACGCGATCGTCCAACGGGGTAGTAATTGCCATGAACCCGAAAACCGGGGAAATCCTTGCGCTGGTGAATTACCCCACCTACGAAAATAACCGCATGGCCCGCTTTATACCCGGGGATTATTACAATCAGTTAGTTAATGACCCCTGGAAGCCGTTATTTAATCATGCCATTTCGGCAGAGCATCCTCCAGGCTCAGTATTCAAAATGCCCACGGCTATCGGAGCCCTAAATGAAGGCGTGGTCACCCCCGAGCAGAAATTAAACGACCCCGGACAGATCACTGTGATTGAACGGAACCTGCTAAATGAACCGGTGCGTCCATTTACGTATGTATGCTGGAAGCCGGAAGGTCATGGGGATATGAACTGGTTGGAGGGGGTGGCTAACTCTTGCGATGTGTATTTTTATAAAATTGGCGGCGGTTATGCCCCGGATGGGGTAAGCGGGCTGGGGCCCTGGAGACTGGCTGAATATGCCATGGCGCTTGGGTACGGTCAGCGAACCGGGATTGAGCTTCCCGGTGAGGCGAGCGGTTTAATTCCCAACCCGGACTGGAAGCGCCGTAACCTGGGCGAGAGCTGGTTACCGGGTGACACCTACATTGCCTCCATGGGGCAGGGGTATATTCTGGCAACGCCCCTCCAGGTGCTTGTTTCGGCAGCCATTCTTGCCAATGACGGAAAGTACATGCAACCCACATTAATTCATGACATTCTCGATTCTGAAGGAAATGTGGTCAAACCTTTTGAGCCAAAACTCAAATGGGATATTACGAAAGACCCGGTGATCAAGGTGTATGATGAAAATAACCTTTTGACCGGTGAGACAAAGACGGTGCAACCCTGGGTAGTACAGCTGGCCAAGGAGGGGATGCGCCTTGTGGTGACTGAAGGAACGGCTAAAAAGGTGTGGGAAAATTCGCCCGTACAGAATTCTGCCGGAAAAACCGGTACAGCGGAATACTGTGACAATATCGCCCGCGAGAAAAACCTTTGCAACCGGGGAAGCTGGCCAACTCACTCATGGTATTTTGGTTACGCTCCGTATGATGATCCTGAAATTGCTGTGGTGGCTTTCGTGTATAATGGTGGCGAAGGGGCGAGTGTGGCGGCTCCGATTGTGCGTAATGTGATCGAAAGTTATTTCCGGCTCAAAGCATTGGATTCAGGGCAGGAGACAGGCACCCCTTAATTCATCGTCAGATGGAGCTTTCTTGGTATGGTGATGCAGAATAAACAGGCTGTCAATATCAAAGGGATCCGGGATGGTCTGTTGATTACCCTGGGAGAAGGAGAGTGGCCCGAGCTGGAATCTGCGTTGTATCAGGTGCTGGAGGAACGAGCCGGTTTTCTGCACGGAGCGCGCGTAGCTTTGGATGTTGGGAACCATATTCTACGGGCGGCGGAGGTTGGCGTCATCCGCGATCGTTTCTCCGATAAGGGCATTGCCCTTTGGGCGGTTCTCAGTAACTCGCCGGTAACAGAAAAGAATGCACAGGCCCTTGGGCTGGCGACGCGTATTCATACCCCCCGACCAGAACGAACCGTGCGGTCGCTTGATACCAACCTGGGGGGTGAAACGGCCATCCTCGTGCACCGAACGATACGTTCGGGATTTAAAATCTCTCACAATGGCCATGTGGTGGTGATAGGGGATGTTAACCCGGGGGGGGAAATTTACGCCGGAGGGAGCGTGGTGGTATGGGGCCGTCTTAAAGGCATGGTCCACGCCGGAATGGACGGTAACGAAAAGGCTGTAGTATGTGCTATGGAAATGGACCCCATGCAATTACGAATCGCCGGGTACACACTCACCCTGCCGGCCCGGCGAGGAAAACCAGAGCCTGAAATGGTCTCAATTCAGGATGGCCGGGTGGTCACTGAAACCTGGAAAGCAAAAGCAAGATAAGAAGGGGTAAATAAAAGAATGTCAGCGACAGTGGTCACGGTAACTTCAGGAAAAGGCGGCGTCGGCAAGACGACCACGACGGCCAACCTAGCGGTAGCACTGGCACGAATCGGGAAAAAGGTGATCTGCCTGGATGGAGATATCGGGTTACGTAACCTGGACGTGGTGCTTGGTTTGGAAAACCGAATTGTTTATGATCTGGTCGATGTCGTGGAAGGACGTTGCAGACTGCGCCAGGCGATGATCCGAGATAAACGCTTACCTGAGTTGTATCTCATCCCTGCTGCTCAGACGCGAGACAAGAATGCCGTTTCTCCCAGTGATATGGTTCGGCTGACAGACGACTTGCGCGGAGAGTTCGACTGGATTTTGATCGATTCTCCAGCGGGAATTGAACGCGGGTTTCGCAATGCTCTGGCGCCAGCGGATCTGGCAATTGTAGTGACCAACCCTGAAGTATCGGCAGTACGCGATGCAGACCGCATCATCGGCTTGATTGAGGCAGAAGAAAAGGGCCCCGCACGGTTGATTATCAACCGATTGAACCCCATGCTTGTCAAGCGGGGAGATATGCTTTCGGCGGAGGATGTCGTTGAGTTGCTGGCAATCGAGCTGATTGGGATCATCCCAGAAGATGAAAATGTGGTGATCAGTACCAATAAAGGGCAACCGGTGGCTTTAGACGGAAAATCGAGGGCTGGAGAGGCATTTCAAAATATCGCGCGTCGGTTAAATGGCGAGACGGTTCCTTTCCTGCCTCTGGATGACAAGGAGGGCCTCTTCCAGAAGATAGCCCGGATGATGCGCTCAGGAGGGAATTGATATGGCAGGCTGGCTGGAATGGCTGACCGGACAAAAGAATCGCAGCGCCGGGCAGGCAAAAGACCGGTTAAAGCTGGTATTGATTAATGATCGCACCGATCTCAGCCCGATGCAGTTGGAAGAGATGAAGAATGAACTTTTAGAGGTTATCTCGCGATATGTGCCTATTGATCCTGCGGGGGTGAATATCAGCATGTCACAGGATGGCCGCGAGCATCGACTTCTGGCAGACATTCCGTTGAAACCAGCCGTGCGTAAACGATAAACCAATTTCTGATCCAGAGATTCGGAAAATAAGCGGTATGTATGCTTCGGCGTGAAACCTGGAAACATTTCGATTTTTTATTGTTTGGGGCGGTTATCATCCTGTCTATTTTCGGTGTAGCCATGATCCGTTCGGCGATTGCCGGTAATGAGGTATTGGCTGAACTGGTAACCCGTCAGGTGATTTATGTTTTCATTAGTTTTGGATTGATTATTGTCCTTTCTCTGATTGATTATCGTTATTGGTCATCGTTGGCCAGATTGTTATATGGGGTGGCCATTTTTTCCCTTTTGATGATTTACATCTTTGGAACGGCGCTTTTTGGGTCGGCACGCTGGCTCGACACCGGTTTAATTCTGATTCAGCCATCGGAACTGGCCAAGATAATTATGATCATTGTACTTGCCAATTTTTTCGCCCAGACGCGTGAACGGCCACGCAACTTACGGTGGGTAATCAGCAGTTTCCTGCTCACTTTTGGGGTAGTGCTCTGGATTCTTCTCCAGCCCAACCTGAGTACCTCCATTGTCATCATTGTGATCTGGTTTTCCATGTTATGGGTGAGTGGCCTCCCGGTAAAGTATCTCTGGATCCTGGCTGGCGTTGGGGCGGTGTTTGTGATTCTCCTGCTGGCCCTGCTTTTTTCCGGAGTGAAGATTCCCTTTGTTCAGCCCTATCAACTGGAGCGAATCGCTACTTTTCTGTTCCCAGACCCAAACGCCCGTCATGGAAATACTTACAATGTGGAGCAGGCGCTGGTTTCGATTGGATCGGGGGGGTTATTTGGGCAGGGGTACGGAAACAGCACCCAGGTTCAGCTACGATTCTTAAAAGTACGACATACTGATTTTATTTTCTCGG
>Ga0226835_1001610_pt1 | contig 11613 bp, 12 predicted proteins | sample LAC_MetaG_1_FD_163627 | JGI IMG/M metagenome (GOLD analysis project Ga0226835, IMG submission 163627) | Anaerobic ammonium oxidizing microbial communities from anammox membrane bioreactor (MBR) in UC Berkley, California, United States -... | ecosystem: Engineered > Bioreactor > Anaerobic >...
TCCTGGCAGATCCCGGACACGATGCCTAAATGGTCAATTCGTTGGGTTTCATATGTCGGTTTGGCGCTCATGCGCCAAGCTTACCCGAAATTCCCTAAAAATGCTATCTTATGGTGCGAAAGGTAGGTTAAAATACTCGCCTTGACATTTTTCAGCACGAGATTACAATAAAATCAGCGATGAGGCTCGCGTATATGTGACCAAATGCCGATTTTGGGCTGATAGCCTCTGTTAGTGACCTAGTTCATTAGCAGAGGCTATCTGTTTTTCTACCGCAACAAGATTGTGGAGAAACATAGATATTCCTCAAGGAGTTTTCATGAGTTCTGTTCCAGAAAATCGCGAATTAATGACAGATAGCAGACCGGCTACCTGGTTAAATTCGTCTATCTTTGGGATGGCGTTAGCCAGCTTTTTTAGCGATGCTGGTCACGAGGCGGCGACAGCTATTCTACCGCTTTTTTTGGCTTCTATTGGTGCTCCAGTCGCGGCTTTGGGAGCAATCGAGGGAATCGCGGATGCTGTTTCTTCTTTTGTCAAACTTGGCTCTGGTTGGTTCAGCGACCGGATCGGAATGAGGAAGCCAATTGCTGTTGCCGGTTATTTGCTCACTGGTCTAACAACAGGATTATTCGCGCTGGCTACTTCCTGGCCACACATCCTCTTGGCGCGAACTGTGGGCTGGTTTGGACGCGGCATTCGTGGACCGGTTCGCGACGCTATGCTCGCCGAATCGTCGCCGGCTGAAGCGCGCGGGCGCGCCTTTGGTTTCCATCGCGCTGGAGACACATTGGGAGCGATTGCAGGGCCGCTTCTCGCGCTATCATTGATTAGCCTTCTGACCAAACGCGAAACTGCTCAAGATGCTTATCGGCAAATCTTTTGGATTACTCTAATCCCTGGTTTGCTCTCCACCTTATCATTTGCGTTGCTGGTCAAAGAGCGCGCCCGAACGGCAACTTCAGCTAATCTGTTCCTCACTATTCGTAATCTCCCGGTGCGGTTTAAGCTATTTCTAATCGGGGTGGGTATCTTTGGCGCCGGCGATTTTGCTCACAGTTTGCTGACACTTCGGGCGGCACAAATGCTCAGTCCCGTTCTGGGGACGGTAAAGGGTGGGCAGGCGGCTGTTGGTCTTTATGTGTTGCACAATGTGCTCTATGCGACCATGTCGTATCCAATTGGCGCATTGGCTGATCGGATTGGAAAACGCAAGCTGCTGGCAATAGGTTATTGCATTGCCGCTCTGATGGGTATCGGATGGATGGTCTCGTTTCCATCAATATGGTATCTTGGTTTGTTATTCGCGCTGGGTGGGACCTTTATTGCCGCTGAAGATGCGCTGGAGGGGGCACTGGCAGCCGATTTGCTCTCTGAAGAGGCGCGCGGCGCTGGATATGGAGTGTTAGCGGCTGTGAACGGCCTTGGAGATTTTCTCTCTAGTTTGATCGTTGGGTTGCTTTGGTCAGCGGTCAGTCCGGTTGCCGGGTTCGCTTACGCTACCGTTTTATTTATTTTTGGTGCTATTGTAGTTTATCGTATCCGTTAAGAGAAATGTCAACGTGACACGTTGGTGTTCATCAATTCATCACTAACGAAGGAGGTAGATCATGTCGTCGGGAAAGAAACGTAAGCCAACCTGGTGGTTATTGTATCTTCTAACAGCAGTGATCTTTGGCGCCGGCGGGATCGAAATGCACCGCGCATTTTCTACCCACGAGAGCCGGATATTGGAATTGATGATCATCTTGATTACTTATGCGTTTATTTCATTTTGGCTGAGAGTTAACACAGGCGCCATTATCCATGAAGATTTTGAAAGGTGGCGAGAAATATCCAGGCAAGAATAAATCTATCACTGCGCGTTTTGAAGTTGCTTGCACAAAGTTGAGAGATGTATAGCTAAAGCGATGTGTTTTTCACTTCCCTTATATATAATTGCTGGTAGGATAATGAAACATTTGCACATTGGAGAATTGGCTCTTGGTTAAATTTCTTTTTTCACCGACGTTGTCATTGTAACGCGTTTGCTTTTGGCGGCTGCCTATGACTGATCTACTGAACGAGGCTCAACGAAATTCACTCGCCAATGTCTTGCGCACATTCGAAGAAAGTCTTCATCAGGCCGAAGCCTGGTTGGATGGAGCAGAAGAGGGCCAGATTCTGTATCACCGCAAGTTATATCTGGGCGAGGAGAAGCGCCAGGAAGCTCGGCAAAAAATCGCCCAGGCCCTGGCAGAAATTTCTGCTGTGGCTGAGAATTTCGAGTTGAAAGCCCGGCAAGAGAATGCTTCAAGTTTGGTTTACAGTCAGATGAGCCATTTGAGAGCCGATTTAATGGATTCGACTTCAGATAAGCTTCGCCGTTTTGGGAAAGTAGATCCGCGTTTGTCGGCAGTTTTAGACCCGGCAATTGAGCGTTTGTTTGAAATCGCAATGGAAATCGCGAACGCGTTCAACGAATAACTGGCTTGGAAAGGTGCGGAATTAAATATCATCTGCCGAGAGAAATTTACCCTCTGGCAGTGCGTGAATCGTGCAATTGTGTAGCGATTAGTCGAATTGAACGATGCATATCGAGGGCGGTAACTCATCTGTGATAGTCAAGATATGCAATTCTCTTTGTCCATCTATCATCTCTGTCAGGTGGTGAAATGAGCATCTCGGTTATAATCTTAAAGGGATGATCGTATGAGCCGCAACGCAAAAATTGGCATTGGCGTGGTGATCGGCATTTTGGGGTTGTGCGCCTGCATTTGCCTGGCTGGCTTCGCTGGTCTGGGCTTCTACGGCGACCGCATCCTGGAGCAGATGGCGGTGCAAGATCCGCAGCAGGCTCGTCAGCAGGCCGCTGCCATGCTGGATTATGATCTGCCTGCCGGCTTCAACGAGCAGGGGCTGGTTAATTTTTTAACCGGTAAGATGCTGGTCATCCACGACGCTCCCGCCGGAAGCCAGATCAGCCCCTCAGTGGTTATCTTGGTCACTCAACTATCATCGTCTGCCATGTTGGAAAGCGAACAGTTTCGCGATCAGTTCCAGGCTGGCTTGCAACAGGCCATGCAAGGGCAGGAGATTGCCTGGCGCCTGGTGAGCGAAACCACCTCTGCCATCCGCGGCCAACAAGTGCAGGTATATACTTATGAGGGGGAGGACGAACAAGGTCAGGCCATGCGCCAGATGACCACCGATGTGTTTGAGGGGAAGTCTGGCATGTTATTCATCACCATCATCGGGACGGCGCAAGATTGGCGGCAAGACCGCCTGGATGCTTTTCTGGCTTCCATTCGATAAATCATCATCAATCTATCATCGGAGCATCATCATGAACGAAAGTCAGCCGCAGCAAACCAAAGAGACTCCTTCCGTTGAAGCCTGGATTGAGAGCGTGCAGACCAAGACGGACATCGAGCTGCTGCGCGATCAGGCCATTCTGCTCAACGCAATTAACCAGAATCTATACCAGATGTTGCGCATTCAGGCAAAGATGCAGAGCGACCTGAACGCTCTGACAGAGATGCAGCAAGACGGGACGGAGGTGGAGGTGAGTGATGTCAGCATCCCCTACACTTCAATGGTGCTGTTTTTGCTTAAGTGGTGGCTGGCGGCCATTCCAGCAGCGCTGACCCTGGTTTTATTCATTTTGCTAGGATGGCTGCTTCTGAGCGAGTTGGGCTGGGTCCCACGCTTGCTGCCCCGCTGATAGGGCGCGTTATGCCGCGCGGGATGACAGCTATACCGCGTTCGCGTTCAGAGACGCATTTGACCCAGGATTTCCTTGCACAGTTTGGCTGCTGCCGCGGCGGTCACGCCGACAGGATCGCGGGTAGGGTTGTATTCCACCAGGTCGGCGCCGATGAGCGGACCGGGAAGGCTGCGCAGCAATCCCAGCACATCGCGAACGCTCATCCCGCCTGCTTCGGGGTGAGAAACGCCGGGGGCGAAGGCAGGGTCAAGCACATCCAGATCGAGCGAGAGATAGAAGGGCGTCTCCAGCCCCAGGTCGAGGCCGGGCCGCCAGTGTTGCATCTCAATCACTTGCACACCGAAGCGCGCTGCTTGCTGGCGCAGATGATCGGTCACAGCGCGCACGCCCACCTGAAGCAGCCGCTGCGCCAGCCTGTCTTCCAGGATGCGGGCAAAGGGGCAGGCATGCGACCAGCGATTGCCGTCCAGTTCGTCGTATAGATCGGGGTGGGCGTCGAGATGCAGGATGGTCAGCGGCTGGTGATACTGCGCATAGGCATAAATCAAGGCATAGGTGATGGAGTGGTCGCCGCCCAGAGTGAGCAGGCGCGCTCCGCGTTGTAAGATGGAAAGCGCAGCTTCAGTCAACGCCTCCAGCCGGCCGGGTTGCGGAGGTAGAGTCAGGTCGCCCAGATCGAGCCAGTCACGGAGGGGTTGCAAGTCGCGCCCAGTTTCAATGCTCCAATTGCCGCCAGGCGAGTATAACATTTCACGGATGCGCGGTGGAGCAAGCGCTGCCCCGCGCAAGAAGGACGAATTGGCGTCATAGGGCGCGCCTAGCAGAGCGACGCCCCGGAGTGTGAGTTGGTCAAGCAGATCGTTGTGCAAAGTTAATGAGCCTTTCCTTGCACTCGCTCTGTGAGCTCAGATGATGCAGCAATAAAAATTGCTTCCAAAAGGAGAAATTTTTTTCGCGCTTCGGGTTCTAATAATGAAAGGTGCCTTGTTGATTGGATGATGCCCATGCAGTTATTTTACCTCAGGAATTTTTTTGAATCTTTGAATCCGACCTAATCCGGCGAAAAGGGTGTTCTGTGTTAAAATGACGGATTGCATCTCAAAATTGCAGGCAAGCCGATGAAACCAATCTCTGATCCTGAAATCCAACTTGTGCAACCCGGCCCAACGGTCGAGGTGCATTTACCAGATGGCCGAGTTTTGCGCGGACCGCGCAATGCTCCGGTGGGGCGTTTCTTGAGCGTTTTACCAGAAGCCGACGATCCTCCCATCGTGGGAGCAGTGATCAACGGCGAGTTGCGTGAGCTGACTTACCCCATCAAAATGGATGCGGCTGTACGGCCAGTGACCATGGGAGACCCAGACGGAGCGTTGATTTACCGTCGCTCGCTGGTCTTCTTGTTGGAGACTGCCTTTGAACAGCGTTTCCCGCGCGCCGTTCTGCAGGTGGATCATTCTGTTTCATCGGGGGGGTATTTCTGTCAGGTGGTCAACCGTCCGCCGCTCACCGAAGATGAAATCCGGGCGCTGGAAGACGACATGCGCCGCCTGGTGGAGGAAGATCTGCCTTTTGTGCGCCAGGAGGTTCCGCTTGCCGAGGCGGTTGAATATTTCAAGGCTACCGGAAAGAACGATAAGGTGCGCCTGTTGGCTCATCGCCAGAAAAACTATCTGACCCTTTACCAGCTCAAGGATTTCCGCGATTATCATCACGGTTATATGACGCCTTCCACTGGTTATCTGCGTTGGTTCAAATTGACCAAGACCGGGGAAGGTTTCACGCTGCGTTATCCGCGCCGCCATGCGCCAAAGCAGATCTTACCCATGCCGGAGTACCCCAAGTTGCTGGCTGCCTTCCGTCGCTATGGCGATTGGCTAACGCGACTGGGCATCGCTGATGTTGGGGCGCTCAATGACGCCATCCAAACTCAGCGCGGCGATGAAATTATCCTTGTGTCGGAGGCGCTGCACGAACAGCACGTCAGTGAGATCGCTGGTCAGATTGCCAACCGCGCTGACCAGGTGCGCGTGGTGTTGATTGCTGGACCCTCCTCGTCCGGTAAAACCACTTTTTCCAAGCGTCTGGCCATTCAGCTTTTGGCGCGCGGCATTGCTCCTTTCGCCCTGGCAATGGATGACTTTTTTGTTGATCGAGATAAGACACCGTTAGGCGTGGATGGGAAACCGGATTTTGAAGCCTCACTGCTTTAAATCTTGAGCGGCTCGAAAACGACCTGCGGCGTCTGATCGCTGGCGAGACTGTGCGCCTGCCTCACTATAACTTCCTCAGTGGGAAAAGCGAGGAAGCGGAACAGGAGACGCAGCTACAATCTGGCGAGATCGTTATCATGGAAGGCATTCATGGATTGAATCCGGGGCTTCTGCCTCGCCTGGCTGGTGAAAAGACCTACCGCATTTACATCTCGGCGTTGACACAGCTTAACCTGGACCGCCATAACCGTATCTCCACTACCGATACACGGTTAATCCGGCGTATTGTGCGCGATGCTCGTGAGCGCGGCTACTCCGCCGCCCAGACGATCAACCGTTGGGAATCGGTGCGCCGCGGCGAGAAAAACTATATCTTTCCGTATCAAGAAAACGCCGATGTGATGTTCAACTCCGCTCTGGTTTACGAACTGGCTGCGCTGCGCCCACTGGCTGAACCAGTGTTGCGCCAGGTGCAGAATAATACCCCAGAATACATTGAGGCCAAACGGCTGCTGGCGTTGTTAGAATGGTTTTTGCCACTGGACAGCGAACGCATTCCAGATAACTCCATCTTGCGCGAGTTTATTGGTCATTCAATCCTGAGCGGTTTCCGGCTGTGGGAACACACCATGAACAACCATAATCATATCGCATGAGAACCCGGCTTGCGCTGGTTGGCTTTTTCTTTCTCTTTCTAACCGTCTTGCCCTGGACCGATCCGACTGCGCATTCCAGTTATTGGGTGGTGCGCGCCTATTACGACGATCCCCAGATGATTGCCGAGGTCGCCGCCTGGTTGGGACCATGGGAGGTGCATTCAAAAGAGGGTTATCTGGTGGCAGGCGTGGATGAAACCGGTTACGCGCTACTGGAGGCAATGGGTTTTCGCGTGGAAGTGGATGAAAAGCTGACCGCTGCAATCAATCAACCCCAGCGCAGGTTGCCAGGACAAGCCAGTGGCATCCCAGGCTATCCCTGTTACCGCACGGTGGACGAGACCTTCGCCGCCGCCCAGGCCCTGGCGCGGCGCTATCCGAACCTGGTGACATGGAGCGACATCGGCGACTCCTGGGAGAAGACGGCTTCAATCAGTGAGCCAGGCGATGATTTATGGGTGCTGCGCCTGACGAACGCGAGCATCGGCGGCGTAAAACCCAAGCTGTTTGTGATGGCAGCCCTGCATGGCCGTGAGTATGCCACGGCGGAACTGGTCGCCCGCTTCGCCGAGACTCTGCTGAGCAATTATGGCGTCCTTCCTAACCCCACCTGGATACTGGATCACCACGAAATTCATCTACTGCTGCAAGCCAACCCGGATGGCCGCCGCCAGGCGGAGTTGGGGCAGATGTGGCGTAAGAACACCAATCAGAATTACTGCTCTCCCACCTCGCCCAATCGCGGCGCGGATCTGAATCGCAACTTCGACTTTTTATGGAGTTGTTGCGGCGGATCAAGCCCTTATCCCTGCGATGAAACCTACCGCGGCCCCGCCTCGGCCTCTGAGCCGGAAGTGCAAGCCATCCAAAATTACCTGCGTTCCCAGTTTCCCGATCAGCGTGGGGCGAATTTGAACGACCCGGCGCCTGCCAGCGCAAAGGGTCTGTTCATAGATGTGCACAGTTACGGCCAATTGGTGCTTTGGCCGTGGAGCTTCACCCAACAGCCAGCGCCCAATCACACCGCTTTGCAAACCCTGGGGCGCAAACTGGCCTATTTCAACGACTATACCCCACAGCAAGCGATTTACCTTTACCCGACAGATGGTTCAAGCGACGATTTTGCCTATGGCGAACTGGGACTGGCTGCTTACACCATCGAAATCGGCGATTGGTTCTTTCAATCTTGCGCCGACTTCGAGCAAACCGTTGCGCCAACCAACTTGCAGGCGTTAAACTACGCTGCTCGAGTGGTCGCCGCGCCCTATCAATTGCCCAGCGGCCCGGACGCCCGTTCCGTGAAAGCCGATTCGCCCGTCTTCCTCCCAGCGGCAAGCGCAACTTTGACCGCTGTATTGGATGATACGCGCTATCGCTCTGGCAGCGGCGAGCCTGTACAGACAGTTGCAGCCGCAGAATTTTATATTGACACACCTCCCTGGATTACCAATACTCTGCCGATCCCGTATGCGATGATTGTCGAAGATGGAGTTTGGGATGAACCCATTGAACAGGCCCGCGCAGTGATAGATCTATCCTCTCTCGCTATGGGGCGGCACATGCTTTTTGTGCGCGGCCAGGACGCAGACGGGAATTGGGGCCCGGTTACAGGCGAATTCCTGGATTTGGCTTTGCCCCTCTATCTGCCTCTCATCGTTCGTTGAGCCGATCCTGACCCGATCTTACTTCCGCTCGATAAAGACGTACGCAACAAAGAACCACAGCGCCAGGCCAGCCCAGATTGCTCCCAGGAAAAACAGTGGTGCATACGGGCCAATTCGGCGCGTAAAACGCTGCCAAAGAAGCCTAAAACCGAAGCTTTTGGGTGTTTTTTCAGAGATAGATGGCTGCTCGCGCTCCAGGATGGATAGTGTCGTTGTACGCTGCGGAAACTGATAGGTGACTACCGGTAACGGCGCGTAGGTCGCCGTCGCTGTAGGAGTAGCGGGCGCTTCCTCCGGCGTCAACAGCGGGGTTTCCTCGCTGGGAAGCGGTTGCGGCGAGGCAGTGAAACCGGGAGCAGACGTAAACGAAGGCAGAGCCGTTTGGGTAGGTGAGGTGGTCACAGCCAACGTGGCCGTGAGGGTGGGTGATAACGTCAGTGTTGCAGTCAAAGTAGCGCTGGGTTGCACACTGGCGGTCGGAGTGGCGCCATTGGTGAGGCTGGCGGTGGGCGTCAAAGTGTCTGTGGCTTGTTGCAACGGAAAGGAAAAGTCACCCATCCACAGGTGTAAAACAAAGAAACCGATCGCCCCTGCTGATAACCATGCCGCACGAATGAGGATCAACCAGAAACGTGTAAGATTCAAGGCTGTTTTCACCTTGCCTGCACAACCCCAGGCACGCTTAATGTTATAATCCTTTTGCTTATATACACTGAGAAGATGCAGCAAACGATCGCCATGTTGTTTATTTTACGCGCAAATTCCCGCCGCGTGTGGAATAAAGCTCCCTAACTGACAGAAGGATTTCGATTTTTAGATGGATTTTCCCACTATTCCGATCACCAGCAAACGAATTCTCGTTGTAGAAGATGAAGAACCTCTACGCAAGAGAATCGTGAAAGCGCTGGAGATTGAAGGTTATATCGTTCAACAAGCCTCCGACGTGGCTACGGCGGTTCGGTATCTTCAACAACTTCGCCCGGATTTGATCATTTCGGATATGAATATTCCGGGGTCGAATGGCGCTGGTTTTTACCAGATGGTGCGCGGTGACCCGAACTGGACCGCCATTCCATTTATTTTGTTGGCGGAGAGGAAAAAGCAGAAGGAAATTCAAATCGCCCGCGATCTTGGTGTGGAGGACTATCTGCCCAAACCGATTGATTTCGATAGCCTGGTACGAATCGTGCATACTCGCTTGTTAAGATCTGCTGAATTGCAGATCGCGTTAATTGACCAGGCTTATTTGGAGACAATCGAAGTGCTGGCAAATACAGTTGAAGGGCGCGACCCTTACACGCATGGACACATTGGACGCGTTTCCATGTATGCCCAATGGCTGGCTGAGGCGCTAGAATGGCCCAAAGAACAGTTGCGCACACTGGCTTTTGGCGCTCGATTGCATGATATTGGCAAGATCGTCGTACCTGACCACATCCTGAAAAAGCCCGGCGATTTAACGCCGGAAGAATGGGAGTTGATGAAACAACATCCCATTGCCGGCGGGAAGATCTTGAGCAACATCAAGCATTTGCAAGATGCGCTCAATTATGTGCTTTACCATCATGAACGCTGGGACGGCAGCGGTTACCCGCACGGCCTGGCTGGGCGAGAGATCCCTATCGAAGGACGGCTGCTCGCCATCGCGGATGTGTACGATGCCCTGACCACGGATAGACCCTATCATCCTGCCCGGCCGCGCTCCGAAGTTCTTCAATATCTAAATCTACGCGCAGGCGTTCACTTCGATCCTGACCTGACGCCGATTTTTATTCAAACATTGGAAAACCGGACGAGGTTTGAATAACTTGAAAAAGGCGTATCGCTCTCGGCTAATATGGATCGGGGCGACGATCTTTATCATTCTGGCGGCGATCGCCGGGGGCTTTCTACGCCGCTCCATCGCAGCGCCGGTCACGCCCACTCCATCTGTTCATCCAAAGGCTGAGGTGGTACAGCAAGTGGAGGAGAGCATCCAACAAGCAATCAGGTTTCAGGTCGAATCGCTTCCCGTCTTTTTTCTCTATGAAAACCGTGTGGATGATGTGCGCATCTCGGCAGATGGAAACTGGGCAATCGCCTGGTTGACGCCATTGGATCCGGACACCGGCGAGGTCATCCCCACCGAACCCGGCCTGGTGATTGCTCACAAGATACGCGGCGAATGGCAGGTGTATCTGCCCTCAGACCCTGGCTGGCTTCAGGCGCTCAAAGAGCTACCGGAGGACTTATTTCCCGCTGAACAGAAGTTGATCTGGATGCAGGAAGCCGAACTACGTCCACAACTGGCGCCGGCCGCGCCATTAACCGGTTACCGATTGCCTTTCCCCGGCGGCGACACCATGTCGCTGACGCAAAGCGTGGGGCATGATCGCTATACCCCTAGCGGTAACGCTCATTTCGCCTTCGATTTCGCCAAACCCGGCTATCCCAGCGGATTGTTCAATATCGTGGCGGCCAAGGGCGGCATTGTCTACCGTGTGCGCTGGACGCAAGCGAACGGCAGCACCGCCGAGCCGGGCAATTACATTGTGCTGGAAGATACCAGTACATCCCCTGTCTCCTATCAACTCTATCTCCATTTGGCGCAAGACAGCATCCCGCCCGAACTGCGCGTGATCGGCGCGCCGGTGCGTCGCGGCCAGTTTATCGGCGTGGCGGATGACACGGGCGTCAGTTCCGGCAACCACCTGCACTTCATGGTGCATACCAATCCCGCCTCTTATTGGGGCACTTCTGTAGACATTACCTTCGAGGATGTCAGCATCAATGGCGGGCGGCCGCGCATCACCTCCGACCTGGCGTATTGCCGTTCTACAGATGTTTGCGATACCACCCAAACCACATACACTTCGGCTAATTTTCTCAATCCTGATTCGACCCCGCCCATTGGCAATATCACCGCCCCCACGACCGGCGCCCTGGTCCCTTTTTCTGTGCTGCGAGTGGAAGGTTGGGCAATGGATGAAAGCAGCGGTTTGTACAATACCCAATTACTGGCGAATTACGATGGCTCTTGGCAGCCCATTGGCTCGCCTTTTACGACCAATTCCTTTACCTTTGACTGGGATTGGTGCGCCAGCCAGGTCCCCGATGGCCCGGTTAGCCTGGCTTTGCGCATCCGCGACAAAGCTTTGAACCAAACCTCCGGGCTGCCCGGTCTGACACACGTCACCAAGAATTTCACCTGCGCTTCCACGCCTCCATCTTGCATTCCCTCCGCCAATCAGGTTGCCTTGTTTTCCGATAAAGATTTTCAGGGAGATTGTGTCCTGCTAAACGCAGGCAGTTTTACCAGCCCGGCTTCGTTGGGGATGGTGGGAGATGATAACGCAGTCTCCATACAGGTTGGGTCAAATGTCAAAGCTACCTTGTTC
>Ga0226835_1001611_pt1 | contig 11598 bp, 15 predicted proteins | sample LAC_MetaG_1_FD_163627 | JGI IMG/M metagenome (GOLD analysis project Ga0226835, IMG submission 163627) | Anaerobic ammonium oxidizing microbial communities from anammox membrane bioreactor (MBR) in UC Berkley, California, United States -... | ecosystem: Engineered > Bioreactor > Anaerobic >...
AACACTACTCAGCAGTCTATGGGCTTGGATTCTGGCGCGACTCTTTCTGCGATACTTTCTTTGCTTGGCTTCAGCCCGACTGCCACGAACAATGGCGGAGGAGGTGCCGGGTCAAGCCCGGGCACCTTTCCCTAGTAACTCGCCGACAAGCAACCCGATCGTCGCCTACAACAACCCGGGCATTAACCCGGCGCTCGGTGGTCCCTACGATCCCCAACACGCCATTGACCAGGTCTTCCAGAACGACATCTACGCCCAGAACGGACCCGACACGGCTCAGTATCAGTCGGGTCCGGTGGACGCGAATCGTCGCCCGATCTTCAGCAACAATATTGTTGCCATCAATACCGCGCCGCCAGAGCCCGAAGACCCTGGCATCCCTTACAGCCCGCCTGATTACTTTCAAGAGTATTGGAGCACGCAGACCAGCCCGATGGCAGGAAGTGGCGTAACAAGCCAGCCGGCTGCATCTCAACCGGTTGCCAGCCAGCCGCTCAATTCTTACGGGCAGCCGATGTATAGTGGCATTGTCAACCCGAATGCTCCCTATGCGGGGCTGATTCCCACAAGCGGCCCCACCATTGAGCAGCAGACCCAGATCAACGCACATCCCGAGACGGCGTCTCTGTTTGGATTGCCGACCCCGGCAGCTTCAGGTCCATCAATAGGGACAACTGTCATCCCGGGGTACTCGTCCGGCTCGGGCGGCACGTCTAGCAGGACGCCTGCTGCCAGCCAGAATGTTTACGGGCAGGTGCTTGGCAGTGGTAGCGTAACGCCGGGATTGACTAATGCGGTTCAAGACCCTTATAGCGCATTGTTCTATGACGGCTCCGGGCTTCAGTCCTACCAGGGCACTCCCCTCTATCAGCAGACCGGGCAGGGCGTGAACTTCGGCAGCAACTTCGCAGCCCAACAGTCTTACGACAAGATCCAATACTGGAATAGTCTCAGCCCTATGGAAAAGGCTCAATTGCAGGCAAGCAATCCAAGCCTGATGCCAACTGGGCAAGATGCAGCCAATGTCAATCAAGGCATCGCTCAACTCTGGAATGGCGGACTTGCGGATGAATATCGCCAGATGTTGAATCAGCTTGCTATACAGCAGGGACAGGCTTATCAACAAATTGGTGTGAGCGGCCAGGGCTTTGCCCCTCAGATTCAATACGGCGTGCAGCTCGAGAACCAGGGACTGGGCGGATATTTCAACAACACCTTCAACGGTGTAGGCACCGGTCGAACGGGCGGATATGGTGATGGTGGCGGGGTCGGCTTCGCTGATGGCAACCAAAATGCCAACTATCTGAACGCTGTGCAGAATCTCGGCATCAACGTATCACCAGAGCTTATGAGTTTGGCCAATACGCAGGATCTATTCTGGGACAGCTACAACCCTTACGGCATCTTGCCGCCCTTGCTCGCCCTGGGCAGCAAAGAAGGACTGGGCGGTGTGGGCTCAGGCGCATTGTCACAAGTTGCCGAGACGCCTTATGTGGATCCGAAATTTGTCACTTACAATCCTGGCCGGGGAAATTACAATGGACCGACCAGTAATGCTCCGACGAGTTTACCGCCAGCCCCTCAGCCCGGTATAGTCACGGATGTTCAGGGGAAGATCATTCCGCCGGGCACGAATCCACCAGCCACAGATCCGAAACCTCCGGTAGAAGGTAACCCCGGATGGCAAAATCAGTATGTACCGCCGGGGTATATCCCTCCGCAATATGACAACAGTGACCCCTACGGTAAGTTGGTCGGCAACGCCCAGGGCGGGCAGCCGGTGTTCTCTGATGGCAACGGCGGCTTTTTCTCCCCTGATCCGCAGACCGGAAAAAACATTCCCATGATGGATAACGGGTATGGGCAATTTATTCAGAACCCGCTCTACATCCCATCAACGCAGTTTAGCCAGCCCGCCATGCCGTACACAGCCGGGTCTGCCGGCGGAGCCTCTGGCGGCGTCAATACTGCATATCCTCTGGCAACCCCTGATGTCTTCACGATGCAGGAGCCGATGTTGACTCCAAAAACCAATGTTTCCGGCGTGAACTCGAACGGTATTCCATTCCCGGCAACCATGCCGCAATCCATGAGCGGAACCAGCGGAGCGGCAAGCACAGGATTTCTGCAAGGGGTAATGGATGCAGTCTTTGGCCAGCATGGTTTCTGATGTACTATATCTCGTGGGAGGTGAGATGACATGGCACTACTGACAGGCGGTGTTTCCGCAACCGAGAACTTGCCGCCGCTTGAAGGCAATGTCTCTCAGAACGTCGACAAGAATACTGCCAGTGCTGGCGGTAACGTCTTCAACCAGGTCTACGCGCCAGCCATCGACACTACGGGGCTGCAGCGGATCCCGACAGTTCTGCCGGCGGCTACCATCTCAAACCTCTCGCCGAGTCCCATAGCTCCCGCCCAATTCACGCCCCAGAACGTGAGCATTCCCGCTTCCTCGTCTGCTTATCAGCGGGTTCCCTCCGTTCCTTTGAATCTCCCTTCCGGTCCGAACGTCATCGGTGGGATTCAATACTCCCCTAATCAATTGGTGGCTTACAACCCTACTCCCCAGGGTCCTTCTTTCCGTCCGCAGCAGGCGCAATCGGATGGCGGTGGTGGTAGTGCTCCCCAGGTCGCCCCGCCGTTCGAGCGTCAGCCGCAACAACAGCAGATCCCGAACTTCCCCAGACCGGTCACGACCCCGCCCCAGTTGATGCCGATGCAAGCCCAGCGAGGGCAGATGCCCTACGTTGATCCGGCTCTGATCGGGCAGGCTCAACAGTCCTACCAGCAGAACCGCGCTCCTGTGACTCCGGAGGAGCTTCGAGCTCGACGAGACATGGACATTGCCAACGCCTACGCCCGCGGCATGATGGCGCAGCATACGGCACCGGTACCGCATTACACGCCGATGGCTCGCTTCATGCAGGGCTTGACCCGCAACAATTTAGCTCAGGCGGTAGCCCACCAGAAAGCCACCAATGACTATAACAAGCAGGTATTCGCCAACCAGCGAGCCGGTCTGGCTGCCTACGGTGCTAATTCTCGGGCAGCCTATCAAGCCGCCCGGCAGGACCGCAGGGCAGAAGACAGATTCACAGGGCAGGCAATCAATCGGATTCGGAGTGAAGCGCCCTCCAGGGATGCCGTCACGCGAGAAGCCGACAGGATGCTCAAGCAATGGCCAGACCCGGCAGATCCCGAGCAGATGTCCGCCCGGCTTCGCCATATTGAGGCAATCTATCAAAGCACCGGCGGACCCTACGGAGGCATAGATCTTAGCGCATGGACGCATATCCCAGGGAATGCCTACCTGTCAATCCAGGAAGGCAGGGAGCTCCGCAATGAAGGCAACCGGATCAAGAACGACATCGCGCAGCAGACCAAACAGGATGTCATTGACAAGAAACATGCCGATGCTCTGGCGGCAATGGATCGTTCGATCTTCCTCCAGAAAACCAGAGATGATCGGATCCGATACGAGAAGCTGAAGGCCGACAACGCTGCCAGACGGCTCGAGCTGTCCAAGCAGTTCGGCGAGGAAATGGCTCAATCCCTGCTTGCTTCTCGCTATTCAGGCTTGGTAAGAGACGAGATTGGAGCTCTCGAGTCTGCCGCCAAGGGAGATAAAAGCGTTCTCGATCAATGGAATCGGGTTCAGGCTCGCAAGGCTCAGGCTGTTGCGCTTGATGATGGCAATCTGCTGAAACAGGCTGAAGACGAAGAGAAGACCTTCGGCGAGATGAAAGGCGGAGTCCCTGTAAGCGTCAGAACTGCAATCAAAAATCTCAACGGACTGGCAGCAGGCATCGGTGACGTGGCCGCTCAGAATATTTCTCCCGATCTCCGGAAAGGCATTCAGAACACGCTAATGGATACTGCCGCCGGACTGAAGCAGCGTAAAGGCATCACGACCAAAGAGTACAATGGACAGACCAGGAATTGAAAACAGGCCAGGGATCGAGCAGGCGGCATCAATCGGTGACCGCCCGGCTATCACTGGCCGCGAATCACTGTCAGGCTCGGTCAGCCAAGACGTGCTGCAGCCGCCACCTTTTGCAGCTCCTTCCGACTTTGGTCAATTCGCAGCGAACACCGGCGCCGATCTCAGCAACCTGAAGCAAGGGCTATTCACTGTTGGCAGCTTCGCAAAAGAAAGGTTGTATGAAGGTGTCCCATTCCCTCGCTTCACGCCGCAGGGGGATTTTATTCCGCCTCAGTCTATCGTCAGATTCGAGGATGTCCCGGGAGCGGCCATGCTCGCCGGCGCTGTGGTCAAGTCCTACTACGATGACTATCTCGAGCCGGTCTTCAAGCAGGGCAGTCTGAAGCCTATCGGTGATCGCTTTCTGCAAAAGCCGATCAGCACCAGCCTTGATCTCTTACCAGCCGTCCAGCCGACAAAGTTTCTGGCCGGCAAGGCAGCCACCGGGCTTGGTAAAGCCGGTGAGGCGGCAGCCAAGACAGCAGTCGGGCAAAGGGCTGTGGAAGCCGCCGGCAAGTTCGGCGACTGGGTAGGGCAGCGGGCGGCGCCCTACGTCAACCCGGTCAAGGATGCCTTCGAGCTCCATTCTAAGATCCGCGACACCGTCCAGACCTTCAACCGCCGCTTTATTGATGAAGCGAACGGGACGCTCGAGAAGGTCAAGGATGCCTTTGACAAGGTCCCGAAAGACCTACAGGACGACTTGATAGCAGCCGGCGAAATGCGGGACCTGGACAAGTTCAGGAAGTTGCAAGGCATCGCCGAGGTCGAGGACTTCTGGAAGGCGGTCAACGATGCCGATGGATTCCTGTCTGGCGCTTTGATTGCCGGCAAAGCCATGACGCCAGAGGAAAAGCTCGCAGCACAGTATGGACCTTTCGCCCGGGCAAAAACCGGCATGACTGAAGCCGAACTATGGACGCCGCGCGGGCAAAGGATACTTCAGGCGGTCAAGCAAGAGCTTGACGCCATGGGGAGAATCCCGACCTATTTCGGGATCATCACCTTAAAGCAGGTGCGCTCAGCGCTCCGGATCCGTGGGTCATTGTTCGGCGGCAAGATCAGCAAAGGCGCCGCTCAGGGTAAATTCGAGCAGGTCCTCAAGCCGGAGATCCTTCCCGAGCTCGAGTCGAAACTCAAGAACCTCGACGCCCAGATCGAGCAGGTCCTCAAGCAGCCTGGGCAGAGCCTCGATGAGCTGAAGGCTCTGAGAACTCAGCGCGACAGCCTCCTTCGAGAGATGAACAAGATCGAGAAAGGTCAGCCCGGCTTCTTGCGAAAGCGCCAAGTCGGGGACCGGGTGGCGGACAAGCACTCGAGTAACGCTTATGATGTATTCGCGTCACGCTATCTTCAGGGATTGCAATACCTATACATTCGCGACTTTTTTCAAAAGTTGTTTTCCGATGTCCGATTCCATGGGACTTCGACAAAGATCCCCGGTTATGCAGAGTTCAAGGTTGATGACTTCTTCCAGAAACTCGGGCAATCCCACGGCATCGACTCCAAGCAAATTAGCGACTTTCTTCGCAGCCAGGGCGTCCCGGAAACTGTCCAGATGCCAAACGCAGCGGCCAGAAAGCTGACTTCTCTTCTCGGCGACCTGATGGACACTGGCGATCGGTACAAGCTGGGGGGTGGTGCACAGCTCACCGCTGATTATCTTGCCAAAGGGTTGATGCCTTTTGCCAATATCCAGAAATCCCTTCAGCTCGGGTTTAACCTTGGCTGGGCTGTCTATCAGCAATTTCAAAACGCCAGCATCTACGCCTATGCAGCATTCCAGGGTCCTCGGGATATTGTTGCTTCAATCATGGCGATCCCTCTGGCGTTCGACAAAGAACTTGCCAAAGCGCTACCTAAATGGTGGACCTCGACGGACTTCGCTGAAGCAGCGCCGGCTGCTGGCCAGCTTGAAGGTTTTGCAAAAATAAAAGCGTTCCCCCATGCGGTGATGAACGGAGTGTTCGGGATTGCAACCAAAGGTGACAACTTCCACCGCCGGCTGATGGGCGCATACGAGTCACTTCGGCAGATCGACAAACTCCCGCCAGCCCAAAGATCTTTGATGAATCAAGCCTTCTCCCTGCAGGCAGCCAGGGAGAACATAATCAGGCTTGTGCATGATGAAGGCAAGGCCGCCGAAGTCGGCAAGGAAATAGAGAAGTGGTTCGGCAAGTATGACGAGCTCAGCCGGCAGGAGCGCCGGCATCTGAGAGCCGTGATCACTTACGTGGATTGGTGGTTCCATTCTTTCTCTATCCTTGGTGCTGTGCCTGAACGCCCATGGAAGGCGAGCTTGATGTCAAAACTGATGGCAGAAGCACCGCTACGCCTTCAGGATCCATCCGTCCAGACAGAGTTCGAGCTCCGCCGGGGCGCTGTGCCCGTAAGGGATCGAGACGGTAAACTCGCTAAGGGTCCCAACGGAAAGCCCATGATGATGTTCGGGACAGCCCTGGATCTGCCGTTGACGACTCCGCTCGAGCTGATCGGGCAAGGTGTCGATGCGACTGCTACGCAGAGCACCGAAAGAAATGGCTTGCCGGTCATGAACCCGTTGCTTCCGCTGATCCTGGAAGCGTCCGGCATGAACGCCCACACCGGAACACTCTTCCAAGCGCCCGATCTGATCAGGACAAGAGGGAAGTCCTACATCGGCGAAGGCCCGGACAAAGGGAAGCAGGTGGTCAAGCAAAAGCCTGATGCACTTCACCTGCTGCTGAGAAATTTTGCCAGCTCCCAGGAAGGGCAATTAAGAGAAGCTATCGCTTTCCCGAACAAGCCCAGCGATATGACCAGCATCCTCAACCCGTTGAACCCGAGGCCCAAGCAAAGTTACTCGTCGGGACCGGTCAGAAATTTCGATATGGCGAGCTTGATTCTATACAACTTCCTTCGCTTGAAGCCACTGGAGCAAGGCATCACGAAAACCGACGAGCGCAGGATCAAACGCTACGAGAAGAATACATTCAGGCGAGCTCTCCGGAAGCAGAAAGGCAAGCTGGAAACCCAGCCGTCGTTTATTAGGGACTTGCTTGTCCCCGGGCAGCAGTAGATTTATAATGTCAACATCTACTAAGGGATATAGTAATGCTGTCAGCCCCCAAAAAAGCCTTGGCGCTCATAGAAGGATATGAAGGCACAAGTGGCCAGAAGGGTGATCGCTTCTTTGCTGTCCAGGAGAAAGCCGACCGGCCAGGGGTGCTGACTGTCGGACGGGGGCATGTCGTCACCGAGCCCGAGAAGTTGGCGGGTGGCATTACTGTCGGCGGGAAACTCTGCGACCCATTCAAAGCCGGTTTGACGCTCGATGAGATCGACAAGCTATTCGACCAGGACGTTCAGAAGCGCCTGACGGAATGCGCGAAACACGCCAGATACCCAGAGCATTGCACCGAAGATCAATTTGCAGCCCTCCTGTGCTTCTGGTTCAACTATCCAAAGGGAATCATAAGCGGGAGCCTTGGAACGGCTCACAGAGCGCAAAATAAAGCGGCAGCTACCCGGGCTTTCTTGATGTACATCTTCTCATCTGGCAAGCGGCAGCTCGGGCTGTGGCGCCGGCGTGGTAGTGAGGCTCTGCTTTACGCAACCGGCGAGGTCTACTGTGCCAAGTCGATAGATCAAGAAGGGCAGCTATTCAAGAAGCTGGCTGATGCCGGCTACACGTTCGCGAAACCTAAAGACCTACTGAGAAACGGGAGATAGACATGAGTATTCTGGATAACTTCGTCAGCGGAGTCGTGGCGAAATTCGACTTCAACAAAGACGGTATCAGTGACATCGAGCAGCTCGGCGAGATGGCAACTCGGGCCGGTCACGGAGTCGGCGAGCTCCTGGCGTCAGTCAAGGAAGACGAGATCAAGTTCACCATCAACAATCTGATCGATGACGTGAAGATGCTCATTCAGGACCTGCAGAAACTTCAAGGCACCGTCGACCCAGAGCGAGGCGGGAAGGCTCTCGAGGAGCTCCAGGGCGTAGGTGCCGATCTGCTCAAGTATGCGAACGGAGTACTCGGGAGGAAGTGATGAACAAGTTACTCGATAACAAGTTCGATGCATGGGATCTGCTGCTGCTCATGGCGGGCGCGGGGACTTTTGGGCTGATCTACCAGGGCATAAAGGCGCTGGTATGTCATCTCTCGTAGTCATCGTCATACTGCTTTTGCTGATCGCCGATCGGGCGGCATACATTATTGCTGCCTTCACTCCCGGTGTTGAATACGCTACTGACGGTTGGTTCGCATCGTTGATTGGTGGTGTAGCCATGCTTGTCTTGCGCCGACTGATTGTGGCGAAGAAGAGTGATGATTAATCACTTGGTCTTCGCTTCCTTATAGGGCTGGCGCCACTTGGTCTCTTCCAAGGCGAGACCTTTGGCTTCCCAGAACCAATCCGGGATTGGAGAGCTGAAATCATCGTTGTAATCCGGCGCCGTGACAACCTCGTTAATTTCATGGAAAAGGCAGCCCAAGGCATAAGGCTCGCCAGTCTCATGAGCGTACCACCTCGCCCAGCCCCACACAGGGCAGGCAACGGGTAACGGTGACCACCTCGTCCGGCTCATCTTCGCATTGCACGTCACAGACGTCATGATCCGTGCAGGCTGCGATCTCGTGCCGGCATTCGTCGCATATTTTTCTGAGTACGCTAGTTGTTGTCGTCATGTCGATTTTTCCTCCATTTTTCGACACGTCCCGATGACGTGTCGATTTTGTATAGGTGTTTAGCTGTCACTTAGCCGAGCGACAAAATCGCTGACAAGCTGAACATCTTTTAGTTTCATCCGTCGCAAATTACTGTTGATGACAGCAATTAACATTTCCGTCTCGTCACCGAACTGCTCATCGCCAACCATCGTAAAGAGCGAGACGTGGAAAAAGTTGCATATCTTGGCAATATTCACTCCCGACGGTACTCTTTCCCCAGATTCATATTGAGCAATAGCCGACTGGGATAGCCCCACAGCTTTAGCAAAAGCGCTTTGACTCAGGTTCTTGCCCTTCCTGAGCAGCTTAATTCGTTTGCCAATCTGGTCCGACACATCCATCGTTCATCCTCCTGAGTGTTTGTTAGTCATTTAGTCGGTGTCCACAAAACGCCCTGGCTCAGCCGATTAGCAGCCGCCTCGCAATACTGCTCTGAGAGCTCAATACCGACCGCCTTAAGCCCTTTCTGCTTGGCGGCAAGCAGGGTTGTTCCGCTCCCCATGAATGGGTCGAAAACAGTTTTTGCGTCGGGTACTTGGTTTAGACAGAAGTTAATCACCGCTAGCGGTTTTTGAGTCGGATGGACTTTTTTTTCTGCAAGCTTTTTATTCTGAATTTCTTGGATCATCCCATTCCATTGCCAAGTTATCTTCCTAACGGCCTTCTTTAGATTGGTCCAAGCGAGTTCACAGTCAGCAAAATCATTAGCGCCGTTGACTTTATCCCAAACAAGCCAGCAACTTGATGGCGGCAAGGCGAAATAGTTGCCACCCCAGATAATTTGATGGCCTGCCGTTTCCCTCAAGCGGTTCAACTCATCTATCGAAGGTGCAGATTTATCCCAGTCGAAGGGGTCATAGTTTCCAGCTAATGCGACTCCGCCTCGTTTAGGATCACGCCCTCGGGTCTTCATCTTTTTGACCGTCAATCCAATGCCGTATGGAGGATCGGTCAGGAGAAGATCGAACCGCCCCAACCCCGGTGCTATTTGTCGATTATCACCGTGATAGATCGTGGCGAAATCGTCTTGATAATATGGCTCGATAGTCACTTGTCCCTCCTGATCGAGTGTCTATTGGTCACTTGGTCCCTTACGTGGCTCGCCTCGCAGCTTCTCCACCCACGTTATTCGTTGCTCTGGGCTCCACCTGAAAAGAAATTCTAGGACAAGCCCCCTCGGCACCCGCTCGCTGTCGGCTGTTGCCACGGCGAATACATCATTGCAATTCATGTAAAAGCAATATCCAGGATCGTCTGGATGCAAAGACGGGGCAACCCATCCGACATCTAATTCCTTCGGCAGCAAGTCTTCTGAATCCTGGTACAGATAATCAAGCAAAAATTCCATGTACTTGTCTTTATCCGCAAAACCCGTTGAGCTGGACCGCTTGTAGGTTTTCCACCTTTCCATCACTTTCCCTCCGTCAGAGCGTTGTTGGGTCACTTGTCTCTTTGATCCGTCGCTTGGCTTCGTTCTGCCAGGCGCTCACTGCGATGGCAACCGCTTCACCCTCGAGGGCGATATCGTCACCGATCAGGACCGTCTCTAACGAGCCGTCCTCGCCAGTGATCCATAGCTGGATCAGATTCGCCGGGTCTTTGATGTCGTTACCCCATTGCATGAGGATGCCACCATTGAATCTGGGTACGACTTGCAGATCCTTCATGCCATGATGTCGGAAGGCGGCGGCGATCTTTTCCATGGTTTGTATTGCGCTCTCGGATATCGCTAGAGCCTTTTCGCCGTCCCAGCCTGGCTTAAGGTATCGCAACCATTCAGCGGTGCCTTTGAAGCCCATCCCGATGCTTTCTAGTTCTTCTTGTTCCATCACTTTCCCTCCGTCAGAGCGTTGTTGGGTCACTTGTCTCTTTGATCCGTCGCTTGGCTTCGTTCTGCCAGGCGCTCACTGCGATGGCAACCGCTTCACCCTTGCTGCAACCGGCAGCGGCGGCGATGCAAGAGATTATCTCGCCGGTCTTTTGCGGTATCTCGCAATGCAGGGTAATGTAGCCTTTTGGCGGTCGCCCTGGTTTCTTTGGCTCGTCTGTCATTCCGGGCGCTCCAATTTGACATCGACATACTCACCTTTGTAGATATCGATTCGAGCGTTGACAGGGATATTGCCGTTCTTGAATGACTCTTCGATATCGCTGATCAACTCTTCTTGAGTGTCATAATCCAGCATGAAGTACTGCCAGGGCTTTGACAGGTTTTCCCAGACGCAAGCAAACCATTTCATTCGTAGATCCTCATTATTGATAGTATTTCATCGGCTTCGTCGTAATCGCTACGCTGCTCCTCGCCCGGCAGGTCGTCAAACTCTGTTGTCATTTGTCTTCTCCAACGCTGTACCGCCCAAGCGGGAATGGTTACTGTACCGTCATCGTTCTTGGCGGACTTTTCAAACAGATACAGCATCCAGCCGGACCAGGCTTTATGTGCATATTCGGCTAGTGCGTCTCTTAGTATCATCTCCCCCCCCCTGAGTTTTTGCCGGTCTCATCTGCAAAGTAATGCCCCATATGCTTGTCGAGGCATCCAAAATAGTAGATCATCACATCCTCCTGATCGAGTGTCTATTGGTCCCTTGGTCGGGGCGGCTAAGCCGCCCCTAGATTCGGAAGCTCGCATAGAATCTCCCGTTTCAATGACCAAGCTTTATCATTCTGGACATGGAAAGGCGGATAGAGAGCCACGGCCCAATACCGATCACCCTGCCATTTATTCGGAGTGAGAGTGGCGTGCAATTGCCCCTTCCCACAATCCGACCTGAGCGGCCCCGGCATCTCTTCTACCATCCCCGGCTTTCTGGGAGTACCGCCGCCGCCATTAGCCGGGGTGCCGTCTTGATCACTTTTCCAGATCGCAAGCAGTGCGCCCTGATCCTCGGCTTTCTTT
>Ga0226835_1001613_pt1 | contig 11584 bp, 9 predicted proteins | sample LAC_MetaG_1_FD_163627 | JGI IMG/M metagenome (GOLD analysis project Ga0226835, IMG submission 163627) | Anaerobic ammonium oxidizing microbial communities from anammox membrane bioreactor (MBR) in UC Berkley, California, United States -... | ecosystem: Engineered > Bioreactor > Anaerobic >...
AATAACCAATAACCAATAACCAATAACCAATAACCAATAACCAATAACCAATAACCAACAACAAAGAACTATCTGGAGGCACAATGTCAGTCAACACTTCCCCTGCGCCCACGCTACCGCTGGACATAAAAAAAATACAGGTCAAACATCCTAGCGCGGCAAAAATGGAACAAGTGCTTTTTGAAATAAAAAAGACGATTGTAGGCCAAGACCATTTACTGCAACGCCTCGTCGTCGCCTTGCTCGCGCGCGGCCACATTTTGGTCGAAGGCGTGCCGGGGCTTGCGAAAACGCTGGCGATTAAATCCTTGGCGGATTCGATTGGCGGCGATTTCAAACGCATCCAATTTACGCCCGACCTCGTGCCGGCGGATTTGGTCGGCACGCGCATGTACAATCAAAAGACCGGCGAATTCAACACCTCGCTGGGTCCCGTCTTTACCAATTTATTGCTCGCGGACGAAATCAATCGCGCGCCCGCCAAAGTGCAGAGCGCGTTATTGGAAGTGATGCAAGAGCGCCAAGTCACCATCGGCGGCACGACGTACCAAGTGCCAAATCCCTTTTTGGTGATGGCGACGCAGAACCCGATTGAAACCGAAGGCACGTATCCGCTGCCCGAAGCGCAAGTGGACCGTTTCATGATGAAAGTCTTGGTCGGCTATCCGAGCGACCGCGAAGAATTTGTCATTGTGGAACGCATCACCGGCACATTGCTGCCGATTGCGCGCGTCTTGACGCCCGAAGAATTGATTGCGCTGCAAAACGAAACGGATAAAGTGTACGTGGACCCCGCGCTGATTGAATACGCGGTCCGCATCGTGACCGCCACGCGCGAACCGAAACGCTACGGCTTGCCCGATTTGCAAAAATATATTTCGTTCGGCGCCTCGCCGCGCGCGTCCATCAATCTGATTCTCACCGCGCGCGCGTTGGCGATGGTGAACGGCCGCACATACGTTTTGCCCCAAGATGTTTTCGATATGGTGTTGGACGTTTTGCGCCATCGCATGGTCTTGACGTACGAAGCCCTGTCGGACGGCGTAACGGCGGATAAAATCATTGTCAAGGTGATGGAAAAAATTCCGATTCCTGTCATTCCGCAGCCCGAACGGATTCCGGTGAACGCGTAAAGTATGTAGCAGGTAGCAGGTAGCAAGTTCGCACGCGGCTGCCTTGCTACCTACTACTTACTACCCGCTACAGAAATGTCCTTAGCTACTCCTGAACGTCTCTTGCAGCGTCTCGATTGGACGGTGATTCGTCGGCTGGACGGTATGTTGCAGGGCGAATACCGTTCGCTCTTTACGGGCGCGGGGCTCGACCTCGCGGAAATCCGCGAATACACCGCCGAAGACGACATCCGTTACATGGATTGGAATGTCACCGCGCGCATGGGGACGCCGTACGTGCGGCAATATCACGAAGACCGCGAAATCAACGCGTGGTTTTTGCTCGACCTTTCGCCGTCGGTAGATTTCGGCACGACGAACGCGTTGAAACGCGATTGCTTGATTGAATTTGTCGGCGTAATGGCGCGGCTCTTGACGCGGCACGGCAATCGCGTCGGCGCGATTTTTTACGGCGCGAACGTGGACAAGGTGATTCCGGCGGCGGGCGGCAAACTTCAGGTTCTGCGCATCATCAACGATTTACAAAAAGAACCAAAGTTGCAGCAAGCTCCCTTTACTTCGCTCACGACCTTGTTGAACGCTGCCAACAATTTTATTCGTCGCCGTTCGCTCGTCTTTTTGGTTTCCGATTTTATCAGCGCGCCGGGCTGGGAAACGCCTCTGCGTTTGTTGACGCAGCGGCACGAAGTCTTGGCGGTGCGCCTGTGGGACCCGCGCGAAGTGGAACTGCCCGACATTGGGATGGTGATGATTCAAGACGCGGAAACGGGCGAACAATTATTTGTGGACACGCACGATAAAAAATTCCGCGAACGCTTTCAGCAAGCGGCGCAAAAACGCGAATATGAAATCAACGTCGCGTTCAAACGCGCGGGCGTGGACGCGCTGCCGCTTTCGACCGAAGACGATTTGGTGCGCGCGATTCTACGCTTTGCCAATCTGCGTAAAGAAAGAAAAGCGCATCCCGCAAAGGGAATTTAGGTTTATGCTTTGTGATTTATGATTTGTGATTTATGCGCCCAACTGCGGCGCCGTGAAAATCGTAAATCATAACTCTGCAATCAGAAATTACCATGAGTTTCATCTGGCCCTTTATGCTCGTCCTGCTGGCGCTGATTCCGCTGCTCATCGCGGCATACATCTTGCTTCAGCGACGACGCCAAAAATACGCGCTGCGCTATGCGTCGCTTTCGCTTGTCAAAGAGGCGCTGGGGCGCGGCCCCGGTTGGCGGCGGCATGTGCCTGCGGCAATTTTTCTGCTCGCGCTGACGGCAATGATTATTGCGCTCGCGCGCCCGCAAGCGGAAACGCTGGTGCCCTCAGCGGAAGGCGTCATCATTCTGGCGATTGACGTTTCGGGCAGCATGATTGCCACCGATTTGAATCCCAATCGTCTCGAAGCCGCCAAATCCGCCGCGCGCGCCTTTGTCGAAAAACAACCCGATACGGTACAGGTGGCGATTGTTTCGTTCAGCGACAATGCGTTTGTAGTGCAGCCGCCGACCGACGACAAGAACGCGCTCATCTCTGCCATCAATCGTTTAAACTGGCAGCGCGGCACCGCCATCGGACGCGGCTTGGTTACTTCGCTCGAAGCGATTGCGGAAAAATCGGGCAAGGGCGGCGAAATCAATTTACAAGATTTACAAAACGGCGGCGCGAACAGCGCGGAACCGCAGCCGACGCCGATGCCGCAAGGCCAATATCAAAACGCCATCGTCGTCCTTTTAACCGACGGCGAAAATAATCAATGGCCCGAACCATTGGATATTGCCCAAATCGCCAAAGACCGCGGCATCCGCGTCTATACCGTCGGCATCGGCAGCGAAGAGGGCGCGGTGGTGCGAATTCAAGGGCGCGCAATCCGTACGCGCTTGGACGAACAAACGCTCCGCACCATCGCGGACATGACGGACGGCGAATACTATAACGCGCAAACCGAAAGCGACCTCGTCAAAGTGTACGAAAATCTTTCGACTAACCTTGTCCTCAAAACGGACAAGACCGAAATCACCGCGTACTTTACCGGCGTCGCCGTCTTGTTGTCCCTGCTCGCCGGTTTTCTTTCGCTCCTGTGGTTTAATCGGCTGCCGTAAATTATTTTCCATGCGACAAAAAAACCGCCGCAAAATTTTGCGGCGGTTTTTTTGTATTGGCGCGTCCCGTTAGCGCAATTGCGTTTGCACCGCGTCGAGCAGCGCGTTCAAAACCCGCAAACGATAATCCATTGCCGCCTGCACATTGCTCGCGTGAATCTGATACAAATCCTGATTCACCTGCAAACCCACGCCTTGGACGCGCGTGACGGGTACCGAATTGAGACTGTCCGCGTCGAGATGAATCTCGGTCGTCAACGAAAGCGGCGTGGCCGCCGCGCCGCCCGCCGTCGCCGCTTCGACATATTCGGTTTTCACCGTCAACGTCGCCGCGTCCTGCAAAGCGTCCGCGAGTTTTTGCGCGGCGTTTTTGACGGAAACTTCCCATTGCTCTGCCATTGCTTGCCTCCTCTGGAATCGAACGCGCGCCGGGCGCGCCCTTAATTTTGTTTGCGAATTTCGTCGAACAATAATTTCAAAAAACGCAGGGCGGCGGGCAGCGCCAGCGCGGGATTCGCCGCAATCAACGCCAAGCCCGCCAGTTCGCCCGCGCCGCGCGCCACCGTTGCAAATTGTTTCAACAAGCGCTGCCGCGACTCTAACGCCGCGCGCAGCGCGGCTTGATGCGCCGCGCGCTCGGACGTCTGCGCCGCCAACGCCGATTGAAAATCGCCGCCCCACGTTACGCGCGTCAAGCCAACGCGCGCATCCGCCACGCGCGTATCCACCACCGCATAATTCAACGCGTGCTGTTGAATCTGTTTAACGAACGCGCCAAATTCATCAATCGCCTGTTTCCATTCGTCAATTTGATCCATCCAACCAAAGGCGACGCTGCGCTGCGCCGCCAACAACAAGCGATTCAATTCCGCCTCTGGCTGCGGCGCAGTTGCAAAGGCGGCGGCATTGTACGCCGTCGGTAGAGTTTGTTGAACGCGCACAAAATCATGCAGCCGTGTCTGCGCCAGACGCAAAGCCGCATCCGTTGCGTTCAAACTCGCTTGCAATGCGAAAAATGCGTCGGCGGTCGTTTGTGGCGACGCGTCCGCATCAATCCGCCACTGCGGAATCTCGGCGCGCGCGGCGGCGCCAAACGCGTCGCTGGCCGCGGGCGCGGTTTGCCACACGCCCAATACATCGGGCGGCATCACGCTCGCGCGTTCAAACAATTGAAAAGTCGCCATGCGGGCTAACCCGGTTTCAGCGCCGTCACCACGCCCGAAACCGCCGAGATGGCGAGTTTCACCAATTCAGTGCGATTCGCTTGCGCCTGTTTCACCATGTCCACATGCGCCGCCCACAACGTCTCGTCCATGCCGTCGGGACGCATTGGAATCACGGCGACAATATCGCCATCCAAATCAATTTGCGTCATGGCGCGCAAACGCATATCGCCCTCCAAAGCGCCTTGCGCGTTCACGGCGAGCCCTTCGATATTGTCGCTCACGTATGTTTTCACTTTCAACGTCGCGGCTTCATTGATGGCGCCGCCAACGCGCTCCATAAAATTCTTTAGCGTTTCGGACAATTTCTTTTGCGCGTCGTCCAAACCGGGAATCGTCACAAACGCGACGGCGACCGCGGGCGGCGCAGCGGCAGCGTTCTGCTCGAACAAATCCAACACCGGCAGCGGCGTCGCGGTATGACTGGGGCGCGCCGCTTCGGTCGCGTACGCGTACGTCACAACCGGCGGCGTTTGCTGAACCGGCGGCGCCGCTTGTTGCGCGCTCGCTTTTTTGCGCGCGGTTTTGGTTTTGCGCGGCGGCGCCGTTTTTACTTTGGTTTTTTTCGACTCGGCTTGAGCGGTTTCGGTCACAATCGTTCTCCTGAAAATAAATTCGCGCCCTCGCGCGGCAATCAATCCGGCAGGCGCAGATGCGCGCCGGGGTCGCCGAGAATCATGTAATTTTGCGCGTCGCTGCGGCTGAGGAATGTATCCACCAACCGCCGCTGCAAATTCGCGTCGACTTGAATTTCCTTGCGCTGCAATTTATCAAAAAAGGTCGTCAGGTTTTGATTCAATTGGTTATAGCGCTCATTCATCTCGCGCAGCGCGTACCCGACGGGATTCACCTGAAGCAAATGGCGCACCGCTTGCGTGAATGGCGCGACACGCACATGCCACGGGTCTTGCGCCGCGCCGGGATTATTCGGGTCTTCAAATCCGTGCAGCAGCGCGATATCGAGATGCCCGATGAAACCGATGGGGCCCTGCGGATGCGCCAATAATTTTTTGGGCAGCGCGGCGACAAAATCTTGTTTCGCATTCACCGCGCGCCCGACGCGCGCGTCCCAATGCGCGAAATCGCTCTGCGCGGGCGTGCCAAAACCGAAACAGGCAAATTGAAAAAAGAGCGCGCCTTCTAAAAACGCGTCTTGGTCCGGCACATCCCATGCGCCAAACAACCACGCCTTGTCGTCGTCCGTCGGCGCGTCCTGACAGCACAGCGCGCCATTCAAAAGCATTTGACGTTTCAATGTTTCGGCGGGCGCGCCCAAACCGTGGCTCGCCGTGAATACCAACGCGGGCTGCGCTTGATGCAGCGCGTCCGCCAAATTCGCTTTGGTCGCGTCTTGGGCAAACAATGTTTTCACCGGCACGTTATAAGCCGTTTGGACTTGGCGCGCCAACGGCGCGGCGAGATGGTAATGACTGTAATACGTCGGGTCGTACACATTCGGCGCGATGGCGCCGTGATTGGTCGCGAAAAAAATCGCCGCGCGTTGATTCACGGGCGCGGGGGCGCTTTCGAGGCGCGCAATTTTTTCCGCGTACGCGCGCACGGCGGCGGGCGAATCCAAATCCAAACGCCCCACCGCGGCGACGGTCGCCAAAAACGCTTGAAACAAAAATGGCGTCTGCTGCGGCCCGCCGAGAATCAAAATATAAAATGGGCGGTCGGCGTCGAGCGGCGAATAATTGTTCGAGACCCAATCGTACCACGCATACGGTTGTTCGCCATTGTAATACAACGGGTCGCCTTTCATGCCGCGCAATGCCGCGAGCGGTTGAATCGCGTCGAGCCACTGCGCGCGCTGCGGGTCTTGGGCGTTGAGCAAAACCGTCCAACCCGCCGAACGCGGGTCGCCCAAATCGCGCGTTTCACGCCGCGCTTCGCCGCGCCCGACCGCGCCGCGCTGCGCCTTTTGCATATCTTGTAACGCCGCGCGGTTGTCGCCGTACGCGTCCATCAGCGCTTGCGCCAATTCGGTATCTTGAATCGGGTCGAGCAAAAGTTTGCGCGTCGCATAATTGATGCCAAACGGAGTTACTTGCATAGGATTTCCTTTACGCGCGCTGCGTCGTGAATTGAACTTGGGTGGTCGTCCAGACTTGACTCGCCGCGCGCGTCGTTTCAACGCCGCGCGTCGCGGGAAAAGCAACGCTATGCAATAGCGCGTCCAAAGCCGTGCGCGGCGTGACCGCGCCGCGTCCGCGTGATGGCCCTGCGCCCAACGCGCCCAATTCTAGCCAACGAAAATCGCCCATCTCGGTCGTCGCCAGCGCTTTGAGAATGTCCGTCCCCGTTTGCGCCGTATCCGCCAGCGTCGCGCGATACACTTGATGCGTCCCCTTGCCCGGTTCGAGCGTTGCCAGCGCCTGGTCGGCGCCGGGCAAAATTTGCGTCACGCTCCAATCGGGCGCGAGGTCGAGAACGGCAAAATTCAAAACGAAACGCGAACGATTGTCGAGCCGCAAAATAAAATAATCGCCCGGGCGCAGCGTTTCCTTTGCGCGCAGCGCCGCGCACGCCGTCCAATCAATTTTTTGACCGCGCTGCCAGGTCGGCGGCGGCAATAAAATTTGCGCCGTCAATTTATCCGCCAGCGGCGAAACGTCGTCGTAATTTTCAAGTTCGACAATCGCGTGATAGCGCGCCAAATGTTCAAGCCGTTTGACCAATTCTGTCGCCGCGTTGGGCGCGTCAATCCGCAGCGCGGGCGTCAAATGTGGCAAGGGCGCGCCGCTCGCGTCGCCGATTTCGTATTCGCCGCGCGCGTTGACGGAAACCTGATAGTGGGGCGACGCTTGGGCGTCCGCGCTTTCGAGCCACCACATTTCGCCTGCCGCCGCGTGCGCCGCGTGCGCGGCGGCGATAGCGGCGCTCGCCGCGCGCAGCGCTTGCTCCTGTTTCTGCGCCGTGCCTCCATCCACGCGCGGCGTCAAAGCGACGCGCCGCACAAGGTCCAAGCGGCCCGCGTTCAACACGAGCGCTTGCGAACCCGCGTCAATGGGTTTCGTCGCGTCCAAACGCGCGGTCACATCCGCCAACGAAGCGCCGCCGCCGAGCGCGGTGATTTGCGCGAGCGCGATGCGCGCCGTTACGTCGCCAAAATCGCGCGTCTCGGGCGGATAGATGGCGAGCGTCGCGCCGACGTCCACCAAACCCGCTTGACCCACATTCACGCGCACTTGATTTTTCGCGGCGTCAAAAGACAAAACGTTGATGGCAGCGCGCACCGCCAGACGGTCCGCGCCAAACAGCGTGCGCGTCATTTCGCCTTCGAGCTGCGGCGTCTGTGAAACAAAACGCGTATGCACTTGGGCGACCAGCCGATTGTACAAAAGCGCGTACGTCGTTTCGCGCGTCATGGTTTGCAGCGCGTCGAGCAGCCAGTACGTCAATGCGCCGTGCGGCGTGCCGTCAAAATCATCTTCCGCCGCCAATTCGTTCGCGCGGCACGCGGCGAGCAAAACATAACCGCGCGGTTCAGGCAGCCAACCGCTCACCGCTTCGACGCCGCGCGTTTTATTTTTTGACGCGTCGCGCCACTGCGCCTGCAATGCCTGCGGCGCGCCGACGAGATTATCCGCCGGGCGCGGCATCCAATCAATCTGCCCGTTCTGCGCGGTTCGCACACGCACATTGGGATTGCCGCGCGTCGCGCCGCCGGAATGACACGCGTCGAGGACGAGCGTGACGACGAGCCCTTTGGCGGTCATGCGTTGGAGCAACGTCGCCATTTCCAAGTCGCGCACATAATTGCCGCCGGGTTCGCCAATGTCCATCGGCACGATGCTTTCGTCCAAACCGTCCGCGCCTTTGAGGTCGGGAAAAAGCGTCGCCGCGCGGCCGCCGTGTCCCGCATAATGAATATAAACTTGGTCGCCCGCGCGCGCGGCTTGCGTCACGGCGTCGAACGCCGCAATGATATTTTTGCGCGTCGGCAATTTTTCGGGCGGTTCGGCAACGGCGATGCCCAAATCGGTCGCGGTCAATTTGAACAGGCGCGCGTCGTCGAGCTGCAAACGCGCGCGCAAAAATTTTTCCACGCCCGCAATGTCATTGACGCAGCCGCGCAAACTCGCATAACGCACGCCGTCGGGCGTCTGATTACCGGCATAGTAATCAATGCCAATGAGCAGGGCGAATAATTCCGGGCGCGAATTCGAGTCGTTCATTTTGTTTAATGACGCGCTGCGTCATAACGCCGATGCAATGTCGCCGTCCGTTCCGGCGGATTCGTTTTCTAGAACATCCAACGTCAAACGACTATAGGCGTTGCGAATCTCGGACGCGTCGGCGGGCGTTGTAACGTCCGAGACAATTTTGTACCAGACCGGCTGCATCTGGAGCGTCGCAATCGTTTCCGGCGCAATCGTATCCAAACCGCGCGCGGCGACGGTGGCGGGAAACAGCAATTTAGAAATGCGCTGCGGCGCGTACAAGATGCGATTTTCAACGACGCTCGGCAGCCCTTGAATTTTGAATTTTTGCGACGCGCCCGCCGCGTGCGGCGCCAAGCCCGCGATGCGCGCGTCATCGTCCTCCAGCAAAGGGCCCACGATGAAACGTCCATGCGGCGTAACGGTGAGAAAATATAAATGCGCGGGCGCCGCGCCCGAGTTTTCGATTCGATAGCGCGCAATCGCGCCATCGTTTGCCTGATAAATTTGACCGGTGGCGAAAGCGCCGCGCGGCGCGTTCTCGAATTCGCCCGACGCGTTTTCGATTTGAAAATCTATTTGGAGCGGCAGCGCGCTAGCGCTTAATTCGAGAACCGGTTTCCAGTACAGCAATTGCACCGTCAACGCTTCCAAATCGGCGCGGCTCAATGGAATGATGCCATCGTCAAATGGAACGGCAAGCGTTTGCTCCACCGCCGCCAGCGCGCCGGCGTAATCATTTTGCATAAAGCGCAACCGAAATTGCAGATACAACGTTTCCGCCGCGGCAGGACGCTGCGCGGTCAATTGCTGCACGAGCGGCGTCAGCGCGTTGACATCGTGATTGAGCATGGCGAGGAACGCGCGCGCCTTGACCGCATCAAATGTATCGTCGCGCAATGAAATCACAAGTTCGCCGCGCTCGTCCAATTGAAACGAACCGAAATCGGGCGTCTGTTTTGACGCGGACGCTTGCCCCACGCGCTGCTGCAAATACAAACCCAATTCGTACGCCGAGACCAAACCATTGCGGTCCAAATCCGCCGCGCCCCAATTCAATCCTTCGATGAGCGTGCCGGTGAAAAGCGAATGATTGGGCAGCGGGCCATTATCCAACGCGTCTTCGTTGCGGCGCGCGGAGGAAATGACATTGCGGCTGATATTGCGCGCGAGCGTTTCTTGGTACGTCACCGCGCTGCGATACGCGTTCATGCCGCTCAGCGCGAAACCGCTGCGGCACGCGTCAATAATGAGCAAGACGTGGCGCGCGGGCAGTTGACTGATATTTTCCAGAAACCAATCCGTGCCGAGCTTGTCCGCCCAATTTTCCAGTTTGGCGTCAACGGGAATGATGTAACCGCTCTGCTTTTCGCGTTCGCCAATCTTGCTCACGCGCGTATCGCCATGTCCCGCGTAAAATAAAACCAGATTATCCGACGGCTGTAACGCGTTCGCCAATTGGTCGGTAATCAGCGCCATCAGCTTGGCGGCGGTCGCGTCCGCGTTCACGAGCGGCGGAAACGGCATCGCAAAGCCAAGCTTTTCGACAAATAATTTTTGCACGCCCAACGCGTCGTTGACCGCGTTTTTTAATTTGGGCCAGTGCACGTATGCGTCAATGCCAATGACGGCAATGACGTTGCGGCCCTGCGCTGCTGGTTCCGTTTCCGCGTCGGGAATCGGCTGCGCGCCGCGCGTGTCGGAATCATTCATCCGCGTTCCTTTTACGGTCTGTTTTCAACCGCAATAATTTCTTCGAGCGTCAATTCCGGTTCGTCCGGCAGCATGACCATGCCGCGCAGACGATAATATCCTTCCGTCGCGGGCGCGACGAGTTGCCCTTCCCATTGTCCTGCAGCGCGCGGCGTCAATTGCGTATCCGGCAATTTGCGCGGCGCGTCCGCCGACGAACCGGGCAGAGCTTGCGCCCAACTCAATTCCGCAAAAATGGTCGCGGCGGCAAAGGGCTGCTGATTTTTGTTTTGCGTAACGGTTGCGACGATAGAAATTGTTTCGCCGGGGCGATACGCGTGCTTGGCGGGATTGAATTCGATGGCGAAACGGTCGGTCGTGAGCGCGGCGCGCGTCTGGACTGCGCCGGTGTACTTGTCGAGCAATTCCCAACGCAGAATCTCTTGCACCGCCGAATTGGCATACACGCTGCCGTGTTCGGCGACGACAGGGATATTTTGCTGCGCGTGCGGATAGCTCGCGCTGTATTCGGGCACCGTGCCGTCGCCGCGTTCGATTTCCAAAAATTGAATGTCGCGCCAATTCCCGTTTGCGTCCGTCGTCACGCGCGCGCCGGTCGTCGTTTTTAATTTGCGTCCAAAAAACGCGAGCGTCTCGACGCTCAATTGATTGCCGAGTTCTTGATTGAACGCTTTGCCGTCCGCCAGCAGGTCATACAAGGCGGGTTCGTGCAGCCATTTGGCGCCGTCAAAGGGGTCCAATGATTCGTCGTTCGAGTCCGTAACAAACGGACGCGCCTGCGGCAACAGCGCATAGATATTTGGAAATGTCCGCAGCGTTGCGCGCGTGCGTTCGCCAATGTGCGCGGGGTCGAAACCCCACCGCAAAAATAAATCGAACCCGTTGAGCAGCGCGTACAAACCTTTTGCCGCGCCATCCCACGGCGACGCCAAGAGAATCAGACGCGATACAATTTCCTTGCCGCCCTCTTTTTCAAGACACCAGCGCGCGACGATGCCGCCGTTGCTGTGACCCATCAACCAAATTTGATGGTCGGGATATTGTTCATGCCACGCGCGCACCGCGTCGCTCAATTGTTTGCCCGAAAGGCGATTGTTTTGGCGCCAATCGTATGCGAATGTGAACGCGAGGCGTTCGGCTTGTACGCCGTCCAGCGGATTGATACGATAGCCCCACCCTTTGAGCAGCGACAACAAACGGCTGTATTGTTCCTGTTTGACCAAGGGCGGTAAAAACAAAACATCCTCGACGAG
>Ga0226835_1001614_pt1 | contig 11584 bp, 7 predicted proteins | sample LAC_MetaG_1_FD_163627 | JGI IMG/M metagenome (GOLD analysis project Ga0226835, IMG submission 163627) | Anaerobic ammonium oxidizing microbial communities from anammox membrane bioreactor (MBR) in UC Berkley, California, United States -... | ecosystem: Engineered > Bioreactor > Anaerobic >...
GAAATTACTATGGATGATGTTCCCGGTTTACCTAAAGTTGAAGATGTATCAATGAATACCGATAAACTTAAAACTTTGGAGATAAATTTAAAGGGATTAGATAAAATGATTTTGGAGATTTAACTCAGGTTTCTAAATACTTCATCAACAATCCACAAAGAACATAATTAAATTTCATTTAATAAATCCTGATCTGTATTATTTATTGTCTGCAAATCTTCTCATTTAATTTTGATTATTTTTTAAAATGTTTAGTTCATAGGAGTACTAATGCAAAAAGAATTTTAATTCACCAGGAATTCTGTTTGAACTGATCTAAAGTTAAATATTGTATGATTATAAAATTCTATCATTTATATATCAAGATTAAATTGATCGGAATAAAATTCCTGCTCTGTCTCATTGATACAATGAATATAAATCAAAAAGCAAAAAGAGATTAACTTAATCATAGTTTTGTTCTTACCTTATTACCAACATCTTCTTTGTTTCTATAAATGAACCTGCTTGTAGTCTATAGAAATAGATTCCACTAGATAAATCTGATGCGTTAAATTCAACTTCATAACTTCCTGCTGGTATTTCTTCATCAACAAGTGTTGCAACTTCATTTCCCAAGACATCATAAACTTTAAGTGTTACAATTTGTGGGACGGAATAATATTCTGTCCTACTGGGTATTGTAAATTTGATTTTAGTAGTTGGATTAAAAGGATTGGGATAGTTTTGATAAAGTTCAAAAGTTACAGGAAGATTTTCCTGATTATCAACATAAACCGATGTTCCTGCCAATCTGCCGCTTGTATCCACTAAAGAAGCAAAAATATCATTGTCTCCGGTTCGGCGATCCTGCCAGGTAATGATTGCATTATTATTTACAGTGAAAATCAATTGTGGTAAAGTTTGGTCTAAAGCAGGTACACTGATAGGAACTCCATTCGATGTCCAGACTAAATTTCCATTACTAATAACTCTCTGAGCATATATATCAGTACTACCTGTACGATTATCCTGCCAAACAATAATAGCACCACCAGTTTCATTGCTTACAATATCGGGTTTTTCCTCATTAAAATCTGCTATACACACTTCTACACCATTTAAAGTCCAAAGAGCATCTCCGTTTGAACTGATACGCTGTAAATAAATATCAGCATCTCCGATAACATCGCGGTAATCAGTCCAGCAAATAATCGCACCTCCATTTAAGTCGGAAGTTATCTGCGGAGAAAATTGACTTCCGGCGGCATTACAAACAGCGACTCCACTTGTATCCCACAATCTGAATCCATCTTCATTAATTCTTTGAGCATAAATATCCACATTATTTGCATCTCGGATATCGTGCCAAACAAGTATCGCTCCGTTTGCATTATCATTTATTAATTGACAATTCCTTTGGTCGTTGGCTTCAGTACAAACCCGTACGCCATTGTCAGCCCAAAGTATGTTACCATTATTATCTATTTTTTGAGCATAGATGTCAAATGCACTATATCTTTTATCCTGCCATGCAATGATTGCTCCTTCACTGCTGCCAGGAATTATTTGATGATTAGACTGTTCATTTACAGCCGAGCAAATTACAGCTCCATCAACAGTCCAGAGCACATTACCATTCATATCAACACGCTGTGCATAAATATCATAACCCAAACCACTGCGATAATCTTTCCAGACTATTATTCCTCCTCCGTTTCCATCGCTTATAATTTTTGGCTCAAACTGTTGGCTATTTGCTGTGCAAATTGGAATTCCATCTGCAGTCCACTGACTAATGCCGTTGTTATCAATTCTCTGAGCATATATATCAGCATTGCCTGTACGATTATCCTGCCAGACAATAATTGCCCCGCCGCTTCCATCACTCGTAATTTGAGGAGTAACCTGATTATCAGCAGCAGAACTCACCGCGACACCATCAATTGTCCAGGCTGTATATCCATCTGAAGTAATTAACTGTGAATAAATATTATCGTCATTAAAGAAACGGCTGTCTTCCCACACAATAATAGCTCCGCCGTTACCATCATCCACAAGCTGAGGAGCTTGCTGATAATTGGAAGCCGTACAGATCGGATTATTGACAGTCGAATCAGATGACCACTGTGCCTGTAAATTTGCTGCAAGAATTAATAACAAGCATAATGAATGACATTTCATTGTAGCTCCTCTATTGATTCAGCTCTGAATCATTTCTTAATACTTCTTTTTGTGATGCATTTTCGATTGACAAAACTTTTCAGAATTTCCAGAAAAAAACCTATCGGATTAAAATCATCTTCTTCGTTTGAACGAAAGAACCCGCTTGCAGCTGGTAGAAATAAATTCCGCTGGAAAGATTATTAGCATTAAATTGAAACTCGTGCTGACCAGCTTTAAGATCAGTATTTACCAGCGTGCTAACTTCTTCACCAAGTATGTTGAAAATTTTCAGAGAAACCTTTTCATCTTCAGGTAATTCAAACCGTATTGTTGTTATAGGATTAAAAGGATTAGGATAATTCTGCGATAGAGAAAAATTCTCCGGAATTTGCTGAAAAGTTTCTTCGCTGATGCCAGAGACATTTCCTGTATTATAAAGAACGAACAGAGAGTCATGACCAAACTCATCTGTTGCTATAATTGCAAGATCTGTTTTTCCATCGAGATCGAAATCTGATGAAACAACACCACGCGGAACTCCCGTAGCGAGTGATTGGTAGCAGTTCAATTCAGGTGTAAAATGTCCTGCCCCGTCATTAAGGAAAACAGTTAAGCCATTATCCTCTAAAGCCTAATTAACACTTGCAAAATCCAGATCATTATCATTGTCGTAGTCAAGTCTCGCAAATCCTCTTCCATTATTTACAGCCATAGGTTCGGGTTGGAAGTTAAAGTTTCCCTCATTACGCAAAAGGTTACATTCGTTGTCCGAAGAACCCGTTGTAATCAGATCTCTGTCTGAATCATCATCAAAATCACCCAAGATAATACTGTTCTGATATGTATAATTTCCTCCTACTCCATTTATTTGATGGTAGGGTCCCCAACGATCAAAATAATTATGATCACAAGCGCCCGGGTAGACATTGTAAACATTCAAAAACTCCCAGCTTGTAAAATGTCCTGTTGGGTGTAAGCCAGCAATATCCACCGAATTATCTCCACCGATGTCGTCAACAACAATCGACCAGGGACCCCAGGGAATAGTGTCAATCTCGCTGCCGTAATGCTGGTAGTCATAACAGAGTTGTCTGTCTCCAAGATTCATAACCACTCCTATGAACGATGAATAATAAGGAGAAGCATTAGGATGAGCGACAAAGATAACTTTGAGACTATCATATAGCTGATAAGGCTCCGGGACAAGATGATATGTTCGTCCTTGAGTATTTATTTCACTTGATTCAGGAAATCCTCCAATTCCATCACCCCAATAGACTTTAACCAGCGCAGAGTCCCCACCAACAATCAAGTCAAGATAACTATCATCATCAAAATTGTAAAATGCGAGAGTTGTTGGTTTGAATCCCACATTCAAAATTCCTGTTTGAAGGAAAGATCTTGACTCGGGAAGATTATGGAATAAAAGAACCTGTTCATTTTCATAATCAGCAACAGCAAGACCATCAGCCATAAGATTATCAAACTTACCGTATGCAATAGAATTGCCGAGACCGGCGATTGAAGTCCTGAAGACATCTTCAAACATTGGATTGGAACGCAGTCTTCATTCGTCAGCTCCTCTGGTTGGTGCTGTTAAACTGCGTAGGTCTCCATCAATATCATCCACAATTCCGAGATAAGGGATTCCTCCCAGTGATGGATCCTGTGCCTGGCAGTCGGTAAGATGAGGATAGTCTTCACCTATTTCAAAATATATTTCTTTGGAAATTGAATTGGAATCCAGACCAGTTGCAGCTTGATATTCAATAAGACTAGTATATCGATTTGATCCTACAGCAGCAAGGAATATCGCGCCCGGTTGATTATTATCGTAGAAGAATAGATTGTAATCAGAAATCACACCTGTGAGCCCTCCATATTGTTTGAAGACTACCACAGCTTCAACAATAGGCAAACCTTCGCCGCTACCATAATCCATAACAATATTGTTCAGGACTATGGATGAGTCAGAGCCCTGGTCTAGAAAAATTCCTCCGCTTATCTGTACCTTGTAAGGATGCACAATTGTGTTGTGAACTATCTGCGCTTTTGTTTGTGCAATAATTCCGTAACGCCCCATTATTGGCCAACCCCAACCTCCCACTGAATAGCTCTGTGTGATCATATTATTCTTAATTAACATTGAGAGCGCATTACTGCCGGTAAAGCGTTCATCAACAACAATAGCACGGAATGTAGGAACCTGACCATTTGCACCACCACCATTCTTGATGATATTCTTTTCGATAAGACCAGAATCAGCATTTACAACAATGCCGTAAAGACTTCCAACACCATCGGCATTATCCAGATAATTACTGCTAACAATAGCATTATGTGCTCTAACAAGAATGCAGGTCCCACGACCATCATAATATTGAGCGTTAAGAAAATGATTATCCTCAACAATTACTCTCCCGTTACTACCTCCAGGACCACCTATCTCAACAGAACGCATCAATCTTATAAATGTGTTCTGTCGAATTGCTATATTAGAAACATTAGCGCTTCCAATAATACCATAATCAGTTCTACTGGCTGCCACACCACCGACATTTGAGTTTCCGACAAACTTGCATCCCTCAATAACAATGTCTTCAGTGATTGGATTAATTGAATAATAGTAGTCAATTCTGATCAGAAATTCTGCTCCGAATCCAGCCGAGTCCACATCCTTGAGTGTTAGGTTTCGTATCGTAATGTGGTCATTCCTGATTTGCATAAGTGTCTTATCGCTAGTTTGAGTTGCACGGTCAATTTGCAGGATGACATTTTCAACATTTCCACCAGCATTTTCATCCGGTTCAAAAGTCACGCGGTTGTCCGTAGAAAGACCGGTGACCATACTATCGAGTAGTAATACCATGTTATTCTCACCATTCCCTGAATAGATACCAGGTCTGATGTTAAAAAAAACAGGTCCGGAAACACCTCTTGCATTAAGTGCATCAGCAGCATTTTGCAGAGTGAGAAAATCCGGTGAAGAACCGCCAACAGTATAATTACCGTTTAGCGGCTGGGCATCAAGAACCCAAAATGGTACGAGGAAGAAAAGAAGAAATAAAAATTTCTTAAATGCCCATTCGAAATCAAAGTAGTATTTCATTGCGAGGTTCCTTGTTTAAAATTAATTATTATTAATTAGAAAAGGTGCAACAGAACAAACAGCAGAGTTATTTATTATCCGCTCTGAATCTCTCTTAAATGTTTTCACAAATACCTCCTAGTTTTGGGTTAGATAGTTCATTGGATAAATAATTAGTGATTTATTCCAGACATTATTGTCTGATTTTTAAATACAACTTCACGTAACAATTGCAATCTTCCAAAAATTTTAAATGAATTATCTTCGGATAATATATTTTATAGCGAGTCTGTTTTCAATCACGCAAGTGCGTGGTTTTTAAAGAATCTGCTTAAAGAATTATGGAGTGAAATCGTCGAGAAGGAAAACAATTCCGTAATAATTCTATGTTTTCCTTCTCTTATTCAGGAGAGAGCAAATTCGAATTTTATTTTAAAAGAACTTGTCCGCCGAAGTACTAACGAAGGAGGATCATCTTCTTCGTTTCAACGAATGAATCTGTTTGAAGTTTATAGAAATAAATTCCACTAGAAAAATTGTTTGCATTAAACTGCACTGAATATTTTCCTGTCTGACGAAATTCATTAACCAGAGTTTTTACTTCTTCTCCAAGCAGATTGTAAATATTGAGTGAAACATCTCCGGATTGTGGAATTGAAAATTCAATTGTTGTGGTTGGATTGAACGGATTAGGATAGTTCTGATATAAAACAAAATCATCTGGCTGGTTGAATCCCTGATCTTCAACTCCTGTGGGATTTTGTGTTAATTTAACAATAACATAATCGCCGCTGTTGCTGGTATAATCGAAACCCGCTGCTAATATATCACCACTTTGCAATGGGTAAAAACTTCTTAGATAATTTGAACCATTTCCAAGTGAAAGATCTATAGATAATTTACCTCCAGGAGCAAAAGTTGAATCGACTGTTCCATCTGAATTTAATCTAATCAATCCGGACTCTCCGCCTCCTTTTCCGACCAATAAAATTTTCCCTGAATAATCAAGCTTCATATCATAACATACATCACTCGATGAAAAAGAAATATCAGTTCTGCCATTAGTACCAAATGTTGTGTCTAAAGTACCATCAAGTAAAAATCTAAAAACTGTAAATTTGGTCGGACTTGAATTGGGTGTGGTTGCTGATAATAGTATTTTATTATCATGAGTTAATATTAGCGTTTCCCCACCAGAATAGTTATACTTCCCAACAATTCCGGTGTTAACTATTCCATTACTTCCAAAGGAAGGATAAGGGTTACCCAAACTATCCATCATGGCTAAAACAATGTTTGTGGGAGAGATATCAACCGTTGCCATTACAATGGCGGTATCGCCAAGAAAAAGACTGGCAACTGAATGATAACCCAAACTGTAATTTATTCTTGCAATTCCCCCTGAACCAAAATCAGGATCTAATAGACCATTAGGAAGAAATCTCATAGCACCAAAGCCTTTTGTTCCAGTGCTTACTCCAGCAACAAGAATTTTTCCATCTTGTAAAATTTTTATTCCATATAATTCACCTGATGAGTTGCCCGTAAATCTATTAACGGCTCTGCCATTATTCCCAAAAGTTGTGTCAATTGTACCATCAGGATTGAATCTATATAATGAAGGTGTTACTGCACTGCTGGCGTTGCTGCTTGCCTCAGAACCCGCAGCTAATATTTTTCCATCATTCTGTAGTTCAAGAACATTCGCGTGATCTCTTCCAACAAAGTGAACAAGAACTTTCCCCTCAATTCCAAAATTCAAAGTATCAATTTGTCCGTTTTCATTAAGCTGAGTCATAGAAATAAAGTAGCCCTCAGTGCTGGAAGTAGTAATTCCACCGATAAGAATTTTATTATTGGGTAGCAAAAGCATATCATTTGGATAATCGCTATGTGCAGTCCCAAAATTAATCCTGGTTATTCCATTATTACCAAAACTCGGGTCTGGAACCCAGGTTGTTTGTGACTTGAATGCTGAAGCAAAGCTGATTATAAACAAAATGGTTATTAAAAGATTTTTCATTTTTACCTCTTGTGAATTGTTTTTTATTTGGAAATATAACTTCACAGAATACCGTAAACATCACGCAAGTGCGTGATTTTTAATGAGCAAGTATAAAGATGACATCTTTTAAAAAGATGTCATCTTTCCAATTACTATCTTCAGTTGGGTTAACATTTATTATCAGATCAGCTTTTCTTTAATTGCTTTTGATATTGCACTGCTGCGGGAGTGAACTTCAAGTTTTGTGTAGATGTTACGGATATGTGAATCAACTGTATGATGACTGAGGAATATTTTTTCCCCAATTTGTTTTTTGCTCATGCCTTCAACCAACAGGCTTAATATATCTTTTTCTCTCTCCGAGAGATCATAGTCCTCTGATTTGATGTTCTGATCTCTGAACATATTCAAAACTTTTTTTGCAATATGTGAGTTCATCGGAGCACCGCCATTTAAAACTTCGCTAATTGATTCGATAATTTTATCAGATGATAAATCTTTCAGCAAGTATCCGGCGGCACCAGAACAAATTGCTCTGAATACATTCTCATCATCGTCGTGAATTGTGATAATAATTATTTTTGATGTGGGTGATAATTTTTTAAGTTCAGGAATTAACTCAATTCCACTCAAGCCAGGGAGACCAATATCGAGTAGAATTATATCTGGAACTAATTCTTCCTTCCCGATAAAATCAAGAGCAGCTTCGCCTGAATTGAAAGTATTTTCGCATCGGATAGAACTGCTCTTATTGATAGCCTCCTTGAGCGAATCTCTTAATAGCTCATTATCTTCAATAATAATTACATCGGTTGATGATTTCATTTTATAATTTCTGCTATTATTATTTCTGTAATATTCGTGGTTTGAAAATAATGATTGTTTAAAAGCTGTTCAATCACGCACTTGCGTGATATTGACTATTAATTCAAGCAGAGATCCTTTCCCGCGACTGCTTTCAAATTTCAGTTGGGCATTTATTTCCTTTGCCCGCGATTTAATATTTTTTAATCCGTTTCCTGAGCTAATTAGTTCGGTATTAAATCCTTTGCCGTCATCTTTTATTGAAAGAAAGATAGATTCGCTCTCAATACAGAACTTAATATCCACACTTTTAGCATCAGCATGCTTTATGATATTGTTCAGAGCTTCTTTGTAAATGAAGAAAATGTTTCTTTTTGTCTCAGGCAAAAGATTTATTTCAACCACATCATGTGGATAGTCAAAGTTTAGATTGAATTTTCCTAAAGCATTATCAGCAACCTCTTTCATTTTGGCAATAATATCTTTAAGACTATCGGATGATGGATTTGTCAGCCAGACAATATCGCGTATAGCCTGAGTTGAACCTTTCGCTACTTTGTGAATGCGTTTAATTTTTTCAGAAGCTTCTGAGTTAATATTCTTATCTTTTTGTATCAACTCACTCATTAAAGAGATGCTGCTGAGGTTACTTCCGATTTCATCATGAAGGTCCTGAGCAATTCTGTTTCTTATTTTTTGTTTTTCTAATTCTTTTTCCTGCTCGATATTCTTTGCTCTTAATTCTGCTTCACGCAGTTTAGCGTCTTCTCTTTCTCTTCTAAGTCTTTCTTCTTCTTTCTTTTTCCTTCTTTTAATTTCTGCAGCTCTTATGAAATACAAAGCACTGAGAAATGCTATCGCATAAATTGTATATGCCCACCAGGTTTTCCAGAAAGGCGGATGTATTTCAATTAATATCTCTGCTGTTTTATTACTCCATATTCCATCACCATTTGTTGCCTTAACCCGGAAAACATATTTGCCCGGATCAAGATTAGTGTAAGTAACAAATCTCCGCTTACCGTTGTAAATCCAATCTCTGTTGAACCCTTCAAGCATATATGCATATTCATTTAACTCGGGGGCATTATAATCCAGAGATGCAAACTGAAAAGAGAAATCATTCTGATAATGCGAAAGAAATATTTTTTTCGAATTAAAGAATCCTGCTTTGAAATCAGAGTTTTCTGTAGTGTCATCAGGCTGATTTAACACCTTAAAGTCAGTTATAACTACGGTTGGTGAATATGTTGATTGGATTATCCTATCTGGTTCAAAATGATTCAATCCGGAAGTACAGCCAAAAAACATAAATCCATCTTTAGTTTTAAATGCTGCATTTGGATTAAATGAATTACCGATTGAACCATCAGCTTTGGTAAAGTTTATAAATCTCTCCTCTTCAGCATTGAAAAACGAAATACCTGAACTTGTTCCTATCCAGAGATTTCCGTTTTCATCTTCCAGAATACTTTCAATTGCATTATCAGGTAATCCGTCTTTTACTGTATAATGATTTATCACAATATTTAATTTTGCACCATTACTGCTGCCGTTATCATTTTTAATTACAAACTTGTTAAGTCCATTTGTCGTTCCAATCCATAAAGTGGTTTTGTTCGGGTCATTTTGTGTCAGTGCTTCACAGATTGAAAAAATATTATCAGCACTTAATGCAGGATTATCTTTTTCACTTGCATTCCAGTTATAAAAATTATTTAGCTCTTTTCCCTGATATAAATTTAATCCGCCACCGTTTGTACCAATCCAGATTCTTCCCTTTTTATCTTTATGCAAAACCCAGACATCATTATAACTTAAACCTGAAGGATTATTTATTTCTTTATACCAGTGATCAAGCTGTGAAGTTTTTGGATTAAGTCTTGATAATCCGCCGCCCCAGAATCCAATCCAGACCATTCCATCGTCATCTTCAATGACTGACTTTATATAATTAAAAGCATTGGAAGTAAATTTTGGATTATCAACTTTCCAGGATTTAATACTGTTGTCTTTAAGATTTAATTCTTTTAATCCTTGTCCGTATGTTCCGATCCATAATTGATTTGATGAGCCGTTTGACAAAGACCAGATATTTAATGATTGCAGCCCGGAATTTTTAAGAAGTACATAATTGCTGCCTTTGTTTTTGAAACCTAACAACCCTTCATCAGTTCCAAACCAGACTGTTCCCTCTTTTGTTCCTGTAATTGCAGTTACATTTTTACCTGATAATTCCGGAAGCAATTTAGAAAATTGAACAGCTGAGCTTATAAAATTAAATTTCGATCTTTTTTTAGAATGATAATTTAAACCGCTTTCAGTCGCAATCCATACTACTCCTGATCTATCAACAATTAAGTCGTGTATCTGATTGCTCAGAACTTCTGATTTATCACTTATAGTTTTTATAAATCTTGTGCTTTTGCCAGTGGTTAAATTTAATCTTACAAGTCCGCCATAAGTTCCGACCCATAATATTTTCTGGTTCATAAAATATTCTTCAACAACTGAGCTGACACTTTTAGAAAACTCCAGCTCCTTATTTTCTGGTAAATGTAATTCTGTTAACTCTTTATCCTTAATATCAAACAGAAATAATCCATTATACGCACAAAGCAAAAATTTATTTTTGAAGAATGATGACTTACTTAAATACCAGATAGGGTTTTGAGAATCAGAAATAATTTGTGTTAATAACTTTTCAGTTCCATCAATTTTAAATTTATTCAGTCCGCTGTAAGTTGATACCCAGATATTAGAATCATTGTCTTCAATTATAGAAGTAATAAAATTACTGGATAATGCATTTGGATTTTCTAAACTATTCTTCCAATTTTCAAATTTATTTTGTGAAGGATCAAATCTATAAAGACCATTCTTGTATGTTCCGATCCATATATTACTTTTGCTGTCTTCAAATACGGCAGTGATGTTTATTTCTTCTGCTGAAGCTGAATCAAGGTACCAGTGTTCAAATTTTTCTGTTTGAGGATTGAATTTATTCAACTCACCAGATTGGGTTCCAATTAATATATTACCTGAATGATCTGATGCAATTGCCCAAATCGTATTTCCTGACAAAGGAAACCTGTTATCAGGATTATTGCGGTAAACTTTAACTTCATATCCATCAAATCTATTAAGACCATCATCTGTTCCAAACCAGATAAATCCAGTACGATCCTGCAGTACGCAATTTACATAGCTGTTTGATAATCCATTCTCGGTGGTAAATTGCTTGAACTTAATTTCCTGCGCAAAAGAAACTCTGCACAAAGAAGTAAACAGAAAAACTGATAAAGAAAATTTGCAAATTTTCATTTTCATAATAATTGAATCAGATTAGCTACTGAATAAAATATATATCTATGATTAAAAAAGAAAAACTGCTTTAAAAAATTAATTTCAACGAAAGCTTAAAAACGAACAGAATTCTTATTCCCAGGAAATCCGTTAATAGTTTTATACAATAAAGGTATGATTTTAGTTTAGTGCCCTAAGCACAATAATGCCGGTATGCTTTTTTATTTTCTTTAAGT
>Ga0226835_1001616_pt1 | contig 11571 bp, 9 predicted proteins | sample LAC_MetaG_1_FD_163627 | JGI IMG/M metagenome (GOLD analysis project Ga0226835, IMG submission 163627) | Anaerobic ammonium oxidizing microbial communities from anammox membrane bioreactor (MBR) in UC Berkley, California, United States -... | ecosystem: Engineered > Bioreactor > Anaerobic >...
GTCGGCAACAGCGTCATCCAGGAAGGCCTCCAGCGCGTCGGCCAGCTGATCGGCGAGGGCCAGAACGTCACCGTGGCCTTCCAGAACATCGGCCTCTTCCCGCCGCTGGTGATCCGCATGCTGCGCGTGGGCGAGAATACCGGCGCGCTCGACACCGCGCTCCTCAACGTCTCCTATTTCTACAACCGCGACGTCAAGGAATCCATCGAGAAGGTGCAGGCCATGATCGAGCCGGCGATGACGCTGATCCTCGGCTCCATCCTCGGCTGGGTCATGCTCTCGGTGCTCGGCCCGATCTACGACGTCATCACCAAGCTGAAGTTCTGATGCCACAGCAACGTTTCCTCTACCTGGACGGCAACCACCTCGGCGCCTCGCTGTGGCAGGGCGGCACGCTGCGCGACGAGGGCCGCTTTCCGCAGAACGATGCGGGCTTCGCCGCCTTCGCCGAATACCTGGCCGGTCACCGCCGCAGCACTTACTGCCTGCTCGCCGACATCGCCGACGAGGGCTATCAGACCGAGACGCTGCCCTACACCCAGGGCGCCGACCGGGCCGCGCTGCTGGCGCGCAAGCTCGGCCAGTATTTCTACGGCTCGCCGCTGGCGACGGCCGTCTCCTATGGCCGCGAAAAATCCGGCCGCAAGGACGAGCAGTTCATGCTCACCGCCCTGACGCGGCCACAGCTCTTCGAGCCCTGGCTCGCCATCCTGCGCAACGCCGAGGCGCAACTGGCCGGCATCTGGTCGCTGCCGCTGCTCGGCGCCGCCCTGCTCGAGAAGCTGCAGCCCGGCAACAAGCGCTGCCTGCTCATCGCGATCACGCGCGGCGGCATCCGCCAGAGCTTCTTCGAGAACGGCCGGCTCAGGTTCAGCCGCCTGTCGCCGGTGGCGACGGCCGACGCCGCCGAAATCGCCGCCGGCTGCGCCGCCGAAGCCACGAAGATCTACCAGTACCTGCTCGGCCAGCGCCTGATCGCGCGCGGCACGGCGCTGCCGGTACTGGCCCTGGTGCACCCGGCCCAGACCGGCACCTTCATGGAGCACTGCAAGAACAGCGAGGAACTGCAGGTCACGCTGCACGACCTGCACGCCGCCTGCAAGCTCCTCAAGCTGAAAACCCTGCCGCAGGATTCCCGCAGCGAATCGCTGTACCTGCACCTGCTGGCGCAGAACCCGCCGCGCGAGCAGTTCGCCCCGCCGCCGGAGCGCCGCTTCCACCGGCTCTCGCAGGTGCGCTCCTGGCTGCTCAAGGGCGGCGCGTTCGTCCTGCTCGGCTGCCTGCTGTTCGCCGGCCGCGAGCTGGTGAACAGCTTCGAGTCGCACTCCGAAGAGGAAGCCCTGCTGCAGCAGGCCGAGGCCGACATGCAGAAATACCAGGCCATCCAGAAAACCTTCCCGCCGATGCCCGCCAGCACCGACAACCTGCGCGCGGTCATCAACCGCTACGAGGAGCTGGAAAAGCGCACGGCGCCGATCGAACCGATCTACCGCCTGATCAGCCAGGCCCTGGCCGAGTTGCCGCGCGTCGACATCGAACGCATCCAGTGGCAGTTGAGCGCCAATCCGGACGAGGGCGCGCAGCTCCAGGCCGACGCGCGCAAGCCGGCCGCCGCCGCGCCCGGGCCCGCCGCCGGCAACGCCCTGTACGCCACCGCCCTCGTGCACGGCCTGCTGCCGGCCTCGATGGCCGCCGACCAGCGCGGCCAGCTGGAGACGGTGAATGCCTTCGCCGACGCCCTGCGCAAGAACGCCGACCTGAAGGTCACCATCCAGCGCATGCCCTTCGACATCGAATCCGGCAAGTCGCTGAAGAGCTCGAGCGAAGCGGAAAAAGCGGCGCCCCAGTTGAAATTCTCCATCCACCTCAGCAGGAAACTGTGACATGGCCGCCGCTTTTTCCAAGGACGATTTCCGCCGCGTCTGGCTGAGCCTGGCCGCGGCCCTCGTCATGGCCGCCATCGGCGCGGCCGCCGTCTTCGCCGCCACGCAACTGCGCCAGGCGGAAGCCAAGAGCAAGGCCGCGGCGCAGGCGAAGCGCATGGAAAGCCAGCGGCGCCTGGCGCAGGCGCGCGACGAGGAACAGGAGATCAAGAAAAAGATCGCCAGCTACAACGCGCTCGCCAACCGCGGCATCCTCGGCGAGGAACACCGCCTCGACTGGGTGGAACAGATCCGCGCCATCAAGACCGAGCGCAAGCTGTTCGACGTCCAGTACGAGTTCGCCCCGCAAAAGCCGGTCGACGCCGCCCTGCTGCCCGGCGCCAGCGGCAACTACGAGTTTTTCACCAGCACCATGCAGCTGCGCATGAAGCTGCTGCACGAAGAAGACCTGCTCAACTTCCTCGCCGACCTGCGCGACCAGGCCCAGGCCTACATCCGCGTGCGCAGCTGCGACGTCACGCGCCTGCCGAAGCAGTCCGGCGAGATCGGCACCCTGCCGCCCCAGCTCGACGCCGACTGCAGCATCGACTGGATCACCATCCGCGAGAGGAACGGGGCATGAAAGCGGCACGACTCATGGCCGGCGCGATCGGCCTGGCCCTCCTCGCCGCCGGCGCCCACGCCGCCGACGAAACCCTCGGCCGCCTGTTCTTCACGCCCGAGCGCCGCGCCGCGCTGGAACGCCAGCGCCAGCTCAACATCCGCGAAACCCAGAAAACCATCGAAGGCGCCGAACTCGGCGTCTCCGGCATCGTCCAGCGCAGCAGCGGCAAGAACACCGCCTGGGTCAACAACGCCCCGCTCGACGAACACAGCACCGAGGCCGGCGTGCGGGTCCAGGTCGACCGCGCCAGCCCGGGCAAGGCCACCGTCATCGCCGGCGAGGAAACGCCGGCCAGCCTCAAGGTCGGCGAGAGCATCAACCGCGCCACCCGCGAGACCAGCACCGGCGTCGGCGAAGGACGCATCACCGTCAAGCCCGCCGCCAGGCCGAAATAGGCCTGCAGCACCGCTCCGGACGCGCCATGCCAGCGGTCACGAAAAAGTCAGTCCCCGCAGGACGGCGTTCCCGCCAGCGCGGCGCCGCCCTGATGGTTTTCTCCATCATCTTCGTGCTGGCCGCCCTGGCCTACCTGCTGAGCAGCCTCGGCCCCGACCTGAGCGAGGCGCGCCGCGAGCGCCTGACGCATGACGCGCTGGCGCAGGCGCGCGAGGCGTTGTTGGGGTACGCAGTAACCTTCCGTGACGAGCAAAACCGGCTCAAGATTGCCGCTGGACAACCCCCGGACAATTACGTTTACGGCTATCTGCCCCTTCCCGATCTCGGCACCGACAACAACACCAACATCGGCTGCCCTGATGAAGGATGCGATGCCAATCTGTCCGGCAGCGCCCTGAATAAAACCGTCGTGGGCCGCTTTCCGTGGCGACTGTTCGGCACCGAACCGTTGCGCGACGGCAATGGCGAGTGCCTCTGGTATATCGTCTCCGGCAGCCACCAGCGCATCGAAAAGGCTGTTCCCATGAACTGGGACGCATTAGGCCAGATCGACATTGTCACGACCAATGACATCGATCCGGCGAAACTCAGAAGCCTGATCGCAACCGCCCATGACCGACCGGTTGCGATCATTATTTCTCCCGGATCGGCCATCGGCGGCCAGAACCGCGGATCAATCGGCACCAATGTTGTCACGCAGTGCGGCGGCAACTACAACCCGGCCAACTACCTCGATCCGAACCTTGCCGCTGCGCTTCTCGACCAGAAAGGAAATCCGACTGCGGCAAGCGCCTATTTCAACGGCGCGACTACCACCAGCGGCACCGACCTGACTCAATTGGCCGTCGAGACGCAAGGGAAAATCTACAAGGACGGGGGGGCGCTAACGGCTGCGTGTGCTCCGGGAAGCCCAAATTGCACGCTCGCCGCCAACGATGCCGGCCTGCCGCTGACCGGCGATACGCTGTTCGGCGCCATCCGCAAGAACGCCAACTTCCGCAACGACATCAACTCGCTGCTCGACCGCATAACGGATTGCCTGAGAGATCAAACCCTGTCGGGCTATTCAAAAATTGCCGGCGCGGACAACGACAGCTGTTACGGCATGAGCCAGCCTCCGCGAAATTATTACCCTCATTACAGGGAAATGCTCTTCGTGGCGGGCGGAGCCACCATGAACGTGAATGGAAGCACCTGCGCGGGCGCGCTGCTTTTCTCGAACGAGCGCAACAACACCTGGAATCCCGCCGGGGAACCGAGCGGCAATACGCCGACCTGCCCGAAATCCGTCGCGGGGAATCCGTACCAGTGCCGGACCACGGCAGGCGAGAAAGCGGGCGTCTCCAATTATCTCGAGGGAATCAACCTCACAAACTTCGTCGCCGGGACAACGTTCTCGGGCCACGAAATGCTCGATCGGGTATCGGCAACACAGTCCCGGCAACAGGATATCGTTCACTGCATCCCGGCCACGCGCAGCTTCGTGACCACCCAGTCCCCCGGTCTGATCGCCGCCGGCTTCCCACAACTCGCCACCTATACGCCAGGCACCCGCACCATCACTCTCGGACAGGGCATTGCAACCGCGCTGAGCTCATCCCTCGCAAATTATCTCTACGGCTGCGCCTGGCGACCCGAAACGCATACCCTCGGCGGCGGTCTGCGCAGCTATTTCACCTTCCGGATCAACGATGCTGGCGGGGCCTCCTGGCCAACCCTGGGCTTCACCTTCACGGTCGCCGACGGCGACAATAACGACACCGACGCCTGCGGCGCCTCGGCCCAGCATCTGGGCTATTCCGGCAACAACACGGAATCGCCTTTCATCGCCCAGCCTAAAGTCGCCGTGGAGGTCGACCTGCGCAGGGAAACCGGGTTCAACCCCACGCTGAGCGATCACCTGCTGAATGGCCGCAACGATCCGCCCTCCCCTTCATATCGTGGTGGACATGTCGCGATTGATTACTGGGGGGGCGAGACCAGCTTTTCCGCCATGCCATTTGCCGCGCTCCCTGCCCCCAAATGCGTCGCGCCGGCATTTGATCCCGGCTTCGGCACAAATTGCTATCTGCCGCAGGAAGAGGACGACAACGTGCATGCACGAGCGCCTTTGGCGCGCGCCGGTTTCCCTCCGCCACCAGCCAATCCCTCGATTCCCGTCACTGAGCTGGCGGTGCCGCCGGACTCGCCCGCCGGAGCCTACAAACTCGACCCGGAACTGAACCAAGTGCCGGTTTATGACCCGACAGACGTCAATCCAAAATATTTCCATGTTCGGGCGGAACTCACCCGCACCGGCTTCACACGCGTCGCTACTGCAGCCAACCTGGTTCTGAATGCGCCGGGTAATCCGGTGAACGGCGTGACGCTCGTGGCCGGCGACCGCGTCTGGGTTCGGTATCAGACCGTGTCGACGGAAAACGGGCTGTATGTCTGGAACGGGCCGGCTGTTCCCATGACGCGCATTGACGACGGCGAGTCCACCGTTCTTTACAGCCTTCCGCGCGTGCGCGTCGCCACCACGGGGAATGTCGACATCAATTCGATGAGCGAGCCGGTCTTTGTCGATGGTGTCTATCTGTTCGACGGCGATCGTGTTCTCGTCAAGAATCAAACCGTCCCCTCCCAGAATGGCGTCTATTTCTGGAAAGCTGGCCTAAGCCGCCTGGAACGGACCAGCGATGCGGACAGTCCGGCCGAACTCGCCGGCCTGGTGGTCGAGGTGCAACAAGGCACGGTGAATGCGGGCAGCATCTGGCGCCAGAACACCACGAATCCGGTCATGGGCACCACTGCCCTGAGCTGGACCAACTTCAGGGTCAAGGTCGCCACGGCGGAAACCGTCAACATGAACAGCCCCGGCACCGAAATCGATGGTATCAAAATGAAACCCGGCGACCGTGTCCTCGTCAAGAACAACGGGATGTTAAATGGCGTTTATCGCTGGAATGGCGCAACGGCGGCAATGACACCAGCAGCCGACGTCGTTGCCGGCAGCAGCGTGATTCAGATTCAGCAAGGTTCCCAAGCCACAGCGTTATGGTTCGTAAACGGCGCTGCCTCGCTGCGCCTGCCGACCGTGCGCGTTGCCTCGAAGGCGAACCTGAACCTGGCCGCTCCGGGCGGGATCATCGACGGCATCGCCATGGCGCCGTTAGACCGCGTGCTGGTAAAGGACCAGGCCATCGCTTCGGAAAATGGCATCTATCAATGGAATGGCGCCGCTGTCCCCATGACACGCACGACCGATGCCGACGCCCCGGCCGAAATCGCCGGAGCGCTCACGCAGGTCATCGAAGGAAGCGAAGTCGGACGCGCCTTTCGCCAGACTGCCCTCGCCGCCAATGGCACCTTAGACACAGATGCCATGCAGTGGTCGGCCATCGATCGCTCCACAAGCTACCTGCTGGAAGTCTGGATTTTGCTCGACAGCCCAAGCTACGCCAGCAAGATTGCCGCAATGCAGGACACCACGCGACCGATGCGCTTCCTGTACCCGACATTCACGCCGCATTTGCAGGACAGGCCGGTCATCCCCTATCCTTTCCGCAATGCACGTCCCGGCTTCACCATCGGCCAGCGCACTTCCATCAACGACCAGACCGTCACTATCGGCAACTACTTCACGACATGGCTGCCATGAACGCCGTCCCACGGAGACTGACTTTTGCCAATCGATGGTTTATGCTTGGCTTCGATGAATTCTCTGCATTGCTGAAAGCGGCTGGAGTGGAGAGCGAAAGCTTCGATAGCCGTGTCGGCTGGCCAAGTCGGCGGAGGACGATATGAACGTGAATGCAATGGATGACCGGATTACCATCGAACCCGGAAAAAGAGGGGGGCGCCCCTGCATCCGTGGATTGCGCATTACCGTCTATGACGTCCTGGCCATGCTCGCCGAAGGCATGACCGAAGCCGAGATCGTGGACGACTTCCCCGAACTGGAACTTGCCGACATCCGGGCGTGCCTGGCCTATGCGGCCAGCAGGGAGCAAAGCGTGCTCAAGGTCGCGGGATGAAATTGTTGCTCGACGAGAACCTTTCTCGCCGACTGGTGCCCTTCCTGCAGAACCATTTCCCCGGAAGCACCCAGGTTGCCCTGATCGGGCTGGAACGTGCGGACGACCGGGCAATTTGGGAATATGCCGGAAATCACGACTTCGTCATTGTTACGCGGGATGCCGATTTCGAAGAGCTTTCCGCACTCTATGGTCAGCCGCCTCAAGTGCTTTGGCTCAGATCGCCGAATCAATCGAAGCCTGCCACACTCAGCCTGCTGCTCGAGAATCGGGATGCCATCGTTGCAGCGCTGCATGAAAAGGGGATTGCTTGTGTTGAGCTCGGCCGTCAAGGCTTCGAATAGCCCGATCATGCGGGCAGCCCGGTCTAACGCGGCTTCCGCCGCCCCGCGCAGACTGACTTATGCCCGCGGCTTCACCCTTGCCGAGATGGCGGTGGTGCTGGTCATCGTCGCCCTGCTCATCGCCGGCATGATGCTGCCGCTCTCGGCGCAGCAGGACATCCGCGCGCGGCAGGAAACCGAGAAGACGCTCAACGACATCCGCGAGGCGCTGGTCGGCTTCGCCGCCGCCAACGGCCGCCTGCCGCGCCCGGCCGTCTCGGCCGTCAATGGCGCCGAGAATCCGGCCACCTGCGGCAACGACGCCGCGTGCAGCGGATTCATTCCCTGGGCCACGCTCGGCGTGCACAAGCTCGACGGCTGGAACAAGCTCGTCCGCTACAGCGTCACGCCCGACTTCGCCAACGCGCCGATCACCCTCACCACGAAGGCCATCCGCACCGTGCAGACGCGCGATCATCTAGGAAATCTGTCGTACCTAGTCGGAGTCGATGATGATCCTCCTGGAGGTGACGGTATTCCAGACTGCACCACCCCAGCACGATGTGCAGCAGCCGTTGTATTTTCCCAAGGCAGGCGCAACTGGGGCACCAACGATGCGGGCGATGCCCTGGCGGACGAATCGGCCACCAACGTCGACGAGGACGCCAACGAGAACGGCCCGACCAATTACTTCAGCCGGCTGCCCGTCACCGACACCGCTGCCGCGGGCGGCGAATTCGACGACATGGTCGTCTGGCTGCCGACGACCATCCTGATCAACCGCATGATCGCCGCCGGCAAGCTGCCCTGAGTCGTCCAAACGGACGATGCGGAGTTTCTTGCCAGTCCCCGATAATCCTGCGAAACTTCGGCGCAAACGCGAAGGCTCGCACCCTTTCCCATCCATCTGCGGGGAGAACTTAATGACGGGCGGCTCGAACAGCCTCCTCGACCGGTTGCGCACGGCCGGCATCGACCCCGGCGACAGCGACGAGCTGCGGCTGAACAAGTCGCTGCTGATGTTCGCCACCGGCCTGGCCAGCGTCGCCTCGATGCTGTGGCTGGTCATCTACTGGAGCCTCGGGCCGCAGTTTTCCTCGAACCTTCCGTTCGCCTTCCAGATCCTGCTGGCGACCAACCTGGCGATCTACATCCGCTGGGGCAATTTCGATTTCTTCCGCGTCAGCCAGCTGGCGCTGTTCCTGTTCTTCCCCTTCGTCGTGCAGTGGAGCATCGGCAACTTCATCTCCGCCAGCGGCATCACCATCTGGGGCCTGCTGGCGCCGGTGGGGGCGATTCTTTTCATCGGCGCGCGCGAGGGCTTCGCCTGGTTCATCGCCTATCTCTTCCTGCTGGCGATGTCGGGCTCCTTCGATTACTACCTGGCCGACGTGGAGTTGCAGACCAAGACGCAGATTCCGATCCGGACGGCGGTGGTGTTCTTCGCGCTCAACTTCGCGGCGGTGTCGACCATCGTCTTCCTGCTGCTGCGCTTCGCCACCATCGAGAAGCAGCGGGCGCAGGCGCGGCTATCCGAGGCCCACCGCCTGCTGCAGATCGAGCAGGAGCGATCGGAACGGCTGCTGCTCAACATCCTGCCCGGCCCGGTGGCCGAGCGGCTGAAGAGCAGCAACCAGACCATCGCCGACGGCTTCGCCGACGTGACCGTGATGTTCGCCGACATCGTGAACTTCACCCACATCGCCGAGGGCATGGCGCCGACCCAGGTGTTCGCCATGCTCAACCGCATCTTTTCCTCCTTCGACGAGCTGGCCGAGAAATTCGGCCTGGAGAAGATCAAGACCATCGGCGACGCCTACATGGTGGCGGGCGGCCTCAACGACGGCGACACGGACTACTCGGCCGCCATCGCCGACATGGCGCTGGCGATGCGCGACATCCTGCGCAATGACTTCACGGTGAACGAGTCGCACCTGGAGGTGCGCATCGGCATCGGCACCGGGCCGGTGGTGGCCGGCGTGGTCGGCAAGAAGAAATTCATCTACGACCTGTGGGGCGACACGGTGAACATCGCCAGCCGCATCACTTCCGAGGGCGTGCCCGGCATGATCCAGGTGGATGCCACCACCCATCGCCGGCTGAAGGAGCATTTCGACTTCCACGAGCCGCAGACGATCTACCTGAAGGGCAAGGGCGAAACGGAAGTGCACCGCATCATCGGCCGCAAGGCCGCCGCAGCCCGGTAGGTCGGGCTTCAGCCCGACAACCAATGGTTCGATCGGCGCCGCCGTCGGGCTGAAGCCCGACCTACGCTTCCGCTTCGGGCAGGCGGCCCAGCTCGAAGCAGACTTTCCCCGCCTCGTTGGCGACGATTTTCAGCTCATAGCCGTAGAACTCGGCATGCCGGGCGGCCTGGTAGAGGCCGATGCCGAGGCCGGCCTGCGAGGCCACCGGGGCGCGAAACAGGTTGCGCGCCACCTCGGCGGGAATGGCCTGGCCGTCGTCGCAGACCGTCAGCGCCGGGCGCGCGCCGGCCCGGAAATCGACGCGCACCCGCAGTTCCGGCGCGACCTGCCTTTTCGCCAGGGCGTTTTCCAGCAAATTCTCCGCGGTGCTGTTGAACAGCGTGACGGGCAGCATGGTGTCGCCCTCGAGGGCATCGCAGGTGAAGCTGACGCCGGCCCGGGCGTAGCGGGCCTGCAAATCCCCCCACCAGCGGGCGGCCGCGATGAACTGCACGCCCTCCCGTTCGGGGCGGCGCAGCTTGTCGAGCGTCTGTTGCAGGCGCTGCGAGATCACCGGCAGCTGTCGCCGCAGCAGCGCCTGGTACTGCGGCGAGGACAGCTGCGCCTCGTCGGTCGCCGCCAGGCACAGGGCGTTGAGCGACTGCAGCAGGTTCTTCACGTCGTGCGTCAGGCGCGCGCCGGTCTGGTGGATGGCCTTGACGTAGCTCAGCTGCTGCAATTCCCGGGTGCGCAGCTTGGCTTCGTAGAATTCGCCGAGCAGCTGGGCCAGCAGGTTGAAATGCCAGTTGAGCGCCGGGCTGAGCGGCTGCTGGGAGAAGATCGTCAGCGACAGCAGGCCGTGGCGGAACTCGCTGCGCGGCCCCTCGCGCCGGCCGGAGGCGCCCTCGCCGCCCTCGACGCGCCACTCGCAGCCGTTCACCCACGGCAGGCGGGTCATGCCCTCCAGCGACTGGGCGAGGAATATCTCCGGCTGGTCTTCCCGCTGCATGTTGTCGGCCAGCTCGTGCAGCCAGCGCTCGAAGGGCAGGCCCAGCGAGAGCATGTAGCGGGAGAAGAACACGCCGAAGCCGGCGAAGCCGAGGCGCGGGTTCCAGGCCCAGGCCATCAGCAGCAGGATGGCGCCGATGGCGAAGACCGTCGCCACCAGCGACTCGAGATAGCCGCGGCGGAGCAGCAGCATGGCGGCGACGCTGCCCAGCACCAGCACCGCCAGCAGGAGGAAGATGAAGGCGCTGTAGACGAAGTCGACCACCTCGACCCCGTCGTCGGCCTCCGGCTCGGCGGGCAGCACGGCCATCGCGGCGAACAGGGCCGGCAGGGCGTACTTGGCCAGCAGCAGGAAGTCGCGCGGCGGACCGAAGCTGTCGGGCAGCACCTGCGGCACCAGCACCACCAGCAGCACGCTGATCAGGTAGGCCAGGGCCAGCAGATAGAAGGCCTTGGCGCCGCGGTTGGCATAGAAGAACACCTTGCCGCCGACGATGCCGGCGAGCGCCATCGCCCAGAGGATCAGCGCCCAGGTGTTGGCCCACCAGGCGACGGCCCCGACCACGCCGGCGATCACCGCCAGCTGCAGGCCGCTCAGGCGCTGTTCGGCGCGCACGAAGGGTTGCCAGAGGATGAAAAAGCCGATGTGCATCACCAGCAGCATGCGGCCGACGCCGCTGGCGATGCCCTCCAGCAGCAGCAGGTGCAGCAGGCCGAGCAGGCCCAGCAGCAGCCAGCGGCGGCGCTGGCGGATCAGGACGAGGAGGAAGGATCTGTCCTTCTTTATGGTAGACATTGACGGCATGGCGACAGTATTGTCGAAAGACCGACAGTTTTCCGTGAAATATTCACTGTTTCCACCTGAATTCAGGACTTTTTGGCCTGGCATCCATATTGCTTAGAATAGGGCGTAGCAATCATTACTCAGGAGAATACCGTGAGACAAAAACAGATGGGCTTCACCTTGGTCGAAATTGCCATCGTGCTGGTGATTATCGGCCTCTTGCTGGGCGGCGTGTTGAAAGGACAGGAACTGGTGAATAGCGCGAAGGTGAAAAACCTCGCAAACGATTTCCGCAACATCTCGACCTT
>Ga0226835_1001617_pt1 | contig 11570 bp, 8 predicted proteins | sample LAC_MetaG_1_FD_163627 | JGI IMG/M metagenome (GOLD analysis project Ga0226835, IMG submission 163627) | Anaerobic ammonium oxidizing microbial communities from anammox membrane bioreactor (MBR) in UC Berkley, California, United States -... | ecosystem: Engineered > Bioreactor > Anaerobic >...
TGCCGCGATATTTCTCCGCCGCCAGGCCGATGATGCCCGGCGGCAAATACGGCGTCATGGCCGCCACGTCGAAATAGCTCAGATGGTTGGCCGTCACCAGCAGAGGCGGCGCGGGGATGCGGTCCTGCCCTTCAACCTCAACACGGGCGAGCAGGTGCATCGCGATCTTCATCAGAGGCCGCGCCCATCGAGACTGCTCGGTTGCCGGCCAGTCTGGGGGTCGTTGAGCGGGTACGCGGGACATACACGTTCCTTCCTGGCGTCGCACAGCGCCAGCATACCCCAGCCGCTCCGCGCTTGGCAAATCGCAGCCCGCCGTTTGCGCCGCGCGGGGTGGGCGCTCGCGCCATCGTTAGCTATGTTCTGTAATGAACATCACAAGCGCACCGACCTGCCCCCGCACGCACGGGGCGCCTACCTGCAAGGACAGACTCATGACCACACCCTGCCCCGACCCTGGGCCGCGCCCGGCTCCCGCGCGCGACTACTGGCCGACGGATGGCTGGCGTAGCGCCCCGCCCGACGATCACGGCGTGGACCCCGCCGCGCTGGACGCCTTGCGCGCCCACCTGGACGAGCACTACTCCCACATCGACAGCCTGCTGGTCGTGCGCAACGGCTACCTGCTGCGCGAGGACTACCACCACGGAACCGGGCCAGACGACCTGCACAATGTCAAGTCGGTGACCAAGAGCGTGCTGTCGGCCCTGGTCGGCATCGCGCTCGACACCGGCGATCTGCCCGGCCTGGACGAGCCGCTCGGCACCTTCTTCCCGTACCACTTCGCCTCAATCGCGGACCGCGCCAAGCGCGAGATCACCCTGGAAGACCTGCTCACCATGCGCTCCGGCCTGGACTGGCAGGAATGGGGTCCCAGCACCGTCCAGATGACCGCCAGCCCGGACTGGATCCGTTACGTGCTGGACAGGCCGCTCGCAAACCGGCCCGGCGAGCGCTTCAACTACAGCACGGGCGACACGCACCTGATCGCCGGGGCGCTTCAGCAAGCCGCCGGGATGACGCTGCTGGAATACGCCGACCTGTACCTGTTCGGCCCGCTGGGCATCACCGACCGCCGCTGGCCCGCGGACCCGCAGGGGATCACGGTCGGCGGGTCCGAGCTGGCGCTGCGCCCGCGCGATATGGCGAAGATCGGCTTTTTGTATCTCAACCAGGGCCGCTGGGACGGGCATGACGTGATCCCCGCCGGTTGGGTGCGCACGTCGACCGAGCCGCACATCACGGTCGTCCCGCGCGACGCCAGCAGCCGACCGCCCGTCTGCTATGGCTACCTGTGGTGGCTGCGCCCGCAGCAAGACCTGGGCAGTTTCATGGCGGTTGGCTTCGCCGGCCAGTTCATCTATGTTCTGCCGGCCCTCGATCTCGTCGTGGTCATGACCGGCGATCTGAAAACCGCCCCCAAGACGTTCACCGACAACCGCATGATCCGCGAGTTCAACGTGGTCGAGGAATTTCTCGTGCCCGCCATCCGGCCCGCGTAGGGACAATGCTCGCCCGGCCCCGCCATCGGTCAACGTGTAGGGGTGCAGCAAGCTGCGCCCGTCGTCACCAAACACCAATCTTGATACCGGCACGCATGCGGACAAACGGGCGGCGCCCCCCTCATCCCCGGCCCCTTCTCCCTCGCGTGCGGAGAGAATGGCAGCGGACGTCAACCGAAAGCCCCTCTCCCCGCGATGCCGTCGCAGAGGGAGAGGGGTTTGGGGTGAGGGGCTACCCCGCTTGATCCGCGCCCCAATCAGGCATATAATTAGCACACGCGTTCTATTCACGGGCCGTCTGGCTGGAGAGGGTTATATGATCGACCACACGCTCGATCCGCTGGTGTACTACGCCGCGCCTGGGCCATTCACCGCGCTCTCGGCCGCCGATGGCTACGCCCCGCTGCTGGGCGACCTGCCGGCAGACATCCCCGCGCTGGTGCACGCCGTCCAGGGAAACCTGATCCACATCTTTTGGGCGAGCGCCTACGGCGTCACGCTCACCGACGAGCAGCAGACCGGCGTCGGGATCCGCAGCGCCGCCGAAAAGCTGCGCCGCATCCACGCCGCCGACCCTGCCCCGCTCACCACCCCGCGCCCGCCCCAGGCGCGCCTGGTTGGCAACTGCCGCGACTTCTCGGTGCTGCTCTGCGCGCTGCTGCGCTACCAGGGCATTCCGGCGCGCGCCCGCTGCGGTTTCGGGACCTACTTCACGCCGGGCCGCTACGAAGATCACTGGGTCTGCGAGTACTGGCACGCGGGCCAGCGACGCTGGGTGATGGTCGACGCGCAGCTTGACGCCGTCCAGCGCGAGGCGCTCAAGCCCGATTTCGACCCGCTCGACGTGCCGCGCAATCGCTTCATCACCGGCGGGCACGCCTGGCAGCTTGTCCGCAACGGCCAGGCGGACCCGGACGCGTTCGGCATCTTTGATATGCACGGGCTGTGGTTCTTGCTGGGGAACCTGGTGCGCGATGTCGCCGCGCTCAACAAGATGGAACTGCTGCCGTGGGACTGCTGGGGCGCGATGCCCCGCCCTCAAGACGCGATCACGCCGGAAGCAGAAGCCCTCTACGACCGCGCCGCTGCCGTCTCATGGGGTGACAACGCCACCTTCGCCGATCTGCGCGCCCTCTACGAGAACGAGCCGCATCTGCGGGTCCCGCCCGTGATTTTCGACGTCGGCGGCGGCGCCCCGCGCGAAGTCACGCTGGCAGACGAAGCGGGCGTTGTGTTCTGAGTTCGCCGTCGAATCAAGCGGCGGCGGGCCGGGAAGCCTGCCGCCGCGTTGCGCGCTGCGCTCCCGGCGCGCTCAGCGCCGCCACCACACGCTCGTCAGCGCGAAGATGATCAGCGCCCCGAAGAACGCCGCCACCACGTCGATCCAGCGGATCACCAGCTCGCCCCCCAGAACACCGGTCGGCTCCAGGTTGAGGAGACTGAACACAAACCCGCCGATGAACGAGCCGATCAGGCCGATAACGATCAACCCGGTCAGGCTCATCCCGCGACCGCGCACCAACAGGTTGGCGAACAGCCCCGCGACCAGACCGATGATGATCCAGGTGATAATCTGTCCAACGGTTGTGCTCACCGTGACAGGTTGGTCGGTCACGGCCTGCAGCAGGAAAATAGGCATTTCACTCTCCTCACCACGGGATGGTAGATCGCCGGCGCACAAGACTTATGTTGATTATGGTCTGTCCGCGCCGGGCTGCCAAGTGCCGGGGCGATCCAGAAGACCGGGTCCTCTAGCCGCCGACGGCCTCGAACACGTGCGCGACGGCCGTTCCGCCCAGGCCGCCCAGGTTGAGCGCCAGCGCCAGCCGCGCGCCGGGGACCTGGTTCTCACCCGCGTCGCCGCGCAGTTGGCGCGCGATCTCGACCGCCTGGTACACCCCCGTCGCGCCAAGCGGGTTGCCCCGCGCCTTCAGCCCGCCGAAGGTGCTGATCGGCAGACGCCCGTCGCGGCCCAGCGCCCCCTCAGCGGCCAGCTTCCAGCCCTCGCCGCGCGGCGCGAAGCCCGCCGCCTCAAGCTGGAGCGCGGTCAGCACCGTGAAGCTGTCGTGCAGCTCGGCCAGGTCGATCGCGTCCGGCCCGATCCCGGCCCGCTCGTAGGCGCGTCCCGCCGCCAGGTTGACCGCCGTCAAAAACAGCAGATCGCGCCGGTTGTGCAGCGCCAGCGTGTCGGTCGCTGCCGCGCTGCCCCGCACCCGCACCGGATGCGGCACGCTGTCCAGCGCGCGCTCGGTGGTCGTCAGGATCACCGCCGCCGCGCCGTCGCCTTCGGGCGCGCTGTCGAACAGATTGACCGGGTCCGCCACCACCGGCGCCTTGGCGAACGCGCCGGGCCGCAGTTTATTGCGGTACATGGCGAAGGGGTTGGTCGAGCCGTTGGCGTGGGCGTTGATCGAGAAGCCCTCGAACTGCTCGAGCGCCACGCCGTGTTCGTACATGTAGCGCCGCATCAGCAGCGCCGCCAGCGCCGCCGGAGTCGCGCCCGGCCCTGCCTCGTAATCGGCGTCCAGCGCCGTTGTCAGGGCGGTATCGCGCTCGCTGCCGGTGCGGTCGGTCGCCTTCTCAACGCCGAGCACCAGCACGGTCTCCGCTGCTCCGCCGGCCACCATCAGGTACCCCTGGCGCAGCGCCAGCCCGCCGGACGCGTCCGCCGCCTCGACGCGCAGCGCCTCGACGCCGGCCATACCCACATAGTCCGCCACCAGCGCGCCCAGGTGGTTCTGCCCGCTGAGGTTGCCGCCCAGGGCGTTGGCGACGATCACCGCGTCCACCCGCTCGACTGCCGCGTCCTGGAGCGCCGCCTGCACCGCGCTCAGCGCGAGCTGGCGCAGGCCCATCTCCCAGTGCTCGCCGACGGGCGTCTGCCCGATTCCGATAATTGAAACGTCTCGCATCGTGTGCCTCGTTTCCATGAGCCAGAAGCAGCTAGAGGCAGCTAGGAACAGCTAGGAACAGCGAAGGCGGCTGGCTGCACTTAGCTGCACTTGGCTGCATGTTGCTGTCTTTAGCTGCTTTTTGCTGCATTTTGCTGCTCTTCGCTGCTCTTTGCTGTTCTTCGCCTACTCCACCAACAGCTTGCCGCGATAGCGGGCATAGAGCGCGTAGTCGATCTCGACCCGCCGCGCGATGTAGTCTTGCGTGCGGGGCGCTTTGTCGCGCCGCCCGGCGATGTGCTCCGTCACCACCAGGTCGAAAGCGTCCGACCCCGCGCCGCTGCCATAGCTGACCATCAGGATCCGGTCGCCCGGCTCGGCGATGTCCAGCGTGGCGGTCAGGCCCAGCAGCGACGACCCGGCATACACGTTGCCCACCACGCCCGACAGCAGGCCCGGCTCAAGCTGCTCCGGCGCAAAACCGAGCAGGCTCCCCGCCCGCTGCGGGAACTTGACGTTCGGCTGGTGAAACACCGCGTAGCGGTAGTCCTGCGCCGTCGTGCCCAGCATCTCCATCAGCCGGCGCCCCGCGCTGACCGTGTGCTCGAAATAGGCCGGCTCGCCGGTGAAGCGGTCGCCGTGGCTGGGGTACGTCTCGTGCGCACGCCGCCAGAAGTCCGGCGTGTCGGTCACAAAGCTGTAGCTGCCCTGGATCACGGCCAGACTCTCCGCCGCCGGACCGAGCAAATAGGCCGCGCCGCCCGCCGCTGCGGTGTACTCCAGCGCGTCGCCGGGGCGGCCCTGCGCCGTGTCCATGCCGATCGCCAGCACGTACTGGGCCATGCCGCTGCCCACGAACCCGATCCCGGCCTGCATCGCTTCGGACCCGGCCTTGCAGGCGAACTCCCAATCCGCCGCCTGGATGTTGGGCGCCGCGCCAATGCTCTCCGCGACGATCGTTGAGGACGGCTTGACCGCGTAGGGGTGGCTTTCGCTGCCGACCCACACGGCGCGGATCAGACGGGGATCGATCCCGGCCCGCGCCAGCGCGTTCTGCGCCGCCTCGATCGCCATCGTGATCACGTCTTCATCTAGCCCGGCGACAGCCTTCTCTTTGATCGGCGTCCCGCCCGTGCCGCCGGTCCACACCCGCGCCACTTCGGCGGCGGGCAGGCGGTACTGCGGCACATATGCGCCATACCCCACGATCCCGACCGGGCGATCCGGCTTGAGCACCGACTGCCCAACCGCTAATGGACTTCCACCACTCGTCATCCTTCTCCACTCCATTTCACACGCTCAGCGATCGCCACTCAGCCCGCCGATCGCTGACCCAACCGTCTGTTGGCTATTCCCGGTTCCTGCTGGTCCGCATTTCCTGCAACAGGGCTTCCGCCCGCTGCGTCGAGATGCGCCCTTCGGCGACCATCCGGTTGGCGATCGCCTGCACCTCGCCGCCGGACGCCCCCGCCGCAATCGCGATCTGGCGGGCGTGCAGGCTCATGTGCCCGCGCTGGATGCCCTCGGTCGCCAGGGCGCGGATGGCTGCGAAGTTCTGCGCCAGGCCCACCGCCGCCATGATCTGCGCCAGTTCCTGCGCGCCGGGGTTGCCCAGCACCTTGAGCGCGGCGCGGGCTGCCGGATGCACGCGCGTCGCCCCGCCGACCGTCCCGACCGCGACCGGCAGCTCAATCGCCCCCCGCAGATCGCCCGCCTCGTCGAGCGTCCACTCGGTCAGCGAGCGATACTGCCCGTCGCGGGCGGCCCAGGCGTGCGCCCCGGCTTCGAGCGCGCGCCAGTCGTTGCCGGTCGCGATCGCTAGCGCGTCCATTCCGTTCATGATGCCTTTGTTGTGCGTCGCGGCGCGGTACGGGTCAATCGCCGCGAAGACCGCGGCTTCCACAATCGCGCGCGCCACATCCGGCCCGGCCAGCGTCCCGGTTGCCAGCGCCCGCGCCGGGATAGTGCACGCTGCCCGCGCCTTGCGGCGGTCCGCCAGGTTGCTCAGGATGCGCAAGTTGACGCGCCCGCCGGTCAGCGCCTCGATGCGTGGCGCCAGGCGCTCAACCGTGGTGTTGATCGCGTTGGCGCCCATCGCGTCGCGCACATCGAACAGCACATGCACGACCAGCATCGGTCCGGCCGGCGTCTCGGCAAACGGGCGCAGCTCCAGGCCGCGCGCCCCGCCGCCCAGCTCGACCAGCACCCGGTCGCAGCAGTCGGCCTCGGCCAGCAACTCCTCGCGCGCCGCGAGGACGCGCTCCGCCGCCGCATCGAGATCGGCCACATCCAGCACCTGGATCTGCCCGATCATCACCGGCTCGTCAGCCGAAGTCGCGAATCCGCCGCCCTCGCGCGCCAGCTTGGCCGCAAAGCTCACCCCCGCGACGACGCTCGGCTCTTCGACGGCCATCGGGATCAGATAGTCGCGCCCGTTGATCAGGAAGTTGGTCGCGATCCCCAGCGGCAGCGCGTAGACGCCGATCACGTTCTCGATCATGTGATCGGCCTGCTCGGCGGACAGCCCGCCGGGGCCTTCGAGCGCCGCCTGCTCGTCCGGCGTCAGCCCGGCCCACGCCGCGACGATCCGCGCGCGCTCCGCCCGGCTGTGCCGGTAGAAGCCTGGCAGCCGCGACGAGCCGCCCGACTTGCCTGGCTGTCCTGTTGGTTGCTCGCCCGGATGGTCCGATGTCATGTCAGATGTCGTGTCCTTGCTGCGTGCTATCCCGCGTGGCAGACCGCGCGGGGCCTGAACCGCGCAGAGTGTAGCAGCGATCGGCTCTCAAAACCTATCAGAGAGGCTTCCAATTGCTGCCAAGCCGCCGCCGCGCCGTCCGCCCTCCTGATTCTTGCCGCGCGCCGGGCCGCATGGTACAACCACCGCCATGCGTAGACTCCGCAAGATCTCGATCCTGGCCCTGGCGATCGTCGTCAGCACCGCCGCCCTCGCCGTCGCGCTGGTCTATTACGCCATCCGCCGCCCCCTGCCCAAACAGGAAGGCGAGCTGGTCGTGATCGGCATGCAGGACGCGATCACCATCTACCGCGACAGTTGGGGCGTGCCGCACGCCTACGCCGCCAACCCCTATGACCTGTTCTTCGCGCAGGGGTACGTCCACGCTCAGGACCGCTGGTGGCAGATGGACCTCAGCCGCCGGTTCGGGCGCGGCACGCTCAGCGCGCTGCTCGGCGAAAACGACGCGATCCAGGCCACCGACCGCCTGGCGCGCACCCTGGGATGGGAACAGCTCGCACAGGCCGCCTACGCCGCCTCAACCTTCGAGACACGCGCCGTTCTGCACGCCTATTCCGCCGGCGTCAACGCCTACATCGAGGGCCGCTCGCCGGGCGATCTGGCGGTCGAGTACACCCTGCTCGGCCTGCGTGTGGACGCCATCCCGATCGAGCCGTGGACGCCGCTTGACTCGCTCGCCTGGCTGATGGCGCTCCAGTGGCAAAGCAGCGGCAACGTCGCGCAAGAGATCGCCAACGCGCTGGCGCTGGCGCGCGTCGATGACGCCATGCTCGCCCTCTTCACGCCCCGCCCGCCGCTCGACGCCGCGACCATCCTTAGCGCCGCCGACCTGGCCCTGCCCGAGACGTTCCCGCCCGCAGATGCCGCCGCGCCGCCCCCCGCCGCGCTGCCCGACTACGCACGGCTGCCGCTGGCCGAGGTGCTGGCCGGGCTGGAGCTGATCGGCCCGCGCGAGATGCCCGAAGGCACGGCCTGGGTGGTCGCCGGCTCGCGGACGGCGAGCGGCAGCCCGCTGCTGGCCGCTGCGCCCGGCTCCCCCGTGCAGATCCCCTCGCCGTTCTACGAGGTCGGGCTGTACTGCATCGAAACGCCGGAACTGTGCCCGTATAATCTGGCGGGGCTCAGCGTGCCCGGCATCCCCGGCGTGTTCAGCGGGCACAATGGCCGCGCCGCCTGGGCGCTCAACGCCGCCTGGATCGACGAGCAGGACCTGTTCGTCGTGCGGCTCAACCCCGCCAACCCGCTGCAGTATGCCTGGGGCGGCGGCTGGCGCGACCTGATCGCCCGCGAAGAAGTGCTGGTCATCAATGGGGTTGAGGAGCCGCAGCCGTTCACCGTCTACAGCACGCATCTCGGCCCGGTGATCGCGACGACCTCGCCGCTGCTGGGGCGCGACCAGGCCCTCGTCGTGCGCTGGACCGCGCAGGATAGCCCCGCCGATCCGCTGGTCGCGCTCTTCAAGCTCAACCGCGCCGCCTCGTGGGATGAGGCGCGCGCCGCGCTGAGCCAATGGGCGCTGGCCGCGCAGAACGTGCTCTACGCCGACACGAGCGGGACCATCGGCTACCAGCTTGCCGGGCGCGTGCCGGTCCGCGCGCCGGGGCACAGCGGCCTGCTGCCCGTCGCCTGCGAGAGCAGCGCGAGCGAATGGCGCGGCCTGCTGCCCTTCGACCTGCTGCCCGCCGTCACCAACCCGGCCAGCGGGATGATCGTCGCCGCCAATAATCCCAGCGTTCCGCCCGCCTACAGCAGTCTGCTCGAAGCACCGCTGGACGGCCTGCAGGGCGTCGACCTCTACAGCGTGCTGACCTCGACCGCGGCGCCCGGCTACCGCGCGGCCCAGATCGCCGCCCGTCTGCGCGAGCACAACGCTCACACGCCGGACACCTTCGCCGCTATCCAGGCCGACGTCTTCAGTCCCACCGCCGCGGCGGCCCTGCCGATCGTGGTTGCATCGCAGCCTGCCGACGACGAACTGGGCGAGATGCTGGCCTGGCTCAGCACGTGGGATGCTCGCTTCACACAAGACAGCCCCCAGGCTGCGCTGTTTGGCGCCTTCTGGCTGCGCCTGGCCGAGTACGCCTACGGCGACGAACTGGGCGCGCCCCCTTGCGATTGCCTGGCCGTGCGTCAGGGCTTGCTGGCGCTGCTTGATACGCCCAACCACCCCTGGTGGGATGATGTCCAGACCCGCTTCGTCATCGAGCGGCGCGACGCCATCGTGCGCCGGGCGCTGGCCCAGGCGATCATTGACCTCACCCAGGCTCAGGGCGCCAACCGCGACGCGTGGCAGTGGGGCGATCTGCACCGGGCGACCTTCAGCAGCAGCAGCGCAGCCGGGCTCTTCGAGGACCAGGCGACCGTGGGGCCGCTGCCGGTCGGCGGCACGGGCGACAGCGTCAACACGACCCGCAGCGCCGGTCGCGGGCGCAACCGGTGGGATGTCGTGCATGCGCCCGCCGCCCGCCTGATCATCGATCTGGCGAACCCCGAAAGCAGCCGCGCCATCCTGAGCACCGGGCAGAGCAATCACCTGGCCAGCGCGCACTACCGCGATATGGTCGACCCCTGGCGCTTCGTCAAATACCACACCCTGCTGTGGGAACGCAGCAGCATCGAAGAGGCGTCCGAAGCCATGCTGGCGCTGGAGCCGGTCTACATCCCGCTTTCCACACCTCTCCCACCCCCTGAATCCTGAGCAGCGGTGAGGTCGCAATTCTAAAGAATTAATGAATACGTCCCCTTTAACGATTTCTTAATCATTTATTTAGGGCCGTTTGATCCCCCGCCCAGACAATTGAGACACAACAAAGCAGCGAGAAGTGCCTCAAGGCTGTCTTTTAACTGACGCACTTCACCAGAGATATGCCTGGTCAAACTGCGGAAGTGGGGATCTATGAACGGACAGGAGTGGGATGTTTCAGGTTTTCAGGCCCGGCTGCACGAAAACGGGTTGCTCGAGGTGATGGTGGATGGGGAACTATCACCTCAGTTGATTCGGCGGCTGCTCCAGCATGTCTGGCAGACGGTGCAAGACGTCGGCTCGCTCACCGGAATGCTGCTCGACCTGCGGCGGTCAACGGCGGTCAGCATTGTGCGCGTTTCGGGCCTGGCGGACACCCTCAGCCAGATGGTCACGCCGATTGCAGTGGTATTCATCCGAACCCAGCAGCACCGGCTCGCCAGTCTGATTCACCCGACGCTCTCCCGGCGCGAGGAAATCGCGTACTTCACCAACCCGCTCGACGCATGGCACTATCTGCTGTGCCGCGTCGACACGAGTTGACGGCCTAGGTGGACCGGTTGCCGCCGCCGACCACAGAGCGGATCAGCGCCAGCATCTGCGCCAGCACCAGCGCGAACACCGCCACCCAGACCGCCTGCTGGCCGCGAGCGGCCTGTTCCAGGGCCGGAGACGGCGGGGTGATGATCTCGACGGTCTGGCCCGCCGGGCCGGAAAACAGATCGTAGCCCTCGGCCTGGAGCCGCGCCGCCTCGCCGGGCGAAAGCTGCTGCGGGCGATACGGCTCGGAGACCACCACTGCCGACAGGCGCCCGTCTGGGCGGCGCTGCGTCAGCACCCGCGCGGTCCGCGAGTTGAGCACATCGTACACGTACAGCTCGCGCACCAGCACCTTGACCAGCACCGCCAGCGGCAGCGCCAGCAGCAGCCCGATGAACCCGAACAACACCGACGCAACGACCTGCGCGCTCAGCACCACCGCCGAGGGCATCTCGATCTGGCGCCGCATGATGCGCGGCATGACCAGGTTGCTCTGGATCTGCTGCGTGACCACATAGGCCAGGATGACGAGCGGCACCTTGGCGGGCACATCCGCCAGCGCGAACAGAATGGCCGGGATGACCGAGATAATCGAGCCGATGTTGGGGATGAACTCCATGATCCCGGCGATCATCCCCAGCGCGACCGGGCTTGGCAGGTCAAGCACAAACGCGTTCACCACCGTGATCGCCCCGCCGAGCGTGAGCATCGAGATCAACTGGCCGACGAACCACGCCCGCAGTGTCGCCGCCAGCTCGACCAGGATCTCCAGCGCGCGCGGGCGATAGCCCTGCGGCACCAGCGTCAGCATCCCCTCCAGATAGTTGGTCGGGTCGCTGACAAAGAACAGCGCAATAACCAGAATGAACAGAATGTTGGCGATCAGGCCGCCCAGGCCGGATACAAACGGGAAAAGCGTCCCCGGCACCTTGCGAAACTGCTCTTCCAGCAGGTCCGCCCCCTCGCCGGACAGCAGCGCGTCCCAGTCGATCTCGGGCAGGCCGTACTGATCGGCCAGCCGGTCGTATTCGCTGCGGGCCTGGTCGAAGGCATCCGGCAACTGGTCGATCAACTGGTCGGTCTGCTCCACAAAAGTCGAGACGAGCAGCACGCCCATCAACCCGCCGACCAGCGCCACC
>Ga0226835_1001618_pt1 | contig 11565 bp, 8 predicted proteins | sample LAC_MetaG_1_FD_163627 | JGI IMG/M metagenome (GOLD analysis project Ga0226835, IMG submission 163627) | Anaerobic ammonium oxidizing microbial communities from anammox membrane bioreactor (MBR) in UC Berkley, California, United States -... | ecosystem: Engineered > Bioreactor > Anaerobic >...
AAAATGGATGAACCCGCCCTGGATAATGAACTGGATTCAACTCAGGTTTATGCGAGTGCCCCTTCTCCAGCGGAGGTGCCAGCTTCGGATGAGCCAGCCTGGATGGAACAAGCTCCAACTGAAACTTCTGCTGAGAAAATCCAGGAGACTCACATTTCAGAGACTCCGCCCAAAGAATCTGAGTCTGAATTGGAATATGAGCCGGATCTATCCAATTTGTTTCAAAATGAAAAAGACTTCGATTTTGGAACCATGGATTCTTCCTTTTCAGATGATGATCAATTTTCATCATTGTTCTCCGAATCAGAACAGACAGGAGAGCACAAAGATGAAGAATTAACCGCTTTTGACCTCGGTTTTATGGAGGACGATCCGACTGTGATTGCTAAGCCACCGGAAGAGCCAAAAGAAGAGTTGGATGAGTTTCGTTCAATGTTACATGAAGATGGTCTGGTGGAAGATCACGTAATTCAAAGCGGGGTAGAAGAATACGAACGTAGGCGTAAGAAAAAAGATCGCAATCTGGTAGCTTTGGTGATTGGGCTTTTTGTCATCATCGCCTTGCTTTGTGTCGCCGCGATTTATGTCATTATGAATTACACCAATATTGTTGGACCTGCACCGATGCCAACTTCGACATTGGTTCTCGCTGTTCCAATAACAGAAGTTCCTACCGCTACAGAAGCGCCTACTTTAACCCCGACTGAAGCCCCCACGGCCACGCCAACCAACGTGCCTACCACCACACCGCTGGTAGCACTGGGTGATCGGGCAATCAGTGCGGAAAATGCCGGCTCATTGCAGCTAAAGTTGCAAAAAGAATATCAGGGGCTTAAGGTTGTCTCTTTGGATGGCAAGCAGGTCGCTTTTGCTGATGGAAAAACTATTTCAGTCTGGAATCCGGCAAATGGCGTTCAGTTATATGAGTTGCATGAACATTCTGCGAATGTCACCAGTCTGGTTTTTTCGGACGATGGAAAATATCTGGTCAGTGCTGCCAATGATTTCACAGTTTATTTATGGAATTTGAACCTCGGTATCCTGGAGAAACGTTTTGTGATCGATGGCAATGCGGTTAATCGTGTCTTCGGCAGCCGCAGTAGAAATATGCCGGATGTTATTTCTGTCGACTTTTCGCCGGATAGTACCACCATTGCAGCCGGCACATTTGGCCTGGTGACTATTTTTGACGTTCCCAGTGGTTTGGCGCGTGGATCATTCGAGTTTGGCGCAGATGAATTGAATAAAGTAGCTTCTCAAACTGGATCACCGCAGGCTTTCAACGTTAAGTTTAATGGAAATGGTTGGGTGCTTGCCGCCGGGATGAGCGGTCACCTGGTCGGTTTAGACACGCTGGATGCCAGCCCCCTTTATCAATTTGAACTCGGAGCGAACGCCCGGATTAACTTTGCGGATAATCGTCAGGAAATGATTGAAGTGGATACCGGCGGAGTCGCTTTACGAAAAATGGACACCGGTGAGATTTTTAATGGATTTGACGGTGCAGAGAACCCATCAGATTCAGGCTACCCTCAATACGCTTTGTCAGAAAATTGGAATGTGATTGGCATTGAAACCAATGATGAACAGAGCAACCTGCAACTCTCCGTCTGGCGGATTGATCAGGATGAGAAGATAGCGGATTTCCCCGCGGTGTGTGAAGGCGATAACTGCCGTATTCCAAATTTCGTGATTGCTGGTAATGGAAACTGGGTGGCTGTGGAAGCCCGGGATGATCAAAATAGTTATCTGCGTTTGTTTGACCTGGAGAATTATTTGGCCATGCCACAGTTAGAGAAATTCATTGTTCCGATCCAGGCTATCGATGCCTCCCCCAGTTCACAATTAATTGCCGTATTAACCCAGAATGGTGTGTTGAGAATTTGGGATGTTAAATTCGGAGCTCAGCGCGTGTCACTGGATGCGACCGGAATGGAACAGATTAAGTTTTCCAATGATGGCCAATTCCTGTTTGCCTGGAATAAGGATAAATTTTCAGCTTGGGCATTACCCTGATTGTTGCTCTGACTGGTTTTTGTAGTATTTTTGAATTGATAATTTAATTTGGAGGTAAACCATGACTGTTTCTAATCAAAAAGAAACTCAATCATTTTTGATGCATGTTGATCATTGGATGACACAGTTGCCGGAATTAAAAATGCAGGAGTTGACCCATCAACCCGAAAAAGTAGCAATCGTTTGTGTGGATATCATCAAAGGTTTTTGTGAGATTGGACCCTTAGCCAGCCCGCGTGTGAAGGGTATTGTGGACCCAATCGTAAATTTGTTTCAGCAAGGTTGGGATTCTGGGGTTCGGAATATCATTTTGAGCCAGGATGATCATGATCCGGATGCAGTTGAATTCGGTTCCTGGCCGCCTCACTGTATACGCGGCACGGAAGAGGCTGAAACGGAAGAGAAGTTTCGAACCTTACCATTTTTTGACCAGATTCTGGTGTTAAAAAAGAATTCTATTTCCAGTGGGTTGACGAAAGGGTTTCAGAACTGGGTACTCGATCATCCTGAAGTGGATCATTATGTTGTGGTAGGTGATTGCAGTGACCTGTGCACTTATCAATTGGCGATGTTCCTGCGGGTGGATGCAAATGAACGGCAACTTCAACGAAGAGTAATTCTACCTGAGAATTGTGTTCAAACCTACGATATGCCGGTGAAGAGCGCTGAAGAATTAGGGGTTTACGCCCATCCAGGGGATCTGTTACATGCCGTATTTTTGTATCACATGGCACTCAATGGAGTTGAGGTGGTAAAAGCGATTCAATAAAAAGACAGGCGGTTCAGAGAACCGCCTGTCTGATTGTTTATTGAGATCGCATTAAGGAGTAGGGTTCTTCCAGTAGCTGATTTCATCTACAGAAATGGTGAAATTAGTGGTCTCGCGGGCGCCAATAAAGAGTCCAAAACTGCCAATTGGAAAAGTATTGTCTTTGACTTCGTTGACCATCACGCCATTGATATAAATGATTAAGCGATCAGCGACGGTCATAATCCCAATTTTGTTGTTTTTGTTACTGCCAGCCTGAATGGCATCGGATGCAGTCCAATTGATATGGGTGGTCATGGTACCTTTATTGCCGAGGGAGGCGTCCCATTCCCGAAGGCTATATTTTCCATCGCAGGTGATTCCCAGGAGATAGCCTTTATTGGCTTCATTTGCCTTTGGTACCCGGAAGATTAAGCCGTAGCGGTCCGAACCGGTACAGGTTCCGGTCGTGATTGACGCTTCAATATAAGCGTTGGCTAATTGTTCGGTTGCCACCAGACGCCAGCCATCTGTTGTGGTCAGGCCGATAAAGTTCAAATGTCCATTTTTGAAATTTATGGCGGTATATTTGTCTTCCCCGGTAGGCCAATAGGTATCGTTGTCCATCGTGTCTGTCCAGTTGGGGGCGCCCAGTTTTGTGCGCGGGTCAGTGGCTGGCGGAGTAAAAGCCGGCGCCGGGGTGACCGCAACAGTAGGAACCGTTTCACTGGTGGCGGTTGGTTGTTCCGCTAAGGTCACCTCTATGGTGGGTGTGGGTTGTTCTGGTTGGGATGTAGGAGCTTCTATTTCTGTTGCAACAACTTGTAATGTTGGGCTTGGCTCTGGGGTAGTAATGGGTGGCAACTCGGCAGTGGGTAAGCCCTCTTCTGGTTGGGGCATTTCTGTCAGGATTTTCGCCACCCGGGTAGCCATATCTTCATCCGTAACTCCCGGTGGAGTTGCCTGGGTTAGCGGTAAGGTGCAGGCGCTTAATACGACCATGATCATGATGATTAGGACTGACTGAATTAATAACTTGCGCATATCTTCTCTCCTTAAAAAAACTAATTCATATCTTATGACGAAAAAGGTGCAATGTTCGTTCCTGTTTTAAAGTTTATATCCAATTGTTCTTAAGAACCCTTTTCGCCAGGCAATATCTTCCTCGCCTTCAACACCAAGGGGCTTTGCGCCATCAACCACGCCTAAAATTCCGCGGCCATTTTCTGTTTCGGCAACCAATACTTCCGTAGGGTTGGCAGTGGCGCAGAATAATGTCACAATTTCAGGAACTCTTCGCAAGGCTGGCAAAATATTTATTGGAAAGAAGCCAGCTCCCAGGAAAAGAATAAAGCTATGGCCAGCGCTAATATTCATCGCATTTTTTTGGGCGAGTTCGATCATTTCAGAATTTGTACCGGTCCAACGCACCAGACATTTCCCAGAGGCCTCACAAAAAGCAAACCCAAACTGAATTCCCGGCACACTGGATACCAACGCTTCGTGCACATCTTCAACCGTTTTGATAAAGTGAGATTGCCCTAAAACGAAATTGATCTCTTCCGGTTTTTCAACTTTTATGGATAGAATTTCCATTTTTCCTCCTTTAACCTGGCTATAAATCAGGGGTCATGATCCATATTGATCTAATCACTGCCTATTTTAATGAAATGAGTAAAAAATACAAAACAAACAAACCCGTGATTCCGATAATTACGATTAAACCATAAAACGATCATTTCGTGTATCAAAAACCATTGTCCATTTAAAATAAAGAATACTCTGGAGATAAGGTAAAATAGAAAGGGTTTTTTAGAAAGGAATGGCTTTTGTTTGAACTTGTTTTTTTAGGCACCTCTGCATCCGCCCCCTCGATTAACCGAAATTTGCCGGCTATTTTGGTCAAACATGATGAATTTCGTTTTCTGGTCGATTGCGGGGAAGGGACGCAACGACAAATCTTGCAGGCCGGGGTTGGATTCAAACGCCTGAACCGGATTCTGATTACCCATGGGCATCTGGATCACATCCTAGGATTGGCGGGTTTACTCTCCACGCTGCTACGTTGGGAAACTTTTGAATCACTGGAGGTTTATGGCGGAAAAGCTGCGTTAAATCGAGTGAATGACCTGATTTATGGGGTGGTTTTGCGTGGAAATCAGACCCCATTTGATTTATCTTTGATTCCGATCGAAGAAGGTGTGTTTATCGAGGAGAAAGATCTGACCGTTACGGCAATTCCAGTGCAGCATCGCGGACCGGATAATTATGGCTATTTATTTCAAGAAAAGGGACGTTATCCATTCCTCCCCGAAAAGGCGGACGCTTTGAAAATTCCGTCCGGACCATTGCGCAGAGATCTGGTTAATGGTAAATCGGTGACCTTGCCGGATGGGCGCAAAATTCATCCGGAACAGGTGCTGGGGGAATACAAAGCCGGAGCCAGACTGGTGGTTTTAGGAGATGTAGCTGAGACGGATTCATTAGTCAAATATTGTGATCAGGCGGATACTCTGGTGACCGAAGCCACTTATCTCGAATCGGAAGCGGATATGGCTGCTCAATTTGGCCATATGACCGCCCGGCGATCGGCTGAACTAGCAGCCCGCGCAAAAGTCAAGCAATTGATTCTTACCCATGTTTCGCGCCGCTATCGCGAACGAGATATTCTGGCAGAAGCCCAGGCTATTTTCCCCAATACTGTCATAGCCCGCGATTTTGATACATTTGATGTTAAAAAAGAAGAAAAAGGAATCTGAAAACCATCAGGTGGGGAGTTTATTGGCTAAATAAATGTCATAAAACAAACCGGATGAAAGTACTCCTAATTATTAAAATGAATTGACATTGGTTAATCATTATGATAAACTTTTTTCTGTTAGTGATTAGCCCCACTAGTGGTACTCTTATCCAGAGAGGCGGAGGGATCGGCCCGATGAAGCCTCGGCAACCAAAAACTTAATTGTTTTAAAGGTGCCAATTCCGACAGAATGATCTGGAAGATGAGAGGGAATGTCATCCGAAAACTTTGGATTGCCCCTCACCGAACAGAGGGGCATTTTTTATAGATGGAGGTTTTAACAAAACAATGAATACAACGTTTATGAACTCACCGAAATACCTTTTTACTTCCGAATCAGTCACTGAAGGTCATCCCGACAAATTGTGTGACCAGGTCAGTGATGCTGTTGTGGATGCCTGTTTACGGGATGATCCCAACTCGCGCGTTGCCTGTGAAGTGGCAACGAAAACCGGCTTCGTGCTGCTGTTAGGGGAAATCACAACCAAAACTTATGTGGATTTTGACAAATTGGTTCGAAAAATTGTTACAGATATCGGTTATGATGCCAGTCAAAAAGGCTTTGATGGGAATACCTGTGCAGTCCAATCGGCGATTGCCCAACAGTCCGGGGATATTGCGATGGGTGTGAATAAAGCCCTGGAAGCGAAAACTGGTGAAATGGTAGAACAAGAAATTGAACTGGTGGGAGCCGGAGATCAGGGAATGATGTTCGGTTTCGCCTGTAATGAAACCCCCAGTCTGATGCCCATGCCAATTGACCTGGCGCATAAATTAACCCGCCGGTTATCCGAAGTGCGCAAAAATGGAACGCTTCCATGGTTACGCCCGGATGGAAAAAGCCAGGTAACGATCGAGTACCAATATGGAAAACCAGCCCGTGTGGATACCGTGGTAATCAGTACTCAACATGACCCGGATATTTCTCAGGAAGAAATTCGGGAAGCGGTGATTGATAACGTGATTAATCCGGTTATTCCAGTTGAACTGCTGAATGGTAAAGTGAATATTTACGTGAACCCAACCGGTCGCTTTGTGATTGGTGGTCCAATGGGCGATGCCGGGTTGACCGGTCGCAAAATTATTGTGGATTCGTACGGTGGAATGGGACGCCATGGCGGCGGGGCATTCTCGGGCAAAGATCCGACGAAGGTTGATCGTTCAGCCGCTTATGCAGCCCGCTGGGTAGCAAAAAATGTAGTGGCAGCTGGTCTGGCAGAACGCTGTGAAATCCAACTGGCTTATGCTATTGGGGTGGCACATCCCCTCAGTATTAATGTGGAGACTTTCGGCACCGGTGTTATTCCGGATGATGATATCGCCAAGGCGATTGCTCAGGTATTTGATTTGCGCCCGGGCGCCATCATCCGTGACCTGGATCTGCGTCGTCCGATCTATCAACAAGTAGCGGCGTATGGTCACTTTGGGCGTGATGACCTGGATTTGACCTGGGAACGCACCAATAAGGTGGAGGAATTGAAGAAGGCTGCCGGAGTGGCGGTGGCGGAGAGCTAAAAGCTAGAAAAACCACCTCACCCCCCGGCCCCCTCTCCAATGACTTGGAGAGGGGGAGCATGTCGTTTGGTGCAGCGCACTTCTGATTTCTGAATTAATCAGCGCTCTTGTCCATTCTGAATATTCTTTTTATCCTTAAGTGCACCGCACCAAGGATTGGGTTAGCTTTCAGCCATGAGCCATCAGCTAATCCGTGCACCGCACAAAATTGTTACTTTTTCACTTACCCCCTTGCGAAGCAAGATTCGCCTTCTCTTCGCCCTGTCAACTGTTACCTGTCACCTGTCACCTTGCCTTTAGCCTACGCCCTCGCACAGCGGGGGATGCCCTCGCACAGCGGGGGATGCCCTCGCACAGCGGGGGATGCCCTCGCACAGCGGGGGATGCCCTCGCACAGCGGGGGTTCGCCTTTAGCCTTTAGCCTTCATCCTTCCCCCGTATGATCATCCGCCTCGGCGCCGTAATCCAGCACATCTCTGACGTTGGAGTGGGGCAGCGGGGGGCTGATGATGCCTTTATCCTCCAGTTCATCTACCATTCTGGCGGCGCGGGTATAGCCGATCCTCATTTTGCGCTGCAACATGGTGATCGAAGCTTTGCCTTCTTTGCGGACGATCTCAATCGCCTCTTTCAAAAGCGGGTCGGCGTCACTATCCTCCATTCCTTCAAACAGGGGAACTTGTTTGGCGGAAAGATCATCAAGGGGTGGGATTACCGCAGTTTGGTTTGAATCTGAAACCGGCGCTTTAACAGCCTGATTCATAGCCTCCAGGCGCCAATAATCCACTGTGCGGGCGATTTCCTGATCGGTTATATAAACACCCTGGAGGCGTGCCGGGGCGGCTGCATCCGGTGCCTGAAAGAGCATGTCTCCGCGACCGAGCAGGCGTTCTGCGCCGGGTTGATCCAGGATAACGCGGCTATCAACCCCGGATGCCACTGCAAATGCGATTCTGGCTGGGAAGTTGGCTTTGATCAACCCGGTGACGACGTCGGTAGATGGACGCTGGGTGGCAATCACCAGGTGAATACCGGTGGCACGCGCCAATTGTGCCAGGCGGGTTAAGGCTCTTTCGGTTTCATCTGGAGCCAGCATCATTAAGTCCGCCAGTTCATCGATAACCACCAGGATGTATGGAAATTTATCCGGCTGGCTCTTGTTATACTCTGCGATATTGCGCACGCCAATCTGAGCGAAGCGATGATAGCGGGCATCCATTTCGCGCTGCACCCATTGTAGAGCGCCCACCACTTTATCAGTATCCGTAATGACCGGGGATAAAAGATGGGGAATTCCGTTATAGCCGGTTAATTCCACCCGTTTGGGGTCTACCATGATCATACGCAGATTCGCCGGCGTATTGTTGAGCAATAAACAACATAAAATCGAGTTCACACATACTGATTTTCCGGAGCCGGTGGTCCCAGCGATCAATAGGTGGGGCAGGCTGGTCAGGTCAGACGCGATTGGCTCTCCGGAAACGTTCATTCCCAGAGCGAATTTAATAGGCGATTTTTTCTGGATGAAACTCTTGCTGTTGATCACCTCCAGTAAGGTGACGCGATTGGATTCACTGTTCGGGACTTCGATGCCGACATAACTATGCCCGGGCACAGGCGCCTGAATGCGGATGCGCGGAGCAGCCAATGCAAGGGCGAGATCATCCGCCAGATTGGCAATTTTGGAGACCCGAACTCGGGTGCGACCGCTGCGGGTTTCAATAAAGAGAGGTTCTACTCCAAACTGGGTAACGGTTGGGCCGCGTTTGATTTCTACAACTTTCGCCGGTGCTCCGAACGAAGTCAGAGTTTCTTCAATTAAGGTTGCCCGTTCTTTGTCTATATTGCTTTCGACATTCATGACAGTCACCGGGTCCAGAATCGTCTTAATTTCAGGCAGTTTCCATTGACTGACGCCAATCCCTTGGGTTACGGCTGGTTGCAGTCGAGCTGAATCTTTTGAGGAGATTGAGCCTGTGGCAGGAGCCGTTGTGGAAACCTGAGTGGGCTCCCTCTGCTGTGTGGCAGATGTTATGGGTGTTGCCGGCTTATCGCTTCTGACAGGAGGTAGGGTCGTATGCTGCATTGGGATAAAATCATCTTCGAGAATCTCAGCAGCTTCAGAAGTCATTTTTGCCTGTTGTAAAATTTGTTTTCTTTTTTCATGTTGCTGCGCAGCCTGCTGGGCTTCCCATCTGGATTTCAATTTTTGAATGGTTGGTTGTAATTTACGAAAAATATCCGGGATGGAGAGATCCAGACTGAGACCGGCAGAAATCAGTAACCAGGCGATTAGGATAATGATTCCGCCTGCCTGCCCAATTGTTTTTGTCAGGCCAATAACAAAAAAAGCGCCGATATAACCACCCCCCTTTCCAAGACTGGCAACCTCCCAACCCCCTTTAGAAAACAAATGAAACCAGGACAGCAGGTTGAAATAAAGCAGAACAATTCCAGCAATTCTTTCTGCAGATAAAAGAGGTAGTTTTTCAATGTTGCGTAACACCAGCCAAATACCGACGACCATCAGGGCCAGGGGTAAGACAAATGTGCCCCAACCAGCTATCTGCGAGATGGCTTGGATCCACCAATTGGTCACTGTACCGCGTTGGTTCGAAACCAATGAAAGCAGAGTTAAGAAACCGATCAGCGCTAGAATAATTCCGAGGATATCTAGTTTCCGTTCATTCGAGAGTTTACTCCACTGCCAGTTTAGCTTTGAGGAAGTTTGCCGTGACCGTTTTGAGCGCGACTTGCTGCTGGAAGAAGCAGTCGAGCGGGATGGAGGTCTGCCTGCGCGATTGGTCGTACGTCCAGTGGTTTTACTCCGGCTGTTAACAGTTTTTTTTGCCAAATGAGAACTCCAAAATTGAAAGGTTGTTCTAATTATAACAAATTCTATAACATGGAAAGCGAGAATGCAACCGGCGAATCATTGGAAATGAAACGCTTCATTTTGAACCGGTTGCTTTGATAGAGGACTAAGTTCCAATGGGGTAAGAAATTAGCTGATTAATCCTGCGGCAGGATTGAACTGATCACTTTTTTGGTCGCTTGAAAAGCAAGCGCAGGAAGGTGATCCAGAGGGAAGAAAGCAGCTTCGCTGGCATCGTCGCCAGCTTTTAACTGTCCGCCGATAATTTCTGCGTTATATATAATCACCATATCGGCACCGCGTTCATGTTCCCGCCCACTGATCACATCCCTTAAACCAGTAATTTTAACTACCAGGCCGGTTTCTTCCAGACATTCCCTGGCGGCAGCGCTTTCAGGACCTTCGTGAGCATCCACAAAGCCGGCTGGCAGTGTCCATTCGCCTTTATTGGGATTATAAATACGTTTGGTTAACAACACTTTTCCGTTATCTAACAGGAGTACGCCAGCGGCAACTTTTGGGTCTTCATAATTTACCCATCCGCAGGCTGGACAGGCGGCTCGTAATTTGCCATAGGTTTCTTTTTCAATTATAGGTGTGCCGCAATATGGGCAAAATTTTATTTGATTGGCATGATGATGTCCCATCAGATCGACTTTCTTCGCAAAATAACAGCGATGGCGGCAGAGCTGATTGCGATTACTGCCAGTAGAATTTGACTCAAACGCAACCAGGGGAACGGTTGAATAATTTCTGGGGAAACTTCAACACTTGATTCACGTAATTCATTCAGAACCGACTCGTTATAAGCCTCTGCTTCTTCAGCGGAACGGGCTCCCAGAATAGGACCGCTGCCCGTGATCGGCTCTGGCATCGATTTTACCATAGGTCCGGGTTCTTCTGCAGCAGGTGGGGCTGCAGGAGCGGCTGGAATTTCAGGTTCTGAAGGGATACTTCCGAGATCTTCTTCAGGTGGCATGGATGAGAGCATTGGTTGAGCTTCTCCGCCACCCCCCATACCATAACCGCTGGCAGGTGCCCATTCGATAATCATGGGTGGGTTTTCAGCATCTTGCGGAACTTCTGCAGCCAGCATAGGAGCAGCGGCAGCATCCATGGACAATTCAGCGGCTGGTGCTGATTCCATCGCCAGCATTGGCGCCGCAGATTTGGATAACTTACTGCCGGGTAAAATGCCAGGCAGAAAATCAAAAAATAATAGGACGACCAGGAAAATAGCAGCAACCATCGAAGCATACGAGAAGATTGGGATTAACGGACGTTTAACAGGTTTTATTTGTGCTGCCATTTCTGGGGTTATGGTGAAACTGCGGGGAACTGGAACTTTACGGGCATGTTGCAGCAGATAACGCGTTTGTTGCATCTCTTTGAATGCCTGTTGAAATTGAGGTTCATTTTTTAATCTAAGATTCACCAAATCGACTTCTCTGGGAGAGCAATGCCCATCCAGATAGTTCGATAAAATTTGCCAGTCCTTTGGTGTGTAATTCATCTTCATTGAATACCCTCACCATCAAGACGGAAAATATCGGGTAAAAGTTCCCTGAAAAATTGTAAACACTCCCGCAATTTCCCTCTGGCGCGTGCCAG
>Ga0226835_1001619_pt1 | contig 11552 bp, 9 predicted proteins | sample LAC_MetaG_1_FD_163627 | JGI IMG/M metagenome (GOLD analysis project Ga0226835, IMG submission 163627) | Anaerobic ammonium oxidizing microbial communities from anammox membrane bioreactor (MBR) in UC Berkley, California, United States -... | ecosystem: Engineered > Bioreactor > Anaerobic >...
CGCTATCGGGTCGCGCTCTACCGCCTCGATCCGGCCAGCAGGCAGGAAACGCTGCTCTATGAAACGGACGGGGCCTGGGCCATCGGTCGCCTGTTCACCTGGGGCGATGCCCTCTACTTCAGCCTGATTCCGGGCGCGCAGGCGTGGATCGATGGACTGAACACCAACCCGGTAGATATGGAAAGCCGCGCCGGTTTTCTGCAAGAGCAAAGCATGGTCGCGCCGGTGCTGTACCGCGTTCCGTTGGCGGGCGGCACGCCGCAGCCGGTGCTGGAGGATATCACCTCCGCGGTGCCACGCCCCGCCGCGTCTTAGGTGGCGGATGCTGGCCAGCTTATCATAGCGCACACCAAAACGGCCGGGGCACTCACGCGCCCCGGCCGCTGTTTTCCGTCCGTTTGCCCCCGCCTCAGATGACCCGCACCGGCGTGCCGACCTCGGCCCAGTTGAAGAACCACTCTGCCTCGCCCACCGGCAGGTTGACACACCCGTGACTCATCGGTCGTCCGAAGCTGTTGTGCCAGTATGTCCCGTGGATGCCGTAGCCTTTGTAGAAGTACATGGTGTACGGCACCTGAGGCAGATAGTAGTCCGGCCCGCGCATATCCGTCGCAACGTGCTTGACGTAGATGCGGTAGTCGCCCAGCACGGTCGGCGTCTCCGTCCGGCCTGTGGAAACCAGATGCGACCGCACCAACTGGCCGTTTTCGTAGGCGTAGATCCGCTGCTTGCCCGTGTCGACGACGATCGACTTGCCGGTGTTGGCCGGGGCAGGCGGCGCCTCGGCGGCGCTGGGCTGGTAGATCCCGGCCGCAGGGATGGTCAGTTCCTGGCCGACGTACAGCAGGTCCGGATTGCTCAGGTTGTTAAGGCGGACGATATCCTGCAGATCCACCCCATACAGCCGCGCGATCAACGCCAGTTCCTGGCCGCGCTCGACCACGTGGATGGTCGTCGCGCCGGTATAAGCAGCCTGCTCCGGCTCCGGTTCGGGCGGCTCCACGACGAGCATCGGCAACTCCAGCCGCCCGTCTGCCAGCTCGCCGTGCAGATCTCGATACAGGCGATCCAGCAGGGCGGGAACATCCAGCGCGCGCCCCGGCGTCGGCTCGGACCCGGCACCCGGTGCGATATTTGCGCGCTCGCTCAGGTCGATCAGGGCCTGCTGTGTCCGCACCAGGTCGATGGTGTACCAGGGCGTCAGGCTGGCCCCGGCAGGCGCCCGACGTGCCGCGTCGAGTGTCGCGGCGAGGTCTACCTGCACGCCGAGCGCGCCCAGCGTCAGCGTCCACTGGCGATCCCCATCGACCAACGTGACCGGGTGCGAGGTCCAATCCTCACCCGCCAGCCACTGCTGAGCGCGCTCGATCGGTTGCCCGCCAATCGCGATGCCGCCCACAGTAACCCCCGCAGGGATCGTCGCGCCGCCGGACAGCAGATAGGCAATAGCGGCGATCAGGGTCAACATCACCGCCAGCGCGCTGGCAGTCAGGCCGCCAGCCAGCAGCCACGGCGACGCACGCCGGCGCGGTCGAGGCGCGGCGGGTCGGCGCGCCGCCGGGCGGGCGGGTGCGGGTGAGCCATAGACGGACCGGGACTGGATAGACATATCGGGACAATCCTTGAGTGACGACGCCAGTGTTTCGATAATCTGTATTAATTTTATCCAGGTGCGGCACCTGCCAATGGACGGGCGCCGCGTGTCCGGCCTGCGCCTGCCCTACGCGCATACGTCGCGGTCCACAGCGGCGCGGTGTGCTACAACCTGTATGGCGGACAAAGCAGACACCAGGAACGGAGCCTATGAAGTCTCGGCAGGAAGTCTCGGCGGGGGGCGTTGTCTTCCGGCGCACACCCGGCAAGATCGAGATCTTGATTGGCAAGGCGTCCAGCTATCAGCGCTGGGTGCTGCCGAAGGGACTCGTCGGGCGAGGCGAAAGCATCGAGGCCGCCGCCCTGCGCGAAACCGAGGAAGAAACCGGGGTCCGGGCGCGGATCGTGGCGCCGCTGGGCGACCCGGAACGTTATATCTACACATCTGGCGGCGTGCGCGTCTTCAAAGCCGTGCACTACTTCCTCATGGAATACGTCGAGGGCAGCGAGCAAGACCACGACTTCGAGCTGGACGAGGTGCGCTGGGTTCCCATTGAGGACGCGCTCAACCTGCTGGCCTACGAGGGCGCGCGGGCGGTGGTCCGCCGTGCGCAAGCACTGCTCGAAAGCTCCGGCGGCGGCTAGCGCGCCTGGCGTGAGAGGTTCTCGTCTGCAACCAGATGCGAGTACAATGGGGTGCAGCAGACCTCAACCTGAGCCGTACTAGCAGATCGCCGGCCCAGTCGCCGGCGCCCGAAGGAGTGAGCATGACTGGCTTTAACGGACTTCACATGAGCCTCGGCAACCTCTCGCGCCTTTCCGGCGCGGTGACGCGCTCGATCAGCGCGGAGAATCCCACCGGCGAGAAAGGCTGCGGCGGGATGGCAACCGACGGGACGGGCGCACGCGCCGCGCGCGATCTTGGGCAGGGCTGGAAGGTCTCGCCCTCCATCCACATCGAAGCCGAGAGCACGGCGACGCTGGCTGCCATCGAAGGGCCAGGCGCGATCCAGCATATCTGGATGACGGTTGATCCGGCGTGGTGGCGCAAGCTGATTCTGCGCTGCTATTGGGACGGCGAGGAAGCGCCTTCGGTTGAGGTCCCGCTGGGCGATTTCTTCTGCAACGGCTGGGGTGAGCGCTGCAACATCAGCTCGCTGGCCGTCACAGTCAACCCCGCCGGCGGCTTCAACTGCTACTGGGAGATGCCCTTCCGCCGCAGCGCCCGGATGACCCTCGAAAACCTGGCCCCCGAGCAATGCCGCAACTTCTTCTACCAGATCACCTATACGCTCACCGACGTGCCGGACGATGCCGCCTACCTGCACGCGCAGTGGCGGCGCAGCAACCCCCTTCCCTACCAGGCCGTACACACCCTGCTGGACGGCGTCCGCGGCCAGGGGCACTACGTCGGCACCTATATCGCCTGGGGCGTGAATAATAACGGCTGGTGGGGAGAGGGCGAGATCAAGTTCTATCTGGACGGTGATCAGGATTTTCCGACCATCTGCGGGACCGGGACTGAAGACTATTTCGGCGGCGCGTGGAACTTCGAACACCCCAAAGGGCAGTACGGCGTCTTCTCGTCACCCTACAGCGGCCTGCCACAGGTGATCCTGCCCGATGGGCTGTACCGCAGCCAGATGCGCTTCGGGATGTATCGCTGGCACATCATGGACCCGATCCGCTTTCAGCAGGATCTGCGGGTGACGATTCAGGCGCTCGGCTGGCGGCGGGACGGGCGCTATCTGCCACTGCAAGACGACATCGCCTCGACCGCGTTCTGGTACCAGGCCGAGCCGCACACGCCGTTCCCCGCCCTGCCGAATCGCGATTTCCTCGAAGTCATCTAGGCGCACGCATCGCTATCAAAAGAGCGGCCCGGCGTCTGTACCGGGCCGCCGGACACTACGAGCGACGCAATTCGTATTCGTAGTAGACGCCGCTCTGGCCGGACCCGCGCCCGTAGTAATGCCACTTGGGAAAATTGAAGTCCGCCGTCACCGAGCGCGGCAGCAGCAGAATCGCTCGCAAGAACGAATGCAGGTCGGTCACGCCGTACAGATTGACTTCCAGCCCCCACTTTTCCATCCGGTCGAAGAACGGGCCGCGCTGGCGGCAGCGCCAGTCGATCGAGAAGCGGTTGAGTCCCCACGAGCAGAACGTCTGCAACAGGTCGTGTGTTTTGTCCGGCACGCTGACGACCAGCGGCTCCAGGAAATCGATCGGCGCTTGCAACACGGCGCCGGGGTGCGCTTCGGCCAGCCGCCGAAAGCCTGCTTCCCCCATCAGCGGAATGTACGCGTTAAACCACAGCCGGTCGTCGGGGAAACCGTGCCGATCCACGAGCGCCAGCACCGGCCCGATCAGTTCCGGCCCGGCCTTGAGATCCAGCTTGACCGACTTTCCCGCCCTGGCGAGCCTGTTGAGCAAATCGTCCAGGCGCAGCCACTCGTCCGCGTCTTCTGCGTTGGCTTCGGCCAGCTCATCGTGATGCAACACCAGTTCGCCGCTGCGCGGGTCGCGGTGAATGTCACATTCCCCCCAGACAATATCCGACGCCAGAAACTGGCGCAGATTAGCATCATCGTTGATGCCGTGCCACACCAGATCCACCTCGCGCGGCAGGCTGCGGGGCGAGATCAACTCGGTCAGATCGTAGCAGTCGCCCGATAGCGCACCCGGCGGCAGCAGCGATCGCTTCGACTCGAAGATGGTGTTGGCGTGCAATAGCAAGAACTCGCGTGCGGCGTTGAGAGCGCTGATCGCAGCCAGATTCTCCGGCTCGTTGTCGATCACAGCAAAGACGCGATAGCCCTGCTGTTGGAAGGTCAGCACCCCCGCCACTTTCGCATCCTGCACGTTGTGTTGCCAGCCGTCCGGGTTCATATGGAGCAGCTCGTCGGGGAACCGCACGCGATGAGGCGCGCCAAGCCGGTTGAGCGAATCGAGTGTTTCGGCACGGATCGACTCGGGGCGCCCGGTGTTCAGCCCGACCGCGCAGTCAGGCTGAATCTGGAACCAGCGAATGACGTCGAAGACGCCCTCATAGGGCTGGTGCGAGCGTAACACCGCCTCGCGCGTCCAGCGGTTCTCCAGATACCAGTCGAGGATCGCCTGCTGGTCCAATGGCCGGATCTCCAGCTCGGCCAGCAGCCGCGGGACGTGATCTTCATGAACGTCAATTGCCCCGGGCTGCAGGTGGTCGAAGAAGTGTGTCCCGTGCGCTGTGTCGTAGGCTTTGAGCGTATGACACACCATGTAGCGCATATCGAGGATCGTGCCGTCAATGTCGAACAAGATCATGAGCCGGTCGTTCGGATAACGCCGGCGCATCGCCCGGAAATGGGCAGCCAGGGCTGCCATCCAGTCATCCATACACACGCGGTGCAGCGGCTCTGGCACTTAGCCGGCCGTGCACCCCCTCCTTTCGCATCCACAAACCCTGCACGCACAGACAAGAAAGTGGCGCGAGCCTCTTCGCCGCGCCAACCGTTAGAGTTATAATCGCCTGGGTTCTACGCGTCTGCCTCTCACCTACCTCGCCCTGTGCGAAGGATTGCCCGGTATGATAGAGCCAACCGTCGAAAGCTTGCTTGCCGCCGCGCCAGCAAACGGTGAACGCGCGCTGGCGGCACTGGCCGCGCCACTGCTCTGCTTCGACACCCGCGAACCGTTTTTGCCCATCGCTGCCGGCTATACGGTGTTCCGTGCCAGCGGACCGTCGCCCTCGTTTCCACGCCATATCCTGCTGGGCGAAAACGCCCACCCGTCGGCAACCCAGGCGGTCGAATACGCCATCTGGTGGGACTGGGACATCGGCCACCTGTACGAGTTGGAGCACGTCTGGGTTTACCTGGATGACGCCGGCCAGGTTGTCGATGCCGAGGCAAGCTGGCACGGGGGCTATCACACCATGCGCTCCGGCGGGGCGATCCCGCTCCAAAATGGACACGTCCGGCTGCTCGCCGAGCCAGGCAAGCACGCGCTGGCCCCCGCCGAAGACTGGTTCGAGGTGCGCCGGGCAGAGACACGCGCCGAATGTCTGCAACCGGGCAGGGGCGGCGTGTGGATCACGCCGTTGTTCGAGGCGGTTATTCACGGCAAGTCGCCCGCTGCCGACCACGACGTGCAGGCGTATCTGGCGCACTTCGCCTTTGAACCAACCTACCAGTTCGCGCAGACCTTCCAGATCGGCCCGGAACATCTTGTCCCCTGGCCGTGCCTGTGCGAGTGGATTCCACGCCGGGTGGCGTGGTGGGTAGAGCGGCTTCACGCCTAAAGCGCCGGTTAGCTCTACTGCCACAGCAGCGAACGCTCTGTCGCGACATCGAAGAACTGCACCTTCTGCGTGTCCAATTTCAGCGAAATAGGATCTCCCGCGCTGACTTTCAGCTTCGGATCGGCCAGGACGTGCAGGCGCGTGTGAGCGTCAAGCTCCACGTCGAGCAGGTCGTCCCGCCCAAGCGGCTCGACCACAAACACGCGCCCGCGCACCGCACCTGCCGGATCGATCGTGATATCCTCCGGACGAATGCCCATCACCACGCGCCCGCCGTGCGCCGCTGCCGCCGCCCCACGATCCGGCGGCACCGCGACTCGCAGCGCAGGGCCGACCGCATAATACACGCCGTTAGTCTGTTCGATCTCAACATCCACAAAGTTCATCGGCGGGTTGCCGACGAACCCCGCGATGAACAGCGTCTTCGGGCGGTCGTACAGATCGTCGGGCGTGTCGAACGCCTGAAGCCGCCCGTTCTGGATGACCGCGATCCGGTCCGCCATCGTCATCGCTTCGACCTGATCATGCGTCACGTAAATCGACGTGATGCCCAGTTCCTTCTGCAAATGTTTGATTTCGGCGCGCATCACCAGCCGCAACCGCGCGTCGAGGTTGCTGAGCGGCTCGTCGAACAACAGCACATCCGGCTGCTTGACCAGCGCGCGCCCCAGCGCGACGCGTTGCTGCTGCCCGCCGGAAAGCTGGCCCGGCCGCCGGTCGAGCAAATCGCCAATCCCCATCTTGTCCGCCACCGCCTGGACACGAGCGATCTGTTCCTGCTTGGGAACTTTCTTCAGCTTCAGCGGGTACGCGATATTGCCAAACACCGTCATGTGTGGGTAGAGCGCGTAGCTCTGGAAGACCATCCCGATGTTGCGATCCTTGGGCGCGACCTGGTTCATCACCCGGTCTCCAAAGCGGATGATCCCCGCCGTCGGGCGATAGATACCCGCCACCATCAGCAGGGTAGTCGTCTTGCCGCAGCCGGACGGGCCAAGAAAGGCCACAAACTCACCGTCGCGAATGTCGAGGCTCACATCCTCGACACCGACGACGTTTCCGAATTTCTTGGTCAGATGTTCGAGCGCAATCCGCATCGGTCCGTTCCCCTCTATGAGCTCCCTTTCGTGCCGCCCGCGTAGATGTTCAGCAGATATTCCTGCGCGAAGATAAAGATCACGAACACAGGCAGCATCTGAAACAGGCCGACGGCCGCGATCTCATTCCAGTTCACCGGCGCCGTGTCCGAGGTAAGCTGGTTGATGTAGACCGCCAGCGTCGCGGTCTTGGTCCCAATGCTGTAGGTCTGCGGGATCAGGTAGGCGCCCCAGCCGGAAATGAACGCAAATATCCCCAACGCCAGCAGCCCCGGGCGAATCTGCGGCAGCAGGATCTCATAGAAGGTGCGCCAGCGCGACGCACCATCGATCAGAGCCGATCGCTCGATATCCCAGGGGATGCCGTCGAAGAAGCCCTTCATCAGCCACACACCCAGCGGCAGCTCAAACGCCACCATCACCAGCGCGATCCCGCCGCGCGTGTTGAAGCCGAAATAGTCGCCCAGAACCGGGATGTTCCCGATGTTGCGCAGCACGAAGAAAATGGCGATCAGCAGCGTCACCGCCGGGAACCCGTGCAGGATCAGCGTCAGCGACAGAAACGTGCGCCGTCCGGGAAAGTTCATGCGCGACAGCGCATAGCCCGCCATCGACGACACCAGAAGCACGATCGCCATCATCGCGGTCGCGATGACCAGCGTATTCAGCGTGACGCGCCAAATGCTGGGGTTGGACCCGGTTGCCTCGCGCCACAAAAATTCCCAGTTGCGCAGCGTCAGCCCACCCACTTCGCCCTGAGCGTTCACAGGCAGCAGCCCTTCGGTGCGGAAGGAGAAGGTGGCGATGATCAGCCACAGGTACCCGACCGCCAGCGGGAGCATGATCGCGATCAACAGCGCATAGGGTGTCCACCCGCCCGGCCAGAATACCGCCACCGCCGCAATCAGCAGCGCGATCACCAGGCCGGCTGCCAGCGCCGCCGGGCGGATCTCCATCGCCGCGGCGATCTCTACCGGGAACTGCTCTTCCTCGTCACCGCGCTCGACCCGCAGCCGGATCACATCGCCTACCTTCGACTGCCGGACCGCTGTGTTCAACTCGGCCAGGGTGACTTCGACACGGCGGATAGCCGTGATCCGGTCACCGGGGCGGATTCCGGCGCGGTCGGCCGCCCCGCCGGACACAACCTCCTCAACCAAAATGCCGGCATCCGTCTGGCGCAGAGTCATCTCCAGCGACGGGCGCTCGGCAAAGGGGCCGATTCGGAAGACGTACTGGCCCATGGTCACCAACACGAACACCATCGCCGCCGCCGCCAGCGCCGCGCCCAGCGCACGCGCCCGATCAACCGACGCCAGCGGCTTCATCTTGTGCCCGGCCACCGCGTACGCCAGGAACGGCGCGATCGTCATCAGCGCGTTGCCGATAGTGCGGGTAAACGTCTCGTCGATGGTCGCGTCGGACCCCAACAGCGCCGGCGCATGATGCACCAGCGGCTCCAGCACCCGAAATACAATCACGCCGATCTCCAGCAACATCACCGTGACCAGGGCGCTGTAGACTGCCTGGAGCACCAGCTCGCCGGTGCTGATGCGTTCGAACGGCAGGCCGTCGGTTGGGGAAACCATGTCCTGCTCGCGTTGAGAAGTCGCCGTCGCCATCACAGCACCTCGATCTTTGGCTCGGCCACCAACTCGTTGAAGCGGAACGCGCGCATGTACACAATGGCCATGACAACGCCGATGATCACCAGAACCACCGCAAACGCAGAGCCATAGCCCCATTGCGCGTTGGCGAAATATGTGTTCAGCGCGCGGTTATAGGCGGTCAACGACCACACCTCGGTCTGGTACAACCCAGGACCGCCCCCTGTGAGCAGCAGGATGTATTCGAACGAGGTCAGCAGCGAAAGGGTCTGATACGTCACAACAAACAACAGCGGCCAGCGCAACAGCGGCAAGATCACATACCGGATCCGCTGAAAGACAGACGAGCCATCGACCAGTGAGGCATTGAGCAGGTCCTTAGGAATCGACTCAATCGCGGATGTAAAGATGATCATGCCGAACGAGGCGCCGATGAACCCGTTCACCAGGATCACGAAGACCCAGGGGTGATCCTGGTAGTAGTTCACTTCGGAGCGGCCCGCCAGCTCGTTGAACTGGTTGAGGATCCCGAACGGCGCCGCAGCGATGATCCGCCGCCACATCAGCACATACACGGCAGGCGAGGTAATGCGCGGGAGAATCCACAACGCGCGGAAGAAGAACCCGGCGCGCCGGTCGATGTGCGTGCTCAGCAGCGAGATCACCAGCGCCAGCCCGACGTTGAAAAACGCCAGCGTACAGAAGACGTAAAAAAGGGTGTTGAACAGGATCTTGGGCGCGAACTCGTCGCGAAACATGCGCTCAAAATTGTCGAACCCCACAATATATGCCGGCTGATCGGTCACGAAACGGAACGAGACCAGATCAATATCGAGATCCGAGCGCAACATCCGGGCGATGTCCGTCGTGAAGTTGGTAGTCGACAGATTGGTGATGCTCAGGAACAAGATCAGGAGCATCGGAATGAAGAAGAACAGGATGACCAGGATTCCGGCAGGCGCCAGAAATCCATAGGCCGTGAACTGCGCGCGCAGCGTTCGGCGCCGGCTGCGTGCCAGGACAGCCGCGCCCTGCTCGCCAGCCAGGCCGGCTTCTTGTACAACGGATCGCTGGTTTGCCATGTCCGATCAGGCTCCTATCTGCGGTGGCTTGATCGCGCGGTCAGATGCGCGGCAAGTGCGCGCTGCCGCCGGTCCGATGATCGTCGAAGGGCCGAGGGCTGGACGCCCCCGGCCCGGCATGTCAGCGTCCGCGCAGTTGATGGAGTGCGCGAAAGCCTAGCGGATGGTGATCCCAGGCACCTCATTCTGGAGCCGGTCCACAACCACGGCCAGCGCCGCTTCAGCGGTCAGCTCGCCGCTCTCGACGGCTTCGATCCCGGTCCAGTACGCCTCCGACCAGGCGCCCCAGCTCGGGTGATTCGGCAAGAAGGTCGTGAAGTCAAGCATCGGGTGAGCCTTAGCCAGGAACTCGCTCGCCTGATACTCCGGCGATTCAAGCTGCGCGTTGAGGATGCCCAGGTGAGCGCTCTCGATCGCGTGGCGGTTGTTGGCTTCGGGCGTGGTGATCGCTGCGATCAGCGCCATTGCCACGTCCGGATGTTGACTGCTGGAGCTGACCATGTACGCCAGCGGGTGGGTGAGGGTAATCGGCCGGCCGGTTTCCATCGCCGGGATCAGCGCGAAGCCAATGTTCTCCCACAGATATTCCTCGCCGCCGCGATCCGCGACATAGTTCACCGCCCAGTCGCCCCAGAACCAGGTACCACCGGCTGCGAACAGAACCCGCTCGCCCGGCGCGACCGTGGTGTGCCAGTCCGGCCACTCGATCCCCAGATGCGAGCCGTTCATAATGCCGCGGTTGCGTGCCTCTTCGAGCATCTGGAAGACCTTCAGCGCGGCGTCCTGATCGAAAACAAGCTCGCCGTTCTCGTCAAGGACTTCGCCGCCCATCCCGTAGTAGAAGTACAGGAAATCGCCACCATTCACCGGGCGGTGCCAGAAGCCATAGCCCTCTTCAACCACACCTTCCTCGACGGCCTGCTCGGCCACGTCGAACAGATCGGCCATCGTGAACTCACCGCTGGCAATACGCTCCGGCAGCGCCTCGATCTCCTCATCGCTCCAGCCCAGATCGCTCAAGAGCAGCTTGCTGAAATACATCGGGCGTGCCTCGGCATCCTGGGGGATGCCGTAGATCTTGCCGTCAGGGCCTTTCATCGACTCCCACAGGCTGGGGACGATATCCTCAAACTCCGGATAGTTCGGGATCAGATCATCCAGCGGGATGATGAACCCGGCTGCCGACCAGGCGCCGATGTCTTCGTGGCCCGACAGGATGATATCCACCGCCTGGCCGGCTTCCGCCGAAAGCTGGAATTCCTGCTTATAGTCGCCCCAGGCGGCGTTGTCTTGGATCAGCACCAGATCCAGGTCGATGCCCAGAGCGGCCTCGACTTCTTCCTCAACCTCGGCGAAATTATTGCAGCGCCAGTCTTCGGTCGGCGGCGTGGACTTGCAGCGAATCCGGATCGTGACCGTTTCCTGCGCGAGTGCCGCTGAAAGCGGCGCGAGGGACAGCACTAACGCGGTGATCAACAACAGGGGGAGGATACGACGTGCTCGCATGTGACAGCTCCTTTTCACAAAAATACTCTGCCTACCTTCTGTATCTCCGGCGCAGCGCACCGGTTCAACAGCAAAAACATAGAACCGTTCAAAAGCAGGCCGTGCGTGTCGAACACCGATCTTGCGCCTAACCGTCTGTTATGCCAGGCTCGCACCGCTTGTCCCGCTCAGCCGGTGGGGAAACCGCGTCACGGGATGCGGCCTCCCCACACGGCGACACGCGACGCTATATTTCGCTGAGCCTGACCGGACGCCCTTCGAGCAGCGACTTCTTTGCCGCCAGCGCCATGACAACCGGGATGCGCCCATCAGACGGCCCGACCGGCGGCGGTGTGTCCTCGACGATCGACTTGACGAAAGCGCGCATTTCGCGCTCGTAACTTTC
>Ga0226835_1001621_pt1 | contig 11550 bp, 7 predicted proteins | sample LAC_MetaG_1_FD_163627 | JGI IMG/M metagenome (GOLD analysis project Ga0226835, IMG submission 163627) | Anaerobic ammonium oxidizing microbial communities from anammox membrane bioreactor (MBR) in UC Berkley, California, United States -... | ecosystem: Engineered > Bioreactor > Anaerobic >...
ACCAAATCGGGCACGACCATCGAGACGGTGTCGCTGTTCAAGTATTTCTTCAGCCTGGTCGAAGCGCGGCATGGCAGCGCGGCAGGCGAGCAGTTCTGCGCCGTGACCGACGCCGGGTCGCCGCTGGACCAGATCGCGCGGGAACGGGGCTTCAAGTACATCTTCCACAACCCGCCCGACATCGGCGGGCGCTACAGCGCGCTGAGCTACTTCGGCCTGGTTCCGGCGGCGGTGATGGGGATGGATATCGACCGCCTGCTGGCAAGCGCGCGCCGCATGGTGACGGCCTGCGGCCCGACGATCCCCACGGCGTCCAACCCGGCCGCGTGGCTGGGCGCGGCGATGGGGGCGCTGGCACAGCGCGGCGCGGACAAGCTGACCATCGTCGCCTCGCCGGAGATCGGCGACTTTGGGATGTGGATCGAGCAGTTGGTGGCCGAAAGCACCGGCAAAGAGGGGCGCGGGATTGTGCCGGTGGCCGGTGTCGTGCCGGATGACCCGCGCGATTTCGACGACGACTGCTTCTTCGTCTACCTGCGCCTGGATGGCCCGCCGACAGAGCTGGACGATCAGGTCAACGCGCTCAAACGCGCCGGGCAGCCGGTGCTGACGCTCCACCTGGAAGATGCCTACGCGCTGGGCGGCGAGTTCTTCCGCTGGCAGCTTGCCACGGCGGTCGCGGGTCACCTGCTGCAGATCGACCCGTTCGACCAGCCGAACGTCGCCGAGAGCAAGGCCAAGACACAGGCGCTGCTGACCTATCTGCGCGAGCATGGTCAGGCCCGCGCCGAATCCCCGGTGGTGGATGAGCAGGGCTTGCAGTTGTACGCCGACGCGCGCATGGTCGAAACGTTGCGCCGCATCGGCGAGCAGCGCGGCTTCGACTATGGAGACCTGATCAACCTGCTGCTGGCCCACATGAGCCAGGCGCGTTCTGGCGACTACATCGCGATCATGGCCTATCTGGCGCCGACCGAAAAGCATGACGAGCTGCTGGCGGCGATCCGTAAAGAACTGGCGCATGCCACGGTGCGCGCCGTGACGCTGGGGTACGGGCCGCGCTTCCTGCACTCGACCGGGCAGCTTCACAAGGGCGGACCGAACAAAGGGGTCTTCTTCCAGATCACGGTCGAGAACAACGAGCAAATTCCGATCCCCGGCGAGCCGTATGACTTCATGGCGCTCAAGCGGGCGCAGGCGCGGGGCGATCTGGAAGCTCTGCAGGCCAAAGGGCGGCGCGTGGTACGCTTCCATCTGCCCGCCGGCTCGATCTCAGCCGGGCTGGAGCGCCTGCTCGACGCCATCCGCACCGCGGCCACCGAGCAGCGCGGCTGGTAAACCGCGCGCTCCGCACGGCGACCGGGGACTCAGCGCGAGTCCCCGGTTGTGCGTTTGCAGGCAAACGGTCAGGGCACCCCTCAACCCCCGGCCCCTTCGCCCTCGCGCGGGGAGAAGAGCAGCGGGCGTTAACCGAAAGCCCCTCTCCCCGCGACGCAATCGCAGAGGGAGAGGGGTTTGGGGTGAGGGGAAGAATGCCCGCCATCTCCCCACGTGTTTGATCTCGCATTGATCGAATAACGAGCCGGGCAAGCCCGGCCCCTACGAAGAATCTGTAATGGCTCCGGCGGCTCAAGCGGACGGAATCCGCGCGATGGGCGGCGGTGTCCAGGTGAGCGCGCGGCTCAGCGCGTCGGCGCGGGGCGTGTTCGTCGGCAGGGGGGTCATCTGGGGCGGCGCGGGCGTCGCGCCAGGTTCCGGGACATCAGCGGGCGCGGCATCGCCTGCCGCGTCGATAGCGGCACGGGTGGCGGTCAGTTTGAAGATGGCGGTGGCGGCTAGGTCTGGCGTGGGCGCGCCGCTCCCCGACGCTTCACCCGATCCCATCAGGTAGTAGGCCACGATCAACCCGACGGCGACCAGCCCGCCCATCACCACCAGCAGGAAGGTCACCCAGGTCACGCGATCGGTCGCACGGGTGGGGCGCTTGCGGCGGCGGACGGCGGCGCTGACCGGGGGCGCGATCACGTGCGATGGCTGGTAGGCGGGCACGAACTGAATGTGCGCGGGCGGCGGGCTGACCGGCACTGGCGGCGCCTGTTGGCGGCGGGCCAATACATCGCGCAGCGCATGTTGGAGCGACGGTTCGGTCGCGCTGGCGCCCGCTTTGGTTTCTGCAAAGGCCCGGTCGAGCGCCTCGACCAGCTCCTTGGCGCTGGTGTAGCGGCGCTCGATGGATTTGTCGAGCGCCTTGAGCAGCACCGGCTCGACCGTCGCGGGCAGCAGCGGGTTGACCTGGCAGGGCGCGGGCGGCGGCTCGGTGACATGCTTGACCGCGATGTTGTACGGCGTGTCCGCCTCGAATGGCCGCCGCCCGGTCAGCATCTCGAAGACCACCACGCCCAGCGCGTAGAGATCGCTGCGGTAGTCGAGGTCTTTGCCCTGCGCCTGCTCCGGAGACATATACGACGGCGTGCCGACTACGCCGCTCGTGGTGAGTTGCTTGGTCGTGCTGCCCAGGATGCGGGCAATACCAAAATCGGTGATGTAGGCGTCGCCGTTGGCGTCGAGCAGGATATTGCTTGGCTTGAGGTCGCGGTGCAGAACCCCCTCGCGGTGCGCGTAGTCGAGCGCGGGCGCGATCTGTTGCAGGATCGCCAGCGCGCGCTCAGGCGCAATCGGCCCGTCGATCAGCAGGTCATCGACCGAGCCGCCGTCCATGAAGCGCATGACCAGATAGGGCCGGCCCTGGTACTCGCCGTAGTCGTGCACGGGGACGATAGCGCGGTGTTCCAGCCGGGCGACGATGCTCGCTTCCTGCTGGAAACGCTCCAGCGAGCTGCTGTGATGCAGAAGTTGCTCCGGCAGCATTTTGATGGCGACATCCCGCTTCATCGAGAGCTGGTGCGCGCGGTAGACGGTTGCCATGCCGCCATGCGCGATTTCTTCGAGAAGCAGATAGCCGTGGATGGTCGCGCCGATCAAGGACTGGGTCATGGGTTCAAGAATAGTTCCAAAAGACGGCTGCGCAAGCTGCGCGAGTCTGGAGCCGGCCGCACGCCATTCCCGCGCCAGGGCGGTCGGGCGGCCCAGGCACACCCGGCCTATGGCCCGGTCCCGAAATCAGGCACAGGACGCGCATCCGCCTCATCCTGGGTTTCAGCGATCCCGCGCTCGCGAATATCCTGAAGCAGCCAGTCCATTTCCTGGATCTCGCGGCGCTGGGACGCGATGATCTCATCGGCGAGCTTCCGCACGCGCAGATCCTTAATCTCAGCGCGCTCGCTGGTCAAGATCGCAATAGAGTGATGGGGGATCATGGCGCGCATATACGACGAATCCTGCACCGTGGTCTGGCTGCGGACGAGGAATAGCGCCACCAGAAAAACCACAAGGCTGCCGATGTAGATGCCGAGATTCATCTTCTTGTCGCTGTACATGCCGCGCATAAAGGTGAGCATGATGACTGCCATCGCCGCGCCCATGATCAAGGTCATGTAGAAGCGGGTCTCGCTCCAGCGCACATGGTCGAGTTCATAGGTGTTTAGATACATCAGCCCATACATCGCCACCATAGAGGTGGCGATCATGGCCGCGAACTTCAGGTAACTGGACGTCTTTTCCTGTTTCATTCACATCTCCCGTGCAGGCAAATGGGCCGCCCGAAGCAACGCTTCGCGGTTCAGCTTCTGGTTCTGATGGCCCGCAGCCCAGAGCGCAACTGGGAAACCTGGCCCGACGGGAAACATCGTTTGGCACCGCGATGATCTTCCAGCCTGGGTGGTTTCGCTGCTGCCGACCGCTGCTTCAATTATACGCGTGTGGAGATGCATCCTGCACTTAGCCCGTCGCGCCGCAGGATTGGAGCGCGTCGCGCAGGCGCTGCTGGCGGTTCTCGTCTTCGTTGCGGACCGCGATCTGCAGGCCGTCTTGCAGATAGGGGATGGCCTCGTTGCAGCGCCCCAGCGCGGCCAGCGAGTGACCGATCTGGTAGAAGTCGTCCGGGTCTTCGGATCCCAGCTCAATCGCGCGCTGGAGATTGCTCACGGCGGTGACGTAGTCGCCATCCAGCCACTGCAAACCGCCCAGGTACGACAGGCACAGCACCGCGTCGGGATTGTGGTCCAGGCAGCGGCTGTAATACTCCATGGCGCGCGGCTGATCGCCGTTGCGATAGTGCACCGTGCCCAGATACCACAGGACGGTGGGATCGGTCGGGTTGCGCTCCAGCGCGTTAGTCAGCACGGCGATCGCTTCGGTGATCTCGTTCAATGCGACCAGGTTTTGCGCCAGCTCTACGGCGATATAGGCGTGAGACGGCGCCTGCTGGAGCGCCAGGCGATAGGGCGTCAGCGCCTCGCTGTAGAGGCCCTGATCGGACAGCAGCTTGCCCTTGTTGCGCAGCGCGTCGGCGGCGGCCAGCCCGGCGTTATCGAGCGTCAGCGCCTGGTCCAGATAGTTTTCGGCCAGCTCGTACTGTCCCAGGTCCTGATATGCCTTGCCGAGAAAAGCGTAGGCAGGGGCGAAGGAGTCATCCAGGGCGCGGGCCTGCAAGCCTGCTGCCAGCGCGCCCGTAGCGTCTCCCAGCCACGAGAGCACCATCGCCTTGATCGCCCAGCCATGCGGCAGCTCCGGGTTGGCGTTGATCGTTTTCTCGGCCTCGATCAGCGCGCGCTGAAGCTGCTGTTTGTTGCGCCCCCGGTCGGACGTGATGACCAGCAGATGCGTGACCTCATAGTGAATCTGCACGTCGTTGGGGCTGTTGTTCGCCAGGATCAAGCACTGGTCGATGGCTTCGCGCAGATTGCCCTGTTGCTGCGCGGCGCGGCAGGCGTTTTGCGCCGCGTGGAGATCGGGCGTGGCGGTGGGTGTCGGCTTGGGCGCCACCTGCGTCTGAACGTTGACCACCATCTCCTCGACCGCCGGCACGACGTTGTTCCCCACCGCCCGGCGCACCTGGTCCCGGTTTTCCCACACCAGCCAGCCCACGCCGCCGAGCAGCGGAATCAGCAGCAGAAAGATCATCGTCCGGCGCGAGATCAGGTGCATGTGCCGCCGCTTGGGGCGGTAACGTTTGGGCGTGCGCAGGTACATCCGCCGCTCCTAAAGCGAAAAGCAGCTAAAAGCAGCCATTGAAGCAGCGAAGAGCAGCGAAGGACTGCGGAAACAGGGGCATGTCTCGCCCCCCTGTTCTCGGCTGCTTTTGGCCGTTCTGAGCTGTCTTTCGCTGTTCTTGGCTGTCTTTAGCTGTGACAAGAGCCGCCCACCTTCTGCCTTACGCTCACGACTAACGGCCACCCGGTTAGAACACGCCGATGGGTTCGGGCGGGACCGGCGTGGGCGGGATGGGTGTGGGGATCTGATCGATGCTGAAGTCGCCATAGTTGACGCACGACATCAGCCCCTGGTTGATCAGCCCCTTGATATGCTCGTTGGGGTTCATCTGCAGCGCGGTTTGCAGCACGGGCCAGGCTTCGTCGCAGCGCGCCAGCAGCGTGTGTGCCAGCCCACGCACGTAATAGCACTCGATCTCCTGGTTGATCAGTGGCACACCCTGCTGCGTCTGAAGCTCGGAGCATTTCTCGAACGACTCGATCGCGCCTTCGTAGTTGCGACGCGTGTACTGCACCATACCAAGCTGGCGATAGGCTTCGGGGTAGTCTGGATCAAGCTGAATTGCCTGCTCGCAGGCTTCTTGCGCGGCCTGGTCCTGGCGCATGGTGAAGTACGTTTCGCACTTGCGGACGTACGCCTTCACGTTTTCCGGCTCCATTGCCAGGATCTGGTCGAAGGCGGCGATCGACGCGTCGTAGTTGTTGAGCGCCTTGTAGTACAGCGCCAGCTCGAAATACAGCACATCCAGGCGCGGATGGATCTGGATGGCGCGCTCGTACTGTTGCACCGCCGCGCTGAACTGGCCCACATAGGCCAGCGCCAGCGCCAGCGCCCGGCGCGCGTCCACGCTGTCCGGGTTGAGCTTAACGGCTGTATCCGCTGTCTGGAGCGCCTGGTTCGGGCGCCCGGCGTAATAGTAGGCGGTTGCCAGATACGCTTTCGCTTCGGCGTAGTCCGGCGCGAGCTGCTGGGCGATCAACCCGGCGCTGATCGCTTCCTCGGCGCGGCCATTGGCGACCAGCGCCAGGCACAGCAAAGCCTGGGCCTGGGCGCTCTCCGGCGCGATTTCCACAGCGTGCCGGGCCACTTCCAGCGCCTTTTCGGCGTGGTAGAAGAAGCTGCGTCCCGCGTAGCTGCGGTAGACCAGCATCCGCCCGTACTCAAACAGGATGTTGATGTTATCCGGATCCTGCGTCGCGGCCTGCTCGTAGTGCTGGATGGCGGCTTCCAGGTTGCCGGCCAGGTAGGCGCGCTCGCCGAGCTTGGCGCGGGAAATGGCATCGAGGGTGGGGGTCGCGTTGGTGCCGACGCTGGCGAGGACCCAGCTTTGGACCGTGTTGAAGCGCCACAGGACGGCGAGAGCTATCAGCATCGTGACAGACCAGATCACCAGCAGCGAGCGGCTGCCCCGCCGCCGCGCCTGGCGGCCAAAGTGCAAATTGGATTTGTCGCGCCGGATGTACATGGCGTGCTCTCCACCTCAAAATGCGATCGCGGTTGGGCGCCCGCCGAAAAACAAAGGACCAGCGAGCGCAGCAAGGCACCCCCCAGTTCGTGCTGCTTCGTGTCGGATTGGTCGCGTCGGGAGCGGATCGTAACACCGAGCGGAGTGACTCGCAAGGGAAAGCTTGCCGCACGGGCGGGCACCAGGCAGCAAGAAACCGAAGCCTGGTTACCTTCTGAACCTGAATCAAATAGGTGGGCACCGCTAAAAACGGTTCTGGCCCGTCACTCTGAGTGTTGGTTCCAGCGATCCCGGGCTTCGGTTTCACCCTCAGCATAGCGCGGCGCGTTTTCGCCTCGCCAGTGTCAAGCAGTCCTTTTCCGCAAGCCGAGTGTCATGCTTCGCGGCGGCCACCGGGCGTGTCAGGGCTGGGGCGGAGTCCAGCCTTCCCACTGGCGCGCCTGCCACGCCGCGTAGAGCGCGATCGATCCGGCAGTCGCGACGTTCAGGCTGGAGACATGGCCGCGCATCGGCAGCGTGATGCGCAGATCGCATGTTTCGCGCACCAGCCGGCGCAGCCCTTCGCCCTCGCTGCCCAGGACGAGCGCCACCGGCAGATTGAGATCGACCTTGTCGAGCGTCGCCGTGTCCGGCCCGATATCCAGCCCGACAAGCCAGATGCCCTCTTCGCGGAGCCGGCGCATGGCCGTGACCAGGTTGGTGACCACCGCCACGTTGAGGTGCTCGACCGCGCCGGACGACGCGCTGACCACGGCGGGGGTCACATCCACGCCGCGCCGCTCTTGAAGCACAACGCCGTGCACGCCGACGGCGTCCGCCACGCGCAGCAGCGCGCCGACGTTCTGCGGATCTTTGAGCAGGTCCAGGACCAGCAAAAAGGGGCGTTCATTCCGGCTGCGCGCCGCGCTCAGGGTGTCTTCGAGCGAGACATAGGGATAGCCGCCTGCGCGCAGCGCCACCCCCTGGTGATTGCCGTTTTTCGACAGATCGTCGAGCACGCGGCGCGGCACCCGGCGGACGTTGATCCCGCGCCCGGCGGCGGCCTCCAGAATGTCGGTGACGGTGCCTTTTTCGTCGATCCCCTCGGCCAGCAGAAGCTGTTCAAACTTGCGCCGCCCGGCGCGCAGCGTCTCCAACACCGGCCAGCGCCCATAGAGATATTCGGTCATACGTCCTCTTTTTGCCTGCGCGACGCGCGATCACCGCGATCTCAAGGGGCGGAGCAGCGACCGAACGCCCCGCCACCCTGGGTTGCTAATGGAAATCGTCCGGCGTCCGGCGCTGCTAGTTGATGCGCCAGACCGTCCCATCGGGGCGATCCTCGACCGTGATGCCCAGCTCGCTCAGGCGGTCGCGGATCAGGTCCGAAAGCTGGAAGTTCTTGTCGGCGCGGGCCTGGGCACGCAGCTCGATCAGCAGGCGGATCAGCCCTTCTTCGCGCTCGGCGCTGCCGGACGCGCTTTCGGCCTCTTCGGGCACGATGCCGAGAACCTGGCCGCCCAGCTCGCGGTAGGTCTGATCGATGGCTTCGAGCACGGCCCGTCCGACGGGCTGCTCGCCATTGAGCAGAATGTTGACCTCGCGCGTCAGCTCGTGCAGCGCGGCGATGCCGCCCGGCGCGTTGAAGTCGTCATCCATCGCGCTGATAAACTGGCGGCGCGCCTGCTCCAGCGTGTCGAGGAAGGCGTTCCCCGCCTCGCCTTCGGGGGCGGTGCGCAGCTTCTCGCGGGTCAGGCGCACCGCGCCGTAGATGCGCTCCCAGCCGCGCCGCGCTGCGTCGAGCGCTTCCTCGCTGAACACGATCGGGTTGCGGTAGTGCGCGCCGAGGATAAACATCCGGATGACCTCGGGCCGGTGCAGCTTGAGCGCATCCTTGATGGTGTAGAAATTGCCCAGGCTTTTCGACATCTTGGTGGGGATGCCGAACTCGTCCGGCACCATCAGCGTGCCGACCAGCATCCAATAGCGCGCGAACTCGGCGTCGTTGGCGGCCTCGCTCTGCGCGATTTCGCACTCGTTGTGCGGGAAGATGTTGTCGATGCCGCCGCCGTGAATGTCGAAGGTGGTGCCCAGATACTTGTGCGCCATCGCCGAGCACTCAATGTGCCAGCCCGGATAGCCGACGCCCCACGGGCTGTCCCAGCGCAGGATATGCTCCGGCTCGGCGATCTTCCACAGCGCGAAGTCCGCCGGGTGACGCTTGTCTTCGCGCACGTCTTCGCGCACGCCGGCCTGCTGGTCCTCGATCTGGCGGTTGGAGAGCTTGCCGAAGGACGGCCAGCTGGTCACGTCGAAATAGACGTTGCCGTCTTTGGAGACGTAGGCGTGGCCCTTTTCGATCAGGCGCTCGATCATCTTGATCTGCTCGGGGATGTGACCGCTGGCGCGCGGGCTGATGTCGGGACGGACGACGCCCAGCGCGTCCATATCCTCGAAGTAGCTGCGCGTGTAGGTTTCGACGATCTGCATCGGGACGGCCTGGGTCTGGCGCGCCTTCTTGAGGATGCGGTCTTCGCCGGTGTCGAGCAGGTGGCCGACGTCGGTCAGGTTCTGCACGTAGAGCACGTCGTAACCGCTGTAGCGCAGGTAGCGCACGACGACGTCGAACGAGACGTAGGTCTTGGCGTGGCCGATGTGCGCATGATCGTAGACCGTCGGGCCGCAGACGTACATATTGACTTTGCCCTCGTGCAGCGGCTCGAATGGCTCCTTCGCGCGGTGCAGCACGTTGTAGATTTCAAGTGCCATCAGGTATCGTCCCTCGCGTTCACAAGTTGCGGCTTCAGCGGTTCGCAATCAGCCGCTAGCCTGCCGGCCCTCTGCCGGGCGCTAACTCCTAATGGCGAACCGCTCACTGCTGTCCGATTGTAGCGCAAAGCGCCCGGCGCGGTAAGGGAGATTCAAGGGTGGTGGTATAACGGGGTTATAATGCGCGCGACGGGTGAGTTAGACACGAAGGAGAGGCGTATGGCCGAGATCTGGATCAAAGGGGTGGACGCGATCACGCTGGACACGGCGGGGCGCGTGCTGCGCGGCGTGGATGTGGTGATCGAAGGCGGGCGTATCACGCGGCTGGGCAAGGTCCCACCCGGCACGCAGGCAGACGAGGTCATCGACGGGCGCGGCAAGGTGGCGCTGCCCGGCTTCTTCAACGCCCACAGCCACGCTCCGATGACCTTCGAGCGCGGCTGGGCCGAAGACTTACCCTTCCCGCGCTGGCTGAACGAGAAGATCTGGGTGGCGGAGAGCGCCCTGACGCCCGACGATGTCTATTGGGGTGCGGCGCTGGCCGCCTGCGAGATGATCCGCAGCGGGACGATCGGCTTCAACGACCACTATTTCTACATGGACCGCGTGGCCGAGGTGGTGCAGCAAAGCGGCTTGAAGGCGCAGCTTGCCTGGTGCGTCTTCGGGATCGGCGCGGAAAAAGAAGTGGGACCGGGGCTGGACGGCACGCTCGATTTCATCGCGCAGTGGCAGGGCGCGGCGGACGGGCGGATTCACACCTGCCTGGGGCCGCACTCGCCCTACGTCTGCCCGCCGGAGTTCCTGGAACGCATCGCGGAGATCGCCGCCGAGCGCGGGCTGGCGGTGCATCTGCACGTGGCCGAATCGCAGGAACAGGTCGACAACTCGCTGGCGCGCCACGGCCAGACACCCGTCCAGCAGCTCGCCGCGCTGGGCCTCTTCGACGGGCGGGCGATCGCCGCGCACGCACTGGCGATCGGCGACGAGGACCGCGCGATTCTGGCGGAGAAGGGTGTCTTTGTGGCGCGCACGCCGAACACCTACATGAAGCTCGCCATGCCGGTCAATCACGTCACCGACCTGCAGGCGGCGGGGGTGCGTGTGGCGCTTGGCTCGGATGGCCCGGCCTCGAACGCGACCATGGACATGTTCCAGATCATGCGCCAGCAGGTGCTGCTGGAGAAGTATCTGCGGCTGGATCCCGAATCGCTGCCCGGCGACGTGCCCCTGCGCATGGCCTGCCAGGTCGGGGCGCAGGCGCTCGGCTTTTCCGACAGCGGCGCGCTGGTCGAGGGCGCGCCCGCCGACCTGATTTTGCTCGACTTCGACCGGCCGCACCTGCGCCCGCGCCACGATCTGATCGCCAACGTGGTGCACACCGCCGTGGGCGCGGACGTGACGCATGTGCTGGTCGATGGACACCTGTTGATGCGCGATCGCACCCTGTTGACGCTCGACGAGGAGCGGATTCTCTACGAGGCGGAACAGCGCGCTTTCCGCATGGTCAACCAGGATATGCGCCAGATGCGCGAGTATCGGGCGTAGTGGGAAGCGAAGAACAGCCAAGAGCAGCCAAGAACAGCCAAGAACAGCGAGGAACAGCGAAGGGCGGTGTTCCCCTTGTCCGATGTTAGCTGCCTTTCGCTGCTCTTGGCTACGTTTTGGGCGAGCCTTCCAACTGCGCGAAATACATCCGGCCCGCGTTGGTCACGATGTAACGCGTGATCAGCACGCGGATCGTGCGGTCCAGATATTGCTGGCCGTCCTCGACGACGACCATCGTCCCGTCGTCGAGGTAGCCGACGCCCTGGCCAGGCTCGCGCCCTTCCATGACGATGTGGATATCGATCACCTCGCCCGGCAGGTAGATCGCCTTGAGCGCGTTGGACAGCGCGTTGATATTCAGCACGGTCACGCCCTGCAGCTCGGCCACGCGGTTGAGGTTGAAGTCCTGCGTCATGACCGGGATGCCGCGCCGCCGCGCCAGGGTGACGAGCTTCTCGTCCACCTCGTCCACGCCTTCGACGTCGTCGTCGATGATCTCGACCGGCGCCAGACTGACTTGCTGCAGCTCGCTGAGGATCTCCAGGCCGCGCTTGCCCCGGTTGCGGCGCAGCACATCCGCCGAGTCGGCCACATGCTGCAGCTCGTGCAGCACAAAGCGGGGGATCAGCAGACGTCCCTGCAAAAAGCCGGTCTGGCTGATGTCTAGGATGCGCCCGTCG
>Ga0226835_1001622_pt1 | contig 11549 bp, 6 predicted proteins | sample LAC_MetaG_1_FD_163627 | JGI IMG/M metagenome (GOLD analysis project Ga0226835, IMG submission 163627) | Anaerobic ammonium oxidizing microbial communities from anammox membrane bioreactor (MBR) in UC Berkley, California, United States -... | ecosystem: Engineered > Bioreactor > Anaerobic >...
GCGGGCTGACTTACACGCTCGTCACCGGCCACCTGCCGTTTGAAGTCCCGACCGCCTACGCGCAGATGCACAAGCACCTGCACGAAGACCCGATCCCGCCGCGCATCTACCGCCCGGAGCTGCCCGAGGCGCTGGAATGGGTGCTGGCGACCGCCATGGCGAAAGACCCCGAAGACCGTTTCCCAACGGTGACCGATTTCGCCGAGGCATTCGCCGAAGCGATCGCCGACGATCCAGGCGAGTATACCGGGTATTTTGTCGGGCCGCTGCTCAGAAAGTCGCTCTTCGAGTTTGAGGCTGTCCCGCCGGGCAGCGGCAACGGCGTCGCCGGCGATCCGATGCCGACGCCGATCGTCACCATGCCAGACGCGCCGGTGGCCGTCGCTGAGGACGAAAGCGCCTATGCCGAGCCGGAAACGGCCTACCGGAGCCACACGCCGGGCAACGGCGCAACCGACGAGCAGGCTTACCACGACGAAGCTGAGGCGGTCGATTACGTGTCGCCGCGCCGCACATCCCGGCCCCTTTACCGGCGGCCCCTGGCCGGGATCACGACGCTGCTGTTCGCCCTGGTGATCGGGCTGCTCTATGCCGCCAGTGCGGGCGGAGACGAGCAACCAGGCGGCCCCGAGGCGCCGCCCATTAACCCGGTTCAGCAGAACGCCATCATGAGCGCGACGGCGCTCCAGCAGACCATTATCGCGCTGCGCCCGTCCGAAACGCCGACGCCAACGGCCACCCCTACCGAGACGCCGTCGGCGACCGCCACACCGACCGACACGGCGACCCCGACACCAACAGCGACCTTCTCGCCGACGCCCACCGCAACCCATACGCCCCAGCCGACCGCGACGCCCACCAGCACGCCGACGCCGTCGCCCACAGAGCCACCGCCCAGCCCGACGCCGGTCCCACCCTCGCCCACGCCACAGCCTGACTGGATGGCGGTGGCCGCGGCGAGCGTCGCAACGGCGGTCGGGGGCGGCAGCGGGCATCTGGCGTTTGCGTCCGAGCGCGACCGCAACGCCGAGCTGTACCGGATAGATCTGGATGGCTCGCCACTGGAACGCCTGACTATTGAGCGCATGGCGGATATCGCGCCCGCCTGGTCGCCGGATGGCACGCGGCTCGCCTTCGTCTCCGAGCGCTATGGAAACCCGGATATCTTCGTGCTGGACACGGCCACCTATTCGCTGGAACGCCTGACGCGCGAAGACGCTGCGGATACATCGCCCGCCTGGTCGCCGGACGGCCGGTGGCTCGCCTTCGTGTCGGACCGGCGCGGCAACCCCGATATCTTCGTCATGGACGACCAGGGCGGGTCGGTCCGGCGGCTGACAACTCATCTGGGCGTCGACACGTCCCCCACCTGGTCGCCGGACGGCACACGGCTCGCCTTCGTCTCCGATCGAGACGGCGTGCCCAACATCTATATCATCGACGCCAACCAGGACATCGCCCGCCTGACGGACGAGCCGCTGGGCGCCACCCAACCCGCCTGGTCGCCGGATGGGGTCTGGATCGCGTATGTGTCGGAGCGGGACGGCAACCCGGAGATCTACCGGCGCGAGGTGGCAGGCGATCGCGTCGAGCGGCTGACCGATCACCCGGCGGTCGATACCGACCCTGCCTGGTCGCCGGACGGAAACTGGCTGGCCTTCACCTCGAACCGCGACGGCAACCGCGAGATTTATCTCCTCGATCTGCTAGCGATGCAGCCGTATCGCATTACGGTCGACACGGCGGCGGATTTCGACCCGGTCTGGCAATACCCCGAGGGCCACGCCGACAGCCTGGAGCTTCCGGCCTGTATCACCATCGCGATCCAGGGCGGCGTCCGCCTGCGGGTCGGTCCGGGGACCGATCGCGGCATTGTTGGCCTGGCCGGCGCAGGGACGGGCATGGTCGTGACCGGCTGGTCGAAAGACGATCTCAACAACTCCATGTGGTGGCAGGTCGAGCTGCACGACATGGAGCCGGTCTGGGTTGCCAAGACGGATACCATCGCGACAGGCCGCTGCCTGACGGTCCCGGCCATCACACCGCCGCCGAAACACTTCCAGCCGCCGACGCCAACCCGCACGCGGGCACCGCTTCCCACCAATACGCCAGTCCAGGGGATGATAGTCCAGGGGCAACCGCCGCAGCCGCGCCCGACGGCGACCAACACGCCGCGTCCCACCGCGACCAATACGCCGCGCCCGACGGCGACCAATACGCCCATCCCACCGACCAACACGCCGGTCCCGACCAACACACCCGTGCCGCCCACGAATACGCCGGTGCCGCCGACCAATACGCCGGTGCCGCCGACCAACACACCGGTGCCACCACCGACCAACACACCGATCCCGCCGCCGCCAACGGACACGCCGGTGCCACCACCGACCGACCCGCCACCGCCACCGCCGACCAACACACCCACCACCGATCCCAACCCGGTGCCGCCCGGTGGGGGTGTCTGAGCGGACAAAAACAGCCCCGGTGATTGACCGGGGCTGCTCTTTGACGTGCCGTGCAGGCAGGTCGGGCGCTATTTGGCGCGCTTGGGGAAGCGGCTGAGCACCGTCACCGGCGCGGGCACGATCGTCTTGTCGCCGATCGCCAGCTCGCCCAGCGGCTTCTTCAACGTAGCGCGATCCGCTCCGGCGTACACCAGCAGCGGCGTGCCTTCCGCGGCGTGGGTGAGCTTGATCAGCGCCTGCCCCAGCGAATAGCCTTCCGTGTCGATGCTGCACGAGGTCACGCGGCCCACCACGCGCCCGCGGTTGTCCACCAGCGGATCACCGGGGTGCGGGGCGCGCAGCCCTTTGGCGTCCAGGCGGAAGCGCGTCACCACGGCGTCGCGCGTGCGCTCGTGCGCCACGAACGCGGCCTTGCCGATGAAGAACGGCTTCCACAGCTTGACGAAGCTCCCGAAGCCCGCGTCCGCCGGGTTAAGCGCCAGATCGCCCCCCAGCTCATGTCCATAGAGCGGCAAACCCGCCTCGGTGCGCAGGCTATCGCGGGCGGCCAGCCCCACGGGGGTTGCCCCGCCTTCGATCAGGTCTTTGAACAGCGCGGGTGCCTTGTCCGGGTCGATGAAGATCTCATAGGCGACGCGCTCGCCCGTGTAGCCGGTGCGTGCGACGATCAGATCGTACCCGCCGAGCACGGCGCGCGTCACGCCGGCCCAGGGCAGCGCCTTAATGCGCGCCTTGTCCTCGGCGCTGCCGTGCATCCCAAGCAGGATGTCACGGCTGGCCGGCCCTTGCAGCGCGATGTCGACACGCCGCTCCGCACCCAGGGCCGGATCGCGCAGATCGCGGATGGTGACGGCATGGCGGCCCGGCAGTTCAGCGTCCGGCCGGTCGGGGTCGATCTGGTACCTGCCCGCCTGCAAACCGGTGATCCACGCCCAGTCTTTGTCGTTGTTGGCCGCGTTGACCACCATGATGAAATAGTCCGGCTCCAGCCGGTAGATGAAGATGTCGTCAAGGGGGATGCCGTCAATGCCCAGCAGGTAGTTGTAGTGGGCCTCGCCCGGCGCCAGCATGGTCACGTCATTGGCCGTCAGCACATTCAGGAATGCCTCGGCGCCCGGCCCCTGGAAGTCGAAGACACCCATATGCGAGACGTCGAACAGGCCCGCGCCGGTGCGCGTGGCGATGTGTTCGGCGCTGACCGAGGTGTACCAGACCGGCATGTCGTATCCAGCGAAGGGAACCATGTTCGCGCCCAGCTCTTTGTGTAGCTCGTAGAGCGAAGTACGCTTGAGCGGCTGATCGGCCGGCTCTTCCCACGCGAACACCGGCTTGACCTCGCCGGTCAACGGGCCGCGTGCCCGCGCGCCGACAAAGTACGCCTTGTGCGGGTCAAAGCCCGCCAGGTCATCGCGGAAGTCCACAGCATAGGCGCTCATATCCGGCTCGCTGCTCAGCAGGCTCACGCTCACCGGTCCGGGCGCTTTGGCGTACACATCCCGCGCGTCGAAATCGACGAATCCGTCGGACAACGCCTGAAGCCAGCGGCTGACACGGCCTGCGTCGCGGTCGACGTGCAGGTGATAGGCGTTGTCGTGCAGGCGATGCAGCACGCCGTTTGCCATCAGCGCGCCGTCGCGGTCCAGCACGCGGGTGAGCTGGTAGCCGTCCACATCCAGCGACAGCACATCGCTGGTAAGCGCCGTGTCGAGGAACGCGGTCGCCGCGTCCCCGTAGATGTCGATCGTGCGCCAGCCCTCGCCGTCTTCGAACGGCACCGCCAGGCCGAAGTGCTCGACCGCGGCGTCATATTCCTTCGGATAAGCGGTCAGGTCGGGCAGGTCATAGTCGATCCCGGCGGCTTCGGCCAGCCGGTCGACCGCCTGGCGCACCGCGGAAAGCGTCTCAAAGTCGATCTTGGCGCGTGCGGTTTCCTTGCCGCCCGCGGCCAGATAGCTGAACGGCTTGCAGTGCTGCAGCACGTCCGCGATCAGATCGCCCAACTGGTCGATCTCCGCCTCGCGGAAACCGCGCTGTGTGATCCAGGGCGTGCCCAGGCGGATGCCCGACGCGCCGAACGCCGACGTGTCGCCGGGGATGGTGTTGCGGTTGCAGACAATCCCGGCCAGGTCCAGGATGCGCGCCGCCATGTCGCCGCTGAGCGTGGTTCCGTCCTCGCCCACGACCGACTTGCAGTCGACCAGCAGCAGGTGCGAGTCGGTCCCGCCATGCGGGATGCGCAGGCCACGCCCGGCGAGCTTCTGCGCGAGACGGCGGGCGTTGGCAACCGTCTGGTGCTGAAGCGCGCGGAACTGCTCGGTCGTCGCCAGTTTGAACGCCACCGCCATCCCGGCGATCGCGTTCATATGCGGTCCGCCCTGCTCGCCGGGGAAAACCGCGCGGTCGAGCTTGCGCGCCAGCTTGGGATCGGTGGTCATCAGCACGGCGCCGCGCGGTCCGGCCAGCGTCTTGTGCGTCGTAAAGCTGATCACGTGCGCGTGCCCCACCGGCGACGGGAAGACACCTGCCACCACCAGCCCGGAGACGTGCGAGATATCGGCCAGCAACACTGCGCCGACCTCGTCGGCAATGGCGCGGAACGCGGCCCAGTCCGGTGCGAGCGGGTAGGAGGTATAGCCGGCGACGATGACCTTGGGCCGATGCTCGTGGGCAAGCTGGCGGATGCGATCGTAATCGAGCAACTCGGTGTCGGGGTCGACGCCGTAGCTGACCACGCGGTACATGATCCCGCTGCGGTTCACCGGGCTACCATGAGTCAGATGTCCACCGTGCAGCAGGTCCATGCCCATGATCGTGTCGCCGGGCTGGATCAGGGCGCTGTAGACGGCATTGTTGGCCGGGGCGCCACTCAGCGGTTGGACGTTGACCCACAGGTCTTCGGGGCGCACCGAGCCGTTTGCAAACAGCTCGGCGGCGCGCCGGCGCGCCAGGCTCTCGATCAGATCGGCGAACTCGGTGCCTTTGTAATAGCGTGCGTCTGAATAGCGGCGGTACTCGGCCAGCCGCAGGTCCACTGCCAGGATCTCCGACTGGTCCAGAGTGCGCCAATCCGGGCTGGGATAGCCTTCGGCATAGATGTTGTGGAAGACGGATCCGACTGCCTGCCGAACTGAGGCTGGAACGCTGGACTCCGAGGGAATGAGGATCAGGCGGCGAGCCTGGCGCAGCGCTTCCAGATCGACCAGGGCGGCCACGTCCGGGTCGAGATCGGCGAGGTCACCACGAAACAGAAAGTCGTCCATATGAACTCCATTTGAGCGGCGAAAAAGAGGTGTATACGCGTTGCCTACGCTTGAATTCTAGCACCCGGACGGGGGAAAGGCGAATGAGCGCGGGGGTCGGGAAGCATCGCCGGGGACACAGGCGCGTCCCCGGCGGAGAGGCGATGCGCGGCCTGCTCAGCCCGTCAGACTGGCACGGATCTGCTCGACCAGCTCGCTGACCTCAACGTACATGGTGCGGGTCGGCAGGTCGGGCGCGCCATAGTCGCGGATCCAGGCTACCGTGCCCTCGCGGTCGACCAGGATGAAGGTATGGCCCGGCTCGCCGTTGGGCAGCGCCCACTTGAGCACGTCGTAGCGCGCGGAGACTTCCGAACCGGCATCCACGGCCATCGGCACGGTGACGCCGTACTCCTCGATAATGGGGAGCTGCTGCTCAGGGGGATCGGTCGAGATGCTGACCAGCGCCACGTCAAGCGCCTGAAGCTCAGCCGAGTTTTGCAGATCGACGATCTGCTGGTTGCAGGGCGGTCAGCCCGCCGCCATGTGGAAATAGAGCAACACCGGCTGCCGGCCCTTGTAGTCGGCCAGCGACACCGTCCCGCCGTCCGCCGTGGGCAGCGTGAAATCCGGCGCGGGATCGCCGACGTTGAGGGCAGCGCTCTCGTCCGGCGCCCCGGCGGACTCCGACTCGGCGCCCGATGCGGGGCGGTTAAGCTGCGGGGTCGGCTCTGCCGGTTCGTCCTGCCCGCAGCCCGCCAGCAGCAGCGCCGCCAGAATCAGCGGCACGGTCGCCAGCCGGCCGAGGTGCGGTTTCCGTACATAAGACATGCGTGTTTCTCTCCTTCGCGCGGGAATGCGATGGGAAGTTCCAGCCGCGCGCAGAGCATTTTAACAGCGAAGAGCAGCGAAGAACAGCGAAAAGCAGCAAAGAACAGGGAAGAGATGAGGTGGCCTGTTCTTCGCTGCGCTATCCGGTGTTCTTCATGCCCGCCGCGATGCCGTTGACCGTGATCATGACCGCTTCCAGCACCTCGTCGTAGGCCGGGTCGTCGGGTGGCAAGGCGCGCATCTGCCGCAACAGCGCCACCTGAATGAAATTGAGCGGATCGACATAGGGGTTACGGCGCTCGATGGAGAGCTTGATGACGGGCGTATCGCTCAGCAGTGTCTCCTGATCGGTGATGCGCGCGATCCACTCACAGGCGCGGGTGTGCTCGTCATGGATGCGCCGGAAGATCTGCGCGCCGAGATCGGCATCGGCCACCAGGGAACTGTATAGCTCGGCGATGCCCATATCCGCCTTGACCAGGTCAAGCTCTACATTCTTGACCAGCGCGGTGAAAAACGGCCAGCTCCGATACATCTCGCGCAGCAACGCCAGACCGCCGCCTTCCGGCGGCTCCGGCAGGCAGTCCGCACAGAACAGCTCCAGCGCGCTTCCCACCCCGTACCAGCTTGGAATGATGGCGCGGCTCTGCATCCACGAGAACACCCAGGGGATGGCGCGGATCTGGGCAAAACCGCCCGCCCCACGCTTGGCCGGGCGCGAGCCGATCGGCATCATCGCCAGCTCGTTGATCGGCGTTGCCTGCTGCCAGTAGTCGAGGAAGCCGGGCGTTTCGTAGACAAAAGCGCGGTATGCGTCCTCGCCCGCCTGAGCAAGCCGGTCCATCGCGGAGCGCCACTCCGGCTTGGATTCGGTATAGCTCGGCGTGCCCAGCTCGCTCAGCACGGCGTGCAGGATCTGCTGCAGGTGACGCCGCGCGATCGCCGCGTTGCTGTAGCGATAGGCGATGACTTCGCCCTGCTCGGTGATGCTGATTCGCCCCTGCATGGCACGCGGCGACTGTGCGCGGATCGCGCGGTTGGTCGGCCCGCCACCGCGCCCGATGCTGCCCCCGCGCCCGTGGAACAGCTCCAACAACACGCCGTGCTGTTGGCTGACAGCAGCCAGTTGGCGCTGCGCCCGGTATAGCCCCCAGTTCGACGCCAGGTAGCCGCCGTCCTTGCTGCTATCCGAATAGCCGAGCATGACGCGCTGCGCGTTCTCGCGCCGGGCCAGATGCGCTTGATAAACCGGATGGGCATACAGGGCATCCATCACACGCGGCGCGTTCTCCAGGTCCTGAATTGTCTCGAAGAGCGGGACCAGATCGAGCGCGTCGCTCACGCCAACCTCGCTGGCGAGCAGCAGCAGCGCCAGCACGTCGCTCGGCTCGGTCGTGAAGCTGGCGATCACAGTTCCGATCACCTGCGGGCCATAGCGGCGGTGCGCCTCGGCGATCATGCGCCAGGTGGCGATCACCCGGTTAGTCACCGGGGAGAACGCCGGTTCGGCCGGGAACAGCGGGCGCGGATTGGCGATCTCGCGGGCCAACAGGGCCTGGCGCTCGGCCTCGGAGGCGTTCTCGTAGCTCTCGCACAAGCCGTAGGCGCGGAAGATCTCGTCCAGCGCGGCGCGGTGCACGCGCGCATCTTCGCGCACATCCAGCGGAACAAGATGCAGTCCGAACAGGCGGACCTTCTGGATCAGCCGCCGCAGCGCGCCCGAAGCCGCCCGCCGGCCCCGGTTGGTGCGCAGGCTGTCGGCGATGGGCAGCAGGTCGGCCAGCAGATCGTCGCCGGTCCGGTACGCATCGGCCCGCAGGCGGGCGGCGATCGTTCGCAGCCGCTCGCGGTAAACCTCTTTGGCTGCCGATGGATCGTCCGGGTTCTGGGCACAGAGGTCCGGATCGACCGGCGTTTCGTCGACCGATTGGGTCAGGTGCTCGGCCAGCAAGTCGATTTCGCGCAGGTACACCTCGTGCGCCGCGTCGCGCAGCGTGCGCAGCGTTTCCAGCGTCACTTCAGGCGTGACGTTCGGGTTGCCGTCGCGGTCACCGCCAATCCACGACGCATACTGCAAGAAGAGCGGCAGGTCGGACCAGTCCGCGTCCGGATACGTCTCTTCCAGCACGGCGCGCAGATCGTCATAGAGATCGACGGCGGTATCCATGATCACAGCGGTGATGAAGTAGATGCCAAACTGAACCTCGTCCGCCGGGGTCGCGCGGGAGGTGCGCGTCGGGCGGGTCTGCCACAGCTCCTCAATCGTTTCGGCCAGCGTGTCACGCAGGGCGCGCTCCTCGCGCGGCAGCAGATCGACGCGATCGCGCAGAGCAAGCGTTTCGGCGATCTGCCGCAGCTTGACCAGCACTTCCTGGCGCTTGGCTTCGGTGGGGTGGGCAGTCATCACCAGCCGGACGCGGATCCGCTCCAAAATGGCGCGCATCTCCGCCGCCGGCACACCCGCCGCCCGGATCGCCCGCACCGCGCTGGCAATGGATTCATCGAGCGCATCCCGGCGCTCGCGCTCGCGCAGCACACGGATGCGGTGCTCATCCTCGGCAATGTTGATGAGCTGGAAGTAGTTGGTGAAGGCTTTGATCAGGATGCGGTGAGTGGCCAGGTCCTGCGCGTCGATCAGACGGGCGAGCGTGTCCGCCGCCGCCTGATCCCCGCTGCGCCGGGCTTTGGCCGCCGCCCGCACCTGCTCGACGATCTCGAAGGCTGGCTCGCCGTGCTGCTCGCGGATGATGACACCCAGCAGCCCGCCGAGCAGCTTGATATCGCGGCTGAGTTCGGGCGGTGTGGTGTAGGGCGATTGGCCGGATTCCATCAAATCCTCACACGTGCGATGGTGGAAGCGAGTCTGCTTGCATTATCGATTTTTGCGACTTCGGCGGCGCCCGCCAAACAGAACTTTGCCGAAGACCTCGAACACCGCGTCGATCAGCGGGATCTCGGCGACAAAGCCAAGCACCGCCAGCACCGTCCCGGCGATGCTGGCCTGAGGCACCGTGATCAGGCCAAAGACGTAGTTCACATCGACCTGGAGCGCCTGGCCCCACAACGAGGCCGACCAGCCCGGCTCGTCGCCGCTCTTGGCGACCCACTGCGCCGTCAGGCCCACCACAATGACCGAGCGGCCCGTGCCGTCCGGCGCAAGAGTCCAGCGCCATTCCACATCGCGCCCCCGTTCCAGCGCCTGCTGCGCCGGATTGAGCGCCTCGATGCGGAAGTCCGGCGCCGAGAGGGTGGCCGTAACGGTGACGTTGTGCGTGTCGTAGCGGTCCGCGATCTGGATCGGGGTGGCGACGATCTCGTTGTCTGCGATCTCGGCCACCGGTTGCAGCGAGCCATCCTCAAGCGGCTTGAGCCTGAGGCGAACAGTCCCACTGCCGCCCGCGCGAAACTCGGACGGCCATTCCAGCTCGACGACACGCTGCTCGAAGGTGGTGGGTACCACCGGGCCGCCCCGCGTCTCCTCAGCCGCCGCTGCTTCGGCTTGCAGCGCGAGCGGATCCGGTGCGGCAAGCGCGACCTCGGCGTCCGGGTCCAGCACGATGTCGCTGGTTAGCGGTACGGCGTCCGCCAGCGCCTCAAACCCGCCCTGCCCGTCCGGCGCGAGGGCGGGTGCTCCGGCGCCGGAGGGTGCGGCCAGGTTCGGAGCCAGGTCGCGCAGCGTCGGCGCGTCGGCTGGGGCTGCCAGCGCCTCGCCGGTGATCACCGACTGCCGGGGAAGCGGGCTGCGAGCGGCCCACAGTACCAGCGCCGCAGCCGCCAGGATCACGAAGCCAACGAGGACGGACAGGATTTTGCGCATCGGGAAGGCTCCTTTACGCGGACTGGCCGGACGCGAGATCGCGGGCCAGCTAGGACGGTGGGCTGTTCTCGACCAGCGACTTCCAGTACGCGCCGTAAATGCCGGTGTGGTGCGCGGCGCGCTCGCTGGCCGCCGCGCCATCCAGCACATCGAGAACATCGTCGAGCCAGACGACCAGCTCGGGAACCTGCGATTCGACGGCAGCCGCCTTGATCTGGAGCAGCTCCTCGTATACCGCCTGGCGCTGCTCGGCGGCATGGGTCTGCACTGCGACGGCGGCCTGGACAATCGAACTCAGCAGCCGGTCAAGCGTGATGGTCTCCTGCTCGCGCACGGGCCGCAGCGAGCCGGTTTGCAGGCTGACCAGCAGGGCTTCCCACGCCGCGTCGTACTGCGTCCCGGTAGGCAGCGTATCGCCCGGATGATCGAGCAGCGCCAGCACCGCGGCCAGGAAGATCGCCTCGTCATCGAGCGCGGCAGCGCGCATCTGCTGAACCAGCTCGGTCAGGTTCGCGTGCCAGTCCGGCAGCAGATCGGGGCGGGCCAGGATCACCAGGGCCGTGTTCTGGATGACCTGTTGAATCTGCTCATCTGTGAGCGCGTAAGCCATGACGCTGTGCTCGCTCCCTCGTGTCCCGCGCCGTCAGAGATGATACCGCGTTTGGGCGGGGCCTGCCGGGCGCGGCGGGCGGCTAGCCGGGCGGGATCCCGGCGAAGAGATCGCGCTCAACCGGCTCGTGGCCGTTGAGCGGCGGATACGCTCGGGTAAAGTCCTGATGGCGGAAGATGACACGGTTGAGCCGGTCGAAGACGCTTTGGGTCTGGCGCGGGTTCTGCTGCGAGGCGTGACAGTGGGCGGCAGCATCCCACACGGACTGGTAACGCGCCACGTTCAGGCGCGCCGTCGAGGGAAGCTGCCTGTCCAGCGCGGCCTGCAGGTCCAGGTCCTTGTTCCTGCCCATCCGCCGGGGATCCTCTCCGCGCAGGCGGGCAACCAGCAACATCACGCGCAGCAGCAGACGCGGGAAGGCCGTATAGTACAGCTTGGCCGGCTGGTACGGCTCCAACCCCTCGGCGATCTGCTCGGAATACTGGGTCGGGTCGCCCGCCGCGTAAAAGGCGCGCGTCGTGGCGCGGTGCATGTAGATATGGTCGGGGTGCCCATAACCGCCGTAGGGGTCGAACGTCACGACGACG
>Ga0226835_1001623_pt1 | contig 11546 bp, 18 predicted proteins | sample LAC_MetaG_1_FD_163627 | JGI IMG/M metagenome (GOLD analysis project Ga0226835, IMG submission 163627) | Anaerobic ammonium oxidizing microbial communities from anammox membrane bioreactor (MBR) in UC Berkley, California, United States -... | ecosystem: Engineered > Bioreactor > Anaerobic >...
GATGCCCACGCTGAGCGCTGTCAGCAGGCCGTTCTCGACTTCAAAGATGGTCTGCGGGTCGATGACCTTGATTTCGACTTCATTCCATTCCAGGCCATCCTGAACACCAATACGGGTGACCTTGGCCACCGGACGAGGCAGGTGCATGTAGCGCACGTTGCTCCACTGGCGAAAGCGCGGGATGGCTTTCTCAGTGGCCGCCCGTGTGATGATGTCGCCAACCTCGTCCTTGCGGTCCGAAGTGAAATAGCCCCGAACGACCAGAGCGCCATCGGGCGTCCGCTGCATCTCCTTGCGGAGCGGGATGCCGAAGACCTTGCGACGCGGTTCAGTCCACATTTTGACTCCGGTCATGCTCACCTGCCTGCGTTGCGCAAAGCTGCTTCCCGAATACGGAAGGCCAGTGCTCGTCCGGTGCGTTTTTGCTCAGCGCTCGCTGAGAGATAGTCGACAAACTCCTCCTCTGGCACTGCGAGAACCATTTCACACGTGATGGCTTTGATGTTTCCTGGAAAGGCGAGCGGCTCTGGCCAGGAGGATTTCCAGAAGTTATAGAGCGCTGCGCAGTCCTCTAGGGAGAGATAGGCGTCAATCGTTGTCCCACGGGCGTAGGATGCGCCCTGACGAACTCGCAGACCGGTGACCGTTCCAGGATATCGAAACATTACTCTTGCTCCGTTTTCTCCAATCATCGACGACTGGGAAATGCAAAATCGAAGAATCTATTCCTTGGAGTGAAGGGCTCGCCCCACCTGCTCCACCATGCTATGGGCTGCCACATCTGAGATGGCGCTCACCAGTTGGTAGACGGCGCGCACAACCGGGTCGCTGGTGTACCAGGTCTTGATTGTCCCGCAATCCGGGCAGGTCACCACCAGGTTCGGCCCGCTGGTATGTAGCTTGTCGGGTGGCACATCCGGGTAAAACTCACCGCCAAACACACCGCCTAATCTTTTTCCACATGAAATACAAACCCAATCTGCTCGCTGCATGTTTATCTCTCCAATTCTCTGTATAGGTAGTTGAACAACTCTTTCACTTCTTCGGAGGTAGGCTCCGCGCCTAATGCTGAATAAATCGCCTCGACAACATCGATAGGGATATTCGGTGGTTCCTCAGCCCGAATCGGCTCACCACTTGCCACCTGCCTGAGTATCGCTTGCTCCCAATGGGTTAACGCATCCAGCAGCCTGTCTTTTGGCGTCTCGTCATGTTGGTCCCCCCGCACCGGGTCCTGGTCATCTAGCGTTGGCTCACCCACCTGGGCTGGCGCATCCGGTTCAATCGGTCGGCCTTCCGGCGGGCTGCCAGGCGCATGTCCAGCTGTCTGCTGGTCTCCGTAGCGGTCACCGGCTTCGTCAGGTCGTGGAGCCCTTCCCAGTTCATAGCGTATTTCGTTGGGGTTTAGGACGCCCATCTGACGATAACGCATATGGACAGTTGCCCGTTCTACAGCGTTCAGGAAATCTGGATTGTTGAACTTGAACTCCCAGCCTGGGGCTTCGAATTCGCGTACATGGATTTGCTCATAAAAGCCGATTTCAATCACCTGGAACAAGGGAACCATCGATGTCTCGTGGAACTCGCGGCGCATCTCGCGAATATTGGCCGAAGCCATCTGCTCGGTGATGCCGAGCTTAGCCCCGCTGACACCGGCCACGGCGAGCTCCTCCTCACGAGCTTCTTTACGCGACTCCTGATAGGGCAAGCCATCCGGCAGCTTGCTAAGCTCGTGAACGTCAAACTCGCCCTGCACGGCAATGGGGTTGCGACCCAGGTTAGCCGGACCTGCATGCCTGGCAGACATTTCCTTCACGAAGGCATCGAAGGCTTCGTCGCTGATGTCGGCGGGCAGGGAATACACCACCTCGGGGCGGTCGCGGTTTTTCATGTACTCGCGCGCCGCCACCTGCAAGTAGATGTCCAGCGGCAAAGTGAATGTGGCAAGAGCTTCAAAATCGGAGCCGCCCAGGGGAGAGCCTTCCCAATCGGGATTGGCCAAGTAAACAACATCCTTGGGGTTTTCAAACGCCACTTTGTTGGCAGGATTACGGGTGGGGTATTGCACAAAGGCCGGGGATTTAAACCTGCCGGTAGCGTCCACATTTGGGACGACCAGGCCGTGCAGGAAGTCCAATCCGACTGGCGTGTCGTTTTCATCTCGGAGGATGTAATAGGCTGCCTGGCCAAAGAAGCGCAGGTACATGACGCCTATCATGAGTTTATAGGCGAAGTTCTGAAAGTCCTTGATGTTATCCCACTGGCGGGAGCGCATCATGTAGAAGTTGAACAGACGTTTACGATGGCGCTCGGGGGCGTCTCGGCCAAATTCGGAATGACGCCTCAGGGTCCACCATGCGCCGACCGCGGAGCGACCGACCACGCTGAGCGCAGCCCGCAGGTAGCCGTGTTGCTTAATGGCGTCCATCCAGTCCCAGAACTCGTTGAATCGCCGCAGAGTGGGGTTCAGGTCTTGCAGGAGAAAGTCCTGGTCCCCGACACGCAGGGCAGGCTCGCGCAAGGAGCGGATGACGGTTAGCTTGGAGTTCTTTCTGGTGAAGCTGAAGACGTTGGCCACGAGGTTTCCTGTCAAGACAGATGTCATCAGCTTCAATCGGGAGAATGAAGAAAAAGAAAGAGCCGTCCTGATTATCGGACGGCCCTCCCTTTCCACCAGAAGGAACCACCATGTTTACCACACCATTATAATTATATCATTATGCCGTTATATTGTCAATACAATATATATAGCATATCAATCCTTTATGCCAAGCGCTAACATGGCGCTATAGTTCCGCTGCACCGCCTTAGCCCCTTCTAAAGCGTTATGCGGCCAGGGCTCCTCGGGCACCCCCAGGGCCTTTGAGATGGAATGGCCATCCCGCTTCTTGAGATATGGCATCACTTTTCGATTGACCAGTATGGAATACAGGTCACGGATGTCAATCGGCTCGCCGAGTGGAAAGCCGATAAAGCGCAATTCAGCCCCCATATAGCACTGCAAGAAACCAAGGTCGAAGCGAGGATTCTGACCGACCAATACAACATTGCCGCCGGACAGGCGGTTTTCCATCGCCCAGCGCAGGAATTCCTCTCGGGCTTCGCTAAATGGCTTGCCCTCTGCTTGTAGGGTCTCCCAGGTCAGACCGTTCACCTGCAGCGCTTCTGGCGTGGCCAGTTCCCATTGGGTTTTTGTAGGGCGGATGAGTGTATAGAACTCGGAGAATTCGCGCTCGCTCTTGTTTCCACCGACTTCTGCGATGGCTCCGATGGATAAGATGACCGCATCGCCTTCCGGCGGCGGTTTCAGCCCGCTGGTCTCGATATCCAGAAAAATGTGGCGTTTTCCCATCACGACACCTCCAATAGCTTCACACCTTGGGCCTGCAGGACGACCAGGTTCTGTCTGCCGCGCAAGGGCTCGAAGGCATCCTGCAGCTGCTCGAGCGGTAGGTCCGGCGGAACCACCAGAATGTACTGCTTCTTGGATTCGAGGGTGAGTAGGATGTTAGGTAGTTCTTTTAGCAGCGCCTGCTGAACGGCGGCTTGCAGCTTTTTCTCGGTCAGGATAATCATGGGCAGACTCCTTTGCAATGTATCCAATATGGCTATCCATCTCTTGGGCTTTCCTGCTCTTGCTTTGTTGGTTGAAGCATTATGTTCGCTGAAGCGGTGAGAGTTGATTTCCACCATCACAACCGCACCTGTCTTACCGAGCAGCGTCGGAAACTGAGACTCCCCCCTAGAGCCGTCGAGAGAAAATAAGCTTGCGTTACTCGACAGCTATAGGGGGGAGACGGCCTGTTTACCTCGCATGGGGTCGCTTTTGGACGCCTTTCGTGCTAAGGCATCAGGGGAAATAAAGTGCGGAACTCACCGCACAGCGGAAACCCTTCACTCTGGCAGCATCAGCCACTGCAGCTTATCCTTGCGGACCTGCCCAGGTCCCTCTTTACCAGGTTGGCGCTGAATCCTTGTTATCGTCACCTTGTTCACTGCAGCCCCGAAGAGGACGGTGGGGTATCAAGTGTTCTTGCCTACTCTTTCACGACGCCACTTGGGGTAGGCTCTGGGTGTGGCGTCGGCTTGCCATTGACAAAGTTCAAACGCAGAATGAACATTGTCTGCCTGTCGGCGGCCTGCCTAGCCAGTTCTTGCGCTGCTGCTCCACAGCTTTGCTCACTGCCCGAAGGCGGCAATAGGAAATCTATCCAAGCCCGCATACCGACCCATGCTTGGCCTGTTGAAAAAACCAACGGTTCTTATGAAAAAGAAGTAAAGGGATTATCTATTCGTATATGTTATGGTAAATATTATACCATAAAAGTCTCTAAATATCTATAGCATATATATTAATTATCAGCCCGAATGAGCGCATTCATCACCCACCGAATATCTTCTAGAGAGTGCTGCTCCATTGCCAGGTGTAGCTTGTATGCCAGTGGAAATGGGAGCCTACCATCCTCGTTCTCCGCTTCCTGGCGCAGGTACTCGGCAATTTGCTCGAGCGGCACTTCCGCCAGCAAAGCGATGATAGCGCGCTGGGTCTCCTTGTCTGGTTGGCCTGCATCATCCCCTCCCTTGGTCTCCTCTTGTTCCTGTCCGATGACCACCACTTTCAACGACTTGCCACGGGCAACCTCGATGGCAGTCTTGAGATAGAGCCAGGCGTGCGCCAGGTGGTCGGCGCGCAGCTTGCGCCACACCGCCACCTGCACCTCGCCGGAGGCCGTCCGGCGCGTCTCGATATCTCTCTTCAACGCGGTCAGGTGGTCAATCACAAGCTCCACATCTGGGTGAAGCAGGGGCGGCGTTCCAGGAAGCGCCCATTCACCCTTCTTGATAGCCTCCATCAGCCCATCGAAAGCAGCTGTGCGGTTCAAGGTCACATTGGTCAGGTAGTTGCGCTCCAGCGATTTCTTCGCCTTCCAGGCCTCTTTCTGCTCGATATAATCGGCGATAAGCACCCTGCCTGGAAAGCGGTTGACCATGCTCAGCGCGCCGTGTCGGTTGGGGTTGGCGTCGATGACTGCTTTGCGCACATGGTAGATGTCCATTAGCTGAGACAGACGGTCAAAGCCCTTCTGGATGGGGATGAGCTCGACATGCACAATCTTGGGCCTGCGGCTGTGCGGCTCCACTTTGCAAACCAGCGTCTGTATCTCGTTTCCCTGGTCGGCTCCCAGGTAGTAGGCGGATTGTCCATCCCAGACCGGCTCAAAATCATACGGCTCATCAAAGCAAGTAGCCAGGAAATCGTCGCGCTCCAGGCTGCCCCCGCCGATTTCATAGGGCAGTCCCATCCGTTTACGGTAAAACTCCACCAGCCGCGTCTGCGGGTCGCGGAATGCCCGATAAAGTTCGCTTGCCGGGGTGGTCAGCATCTGATGGACGTGATAGCCGACGGAGTCGGACGACTTATCCGGTCGCTGTGCCACCCAGCGTCCGGTCTGGATGTGCTCAACCGTCAACTCAGCGCTGCACTGGGCGCAGCCGTAGAAGACTCGGGTGGGATTATTGGCCGGGCCTATAATGCGCAGGTTCACATCCCAACTGAGCGCCTGCTCATGACTGCATTTTGGGCACTTGACCAACCACTCGCGCCCATCGGAAGAGACGTACAAACCGTGGATGCCGTAATTAGCCACCGTGGGGGTGGAGAGATACATCTGCAGCTTCCAGCGCGAGGCGTCCAGGCGGTTCAGAATGGTGGCCAGGTTATCTGGGTTGGATAAATCCACCTCGTCCACAAAGACGCTATCCAGAGGCATCATGCGCGGCTCGGTGGACATCTCCATGAAAAACAGATAGCTGTCCCCGATGCGTTTGGCATGGGCGCTGTCCGGCTGTCCTAATTTGGACCTCAGGAAGGGCGATGCCTGGATGATGGGGTCGGTGCGGGTGCTGACAAAGTCCAATGTGTCCTGCTGGCGGGGCAGGGTGTAGCCGATGCGCACCGGCCAATTCGTGGCAAAGTGCAACGCCTTGACCAAGGCCATCGTCGATATTCCCGCTTGTGTTGACTTCGTAATCACCAACCTGCGTGCCTGTCCTTGGGGATATTTTTCGATGACCCAGGGGTTGAGGGTCGCATAGATTTCCTGAATCCAGGCGCGGGTGGCGACCTCCCACTTGCGCTGCTCCAGCAAGTTGATGTATGTGATGCCAAAAGCGAGTGGGTCGCGGCGCGTCAGGCTGTGGAGCTCCTGAGAATCCACCTTAGCGCTCATGGCCTATTCCTAATCGAACCCTCCGGTAACAGATAGAGAGTCTCGTACGCTTCTGCACTCAGATTATGGTTGGTGAGCAGGTGCCTGGCAAAACTCTTATACCTTCCCCCGCAGACATGGCAGAGCGTGCCCTCGTCTGCTATATCTAACTTGCCTATCTCGCCAAAAGAGGGATGGCCCTGCTCGTCCAGCATCGGGCCGTTGTTATCCAGCTTGGGGTCAATCACCCGGTAGACCGCTTCAACCGGCTCTATACTGGCATGTTGACGTTGCTCGGCCAGCTTCTGAGCGAGATAGGCCAGGGCGTCCTCTCGGGCTTGCATCACCGTGTCGCCCATCTCATGGGTTACGGTGATATTCTGTTGCTGCCCGGCGAATAGCCCGATGATATAGCGCGCTTGGGCAGCCACCACGGTTAGGATTTTGGGGTTGACCCGCTTGCCATCCGGGGTCTCTCCATCCAGAGGGATTTCGAGCACCTCCTGCGAGCGCTCCAGGGCGGTTAGGAATTGCTGCTCTAGTCTGGCTAAGCGCCATTTGGAGAGCAGCTTGCGACCATTGGCGACGACAGCAGCCAGCGTGGGATAGGCGGACAGCCAGCGGCGCACCGTGGGAGTGGTCACGTTCACCTTGCGAGCAACTTTGTAGAGGGGGTAGCCTGCCAGCATCATCTCGGCGGCTTGAACCACCTTGTCCGGCAGGTCTTGGGAAGTCAACTCATCCACCAGCCGGTCAGCGATGGTCTGCCAATCTTCGCTGTCAAGAGTAGACACTGGCTGGCCTACTTGGCTGACAATGTCACTGTCAACTGCTTCGTCAACAACTGGCAAATCAAAAGGTGGAGGTTGTGGCAACTGGTAGGGCAGTTCGGCCTTACTCAATTCTTCCATTAGCGGAGTGTATTTCCTGGGAATCTAAGCTTACTTCGTAGCGCTGCCGCTTTTTCTCGCGGCGGCGCTCCTTCAATGTGGCCGACCACAAATAGCGCAGCCAATCCGGCCAACCATACGGGCTGGAGCCGTAGATTTTTTCACAGCTTGCGCAAATCGCAAACTGCCAGGTGATGGGCCTTCCGCAGCCCGCCAAGCAGCGGTGGGGCGTCATCGACTAGCCCTGACCTTCCAGCAATGATTGCCGGATTTTGGCCAGAGCCTGCTTGTGGATAAAGCCAATGGCAGCCCTGGTCAGGCCCAGAATGACGCCGCACTCCTGCTGGGTGTAGCCAGCCGCACGCAGGGCTACGACCACGCGCTGCTTGGGCGGCAGTTTTTGGACCGCCTCGTCCAGCAGCATTTCGCTCATCATCTGCTCTTCTTCTGAATGACCGACGATGGCCATACGTTACTCCTTCCTTATGGTTGTTCAAGACAGAGCGTTTAATCTGCCGAAGTAGATATTGTATTATAACATGATATGTGATATAATATTATATATATAGCATTGATAATAGACTAATAACATCTATATCTCTTTGAATCACACCCATGAAAGGATAATCCCTCCATGAACGAGCTTGTCAACTCCTGTCGGTTTGTCGGTCGCTTGGGCAAAGACCCGGAAGCGCAATACTCCCCCAAAGGTTCAATGGTTCTAAAGTTCAGCCTGGCCGTCAACCAGCGCAAATGGGCGGACGGCGAGTACGAAAAAGACACCCTTTGGGTGGACCTGGTAGCGTTTGGCAAGCGGGCTGAGACGATGAACACGATGCTTCAAAAGGGCACCCTGGTGCTGGTGGACGCCGAGTACCAGAAGAATAGCTACACCACCCGCGATGGCGACAAGCGCCTGGCGCACAATTTCCTGGTGCGTTCCTTCCAGCTGCTCTCTGGGGGTCGCAGGAGCGATGAAAACGGCGACGGTTCTTCTGACAACGAAGACAATTATTACGGCGGCAATCTGCCGGATGAGGACATGCCGTTTTAGCAGATGGCGCGATACGGTGCAGATATCCGGGCGTTGGGCAGGCGGTTTGCTGGTCGCTTTCCGGCGAGCGACGACCCCACTCGAGACGCGCTCGTCTACCTGGCATTGGCTTACACAGCCATTGACGGCTTGAGGGAGAAAGCGGAATCGGTTTTAGAACTTCAGAACCGCCTGCTCATCCTGCCCAGCATCGAACGGGCTTATCGAGAGACTCTGCACGTTCGCTCCCAGTTGCCGCCTGCCTGGCTAGACACCACTGAACTTTCGCGTTTCGGAAGGCTATATGCGAGCGACCTATCCCATCCCCCTGAATGAGCAATTAACTGGAACCCTTTCAATCTCGCTCAAGGTCGGCAGAGAGACGGCTATCCAGGCTAAGCGGTTGGGCATCGAAGCGGATGAGTTGGAGAACCTGCTGGGGCAGCGGCTGCAAGAGATTGTCGAGCAGCTGGGCGACCTGCTCGGTTTGGAAACCGGAGGGTGAATGGCAGACCCAGTCCTCATGTGGACAGACGGCAGTGTCCTGACCAATCCTGGGCAGGGTGGCTGGGCGGCGGTCATCGTATACAACGGTTCAGCGAAAATCGTCGGCGGCTGCTCCGCCCAAACCACTAATAACCGCATGGAGACCGAGGCGATTATCGGCGGCTTGAACGCCTTGAAGAAACCCTGCGCTGTGACGGTCATCACTGACAGCAACTATGTCTATTTCGGCCTACGCAGAATATTGCAAGGCCGAATGCCGAAATCTAATCCAGATGTTTGGGCGAGAGTCCAGCAGGCCATCCAAGGTCATCAGCTGCAAGTAGAAAAGACCACCGGCCATGCGGATGACTCGTTCAACAACCTGGCTGATGTTTACGCGGGCCTTTGTGCCGCGCGTCAAATAGCCATGAACGAATTTCATGCGGATGTCGCCCGTCTGGTTGAGCGCCGAAACCGCCGGAGAGTACGATGAGCGTTTCAGCCAAACCAACCAGACAGGAACGCCAGGAGGTGCAAGCCCAGGATAAGGCGGCGTTGCTGAAATTTCGCTGGAGCCAGGCTGCGCTCGCCATCTACCGAGACGATAACTGCTGCGCGGTGTGCTGGTTTCTGCTCGGCAAGCGCACCGTTCGGTCAGACGTGCACCACGTTTTTTCACGTGGAAAAATTGCGGGCGACTGGCGGGAGCAGTATGTCAACCTGCTGTGCGTCTGTCGAAAGCATCATCCCTTGCCTATCCAATCGCCTGGAGCTAACTCCAGGCTGGCATGGGTGGAGGAGGTGCTGCGACAGGCCAACGAGAACCCGATAAATCCGAGGTTCCAACCGCCGGATGATGTTTGGGATGAGTGACAAAAGCTGGAAAGCCGCCGAGCGCAGAATCGCCCTGTACTTCCCCAAGGGCCGACGCCGGGGCGCTGACTTTCGCGGCGAGCAGGGCGGCAAGACGGACATCATTGCCCCTGGATGGAGCATCGAAGTCAAGCAATCCAAGCGGCCCACCTATGGGCTGATGTGTGAAGCGGTAGCCCAGGCGGAGCGAAACCGGGTGAACCCTACCGACATCCCTGTGGCGGTGGTCCACAGACAGGGCGACCGGTACGGCGATTCGTTGGTTATTATGCGGTTAGAGGAGTTCGCCTCCCATTTTATCGGTCAGACTGAGAACCGGAGTGAGGAATGATGAAAAAAGTGAACATCTACGCCGGGAACCATTTGGTCGGTCATGTGATTGGGGACACCTTCTTCAAGAGCGTCCAATCTTCTCGGCATTTTCTACACAAACCGCCATCCATTGCCTTTGATATCGCCAGCTTACGCCAGGCTGAGCAGGCAGGGGCAGTCCAGGTGCAGGTGTATGACAAAGACACCGGGAGGGTTTATCGGGCCGCTCTGGACACCATCTGGCGCTATGGCACACCCTTCAATCGCAGCCACGGCGAGCAAGTCCGCTTAGACCTGCCGCTTTGGGAAGCCCGTTTGAGTTAGCGCTCCTATCTCCTTTCGATTACATGGCAAAGCAGGGCTTTTCAAAAGCCCACATTGTCATTGGAAAAGTGGAAGCCATTCTCGAAGGAGGCCGGAATGATGTTCGACCAACTCAACGCGGCAATCCGAAACAGCGAAGCATCTCTGGTGAACTTGCTCTCAGCGCTCGCGCCCTGGGCCGCACCGCTCGCTCCAGCCTACATGTCTTTCACCCACATGACGGAGACATTGGGTTACCCGACCCCGATTGCCTGGGCGGTAGCCGTTGTTGTGGAAGTGTTAGGGTTATCGGCTATCAGTACCATCATCGCCTTCTGGTCCTACAACCGTCGCTACAAAGCTGAATACCGCAAAGCCCCGGTGTGGATAGCTATTTCATCCTTCGTTGCTTACTTGGCGATTGTGCTGGTTGTGAACGTGGTGCTGGATGCCTCCCAAATCGCCGATTCTGGGCTCAGCCATGCATGGGTAACCCTAACCGCCAAAGCTTTGCTCACCTTGCTGAGCGTTCCCGCCGCGGTTATCTTGGCTGTCCGAACCCAGCATAAGGAGCTCCTGGATGAAATCGACCGAGAGCGCGAGCGCAGGCGAGAGGCAAGTCGTACTCCACACAAACCGAAACAATCTTCAAACCAAGCAGTTGTCCAAGTGGTGGCTGGGCGTAAACGGAAGTTTTTACAGGAGTATCAGGATGGGAAGTTGCAGGAGACCCTGGCTCAGCAAGGGCTAAAAATGACACCAGTGGTCATTGCCGGGTTGTACCAAGTGTCGGAGAGGACTGCTTATCGGTGGATGGCGGAAATCAAGTTGAAAGAAAAGCCAGGCGAATGATGGTGAAATACTAGCTTGCTATTGGGAGGCAATCAGGCACTGAGAGCCTGGTTCTGGGCTGTATAAATCGCAATTTTTAAGTTGGGGAAATGGTGTTAATTCCAGCGAGCTATTTTGCATACGGGACGATGCACATCATAAGTCGCTTCGGTTTCCCGAACGTACTTTTTACAGGATGTTGGATTTTAATCTTGCATCCAGAATTCTAATTGTTTCAATTCAAGACCGATTCCCTTAAATTGCCCTTTTTGCCGCATTTCCGACTTGCATTGGTTGGCTTTTTGTTTATAATTAAATGTATCCGCTAAGTAGTGTTTCATAAGTTTTTAGAAACGTGGAAGTGCAAATTGGATTCAGGGTCGTTCTGACACCATAAGATCTTCTCGGCGGCTTTCACGACTTCTACAAGATGGTCTTCAAGCTTGTTGGCACAAGCCAGGTCTTTCAAAAAACGCCAGAAACGTTCAATCGGATTGAGATCCGAACAGTAGGTAGGAAGCCAGATCACCATCACACGATGTTCAAACAGGCTCAAGGCAGCTAGTGCAGAAGCGCTCTTATGGTAAGAAGCATTGTCCATCACCAACA